>Ga0156192_1032_pt1 | contig 47595 bp, 42 predicted proteins | sample RifCSPlowO2_12_FD_107845 | JGI IMG/M metagenome (GOLD analysis project Ga0156192, IMG submission 107845) | Deltaproteobacteria bacterium RIFCSPLOWO2_12_FULL_60_19
TGACGGTAAGCACAGGCTACGTTACATACCACAACGCGGCGGGTCGGAAAAGCAATAACTTCTAAGATTCGTGACTCTCCAAAAATTTCTCCGCCTCGATGGCGGCCATGCAGCCGGTGCCGGCGGCGGTGACGGCCTGGCGGTAAACGCGATCCTGGACGTCGCCGGCGGCGAACACTCCGGGAATATTCGTCGAAGTGCCGTTTTTCGTGCGGATGTAGCCCTGCTCATCAAGATCGAGCTGCCCGACGAAAGGTTTGGTGTTGGGCTCGTGGCCGATGGCCATGAAGACGCCGTCGCATTTAAAATCGCTCACTTTGCCGTTTTTCAAATTCCTGAGCTTCACGCCCGTGACGCCGCCGGCCTTGGGATCGCCGCCGATCTCCTCGATCACGCTGTCCCAGACAAAAGAAATTTTCGGATGTTTCTCGGCGCGATCCTGCATGATTTTGGAAGCGCGCAGCTTGTCCCGGCGGTGGATCACGGTGACCTTGCTGGCAAACTTCGTGAGAAAAAGCGATTCCTCCATGGCCGTGTCCCCTCCGCCAACAACCACAACTTCTTTGTCCTTGAAGAAGAATCCATCGCACGTAGCACAGGCCGAGACCCCATAGCCCATGAGCTTTTTCTCCGACTCCAGGCCCAGGAGCTTCGCCGACGCGCCCGTGGCGATGATGAGCGCGTCGCAGGTATATGTCTCTTTACCCGCCTGAACCCGAAACGGCCGCTGCTTGAGCTCCACGGCGGTCACGTCCCCGTACACGATTTTGGTGCCGAAGCGCTCGGCTTGCTTCCTGAACTCTTCCATGAGTTCCGGCCCCATGATTCCCTTGGGAAATCCGGGATAGTTCTCTACGTCGGTCGTGATCGTCAGCTGCCCGCCCGGCTGAGAGCCTTCGATCACCAGCGGCTCCAGATTCGCCCGCGCCGCATAGATCGCCGCCGTGAGGCCGGCGGCGCCCGACCCTAGAATAATTACGCGATAATGACTTTTTTTCTCCATGTTTTTTATGTAGCATAAACCCTTCTCGGACGAAACAATCGACGGACGGAGAAAATTATGGCTAAACTCTCGCACCTCGATTCGGACGGAAATGCCCGGATGGTGGATGTAACCGAAAAGGGCATAACCGAGCGGATCGCTTCGGCGCGCGGCACGATTTTCATGCAGGCCGAAACTCTCGCCCTTATCATGGAGAAAAAAGTCGAGAAGGGCGATGCCTTTTCGGTCGCGCGCGTAGCCGGCATTATGGCCGCAAAAAAAACCTCCGAGCTGATTCCCATGTGCCATCCGCTCGCGATCACCGCCGTGGAGATATCGCTCAACCCGCAGCACAAACCCGCCCGCGTCGAGATCGAGGCGATTGTCAGGGTTACGGGAAAAACGGGCGTGGAGATGGAGGCGATGACGGCGGTCGCCGTCGCCGGTCTTACGATCTACGACATGTGCAAAGCGGTGGACCGCGGGATGACGCTCGGCGAGATCCGCCTGCTCAAAAAGAGCGGCGGCAAAAGCGGCACGTTTATTCGAAAAGAATGATTCTAGATTTTGGATTTCCTCCAGAGGCGGATCCGCCGAAGTTTTGTGGCGGAGCCGATTTCCGATTAATCCAAAATCGAAAATCTAAAATCCAAGTTTCTAAGCTGCACAACCTTACCCCCGCCTCATGCCCAGCATATTTCTCAAAAAGGGAAGAGAAGGTCCAATCCAGAGGGGCCATCCGTGGATCTTCTCCGGCGCTATTGAACGAACCGACGGCGATGCAGCCGGCGGTGCCGTAGCCGACGTTCTCGACAGCCGCGGGAACTGGCTTGCGCGCGGTCTTTATAACCCAAAATCGCAGATCCGCGTGCGCGTTCTCACCTGGGAGAAAGAGACGATCGATTCGACTTTCTTTGCGCGTCGCTTCTCCCAGGCTGCCGCGCTCAGGGCTGGCCTGCTCCCCTCTTCCACCGACAGTTATCGTCTGGTCAACGGCGAAGGCGACTTTCTCCCCGGCCTGGCGATCGACCGCTACGGCGACTTTTTAGTCTGCCAGTTCTTCACCGCCGGCATCGACGGGCTTAAGAGCGCGGTGGTGGACGCCCTCTCCGCGTTATTCAAGCCGAAGGGCATCTATGAACGGAGCGAGGGCGGCGTGAGGGAGGAGGAAGAGCTGCCGCCTTCCGTGGGAGTTCTCGCGGGAGAGGAGCCGCCCGAGTTGGTCGAGATCACAGAAAACCGGATCAAGTTCCTGGTCGATGTGCGGGCCGGGCAGAAGACCGGCTTCTTTTTAGACCAGAGAGACAATCGCGCGCTGCTCGCATCGCTCGCGCGGGAGATGAGAGTGCTCAACTGCTTCGGCTATACCGGCGCCTTTGCGGCCTACGCCCTAAAAGGCGGAGCGCGGCAAGTCGTCTCGCTCGAGTCCTCAAGATCGGCGCTGGATTTGGCGAAGCAGGCTTTCGATCTCAACGGATTTTCCGCGGCTTCGTATGAGTTGATCCGCACCGATGTATTTTCATACCTCAAGAAATCCACGGAGGAATTCGACGTGGTCGTGCTCGACCCTCCCTCCCTGGCCCACAGGCGCAGCAATGTCGAGGCGGCTGCGGGCAGCTATAAGTTTCTCAATCTCCACGCGCTCAGGCTGCTTCAGCCCGGAGGACTGCTTTTTACCTTCAGCTGCTCGCAACATCTCTCGTCCGATCTCTTCCAGAAGATTGTCTTCGGCGCCGCCGTGGATTCAGGCCGCAAGGTCCAACTGCTCAAAAGGGTCGGCCACCCGCCCGACCATCCCGTAAGCCTCCATCACCCCGAAGGCGAGTATCTCAAGGGGCTGCTCTTAAAAGTGCTGGAATAAATAGGTGAATCGTGATAAGCACAATTAACCGTGCTCGCCAGATACCCGATCAAGGCTTGGCCCGAAGAGGACCGGCCCAGAGAAAAGCTTTTCGCCCGCGGCGCCGAGGCGCTGAGCGAAGCTGAGCTGTTGGCCCTTCTCCTACGCACGGGCAACGCCAGCACCGGCGAGAGCGCCGTCGATCACGCCCGCCTGCTGTTAAATCATTTTCAAAGCCTCAAAGGAATCGACGACGCTTCCATCCCTGAGTTGAGCGCGATTAAGGGCATCGGTCCGGCCAAGTCAGCCGGACTGAAAGCCTGCATGGAAATCGCGCGACGGCTAAGACAGAAGAAGTGGGAGGTGGGCGACGCCCTTCGTTCTTCGGAGGACGTGTTTCGCCACTTCGGCGAGCGTCTCGTGAAGGAAAAACGGGAGATTTTCTACGTCGTCCTGCTCAACAACAAAAACCGCAAGATCCGCGAGGTAAAAATCTCCGAAGGCTCGCTGACGGCGTCGCTGGTTCATCCACGGGAAGTTTATAATCCGGTGATCCGCGAATCGGCCGCCGCCGTGATCTTCGTCCACAACCATCCAAGCGGCGATCCCACGCCCAGCCCGGAAGATCTGGAGATCACGCGCCGGCTAAAAGAGGTCGGCGAAGTGATGGGCATCCGGGTGCTCGACCACGTCGTCGTCGGCCACGACCGCTATTTCAGCTTCAGCGATAGAGGGGTGCTATAGAGGGGTTTAAGCCGCTCTTTTCCTCAGCATGATCAGCGGAACAATAGCCGCCAAGAACGGGAATATCCCGATAAAACTTACGCTTATCGGCAGTCCGTAGGCGTCGGCGACTAGCCCGGCGAGCAGCGGGGCGATGAAGGACAGCCCCATGTTGCCGCTGTAGAGAAAGCCGACCAGCGTGCCCGCCAGCTCCGGCGGCGCGACTTCCATCGCGGCGGCGAAGATGATGGGCCTCAGCGCCCAGAGCATCACGCCGATGAGGCCGCAGCCGATCCCCAGCGGCATCCCCGGCGAAAGATAGGGAAGCGCCACAATCGTAAGCGCCGCCAGGGTGGACCCGGCGACTATTAACGGTATGCGGCCGACCCGATCCGACATCCATCCGGAAAAAGTCGGAGCGATACCCGCGAACAGAAACAGCGTTGAGACATAGAAACCCATCGTGCCGACGGAAAGCTTTAAATGCAGCGTCAGATACAACGGCAAAAAAACCGTGAGGGCGCTTTGCCCCAGCGCCCTAAAGACAGAGACGAAAAACATCCCTAAAACAGCTCGGTTCTTAACGAGATCCTGCCACAGCAGGCGCTTGAGCGGCTCTTTGCGCTTTGGTGCGTCATTGGCCTCCGGACAGAAAAGCGCGTAGACCAGACCCACAACTAAGCCGGGGATCGCCCAGATCTGCAACGTGGTCCGCCAGTCGGTATAGGTAAGCAACAACCCGATGGTGAGCGGCGCAATGACCTCTCCCAGGCTTGCCGCGCTGTCGTGGATACCCAAAGCGAAAGCGCGCCGCTCACGATAAGCGGAAGATAAAATCGCAATGGATTGGGGATGGAAGCCGCCGGCGCCGATCCCGCCGATCGCCATGAAGACGAGCAGCGGCCAGTAGCTCGGCGCAAAGCTCATCAGCAGGCTTGCAGACCCGATCAAAATCAAACAGAGGCCCAGAAACAGGCTCCTCCTTTTGGTCATGTCCGCCAGGAAACCGGAAGGGAGGTTGGAGAACCCCGACACGAGAGAGCGCAGCGAAACCAACGATCCGGCCTGCGCCATGCTGAAGCCCATCGACGCGGCGATGACGGGGAGAACGACCGTGACGACTCCCAGATAAAGATGCTCGGTTGTGTGCGCCACGGCCGTCGTGACGAGCCGGTTCCATGAAGTCACCGGCATTGCTAAAGTTTGAGTTTGTTCCATAGTTCCCCGGAGAGTAGCGGCAAGACGCGCGAGGTTGCAAACTTTCAAGAGATGCGGGCGAACGAATTTCAGGCCGCGGACGCGGGAAGCCAGTCATGCTCCTTGAGTCCGGGCATCAACTCATGCAGGCCGTGGATCAGCATCTTAGGCCCGGCTGCGAGCAGAGTCTCCTCGTCGTTGTATGAGTGCTCGGTAGCCAAGGCGACGGTGAAGACTTCGAGAAGCCTCGGTCCGAGCACGAGCCGCTCCAGATTGTTGCCCGCCTTGATGTAGGACGCCGTGCCGGAGAGGAGTACGATCCGGAGGTGTTTATCGTTTCGCCGGCGGAAGATATGATAAAATCCTTGCTCTTTGCGAAAATAGGTTTCTTCCCTGTCGATGATGTCGTCAAAGTATTTTCCCAGGCCGCGCTCTTCCATCGCCTGGTGCTTGAAGCGCCGTCCGCCGGTCGTGATGAGAATATTCGTCAGCCCGGCGGCGCGGACGGCGCGAAGGGACTCTTCAGCGCCGGGGATCAACTCGGGCTCAGTCGTATCGTAGCCGTGCTTGTGCGCAATCCTCATCGCATGCTCCCGGATCTCTTGTCGCCTGGCCTCGTTGAAGATGACGGCGGGTTCTCGGCGGTAAGCCGCCTCGAAGACCAGCGGAATCAAGAAAAGATCGAAAGGCCCGTCGGCGACCCTGCGCAGATTCTCGAAGGAGAGAGGCTTCTTTTTATAGTGCGGCAGTATCTCGTTGGCAATCACATGGACGCGGTGGATGTCGGTCTCCACGGTATCCGACATCGTCCGTAACAGAACCGTCGTGGTTGACACTGTGGAACTCATCGCCATAAAGACCTCCTTTCCCGTCGTCTCCCGTTCCAAGTGAAATACTATTGCAAGCGGCGCGCCTCGGCAAGAGGGCAAAGCTTAGTCTGATTTTTATTGACAGCCCCGACCTCCCTTGGTAGCGTGCCTCTAAACCCAGGTAAAAACCGCGTTACGACGAGAAGGAGCGTGTCTGTGTCCCGTAGCGACAAAGAAGGGCGAACCTTTCTCCTGCTCCGTTACATCCTGATTATTGCCGCCGCCTATCTTTTTCTCTTTGAAGGAAAGACCTCGACCCCCGATCTCCTTATCGTTTTGATCGCCGGGGCACTATTGTCCAATGTTTTGCTCGCTCATCTCCCGGACCCACTCCTCCTACGACCGCTTACTCTAGGCTGTATCGTCTGTGCCGATATCGCGTGGATCGCCACGGGGCTGTGGCACAAAGGCAGCTTGGGAACCGACATGTTTTTCCTCTACTTTCTTGTCCTATTCCTCGCGGCAGTGGGGCAGAACCTTGTTCTCATAGTCAGCATGAGCGTGGTCTTAAGCGGGGTGGACTTGATTCTTTTTGTTATCCCCGCCGGGCAAGCTCAATCGATCTGGACCTCTCATTCCTTGATCCGCATTCCCTTCATGTTCATTGTGGCTCTGTTTTACGGCTATCTGGCCGAGCAGGCAAAAAAGGAAAGGAGTACCGCGGAAAAGCGGATCCATGCCCTGCACGAGATTGACGTCGCCATCACTTCCACATTGGACCTTCACGCCGTGTTGGGCCTGCTCCTTGAAAAGATCGACTTGTTTCTCCCGTACGCCGCCGCCACGGTGCAGCTGTTCGATAAGAAAACAGGAGAACTGAAGCCGATCGCATCTCGCAAAGTTAACGAGGAGGAGTGGAAAGAAGCGCAGTGGCGCGCCGGGCGGGGCCTGGCGAATACGGTTTTTGAGACAAAAGTGCCCGTGATGGTTCGGAATCTTCAGACCGATTCGCGGATCCAAAACCAGGATTTCTTCCGCAACCAAGGACTGCTTTCGTCTCTGGAAGCTCCCCTGATTGTCAAAGACGAGATCCTGGGGGTGCTTTCATTCTTCACCCACGACGAGCACGACTTCGAGGCCGAGGAGGTGGAGTTTGTCAATACGCTCGCGGGCCAAGCGGCGATAGCCATCAACAATTCCCAGCTCTACGAAGGGATGAAACAACTGGCGGACGAGTTGGCGGTATCGAACAGGGTCAAGGACGAATTTCTACACGTCATGACGCACGAACTTAGAACGCCGCTGAGTCTCGTCACGGGCTACGTCGAGATGGTTAGACATGGGATGCTCGGAGAACTTAACGCAGAGCAGGAGAAAGCCCTGGAAAAGGGGCTGAAAGGCTCCAACGATTTGTTAGGCATGATCAACGCGATCCTGGATGCGACCAAGCTTGAGGCCGGAGCAATTAAAGTAGAGAGACATAGGGTACATCTGGACAATTTTCTCAACGATCTCAGGCTAAGCTGCCAGGTCCCTCTGGCTAGGGAGCTTACTCTCAAATGGGACTACGATTCCGACCTTCCGGTGGTGACCACCGACGGAGATAAGCTAAAAAAGATCCTGGAGAATCTCATCAGCAATGCGATCAAGTTTACCAAAACGGGAGAGGTGACGATCTCGGCGCGCAACCTCCTCCAGTCAAAAAGAGTAGAGTTCAGAGTAACGGACACCGGGATCGGTATTCCAAAGGAATCTTTGGACGTTATGTTTGAAAAATTTCGTCAGGTGGACGGCTCGGACACCAGGCACCACGGCGGCGTCGGAGTCGGACTTTTCATCGTCAAAAAGTTCACGGAATTGCTGGGAGGCGAGGTCGAGGTAGAAAGCACCCCGGGCAAAGGCTCAACTTTTACGGTCACCCTGCCTTACAACAATTAGAACCGACCCGGCATCGCGCTCATCGGTCACGGGTGGGGCTGGATCTTGAGCAGCCGCTTGATGTTGCCGGACATGATTAATCGCAGATCCTCGATCTTGAGCTTCAGGTGGCGCTGCGCGTGCTTGACGATCTTCTCGATCTCCCACTCCATCGGATTGAAGGGATGATCCGAGCCGTACATCACCCGGTCCGGCCCGGCCCATACAATCGACTCGCAGAAAAACGGCAGCCAGCCAACGCCCGAGCTGTCCATGTGAACGTTGTCGTACTTTTTCGCGATCTCGACCACCTGCCTCACACCTTCCACCAACCCCGAATGGCCCATGATGATCGGCAGCTTGCGGAAGTCTCTGGCTATTTCGCCGATCCTGGCCGGGCTCGCGTTCTCGCCGAGGCCGCAATGAAAGAGAACGGTCAGGCCGTGGTGCTGAGCGGCCTCCATCAGCGGATAGACTTTCTCCTTGTCGTTGGCGGGGCAATTTTCGATCAGCGGATGAATCTTGATTCCCTTGAGCCCGAGCTTGACCCCTTCTTCCAATACCTTGAGCGTATCCTGGGCTCCGTTGCCGGGACTAAGCCTCATGAAGCCGTGAATCCGGCCCGAATGTTTCTTCATCGCGTCGGCGATGTACTGGTTGGTCTCCCGGTAATCCGACGGCTCGCCGATCCCGATGGCGAAAGTAACGACTCCGTCCACGCCGGCGCCGTCCATCGAACTCAGCATGTCCTCCGCCATGAACTTCATGATCGGCGGAATCTGGTGGATGGCGAGTTTTTTTCTCGCTCCCATGTGCGAGTGCGCGTCGATGACTTCGATCTTTTCTCCTTCGACAGTGATCATTTCTCCTCCTCAAGGATTTTTTTAACCGTATCTAATGAAAGATTTCCCGTCAACCCAATTGTAGCCTTTCACTCCGGTTGGACATTTTTCCTTTGTTCGGATAACCAGATAGGCGAGACGGCCCGACACGGAGGTTTCATGACGCTGATTCTGAACAACGACGAAATCCAAAAGGCGCTGGACGTTGAGACCTGTCTTACATCAATGGAAGAGGCTTACCGCGAGTTGGCGACGAGCCAGGCGGTGAACCGGCCGACAAGCCACTCTTACCTTCCCCACTCTCTCCCGCAGGCCACCTACAGCTTCAAGTCCGTCGACGGGGGCGTGAAAAAATTCGGCGTGCTCGCGCTCCGCATTACATCCGACATCGTGCAGGAAAAGAACGTCAACAACTCCGTCCGCTCGGAAAAACTTCCCCTTGCCGGCAAGGGTCAATACCTTGGTCTCGTCCAGCTCTTCAGCATCGAGACGGGAGAGCTGCTCGCGATCATGCCCGACGGCTTGATCCAGCAGACCCGCGTGGCAGTCACCAGCGCCCTCGGAGTGAAGGCGCTCGCTTGCAAAAATTCAGAAGTCCTCGCCTTGATCGGCTCCGGCGGCCAGGCCCGCGCCCACTTCCGCTTTCTCACCGCCGTGCGGCCTATTAAGCGGGTCAAGATTTTTAGCCCGAATCCAGACCATCGGAAGGCATTTGCCGCGGAGATGGAAAGAGCAACCGAAATCCCAACTGAAGCCGTCGCCAGCGCGGAAGAAGCTGTGAGGAACTGCGACATTGTTTGCAGTGCCACCAACTCATCGCGGCCCGTGATCAAGGCCGATTGGCTGCAGCCTGGGATGCACTACAATTCGATCCGGGAGTTCGAGATGGACGAAGTGGCGCTCGACAAGGCCGATGTGGTCGCCATCCACACCCGCTTCGGTGGCATCCAGCACTTTCAGCCGCCCGGGTTGGACAAGGACTTACCCGGAGTGCGCCGCGAGAAGCCGAGGGATTGGAGCCGTTACCCTGAGATTCAGGATCTCCTCGTCGGCAAAGCCCCTGGCCGCACGAGCGACCAGCAAATTACCTGCTTTCTCAACAACGTCGGCACCGGCATCCAGTTCGCCACCATGGGCTACTGCGCCTACCGCGCCGCCAAAGAAAAGGGTCTCGGCAAGGAAATCCCGACCGACTGGTTTCTGCAGGATATCAAGCCCTAAAGTCGAAGCGCTTTACGCACGAGCAGACAAGTGAGTCTGCCCCTGTTTAGCCTCACTTTCCCAACATCTTCTTCAGCTTCTCGATCACCTCCGGAGGCTGGCTCATCGCGTCTTTTACGATCTCTTCCAGCTCTTCGCCGGTCGTCGGGCCCAACTCGAAGTTTCTCTTCTTGATCTCCTCCAGGAACCCTGGATCTTTCATCGTCCTGGCGAACGCCTCACGGAGAATCTTCACCCGATCCGGCGGAACGCCCGGAGGGGCCATCATCGGACGGCCGAGCGCACCACCCGCGAGAATAACCGCCGCAAGCCGCCGGCCGGTCTCCGGCGTTTTGTACCGATCCATCAGCTCGTAGATCGTCGGCACGTTGGCCAGGCGCGGATCGCGGGCGCGCCCGGTTTGAATGAGATTACGGATAAAACCTTTTTTCCTCCAGCCGCCGTAAGGCTCGCGGGAAAAAAACGCCTCAATCGTGAAAGAACGGCATTGCACCTCTCCCCGCTCGATCGCCAGGTCGATCTCCGGCCCGCCCGGGTAACCCTGGACGGTCTGAATCTTCAGCGGCGGAAAGACCTCCTCCTCCAAGCCAGAGCAAGAAATAGCGAGACAGCGTGCCGGTCTCTTCGCCTTTTCATACGAACCTCCTTTTTTAAGCACTCAGCCTGCCAAAATCGCTTTCCCAAATCTTTTTCAAACGTGCCATCGCCTCGTCGGACAATCCACCGGCGCCGGAGCAGGCGACGGCTTCGTCGATGTGAAACACGTTGGAAAAGCCGACGAGGACGGTTGAGACTTCTCGCTTCATCAGAGCGAAGCGGATCGCCGCTGCGGTAAGACTCTTGATATTGCCGCCGATGAGGAACTTGACCTTTTCGGCGCGTTGCAAATCGAGCGCGTAGTCGGAGCCCGGCGAGAGCGGCTCCGGGCTGCTGCCCCCTCCCGCGTCGGGGGTCGAAGTGAGCGCGCCGGCGGCAAGGACGCGGATCACGGCGATGCCCATCCCCTTCTCCGCCGCGCGATCTATCAACCGCCCGTAATCCAGCGCGCTGAAGCCTTGCGGCACAGCCTCGCCCGCGCTTGGATTGAGAAGATTGTAGTACGCCTGGAACGAATGGAACTCGCCGCTGTCGATCAGTTCGTGCAGCGCTCGCGGATCGCCGAGGCCGCTGAAGCCGAAATATCCGACCTTGCCTTTTTCCCTCATCTCTTTGAAGCCGTCCAGAACGCCGCCTTGCCGCAGCACGTCTTTCGGTGTCACGCTGAATCGCTTCCCCGGACTCCTTTCAACCGTCACCCGATTGTGCAACTGGATCAGATCGACGGATTTTCGTTGCAGCCGTCGAAGGGCCGCCTCGACCGCTCGAACCGTTGTGGCTTTGAGATCGGACGCCGCTTCAGGCTCAAGCCGAATCTTCGTCGACACGACAGGAGACGCCCCGATCTCGCTTAATATCCTTCCCAGATTTTCTTCCGATTTCCCCAGGCCGTAGGCGAACGCCGTGTCGAAATAATTGATGCCGAGATCGAGCGCGTGTTGCACCGCTCTCAACTGGTCCTCGTAGGTCGCCCGCACCATCAACACGGCGTTGTTGCCGCAGCCGAAGCCGATCTCGGAAATTTTCAATCCGGTTCTTCCCAACGTCCGATACCGCATGCGCAACCTCCTCTCGACCCTTTAGGAACAAGCGCTGAACAGAGTCGCGAAAAACTGTTCTTTCAGGGAGCGATGAGGTCGAGCGCAACTACCACCACCGCCCGCCTGGGGGTCTCTCGAAGGGCCGATATATCCTCGCTTCGCTCGGAATCTCAAATTGAATCTGGAATCTGAGATTTGAAATCTGAAATCCCGAAGGGCGTGCGTCGGCCCGGAGAGAGATTCCCTGGCGGGCTGACGGTAGATGCGCCTTTTTCAACGGTCCTGGGGGATGTTCGCACAGTAGAAAACAGTTGACAAACGAATTCTTCTAAGATACGAAAAAGACCATCGGTTTGCGCGACTGGCGTTTACGTGGAATTGACCACGAGGAAGTGCAAAACCTTAAGACGGCCGAACGCCTGGGTCTCTTAGTTCTAAGAGCTCAGGCTTTTTTTATTTCCGCCGGATGACGCCAGGTAAGGTGCAAAATGATTAAACAATACTTGCTCTCTCCCGGTCCCACGCCCATCCCCAACGAAGTGCAATTGGCGATGGCGGCGACCATGATCCACCACCGCACACCCGAGTTCGCCAAGGTCTTTGCCGAAGTCCGAGAGGGACTGAAGGAGTTGTTCGGCGCGAAAAACGACGACGTCCTGATCCTGGCCTCTTCCGGCACCGGCGCGATGGAGGCGACGGTTTCGAACCTCTTCTCCCCCGGCGACAAAGTTTTAGTCGTAAACGGCGGAAAGTTCGGCGAGCGGTGGCTCGAGATCAGCAAGGCCTTCGGCCTGACTCCCATAGAACTCAAAGTCGAGTGGGGCAAGGCGGTCAAGGTGGAAGACGTCGAGCGCAGCTTGAAGTCCCATCCCGACATCCAGGCAGTCTTGATCCAGGCGAGCGAGACTTCGACCACGGTCTGGCATCCGGTGCGCGAGCTCGCGCGGCTGACGCAGAACGGCCCGCTGCTGATCGTCGACGGCGTCACCGCCGTGGGCGTGGCGCGCGTGCCGCTGGGGGAGTGGGGCATCGACGCGCTCGTGACCGGATCGCAAAAGGCGCTGATGCTGCCGCCGGGCCTTGGATTCGTCTCCTTCGGCGAGCGCGCCTGGGCCAGGGTCGAGAAGGCAAAGCTCCCGCGCTTCTATTTCGATTTAAGGCTCGAACGCAAAAGCCAGCAGAAAGGCTCGGGCGCGTTCACGCCGGCGGTCTCGCTGATCTTCGGTCTGCGCGCGGCGCTCCGGCTGATGCGGCAAGAGGGTCTCGATCGGGTTTATGCCCGCCACGAGCGCATGGCGCGCGCCACGCGCGCCGCGGCGACGGCGATGGGGCTTAAGCTGCTCGCGCCGGAAAGCCCGAGCCCGGCGGCCACCGGCGTCTACATGCCCGAGGGAGTGAACGCCGACAAGTTGTTGGATTTTCTCCGCGAGAAGATGCAGATCACGCTGGCCGAGGGGCAAGATCGGCTGAAGGGTAAGGCCATCCGCATCGCCCACGTGGGCTACATGGGCGCGTTCGACGTGCTGGTCGCGATCGGCGCGCTGGAGATGGCGCTTAAGAAATTCGGCGCGCCGGTAAAGTTCGGGCAGGGAGTGGCGGCCGCGCAGGAAGTGTTGATGGAAGCGCTGGAATAAAAATGGACACGACCAAAATATTAGTCACCGATCCCCTCGCCCCCCAGGGCATGGAGGTGTTCGCGCGCGCGCCGGGATTCAAGGTGGACGAAAAGATCGGCCTCAAGGCGCCGGAGATCAAGAAAATCATTGGCGACTACCACGGCTGGGTGCTGCGCAGCGGCAGCAAGGTGACGGCGGACATTCTCGAAAACGCCGGGAACTTGAAGGTCATCGGCCGCGCCGGTATCGGCGTGGAGAATATCGACGTCGAGGCCGCGAGCAAGAGAGGCATCGTCGTGATGAACACGCCCGGCGGCAACAACGTCACGACCGCCGAGCACACGATCTCGCTCATGCTCTCGCTCGCCCGCCACATCCCGCAGGCGGTCGCCTCGCTCAAGTCCGGAAAGTGGGAGCGGCAGAAGTTCGTCGGAATAGAAGTCTGCAACAAAACCCTGGGCATCATCGGCTTAGGCAACGTCGGCCGGATCGTCGCCGAGAGGGCGTTGGGCTTCAGGATGAAAGTGCTCGCCTTCGACCCGTTCGTCCAGCCCGAGAGCGCGGCGCGCATGGGAGTCGAGATGGCGAGCCTGGACGAGATCTACGCCCGCTCCGACTTCATCACCGTTCACGTGCCGCTCACCAACGAGACCCGCGGCCTGATCGGCCGGGAGACCTTCGCCAGGATGAAAAAAGGGGTGCGTATCGTCAACTGCGCGCGCGGCGGCATCGTGGACGAGAACGATCTGGCCGAAGCGATTCGCCAGGGCCAAGTGGCCGGGGCTGCGCTGGACGTCTATGTGGACGAGCCGCCGCCGCCCGACCATCCGCTGGTCCGCATGGAGCAGGTCGTCACCACACCCCACCTGGGCGCTTCGACGGACGAGGCTCAGCTCAACGTCGCCATCGCCGTCGCCGAGCAGATGGTCGATTTTCTCGTGCGCGGCGTGATCCGCTACGCCGTCAACGTTCCGTCGGTCAGCCCGGAGCTGCTGAGCGCGCTCCGGCCGTATCTCACGCTGGGCGAGAAACTCGGCAGCCTGCAAGTCCAGATGCTGGCCAGACTGCCGCAGGAAGTCCATATCGAATACGCCGGCGAAGTCACGCAGTACGACGTCGCCCCGCTGACGCTCGCCGTGCTCAAGGGCATTCTCACGCCGATGATGGAGTCGAGCGTCAACTACGTCAACGCGCCGCTGGTGGCGCGCGAGCGCGGCATCAAAGTGATCGAGTCGAAAAGCAGCCGCGCCAGCGACTTCGCCAGCTCGATCAACCTCAAGGTGAAGACAAAAGACCGGGACCTCGAGGTCGAAGGCGCGATCTTCGGCAGCAAACATCCCCGGATCGTCAAGATCAACGGCTTTTATCTCGAGGCCGTGCCCGAAGGCTACATCCTGATCCTGCACAACCGCGACGTTCCCGGCGTCGTCGGCGCCGTCGGCACGCTGCTGGGCCAGAAAGGGATCAACATCGCCGGGATGGAGCTGGGCCGGGAGAAGGTCGGCGGCATGGCGATCTCCTGCATCCACGTGGACGACGCCATACCGAAAGAGACTCTTGAGGCGCTGCGCGGCCTGCCTGCCATCGTCACTGCGGAATTGGTGAAACTCTAGGATAACAAACGTGATCGTGAATCGTGATCGTGATCGCAAATCCAAGAAGCTTCTCAATGTCCTAGTACCTCCACGAGCACGAGCCACGAGCACGACCACGAGGGTTTGAAGTGTCCAACGTCGCAGTCATCGGCGCCCAGTGGGGAGACGAGGGCAAGGGAAAGATCGTCGATCTCTTCACCCACGACGCCGACATCGTCGTCCGTTTTCAGGGCGGCAACAACGCCGGCCACACCCTCGTCGTCAACGGCGAGAAGACCGTGCTCCATCTCATTCCCTCCGGCGCGCTTCATTCCCATAAGCTCTGCGTGATCGGCAACGGCGTCGTCGTCGATCCGGGAATTCTCCTGGAAGAGATCGCCGGGCTCAGGAAAAAAGGCTATCTTTGCGACGACGCGCTGCTCAGAATCAGCGACGCGGCGCATCTGATCATGCCGTATCATAAGGCGATCGATCAGGCGCGCGAGCGGCTCAGAGGCAAAGGCAAGATCGGCACCACCGGACGCGGCATCGGCCCCGCCTACGAAGACAAGGTTGCGCGCACGGGGATTCGCTTCATCGACCTGCTCGACGCGACGACGTTTCGCGACAAGCTCAAGCGGAACATCGAGGAGAAAAACATCTACCTTAAAGCGATCCTTAAAGAAAAGACGCTCGACTTTAAAGAGATCTACGACGCCTACCGCGGCTATCGGGATGAGCTGGAAAAGTATGTCACGAACACGGGCGTCATGCTCGACCGCGAGATCAAAGCCGGCAGGAAAGTCCTCTTCGAAGGCGCGCAGGGGACGCTGCTCGACGTGGACCACGGGACCTATCCCTACGTTACTTCGTCGAACACGGTGATCGGCGGCGTCTGCACGGGCGCCGGCGTCGGCCCGCGCAACATCCAGCAGGTGATCGGCATCTCGAAGGCCTATACGACGCGCGTCGGCAGCGGCCCGTTTCCCACGGAACTCAAGGGGCCGGAGGGAGAGAAGCTCAAGCAGGAAGGGGCTGAATTCGGCGCGACCACGGGCAGGGCGCGCCGCTGCGGCTGGTTCGACGCCGTCGGTGTGCGTCACGCGGTGAGGATCAACGGGTTGACCGGCATCGCGCTCACCAAGCTCGATGTGCTGACCGGTTTCAAAAAGATTCCTATCTGCACGGCGTATCGCTCGGGCGGCGCCCTCTACGAGGAATTTCCATCGAGCGTAAAAGCGTTAAAAAACGCCGAGCCGGTCTTGGAAGAGATGGAGGGTTGGAACGAACCCCTGTCGAAGGCGAGAAAACTGTCGGACCTGCCGGACAACGCGCAACGCTACGTGCGCCGGCTCGAAGAGATCGTTCAAACTGAAATAATTCTAGTCTCCGTCGGCCCAGGCCGGGAAGAAACCATCCTGTTGAAGAACCCGTTTGTATAGGTGAGGTGTAGGGGCGACCGGCCCCGAAAAGGCCCGTGGCCCTCGGGGCTTTACGGGCCGGTCGCCCCTACTGGCGCCTGTTGCCTATCTCAATTTAAAAATTTCCAGATATAGCTTCACCGTCTCGTCGAAGTTCTTATAATCTTCCGGGCTTTCGATCACCCGCTTGAAGCCTCTGAACAGCCGGGGCGGATCGGGCTCTACGTCTTTGCGCACGGGAATCCGCTGGAACCCTCTTAACATCTCCGCCCCTTCTTTGGAGAGAATGAAATCCAGGAACAGCCTGGCGGCGTTGGGATGGGGCGCCTTGGCTGCAAGCATGGCCGGGTTCACCTGGACCACGGCCGGTTCGAGCGGAACCCAATCGATCGGCGCTTTCCTTTGGGTCATTCGCTCGATCGTCTGGTTGTAGGCCAAAATCAACGGATACTCGCCGGCCACTGCGAGCTGGACCCGCTCCGTGTTGCCCCGCTTCGGAACCGCATCCTGGGCTGCCAGCCGCTTGAAATAGGCGACTGCCTTCTCCTTGCCCCATATGCCGATGAGTCCCTGAAGCATGCCGTAAGCCTCGGTATCGACGGAAATCTGCCGGTTTTTCCACTTGGGGTCGAGCAGAGCTTCGTAAGTTTTCGGCACGTCGTCCTTCTTGACGAGCTTGGTGTTGTAACCGAGCACATACGCATTGACATAGTAGGCCGTCCAATACCCTTCCTTGTCCACCAGATCGCTGTCGATCATCTTGGTTTCGGGCGAGAGGTAAGACGCGAGAAGCTTCCGCTCGATGAGTGGCAGCACCATCTCCCCTCTCCCCACGACCACGTCCCACGCATGACGCCCGCCACGGGCCTCGGTGAGGATCTTATTAAGGAGGGGTCCGCCGCCGGTGCGGAACAGCTCCGGCTTGACAAATGGGTATTTTTGCTGGAATCGGTCGACGACTTGCTTGCTCTGGTCGAGCGTCATCGTGGTGTACCAGATCAGCTCCCCTTCCTTCTTCGCGCCTTCGATCAGCTTTGGATCGGGGTTGGCTTGGGCCCAGGCAGTGACAGCAGTTAAACAGCATATCGCGACCGCACAAAACCCGAGCACGCGTGTAAGAGGTCTCATTTTGCTTGCCTCCCTTTGTATCTATTAGACGGCGGAACGATCTTATTGTACAGATTTTTCTTTTTTAGTCCACACCCCGAGGCCGGGGGCGGCGTCCGGGGTAAGATGTTAGAGCGGCCGGAAGTCGAAGTCAACCGGCACATCGACCGATTGCGGATCGTTTTTTATCCGCCTCGTCCTTGATTGCCCGCCGGGCGCCAACTATCATGTCGGCTGGGAAAGGAGGCCTAACGGATATGGAAGCGACAAGCGAAAAACTGGTTTCGGATCTCAAGGTCCTTATCGGCGACGCCGAGGAACTCCTCAAGGCGACGGCCAACCAGGCCGGGGAAAAGGTTGCCACGGTGCGCCAGCGCATCGAGCAGAGCCTGCACGAGGGGAAACGGTCGCTGGCGGAGGCCGAAGATATTTTGGTCGATAAGAGCAAAGAGGCGGCCACGGCGGCGGATGCCTACGTGCGGGAAAATCCCTGGAACGCGGTGGGCATCGCGGCGGGGGTCGGCCTGGTGCTTGGGCTGCTCATCCGGCGCAGTTGAGTCTTCATAGGATGGGCGCGGAAACGGACCGGGCCGGCGCAACCCGGCAGGGAGGCCTTTTCGACTCGCTCCGGGCGGTCATAGCGTCCTTCGTCGGCCTCTTGCAAACCCGACTCGATCTCGCCTCTACCGAGATCGAAGAGGAACGGGAGCGGCTCAAGGGGTTGATTCTGCTCGCGGCGATCTCGCTTTTTTGCGTGAGCCTCGCGGCGATTCTCCTGACGGCTTTGGTCGTGACCTTATTTTGGGAGACGCACCGGTTCTATGTGTTGGGCGGGTTGGCGCTCTTCTACCTGGCAGCGGGGGCGATCGCGGCGCTGATTCTGCGCAAGAAAATCGCCGGTCGGCCGAGATTGTTTTCCGCCACTTTTGCCGAACTGGCCAAAGACCGCGAACGTTTGGAGTCTGAAATCCGTGAACGCTAAACTAGCCGGGCTGGCGCGCCGCCGTGAAAGGCTGATCGCTCAATCGGCCCGGCAAAGAGAAGAGCTGGGCCTGGCTTATCGCCGGCTGCTCGACTCCTTCGGATGGATCAACTTGGCCGTGGGCGCCATTGAAACCGTAAAAGCTCATCCGGCGGCGGTTACGGGCTTGACCGCTCTTCTGGTCGGCACGGGCTGGACGCGGTTTCAGCGGCTGGAAAAGTGGCTCTGGTTGAGCTGGACGGTTCTCACGCGGGTTCAGGCCTGGCGCTCGAGGCGGCGCGCTTAGATTCTTACCTTTCAGATGTTCAATAGAACCGCTTCAACAAAATTTATCGCACTATGCCTGTCCTGAGTAAAGTCGAAGGGACGCCAGGGAATCAAAATCCGAAATCCGAATATCGAAATCCGAAACAAACCCGAAGACTTAAAACCCCATTACGAAATCCGAAGCGGGTTTGTTTGGAAGTTTCCAATTTTTGATCATTTGACATTGTTTCGAATTTCGGATTTCGAGAGTCGAATTGTGTCTGCGTTTAAACTTGGCGTTCTTTGCGTCTTTGCGCGAGACACAGCATTGACGAGCACTTCGTGATCCGCGAAATTTCAAATATCTTTGGCTAGTTTCTTAGATCGTCATTTCCGCTCGGCCAGCGCCGGCTCTTCTTGCCGTGGATCCGCCGCGCCGACGACCTTGGACTTCTGCACCGAAACCGCCTCCACCAGTCCCAACGAATTCCTCTCCTTTACCTTGTGCCCCAATCTTTCCAGCGACTTCTTGCTGTTCTCCGAGATCTTGCCCTCGACGACAAGCTCATCCGGCATCCATTGATGATGGATGCGCGGCGACTCCACCGCCTGCTTGATCGGCATGCGAAAATCGAGAACGTTGAGAATAGTCTGGAGCATGGCGCTGATGATTCGCGGCCCGCCCGACGCGCCGACCACCAGCGCCGCTTGATCCCCTTCCAATATAACGGTCGGGGCCATGCTGCTGAGCGGTCGTTTTCGCGGCTGGAGCGAATTGGCCTCGCCCCCGACGAGACCGAAGGTGTTGGGCGTTCCCGGATGGATGGCGAAATCGTCCATTTCATTGTTGAAGACGATACCCGCCTCCGGCACGAAAACTTTGGAGCCGAACTGGGTGTTGATCGTCAAGCTGCACGCCACCGCGTTGCCGAAGCGATCCACGACGCTGAAGTGCGTCGTGCCGCCCTTTTCCGGCGGGGAAGCGCCGGAGCCGTAATGCTTCGGCGGGTAGGTCTTGGTGGAGGAGATGCGGCCGCGGATCGATGCGGCGTAGTCTTTCGAGATCAGCTTGTCCACGGGGACCTGCGCGAAGTCGGGATCGCCCAGATGCTGCGCGCGGTCGGCGAAGGCGTGCTTCATCGCCTCCGCCACCAGGTGAAGATAGGTAGGCGAGTCGTGGGCGATGAGGCCCAGATGGTGCCCCTCCAACGTGTTGAGCATCTGGAGCAGCGCGACGCCGCCCGAGCTCGGCGGCGGCATGGTAATCACCGTCCACTTGCGATAGCGCCCGACGATCGGCTCGCGCCAGACCGGCTTGTAGCCCTTGAGATCTTCGAGCGCCAAGACGCCGCCCTCTTTTTTGATCCGCTCCGCGATCGCCTGCCCGATCCAGCCCTGATAGAAAACCTCCGGCCCTTGCTCCGCAATCGCCTTGAGCGCCGCGCTGAGCTCGCGCTGGCGCAGCATCTCCTTCTCCGAAGGAATCTCGTTCTTTACCAGCATGACGCGCGCAAAGTCGGCCGACTTGCGAATGTTGCCGAGTTGCCGCTCGAGCGCGTAGCGCAGCCGGGGTTGGATGGCGAAACCGTCGGTGGCATAGCGGATCGCCGGCGCCATGACCGCCGGCAGAGGCATCGTGCCGAAACGCTTCAGCGCCTCGGCCAGCCCCGCCACTTCGCCGGGCACGGCGACCGCCAGCGGGCCGGTGAGGCTCAAGCTCGCCACGGGCTTACCGCCTTTCATGTATTGCTCCCGCTTGGAGGCGGCCGGCGCGGTCTCGCGGAAATCCAGGGCGTGCGCCTTCTTCTCCTTGGCCTGATAGATCACCATGAAGCCGCCCCCGCCGAGACCGGAAGCGGACGGGTCGACCACGCCCAGTGCGAACGCCGTCGCCACCGCCGCGTCGAGCGCGGTGCCGCCGGCGTTGAGAATCTCCATTCCGGCCTGGGTCGCAAGCGGGTTGTCCGAGACGACCGTCCCGGTCGATTGGGCGACGGCATTTCCGGAGATGAAGAGAAAAACGGCTAGAGAAAAAAACCAGCCGCGGGCTGTGAGTCGGATGCGCATAGCGGAGAAAAAATACCTGCTACTCTTTAGACCCTTGAGCGCCGAAATGCAAATTAAAATCTTTCACCGCTACCAGCGTTGTGTTAATCTCCCTCTCCGGACTTCCCATGCAGATCATTCTCGGCCCCTTCCATCCTCACCTCGAGGACGCCTTGGTGGAGGAGATCTCCGGCCGCAAAGAAAAGCTGCCGCTCTCTCCGCTCTTGATCCTGGTCCCCTCCGACTCTCTAAGACGGCGGCTCAAGGTCCTGCTTGCCCAGGAGCGCGGCCTTGATCTATTGAACCTGCACATTCTCACCTTCTATCAATTCTCCCATCGCCTCCTGGAAGAACGGGACGGAGCGCGGGTTCTCTCTCTGCAAGACGACTCCGTGCTCGAGGAGATTCTGCGCCAGATCATCCGGATGAGACTGCCGGGCGCCGAGCCGTTTGCCGGCCTGGAAGAGAAAGCCGGAGGCTCAGCCGCCCTATGGCAAACCCTGAGGGACTTAAAGGACGGCTTAGTCAGCCCAACCGTGGCGCTCGAGGCCGTGAAAGGCGATCTCTTCGAGGAAGCGACGGAAAGAGTCGAGCGGCTGCTTACTCTCTTCGGGACTTTTCTCTCGTGCTGCGAGCAGTGGGGTTTGCGCGACTATGCCGATCTCGATCTCCTGGCCGCCGGGCAGGTCGTCTCGTCGGCGTACCTCCGGCAGTTCGACGCCGTTTACTACTACGGTTTTTACGATCTGACACAGGTGCAGCTCGACCTGTTTCAGACGGTGGCGCGCCAATATCCGGTCACGCTTTTCTTTCCGATCGTCCACCAGCGCCCCGCGCACCCGGCCTGGACTTTCGCCGACCGATTCTATGAACGATATCTCCACGGCCTCGCGACCGCTCAGGCGGAGCCGCGCAATCTGGCCGCAGGCGCGAGCAGCGCGCCGTCTTCGCCGCACGCGTCTCTCCTGCCGCTGTTCCGCGACGACGGCGATGCGTCCGGCATGGCGAAGATCGATCGTCCGCCCGTCAGGATTTTCAGCTGCTTCAGCGGGCGCGATGAGATCGACACCGCGGCCAAGGAGATTCTCCGGCTTGTCTCCGAGGAAAAATTCTCCTTCGACGAGATCGGCGTGGTGGGCCGGACTCTCGAACCCTATCTTGCGTCGATCAAGGATATTTTTTTCCGCCACGCCATTCCGTTCACCGGCTCCGCCGAGGAGCCGCTCGCGCAGCATCCGCTGACCAAGAGCGCGCTCCTGCTCGCCAACCTGCCGCTTCGCGGCTACCTTCGCTCCCAAGTCGTCGATCTGTTCGATTCGCCCTTTTTCAACAGCCACGCTTCAGGGCGCGCGGATGCGGCGCACCGCCCCGACCTCTGGGACCTGCTCACCCGCCGGTTGGGGATCGCCAAGGGAATCGAGGAATGGCGCCGTTTGGAAAAGCATCTCGAAAAAGATGTGGCGCTGCCGGAGGAGGACGAAAATGAAGGGAAGCCGAAGGCGGCCGCCATACCGGCGGAGCAGGCCCGGATTCTCTGGCGTCTCTTCACCCATCTCCATCGCGATCTGGAACAGTTGCCTAAGGAGGCGACCTGGAGTTTCTACGTCGAGAAGTGGCAGGCCCTGCAACACAAGTGGCTCGCGAACGACAACCGGGATAAGACTCAGAAGCCGGTCGCGGACAAGATCGAAGAGGTTCTTCGCCGCCTCTCCGTCCTGGACGCCGTCGGCGAAAGAGCTTCGCTCAGCCATTTTCTTCAGACCTACCAGCACTGGCTGGAGCGCGCCTCGGTCCCGCGCGCGCGGAAAAACAGCCACGGAGTGGCGGTGCTGGACGCAATGGCGGCCAGGGGAATTTCGTTCCGCGCGCTGTTTATCGTCGGCCTCAACGAAGGTCTCTTTCCCCGGACGATCCGCGAGGACGCTTTTCTGAGAGACCGCGACCGACAGTTGCTGGAGACGGCGCTGGGATACAAAGTGGCGACCAAGCTCGGCGGCTTCGACGAGGAGCGGCTGCTCTTCACCCTGCTCGTCGGCGCGGCCGAGGAGCGGCTCACCTGTCTCCATCAACGAAACGATGAGCGCGGGAAACCCATGGCGCCTTCCTGGTATCTCGAAGAGCTGAGCCGGGCGCTGGGCCGGGAGCGGGTAGAAAAAATCACGCTGCCCCGCGGGACGGCGGAGAAGCGGGCCTTCGCGCCGTTCGACCGCGATGCGTTGCTCCCGCCGCAGGAGCTGGCGATCCGCCTGATTCTCTCCGCGAAAGATCCGGCGCCGCTGATCGATCGCTGTTTGCCGTCGCCCGCGCTCTACGAACGCGGGAGCAAAGTGATCGAGCAGTTGGAAACGACCACCGACCGCCTGACCGGACACGACGGCATCGTGGGTCCGATTCCCTATTATTGGCAGCGTATCGCCAAAGACGGCCTTTCTCCGACCTCGTTGGAAGCCTACGCTCGCTGCCCCTTTCAATATTTCGCCCGCACTGTGCTCGGCCTGGAGCGGCTCGAACGGCCGGAAGAAGTTTCGGGTCCCGGCGCCGCCGACCTGGGACAGATCGTTCATGCGATCCTGAAATCATTTTACCAGGAATTGATCGAGCACGGTTTTTTCCTCTCGAAGGAGCCATCGCTAGACACGAGGCCGATCCTCCAAGCCGTGACGCAAAGGGCGTTTCTCGACTTCGAGCGCGACAACCCGGTCGGCTATCCGCTCGCCTGGGAGATCCTCCGCGAAGAGGTCGCGACGCTCCTCGAAGAGGCGGTGGCGGAAGATCTCAAAGAGCTTCGTGAGTCCGGATATCGGCCTTATGCTCTGGAGCAGGACGCAACGGTCCGGCTGCCCAAGGATTGGCCCGGCCCGCTGAATGAACTCTCGATCCACGGGCGGATGGACCGCATCGACTTCCAGCCGGAGGAGAAGCGCTATCGCGTCATCGACTACAAGCTTAAGTCGGGCAGAACTCAACGGGCGGAGGATGGCGATCTGCTCCGTGCGGCGGTGCGCGGCCAGCGGCTCCAGCCCCCCTTCTATCTGCTCCTGGGAAAAAAGAGCGTCGCGCGCGGGGCCTCGATCGACGCCGACGCCGCCTTCTATTTTCTCGCGCCGCAATGGCCCGGCGGCCCGCTCGTGGTCGAGCCTTTTCCCGCCGATGCCTGGGAGGGCGCCTCCGGCGGCTCGCTCAAAGAGACCGTCGCCGCGCTCGCCGCCGCGATCCGCCAGGGGCTGTTCTTCGTGCAGCCGGCCGACTACTGCCGCTACTGCGAGGCGTCGGAGGCCTGCCGCAAAAACCACCGCCCGACCATGTGGCGAGTCGAGCGGGATTCGAGGAGCCGGGCGCATCTCGACCTGCGCAAGAAAAAGGCCGAGCCAAAATGAGCGACATGTCTCCAACCGCGCAGTTGCCCGACGGCGCCGACCGCGAGCGCGCCGCAACCACGTTCGATCGCAACGTGGTCGTTACCGCCGGCGCGGGCACGGGAAAGACCCGGCTGCTGGTGGACCGGCTCGTGCATCTTTTGATGCGCGATACGGATTTGAAGTTGACGCAGATCGTCGCTCTCACCTTCACCAACAAGGCCGCCAATGAAATCAAGCTGAGGCTGCGCGAGCGCCTCGAAGGCTACCTGGCCGCGCGCTTGGAAGACGAGCCGCTCGATTCCAGGGACAAGGAGATCCGGAGCGAGATTCGCTCGCTCATGGCCCGCTATCGCTTATCTAAGGAGCGGCTCGACCGGCGCGCCCTGGAGGCGCTGCGCCAGATCGAGCGGAGCGAGATCGGGACGATTCACGGCTTCGCCGCGACTCTGCTCCGGCTCTATCCGATAGAGGCGGGCGTCGATCCGCTATTTATCGAAGACGACGGCGCGCGCTTCGAGCGGCTCTTTAACGAGCTGTGGGGGCTTTGGCTGGATCAGGAGCTCTCTTACCAAGGCACACGGCAGGAAGAGTGGCGAAAGGCGCTGCGGAAGATCGGCCTGGCAGAGATTAAGGCGCTGGCCGCTTCGCTCTGCTCCGAGACCGTCGATCTCGAGCGGCTGAGCGTCCTCGCGCGGGAGACAGATACTCCGCCGCGGATTCTTGACTGGCTCAAGTCGCTGGAAAAGCGGGCGTCAAGTCTCCTCGAGCGCCACCCGGAAAACAGGAGCAACGAAAAGTTTGTCCGCGCTGCGCGCGGGATCGTGCAAGAGTTTCTCAGCGGCAGCGGCCAGCTCCGGGCCGCGCGGGAATCCCTCGCGGGAAACATCAATAGAAATCTCAAGGGCTGGGCTGAAGCGGATGTCGAGGAGGCACGGGAGATGTTGCGCGTGGCGCGGGCGCTCTGCCAGGTGGATGAGTCGCTAAGCCGCGGCCTTTGCGGTCTGCTGATACCGTTCGCCGAGAGTTTTCGCGAGGCCTTTGCGCGCGAAGGACTGGTCTCTTTCGACGGCCTGCTCGCGCGCGCGCGTAGTCTCGTGCGCGACCATCCGGCGGTGCGCGAGGAGCTGAAGCGGCGCTTCACGGCGATTCTGATCGACGAATTCCAGGACACCGATCCGATGCAGTACGAGATCCTCGTCTATCTCGCCGAAGAGATCGGCCGGCAGGCGAAAGATTGGAGAGAGGTGAAGCTCGTTCCGGGGAAGATCTTCGTCGTGGGAGACCCGAAGCAATCCATCTATGCGTTTCGCCGCGCCGACATCGAGGCCTACCTCGAAGTGGTGGAGAAAATCATCAAGGCCCAAAACGGCATCGAATGCCGTCTGATCGCCAACTTCCGCAGCCACGCGGGGATCCTCGACGTGGTCAACGGCGTTTTCGGCCGGCTGATCGAAGCGCGCGCGGGCTTGCAACCGCCCTATGTCGCGATCGAACCCGCGCCGGCGAACGGCGCTGAGCAGAGCCTGCCGTTCCGCCAAGTGACGCTCTGCAAAATTCAGGGCGACGATGAGAAGCTCAGCGCCGAATCGGCGCGGCGGCTCGAAGCCGAAAATCTCGCCCGCTGGCTCGACGAAGAGGTGCTGGGCAAAGCGGAGATCGTCGATGCGGCAGAGAAAAAGGCGACGGCGCAGCCGAAGGACGTAGCGATACTCCTGCGCCGGCTGACCGACGTGCACCACTATCTGGAGCCGCTCCGCAGGCGGGGGCTCAGCTACGTGGTGGAGGGCGAAAGACACTTCTACGCGGTGCAAGAGGTGATCGACGCCGTCAATCTGCTGCGGGCGGTGGAGAACCCTCACGACAAGCTCGCCCTGCTAGGCGTGCTGCGCTCGCCGCTGGGCGGGCTCGCCGACGCAGAGATCTACGAGCTCGGCCGGCGGCTGCTGCTCGACTACCGCATCGAGAGCTTTCCCAAAGAAACCGAAAAACAATTTTTCTCGACGGCCAAAGAGCTTTACGCGCTGCTCCGCAAATTGCGCAACGAGACGCGGGCCCTGCCGGTGGCGGAGGCGATCGCTTGCATCTTCGACGGCGCGCCGATCCGTCTGCTGGCGGCCGCTTCGTTTCACGGAGAGCAGGCGGTCGCCAACCTGGAAAAGCTCCGCCACCAGGCCGAGCTTATGGGGAGAGAGGGACTCAGCACCTTCAAAGAGGTCATCGCCGGATTGGAAGCGCGAGTGCTCGAAATCAAAGAGGAGGCGGAGAGCGCTCTGGCGGAAGAAAATATCGACGCCATCCGGATTCTCAGCATTCATAAATCCAAGGGGCTTGAGTTCCCCATCGTCGTTTTGGCGGGCTGCCACGCAGCCCCCAATCACGGCGGCGAGAGAGAGCCCGAAGCGCTGCACGATTGGTCGACGAATCTGGCGGGCTTGCGCGCGGGCTCTTTTCGGAGCCTCGCTGGACTCTACATCGCCGAAAAGGCGCGCCTGCGCGAAGCCGAAGAGCAAAAGCGCGTGCTCTATGTCGCCATGACCCGGGCGCGCGAGCATCTGAGAATCTCCTGCGCCCCAACCGAGAAAAAATCCCCGGGCAGCTATCTCTCGATGCTGGAAGAGACTCTCGGCGAGGAGATCGCCGGCGCCCAAGCGTCGCGCGCCATCCGCGCCGGCGGCGGAACGATCGAGCTCCAAGCGATCCGGGAAACTCTCAGCCCTCCCGGAAGAGCGCGCCCGGCGGCGAAGGAAGAAGCCGCGCCGTTCGACTGGAATTCCTACGCCGCGCTGTGGCGGCGCCGAAGCGAAAAATGCGCAGCGGCGGCAGACAAGCCGCGCTTTCTCAGCCCGACGCTGCTCAAGCGGCGCGAGGCGGAGCTGGCCGAGAGCCTCGGCGGAGCGGAAGGCGTCGGAGCGCCCTCGGAGCTGCCGCTCTTGATCGGAGAACTGGCCCATCGCTTCCTGGAGACCTGGAATTTCGACCACGACCCGGCGGAGTTTCGCGCGCAGCTTGAGCCGTTCTTTTTGGACCGATGGGTCGAGCCTGCCCAGGAGCCGAACCGGGACAAGCTCAGACGCGAGCTTGAAGAGATCTTCGACGCATTCTTTTCTTCCGAAGCCTATCGGGAGCTCAGTTCCTCCAACATCCTCGGCCGCGAAGTCCCGTTGTTGATTCCCTGGAACGGACAGATCATGGAGGGAGTGATCGACCTGCTCTATGAAAAAGAGGGGCAACTCTTTCTTGCCGATTACAAGAGCGACCGCGTGCGGCAGGCGGAGATCGCCGCGATCGCGGCGCGTTACCATCATCAGGTGGAAATCTATTCCGAAGCCGTGCGGCGAGCATTGAAACGGGAGCCCGCCGGCTTCAAGCTGATCTTTTTGCGCCTCGGCCAGGCGGTATCGGTGTAGCCGGCCGTCAGCCCGCCTGGGAATCTCTCTCCGGGCCGACGCATGCCCTTCGGGATTTCAGATTTCAAATCTCAGATTCCAGATTCAATTTGAGATCTGAGATTTGAGATTCCGAGCGAAGCGAGGATATATCGGCCCTCCGAGAGACCCCCAGGCGGGCGGTAGTGATGGTTGCGCTCGGGCTTGTTGCTCTTGCTAAATAAAAAGGGATCTCTTCAACTTCTTCCTTGCGCGCCCCGCACGCCGGCGGCCATCGCGCCGAGAAAGCAGAGGATTGCGGCTGTCAGGCATGTGGTTCGGTAACCCTGCATGAAAGCGGACAGCAAGGGCGCGTTGCTCGCCGAGAGAGCCGCGCTCCTGAGGTTGTCGAGCGAGGTCTGCCCCGTGACTGCAACCAGCCGGGAACTGACAATCGCGCTCGCCGTGGCCACGCCGATCGAAAGCCCCAGGCTGCGGACGATGGAAAGAAAAGAGGAGCCGACTCCCAGCCGCTCGCGCGGGATGGAGCTCATGAGCGAGTTGTTGTTCGGCGTCTGAAAAAGCCCGAGGCCGACGCCGAGCAGGCTCAACCCTAACACGATGTCGGCCTTAGAGGCGCCGAGCTGAAGCGCTCTAAGCGTCAAGAATGAAATCCCCATGAGCGCCAGCCCGGCGCATGAGAGAAGCCTTGCGCCGATCCGGTCCGAGAGCCAGCCGGTAAACGGCGAGAGGACGCCGAGGCCGACCGACGCGGTGGCCATCAGCAGGCCGGCGCGGAGCGTATCGAGACCCAGGGCGAGCTGGAGAAAAAAGGGCATCAGCAGCTGGTTCATGCTGACGGTCACGAAGCTCGCAAGGCGCGCGACGTTGCCGGCGGCGAACAGGCGAATGCGAAAGAGTCCCAGGGCGAGCAGCGGATGCGGCGTGCGCTTCTCCCACCACAGGAAGAACGCGAGCGATAGCGCTGCCGCGACAAGCTCGGAGCGAACGATGGGTGTGTGCCACAAACCCTTCTGCCCGGCGGTGAGCGCGAGCAACAGCGCCGTAAGACTCAGCGCAAACGTCGCCGTGCCGAGAAAATCGAACGGCGGCTGCTTCTCCTTTTCGCGCGCCCCGCACGCCTTCTCGTCGAGCAGGATAAAACGCGTTCCGAGGAGTCCGACGATGCCGAGACCAAAGCTCACGTAGAACACCGATCGCCACCCCAGCGTGTAGGTGATAAGCCCGCCCAACGCCGGTCCGATGACGAATCCGAGGGCCGAGATCATCCCGCCGGAAATGCCCATCGCCCGGCCGCGCTCGGCGGGGGAAAAGAGCGCGGTGACGAGCGCGAAAGTATTCGCCATCATGAAGGCGCTGCCGGCCGCCTGCAGACCGCGGAAGAAAATCACCTGGCCGATGCTCTGAGAAAAGGCGGCCATCAGCGAGGTCAGCGTGTAGATGACAAAACCGACGCCGAGCGTCCGCTTGCGCCCGAAGAGATCCGAAAGCCGCCCGCAGGGAAGATAGAGCGATCCGGTGACCAGAGCGTAGATGAACGGCAGCCAGCCGCCCATGGCGAGGTCGGTTTTGAACTCCGCGACGATGACCGGCAGGCTGATGGCGAGCAGCCCCGCGTCGGTCGTCACCATGAAGGTGGCGAGCGCGGCGACGGACAGCGCCCACCAGCGGTGGTTGGCGCCGAAAATCGTTCGGTGAATCCACTCCTTCATTGATCAAGCAACGTGACACGCAGAAGTTGGGGATGCGACGCAGCTAGCGAGGGACAACCCGCCCGCAAGCGCGGCGGATCGCCGCCCGAATCTCCGGCGGAGGAAGGCCGGCTACAGCCTGAAGAATTTTCTCGCGTTTCCGCCCAGGACCGCCTCTTTCTCGGATTGCGAGATGTCGGAGCGGGCCAGGGTTTCGTCGATCATCTGTTTTGCGGCGACAAGATCGACTTCGTGGGGATAGTCGGAGGCGTACGCGAAGGCCTCGAGACCGAGCTTCTTCGCGACGTAAGAGAGTATTTCTTCGTTACCCTCGCAACCGATCAGCACCTGGCCGCTCGACAGATAGTCCCGCAAGGAGCGCCGCTTTTCGGCCGGCGTCGTGTAGACGCTCTCATCCCGGTCCATGCGATCCTGGAGCAACACCACCCAGGCGCAGCCTCCCTCGAAAAAGCCGACGCGCAGGTCGCGATAGCGGTCGAAAACGCCGTGATAGATGAGCGAGACCATCTCGAGCGCGAGCGGCACCGGATGGCGCAATGTGCGCGCCGCCCACGGGTCGGTGAACGTGTCCGCCCCGAGGCCGAGGCTTGAGCCGCCGTGGATGCCGAGCGTGCAGCCGAGATTCGCCGCCTCTTCGTAAACCGGCCGGTAATATTCATGGCCGAGGTGGAGCGGCAGGCCGCGCGACGGCAGCATCGCGCCGGGCAGGCCGAGTTCGAGCACTAAACGGCGCAGCTCGCCGACCGCCGCCTTGACATCCTGCATCGCGATCAAGCCCATCGGATGGAGGCGCCTATCCACCCGGCGATAGCGGTCGGCGACATAATCGTTGAAGGCGCGGCAGACCAGCGCCGCATAATCGGCCTGTTGAACGAAGCCGATGGAGAGTCCCTCCGAGGGAAATAGCACCGTTTCCTCGAAAGCGGCCTTATCGAGAAACGCCGCCCAATCCTCCGCCGAGCCCATCCGGTGATCGCTCGCGTTGACGCGCTCGCGGGTGGGCGGCCTGATCTCGCCCGTCTCGGTCAGATTGCGCGGGTAGTGGATTGCGTCGAGCCCGGCGAAAACTCCCTGGCGGTTTCGCGACGGCCGAAGCGCCACGTCCCGGATACTCGGGTCCATATAACCGGCCATCTCCGGAATCGACTCGATGATATGCCCGTCGCAATCGAAAACTTTTACTCGATTCGCCATTCTAAAACCTCCAACCGTATAGGTAGTCCAGATGCGCCGGACGGTCAAGGGCTCACGCAACGACCGGCCAATGGCGGCCATTTTTGCTGACGATACTGAGCGGCACGCCGTAGAGTTTTTCGAAAACGCGCGGCTTGAGCATCGCGCTCGTCGCGCCCGACGCGAGCACCTTACCCTGTTTGAGCACGAGGGTCTTCTTGAACATCGGGAGAATCTCCTCGACGTGGTGGGTGACGTAGATCAGCGCCGGAACTTTCTTCCGCCGGCCCAATTGCCGCAGGCTCGCAAGAAAATTTTCTCTCGCCCCCGGATCCATCCCCGCGCACGGCTCGTCCAGCAAAATCAGATACGGCTCGGTCATGCGCGCCCGCGCGATCAAAACTCTCTGCTGCTCGCCTTGAGAGAGCGTGCCGAACTCCCGCCGGATCAGGCGCGAGCAGCCCATCTGCGCGAGATATTTTCTCGCCAGCGCGTAGTCTCTCTTCGCCGGCGATTCCCAAAGCCCGATCTGCGCGAACTTTCCTGAGACGACGGTTCTCAAGGCCGTTTCGCGCGGCGGAATCTGCGACGCCAGCGTGGATGTCACCCAGCCGATGCTCTTTCTCAGCTCGGGCAGATTGATCAAAGCCTCTCCCCTCCGATACACCGCGCCCCCGCTGTTCGGCCAGAGATATCCGCAAGCGATTTTAAGGAGCGTCGTTTTTCCCGCGCCGTTCGGCCCCAGGATCGCCCAGTGCTCGCCCTCCCGCACTGTCCAGCTGACCGAGTCGAGGATCTGTTTCCCGTCGAGGGAATAGGAGACGCGGCGCAACTCCAGCGCCGGAATGTTTTTCGAGCGTGGCCCGATTTTGACTTGACTGCTCATTGTTAAGAGCAGCAATTTAGCCTAATATTTTAGAAACAGGAAGCGAGAGAGTGGATTTTCTCCCCCTGGAGGGCGATATGCGAAACAAACGGTGCTGCAACCTGCCGACACTGGTTGTCACAGTCCTGTTGCTCATGGTTCCATCGGCGCGCTACATCGAAGCAGCCTCGGCGGGTCCTACCGTCACGGTCTATCAAAGCCCCACCTGAGGCTGCTGCTCCGGGTGGGTGGGTCACCTGCGCGCGAATGGCTTCAACGTAAAATCGAACGGTGTGTCGGACGTTGAGCTGCTCAAGATCAAAACCAAGTACGGAGTCCCGGAGTCTCTGCAAGCGTGCCATACGGCGATTGTCGAAAACTATGTTATCGAAGGTCATGTCCCCGCCGATCTCATCCTCCGCCTGCTGAAAGAAAAGCCCGCCGTCGTCGGCATCGGCGTCCCCGGCATGCCGAGCGGCTCTCCGGGAATGACCGGCCCGCCCGAACCCTACAGCGTCTACACCTTCGACCGCGCCGGCAAGACGAAAGTGTACGCCACGCGGTAACGGAAAACTAGATCCTCACCGACGATGACGGCCAAGCCGGCACGTCGAGCGAGATCGAAGCGCTGCGAATTGAAAAACGAAAGGTGAGCTAAAATAAGAGGTTATCGATAAGATTCTCTATGATAACCCGAAGACGCTGTATAACCTTTAGATGCTGAGGAAGGAGCGCCTATGTTGCAGCTGTCAGGAAAACAGATACCGAACACTCTGGCGGAAATTCTCGATCCAGGCCGGACTGCCCTGCTTCTCTGGGACATGGAATATGCCATCGCGCCGAACGCCTTCAACTATAAGGACATAGCCGCGAACTTGAAAGTGTTGGCGGGCGCCGCGCGCCAGGCGGGGGTGCAGGTATTTTATTCCGTACAGACGCCCTTTGACCTTGCAAAAGAAGAGGCCGGAGTGTGGGTGCGGATCAGGATGAAACGAGCGAACGTCACCGATCCCGCTCAACTGCTGAAAGAGAAAGACGATCCGCACGGCCGGGAAATCGTCGATGAGCTGAAACCCGAGCCGGCTGACATCGTTTTTCAGAAGCGGCGTCCGGACGCCTTCATTGGAACGGATTTCGATTTGATGCTCCGGAGCAGAGGGATCGGAACCATCGTCATCGGCGGCGTCGCCACCGAAGGCGGCGTCGAAGGGACTGCTCGAACAGGACGCAATCTCGGCTACGACATGGTCATCCTAAAAGACGGCGTCGGCTCCCGGAACCGTGAGCTGCACGACATGGCGCTTAAATTAATGGAACGGACGCAATTCGATGTAACGACGGCGGAGGAAGTGGCGACAGTATGGCGGGGAAGGAAAAAATAAGTAGTTAGATCCTGAGACCTTACCTCTTACTATCACCCTTCACTTGGTTATGCATCGGCCCAGGTTGAACCGCTGGGCAGCGTCGGCATTACCCCGCAGCGCCATGGTTAGACGGTTTTGCTCACGCGTAGCAATGCACTCATCCTGCGTGTTGAACTCCCCAACAAGTATCCACTCGCTGAGTGGCTTCTCCGTGTCGAAAATCTTTCCGGTTCCCCATGTCGGATCGTAAGACGACGGAGGGATGAGCAGAAGCCACGTAAAGAGCAGGCCGCTCAAACTGTGGTTCACGTACGGGCGGTACGAGATCATGTCTGCACTCCTACAGTAGCCTGTTGTCTACCTCGCCACCTGCGTCCGGAGTTGAAGACGATAACCTTCGGAGTCGGAGAAAGTGATTAAACGAATGGGCCGATTTCAACGGCTGGCTCGTTGTGTTTCCGGATGAGGCGACGTCCAATTTTTCGCTAGACCCTTAAGCGCCTCGCCGGACTCAGGCCAGTCGTGCAGGATCGCCGGATCGAAGTCTGCGCCGTTAGGCCAAACCAGAGTGTGGACTTCGGGATCGATACGGACCTGGTCGAAGAGGGAGGCATCCTGTAACGGGCCGTACAACTCCCCCGCCAGCACCGTGCGAAAGTCGATCACTTGAACAGTATCGTCGTCGAAGCGGACTCGCAGCGTGAATGGAGCCACTTTCTCGAAGGAGACGACGCGGCAAATCTTATGCGACATAGAAGGAACTCTTACTTTAACGGCTCAATCTTACCCGCTGGACGCCCTCGCTGCAACACCTGCCAGTTCCGCAACAGATCCTCTCGGTGAAGCTCCGCCCACGCGAGAACAAGGCGTTCCTGTCGCACTGGAAGCGACCCGGCCAACCGTTCAATCGGTTCGATGCCGTAGATTCCGACGTGCTCCTGGTAGTAGGCATGAAAGTGAGGCGTGTGATGCGCTCCTCCGGCCTCAACATACATACGAATGACGATGCCGAAGAATCTAGATACCTCAGGCATTTCCTAAATCTCGTTGGTTGACGCTATTGCTCACTGAACTGGAGGCAAATCTTGGAATCTTCCAGCCTAACTGATCTCACTCCTCCCCAGGCGTCAGGAGCTGCAGGCGGTGGCCGTCGGGGTCAGAGAAGTAGATGCAGCGCGGATCGCCTCGGCGGCCGTTGACTTCGATGCCCTGCTCTTCCAGCACCGCCTTCACTTTCTCATACTCGCCCGACTTGAGACGCAGCGCCATGTGGTTCATCTCGCTGCCGCCGTGAATCTCATCGCCGTCGTCGGCTTCGAACAGCGCGACTCCCTGATCGCCGCACTTGAGAAAGAGCTGCCACGATCTTTCGTGCTCGACGCTCATCCCCAAAAAGTCCACGTAGAATTTTTTCGAGCGCGCGAGATCCTTGACGTGGAGAACCACGTGATCGATGCCGGTCACTTTAAGAGGCGTTTTCATGACTGACTCCTTTCGCCCAACCATTGATTTCCGGCTCTATTCTATTTCAACCGGGGGCCGCGCGCAAAGAGCCATCAAGCAGTTGTCCTAAAGGCGGCGACTTGTGCTATGAAGACTGCAATGAAGAATTTCACCGTTGGCCTGGCTGCGCTCGTGTGGATGGCTCTCGGTATAACATCTCTCCTCGCGGCGGAAGCGCTCGAGGCGCCGGCGGCGGCGGCGCTTAAAGCCTGCCTCGGCAAGCCCGGCAGCGATCAATGTCTGGACGGACTCTATCGCGAAGCCTTGGAAAAACAATCGCCCGCGCAACTGCTTCAGTCGCTCCAGAAATATCAGGACACCGATCCTGGGCTGCGCCTCTCCTGCCACCCCGTCGTCCACTCCTTGGGAAGAGAAATCTTCCGCGTGAAAGGCAACATTCACGACTCGTTCTCGGCGTGCGACCAGACCTGCCACTCGGGTTGCTACCACGGCGCGGTGGAGCGGTTTTTGCGCGGCGACGGCCCGCAGGACGGAAGAGCGAGACATGTGAGCCAGGATGAGTTGACGCGCAAAGCTTCGGCGGCGTGCCACCCCAAAACCCCGAGGCGCATCTATTTTCAATGCCTGCACGGCCTGGGCCACGCGCTCATGTACTTCACCGAGAATCAGCTAGACAAATCTTTGCAGGCCTGCGACACGCTGCCGGACGACTGGAGCCGCAGCTCCTGCTACGGCGGCGTTTTCATGGAAAACGTCTTTTCCACCGCGCCGGAGAAACGAGACGTGAGCGCGTCCGATTACCACTACCCGTGCAGCCGCGTGGATGCCAAATACCGCGGCGAGTGCTATCTGATGCAGACCTGGCGCATGGAGGAGATGGGGCTTGGCACGGAGCAGCTGTTCGACGAGTGCTCCAGGGCGGGCGCTTTTGCAACGCAGTGCGCGCAGTCGATCGGCCGAGATCTGTCGAACATGGCGCGCGGCGACAATAGCCGCGCGGTCGCCGAAAAGTGCGGGCAGGCGCAGGGCGAAGCCCGGCACGCCTGCATTCGCGGCGTGGTCTATGCGCTAATCGACAACACCTGGGACGGCAAGTACGCCCTCCCCTTCTGTGCGGCGCTGAGCGGAGAAGACATGCGTTATTGCGAACAGGCAAGCGCGGAGTATCTGAAGACGTTCGTTGATTAACAGGCTACGAGCTTTCGTGCTTCGACGGGCTCAGCACGAACGGAAAAACTCAATCATTTGCAGGTCCCTCCGTTCGCCCTGAGCCCGTCGAAGGGCGAACGGAGAGTTTTTCAGCGGCGTAAGGGATGACCTTCAGTCGGCAACCTCGCCATATCGTTGATCGAGCGCCCGTAATTTTTCTTCACTCAGCGGAAAGCCGAACTGTTCGTTGCGCATGCGGAGACGCTGCGCGGAGACCTCCCGGATCACCTCCGCCGCCCGTTCATAATCCTTGCGGCTTCGCACCAGACCCACAAGCCCGCGCGCGCCGACGCTCTTGTGCTCCACCTCGTCGGAGTGAATCTCCCTGAAAGCGGCGGCGATCTTTCGCTCGATTCGTCCCTTCGTAAGACGATTGCAGACCTCGTAGAGCGCCCCGCCGCCTCCTTCGGTCAGCGTGATCGCGGCGCGCTCGAGCGCCTCGTCTTTGCGGCGGATCTCTTTTCCGTTTAAATTCTCGGAGCCGTGCAACAGCCCGGCATAGGTCCGGGAGTAGCGCGCCCTGACTTTGGCGAGCTTTCGGTCCTCCGGCAGCCAGGGAAGCAACTTCGGCGTCAGCCGCTTGCCGGCGATCTCTTCGAGCAGGTCGACGATGAGCCTCATGTGCTTTGTCTCCTCCTCGAGCTTCTCAGTCAGCCCTTCGTACTCATGGCGGTTTATCGCTCTGTCCAGCTCTCCGTGAAGGTTCGTCAACAACTGGAGCAGAGGCCGGATCGCGGAATACTCTTTAAATGCCTGAGCCTCAAGCCAGCGGATGTGGCTCTTCTTGTCCCGCGGCTTGCGGAAGTAAGCCTTCACCACCTCCACTTCCGCGCGGCGGTAATTTTCGGCGAGTTGCAGCAGCGAGCGAACGTAAGTGTTCATGGGATTCAAACCGGAGGGCAGGCAACGACCGTACCGCACTTCTTGCAGGTGCGCAGGGATTCATCCCCGTAGAAGCGCTCGTGAACTTTGGACACAGGGTCCAGGCTGTAATCCCCGACGTAGGCCGCCACGTCGTAAACTTTCTCGCCGCAGGTTTCGCAAAACCAGAGAAAGCGGTCTTCCTCGCCGGGGCGACGCTTGCGCTCGAAGACGACGAACCAGGCATCCTCCGTCACTCGCGGCGAGTGGGGCACGCCGCCCGGACAGAGGAGCGCCTGGCCGGGCTGGATCAGCGCGATTTTTTCCTCGCCTTCCGGGGTCTTGTAATGCAGGCGCTGCTCGCCGGCGAGCTGGAGCGTGACTTCGTCGCTCGGGTCGATGTGAAAATCGCGTCGCATCTTGCGCCCGCGGCTCAGGAACGCGATCGACTCCGAGTCCTGCCACAGGATCGAACGCCCCTTGCCCGCGCTCCGAACGTTTTCGATAGCGCCGTTGAGATCGACGGCAATTAAGTCTTTCACGGCGTTCCCTCCATTACGGAAATGGCGGCGGAATCTACCGCGCAGCGAGCCGGAGCGACGGTCGGCCGATGTGGATGTGGGCGCCGGTGGAAACCCCTCTCGCCCTCTCGCGGAAGGCCACGAACGGTATGCCGGCCTTGCGCAGGTAGTCGATCAGCGCCCGCCCCTCCGAGCTGTCGGGGTGGAGCGCCACATCCATCGCGTTGCTGTGATCGAACTTCATTTGGCTGTGAAGGGCCGTCTGGCCACGCGCGCTCACCGGCAGGAGCCGGCCGAAGCGCTGGGCAAAAAAGGTCTCGATCTTTCCTGCGTCCGCCAGCGACCAGACACCGCCGTAGTAGAGGATCAGCTCGCTCTCTTCCCGATACGCGCCGGTCGCGAGCGCCGCGAGCCCTCCAAGCTGCGCCCGGGCGTTCACCTCCGCCAGCGCCATGTTGGTTTGCGCGAGCTGCCGCCGCGTCTCTTCGACCGCGGCCTCGGCGGCGGCGAGCGCGCGTTCGCTCTCCTCAAACTCCAGCCGGGAGACATAGCCCTTCGCGCGGAGCGGCGCGCGCAACTCCACCTGACGCGCCGCCCGCTCCACCTCCTGCTGGTTTATTGCCAGCAGCCGCCCCAGACTCTCCTTGATCTCCTCCACCGTCCGCGCCACTTCCGAGTTGAGCTGCAACAGCCGCTCTTCAGTCGCGGAGCGCGGCGGCGAGGGTCTGCCCTGCTCCTGGCCGCTCGCGGGAGCAGCAAGAGCGCCGGCCAGAGCCAACGCAAGCAAAATGGATCGGCGACCGAGCTTCATGTCGGAGCGGCGCGATTGAGCGCAACGACTGTAACGGCCCGTCTGGGGGTCTCTTGAAGGGCCGATATATCCTCGCTTCGCTCGGAATCTCAAATCTCAGATCTCAAATTGAATCTGGAATCTGAGATTTGAAATCTGAAATCCCGAAGGGCATGCGTCGGCCCGGAGAGAGATCTCCAGACGGGCTGACGACGGCCTCCAAAATACCTTGCGACCTTTCGCAAAAGTTAGTACCTTGTTTTTACCCCTGTTCATGGAGCAAGCCACTTGGCTCAAAAATATATCCTAAAACGCAGCGACCTGCCAACCCGCTCCGATTCGCGAATCGACTACCGCAAAGAGCTCAATCCGGCCCAGCACGAGGCCGTCACCGCCGTCGACGGCCCCCTGCTGGTCATCGCCGGCGCCGGAACCGGCAAAACCCGCACTCTCGTCTACCGCGTCGCCCATCTGGTCGACATCGGCATCGATCCGCGGTCGATCCTGCTGCTCACTTTCACGCGACGCGCCTCGGAGGAGATGCTCCGGCGCGCGAGCCTGTTGATCGACAGCCGTTGCGCCCAGGTCTCCGGCGGAACGTTTCATTCCTTTGCGAATACCGTGTTGCGCCACTTCGGCCCGAAAATCGGCCTGTCCCCTTCCTTTTCGATTATGGACCGCCCCGACAGCGAGGACGTGATCCAACTCCTGCGCGCCGAGCTCGGCCTCAATGCCAAAGAACGGCGTTTCCCGCGCAAGCATACCGTGGGCGAAATTTTCAGCCTGGCGCTCAACAAGCAATGGACCATCCCCGAGCTCGTCGAGCGCGATTATCCTTATCTCTACGATTCGCTCGAAGACCTGCTCCGGCTCTTCGAGCGCTACGAGACCTACAAGAGCCAGCGCATCCTGCTCGACTACGACGACCTGTTAATCAAGCTCAAGACGCTGCTGGCGGATCACGAAGAGGCGCGGCGGCGGCTGTCGGACACCTATCGCTACATCATGGTGGACGAATATCAGGACACCAACCGTCTCCAGTCGGAGATCGTCCGCCTGCTCGCGGCGACCCACGACAACGTCATGGTCGTAGGCGACGACGCCCAGAGCATCTACTCGTTTCGCGGCGCGAATTTCCGCAACATCATGGACTTTCCCAAGGACTTTCCCGGCGCGCGGCTGATCTCCCTCGAAGAAAACTATCGGAGCACCCAGCCCATTTTGAATCTTACGAATGAAATCATCGCCCGCGCCAGAGAGCGATACGAAAAGCGGCTCTTTACGGCCAAGCAGGAGGGCGATACGCCGGTGGTGGCCCAGGCCGACAGCGAGCAGATGCAGTCGCGCTTCGTCTGCCAGAAAATTTTGGAGTTGCGCGAAGAAGGTGTCCCGCTGTGGGACATCGCGGTGCTGTTCCGCTCGAGCTTTCACTCCTTCGATCTCGAGATCGAGCTGGCGCGCCACAACATCCCGTTCATCAAGCGCGGCGGCTTTCAGTTCATGGAGACCGCCCACGTCAAGGACCTGCTCGCCCATCTGAGAGTGCTCTCCAATCCGCAGGACGCCGTCGCCTGGAACCGCGCGCTGCAATTGCTCGAAGGCGTAGGCTCGCAGCAGAGCCAGAAGATCATCCGCTGGCTCGCCGACGGCTCGCACCCGATCGAGCGATTGCGCTCGTTCAGCGCCAAGGGTAAAGTCGCCCACGGCTTGAAAACGCTCGCGCAGGTGCTCGCGGCCTGCTCCGACGGACAGACGCCCGCCGAGCAGAGCCAATATCTCATGCAGTATTACCAGCCGATCTTGAAGCGCAAATACGCCGATGACTACCCCAAGCGGCTGAGAGATCTGGAGCATTTTCAGGGCATGACCGAGCGCTACCGGAGCCTGGAGCGGCTGCTGAGCGACATGGCGCTGGAGCCGCCGAACGACAGCGTGGACGGCGCGCTCGCGGTCGATCCCGACGAAGGGCCGCTCGTCCTCTCGACGATCCATTCGGCCAAAGGGCTGGAGTGGCACTCGGTGTTCATCATCTGGGCGCTCGAAGGAAGATTTCCTTCCTATTACAACATGAACAGCGACGAGGAGCTGGAGGAGGAGCGGAGGCTGCTCTACGTCGCGGCGACGCGCGCCAAGGAAAATCTCTTTATCGCCTATCCGACCAGAGTTTTCGATCAGGGGCTGCATGCGGTCCTGTCGCGCCCGTCGCAGTTTATCGAGGGGATTCCCGAAGATCTGCTCGAGCCGGTGACGGTGGTGGACGAAGAGTCTATAGACCGGGGCTGGGAGAGGTAATCATGATTCGTCTTTTGCTCGATATCATCGTCTTTATCAGCGGCGCGGTGTTGATGGCGCTGGAGATCGTCGGGAGCCGCGTGCTCGCGCCCCACTTCGGCAACTCGATCTTCGTCTGGGGAAGCCTTATTTCCGTCGTTCTGGCGGCGCTGAGCGCCGGCTATTACTGGGGCGGGCGGCTGGCGGACCGCAATCCCTCGTTCGCCCGCTTCCTGCTTCTCCTGCTGATTCCGGGCGTCATGATCTCGGTCCTCCCCTGGCTCTACCCGTCGGTCAATCTCCGGATCGCGACCGCCGACTTCGGCGTCCGGCTGAATCCGCTGATCGCGAGCACGATCTATTTTCTCATCCCAGGAATCTTTTTGGGCATGGTCTCACCCTACGCGATCCGTCTCGCCGCCACCACGCTCTCGACGGTCGGGAGCACGGCCGGCACGCTCTACGCCCTCTCCACCTGCGGCAGCATTTTCGGCACGCTGTTCACCGCCTTCTACCTGATCCCGGCGCTGGGGGTCAGCAACATCATCCACGCGCTCGGACTCACGCTGATTCTGCTCGCGCTCGGCATGTGGCCGCTCACGCGCCTCGCGCTGAAACGGGCCGAGCGGCGCGCGCCCGCGGCGGCCAAGGCCGCCGTTGCCCTGGCGCTGACCGCGATCTTCCTCGCTCCCGCCAGCTCCGTCCAGGCGCGGGTCAAGACGCTTTACGAGAAGGATTCCTTTTACCATCGCATCCGCGTCGAGGAGGACGACGAAGCCCGCTACATGTATTTCGACCATACGCTCCAAAGCGCGATGACGCTCAAAGACCCCACCGGGCTTAGGCTGATTTATTCACGCTACGCCTCGCTGGGGCTGGCGTTCCGGCCGGACGCCGGGAAAGCGTTGATTATCGGCCTGGGTGGCGGCTCGATTCCCAAAAAATATCAGAAGGAATTTCCTTCGCTTGAGATCGACGTGGCCGAGATCGATCCCGCGGTCGTCGAAGTCGCGAAGAAATATTTTGCGCTACAGGAAGGAAAAAACCTGCGCATCCATGCCCAGGACGGACGGCAGTTTTTGGCCCGCACCAACCAGCGCTACGATTTGATCCTGGGGGACGCCTACTTTCGCGACAGCATCCCGTTCCACTTGACGACGCGGGAGTTCTTTCAGATTGCCGATCAGAAGCTCACCGCCAACGGCGTGGTGGCGATCAATATCATCGGCGCGGTCACCGGCCATAGCGGCAGAATCACCCGCTCCGTGGTGAAGACCCTGCGCGGCATTTTCCCGCAGGTTTATATCTTCGCCGCGCGGCGGGCCGACAACGTGAGCCTCGACACGATTCAGAACGTGATCGTCGTCGCCACCAAAGAAGCCCAGCGGTTGAACATCCGCGAGATCACCAAACGGGCGACGGCGCTCGGCCGCGACCTCTTTCCCAATCCCCTGACCGACATTGCGGTCTCCTTCTTCGACGCCAAACTCACCGACCAGGACGTGCCGGTGTTAACCGACGACTATGCGCCGACGGACAATCTGCTTAATCCTTAGCCTCCCCTGGCTCTCCGCCTGCGCGCTGATGGCGCCGGCTGAGCCGGACAGGATTGTCCGCGTAAGGGTCGTGGCGGACCAGAAACTGCGCGCCAACGACCCCCAATGGAGCGAGACGGCCGTGGCGCTGTTGCGCGGCGCGTCGGAGTTCTACTCACGCGAATTCGGCGTCCGCTTTGTCGCCCAAAAGATCGAACCGTGGTCGCACAAGGAAGAGTCTCCCGCGGCCGTCGACCTGCTCGCCCGGCTCAGAAAAGATTTTGCGTCCAAAGATCAGCCCGACGGCTACGACCTCATCGTCGCCTTCACCGGCGAGCCGCTGAGCTCGTACTCCGGGGGAAAAGGCATGGCGATTCTTGGAGACTGCGGCCGCGGGCTGGGGAATTATCTGGTGAGCCGCGTTACGGCCCCCTATCGCTACAGCGGCGCCAACGCCGCGCCGCCGCTGGATGTGATCGTGCTGGTCCATGAGCTCGGCCACATCTTCGGCGCCGAGCACGTCAGCGACCCGAGGTCCATCATGAACGACAACTTCGACTATCGGGAAGATTTCGACATGAAGAGCCGGGCCATCGTCCTGAAAAACCGGCTCTGCCCCTTCCGGAAATAGGCAACAGGCATGAGGCAGCAGGCAACAGAAAAAGATCCTCTCTCACGCCTCACGCCGGAAGCCTGTCCTGAGCAAAGTCGAAGGGCCTCACCCCTTACGTTAGAGAACCTCCGCATCGTCCTCGTCGAGCCTAGAGGCTCGGGCAACATCGGCTCGATCGCCCGGGCGATGAAGAATATGGGACTCGGCGATCTCGCCATCGTCGGGAGCGGCAGGACCGAGAGTTTCTGGGCCAGGGCGATGGCTTCTCACGCGAAAGACGTGCTGAAACAGGCGCGGCGATTCGCCACGTTGCGCGAGGCGGTGGCCGATTGCGGCCTGGTCGTCGGAACGACCTGCCGCGGCGGCCTCTACCGCCGCCACAGCCGCACGCCGAGGGAGACCGCGCCCGAAATCGTCGCCGCGATGCAAGCCGGAAAATGCGCCCTGGTCTTCGGGCCGGAGGATCACGGCCTCAGCAACCGCGATCTTAAATACTGCCAGACGTTGATTACGATCCCGTCCGGCTCGGCTTATCCGTCGCTCAACGTCGCCCAAGCCGTCATGATCTGCGTGTACGAAATCTTTATTGCCAGGCTGGGGCAAGCTCCCCAAAAAATCACCCGCGCGCCCGCCGAAGACGTGGAGCGGCTGTTCGACCGTATGAGGCGCACGCTGTTGAAGATCGGCTTTCTCGACTCGCAAAATCCCGAGCACATCCTCTTCGCCCTCCGCCGCGTCCTCGGCCGCGCCGGCCTGGAGGAAGCCGACGTGCGCATCCTGACCGGCCTCTTCCGCCAGATCGAATGGTACGTCGCCGAGGGCTGGAAAACGGTGGAGGAAAAAGAGCGGAAGGGATTGAAGATCAGATAAGGGATTCTTCGTATTACGCAAGTTGCGTTACGCAATTTGCGTAATACCACGGCCTACTCGGTCAGTAAAGCCTATCCCCACTGGGGGTCGCGCGAGAAGGCGCCTCTCAGTTTTCTGCAAAGAGGAAACCGACGTGCGCATCTTGACCGGTCTCTTCCGCCAGATCGACTGGTACGCGGCCGAAGGCTGGAAAGCGGATAGCGTCAAACACCACCTTAAACTGGGCATCGTACTTGTTCTCCAGCGCCTCAAGTTTGCGAGCCAGTTGCGCGTTGGAGGCAAGTAATTTGCGCAAGCGAACAAAGGTCCGCATGATCTCGACGTTGACTTGAATGGCGCGCCGGCTGTGTAGAACCCCGGACAGCATCGCGACTCCCTGCTCAGTAAAAGCGTACGGAAAATAACGCCGGCCGCCCCATCTTGAGGTGCCAAATTGGCACCTCAAGTTTCCAAACTCATCCTCGGTAACGAAGCATATGAGCCTTTTTCAACGGCCAGTCCTTTCTTGACCTGCCGGAGCGCATCCTATAAGTAAACGGCGTGGAACTCCGCCGAGGCCATTAGTTTAGAAAAATACCGGGAGACATCATGGAACTGACGCAAGAGGAAGTGCTCCAGATATTGCAGCTGATCGAGAAATCCGATTTCGACTTCATGCAGCTCCAGGTCGGGGAGCTGAAGCTCACCGTGAGCAAGGGCAATTACGTGCCGGGCGTTGCCGCGGCCCCTGCGGTCGCGAGCGATCCTCAGCCGGTTGCGAAGCCCGTGACTGAGCTCAAAACGGCGAAGCCAAAAGCGGAGCCGGCTGCGGCAAAACCGAAACAACCTGCCACAGCCGACGGGGTGGTTATCGTCGCGCCGATGGTGGGGACCTTCTACACCACGCCGGAGCCGGGCGCGCCGCCGTTCGTCGACTTGGGCGCGAAGGTGGACGAAGAGACGACCGTCGGCTTGATCGAAGTGATGAAGGTGTTCAACGCCGTACAGTCCCGCGCGCGCGGCGTTATCGCCGAAGTCTGTGTCCAGAACGGCCAGTTCGTCGAGTACGGTCAGACGCTCTTTATCGTCAGGCCGGATGGCGGCTCCGCCGCTAAGAGATCCTCTCAATGAGCATCTATCGCGTGTTCGTGGCCAATCGCGGAGAAATCGCGCTCCGCGTTATCCGGGCCTGCCGCGCTCTCGGCATCGAGACGGTGGCGGCGGTTTCCGCAGCGGACCGTGACAGTCTGGTCGCGCGCGCGGCCGACCGCTCGATCTGCGTGGGCCCGCCACGATCTACGGACAGTTACCTTAAGATAGAAGCCATCATCTCGGCCGCGTTGGGGACGGTATGTGACGCGCTCCATCCCGGCTACGGCTTTCTCGCCGAGCGGCCGGAGCTGGCCGAAGCCTGCGAGAAAAACGGCATCAAGTTCATCGGACCGGATGCCGAGAGCATCCGCCGCATGGGCAACAAGATTTGGGCGCGAACCCTTGCGAAAGAGTTCGGAATTCCCGTTGTCTCCGGCTCGGAAAAAGTTCGCAACTTCAGAGAGGCTACGGCGGAAGCCGGAAAGATCGGCTTTCCCGTGTTGATCAAAGCCGCGGCGGGCGGCGGCGGCCGCGGGATGAAGATCGTCGCGAGCGCCGGCCAACTGCAAGGGGCGTTCGAGATGGCCTCCGCCGAGGCGCGCGCGGCGTTCGGCGATCCGACGCTCTACCTCGAGCGCTACATCGCCAACGCGCGACATATCGAGGTGCAGATTCTGGGCGACCGGCACGGCAACGTGATCCACGTCGGCGAGCGCGATTGCTCGCTGCAGCGCCGCCATCAGAAAGTGATCGAAGAGGCGCCGGCGGCCGCGCTTCCGCTCAAGCTGAGAGAAGAGATTCAGAACGCCGCGGTGACGATCGCGAAAAAGATCGGCTATGAGAACGCCGGGACGATCGAGTTTATTCTCGACCAGGACGCGGAGCGCTTTTATTTTCTCGAAATGAACACGCGCATCCAGGTCGAGCATCCCGTCACGGAGGCGATCTCGGGGATGGATCTCGTCCAGGAGCAGCTCCGCATCGCCGGCGGCGAGCCGCTCAGCCGCTCGCAGTCCGAGGTGAAGCTCAGCGGCCACGCCATCGAGTGCCGCATCACGGCGGAGTCGGCGGCCCACGGCTTTAGGCCCTGCCCGGGACTCATCACCGATTGGCAGCCGCCCGATGGCGCGGGCATTCGCGTGGATACTCACTGCTACGCGGGCTATCGCGTGCCGCCTTTCTACGATTCGCTCTTAGCGAAACTGATCGTGCGCGGGGAAAATCGCATCGAGGCCGTGGGGAAAATGCAGGACGCGTTGGAGGAATTCGTTGTCTCCGGCATCGAGACGACGATTCCCTTTCTGCGCTTCATCGCCCAGCGGCTGGAATACGTCAAAGGCGAGGTGAACACGCGCTGGCTGGAGTCGGTGCTTGCCGCGTCATCGTTTCAGCCGGCTGCGGCCGAATCAGCCGCGATATAGTTGGTGAAAGCCGCCACCCGCTCTCCGAGCCCGCGCAAGCGGTATCGGATGCGCGGGCTCTTCGACCGGGCGGCGGCTTTCATTGCGAGGCCGAGCACAACCATCAGCACCGCTCGCCTGGGGGGTCTCTCGGAGGGCCGATATATCCTCGCTTCGCTCGGAATCTCAAATCTCAGATCTCAAATTGAATCTGGAATCTGAGATTTGAAATCTGAAATCCCGAAGGGCATGCGTCGGCCCGGAGAGAGATTTCCAGGCGAGCTGACGGCATATGGGCGTTTTCAGCAGCCTTAGGAGAAAAAAGATGGAAGAGATTCATTTCGTAGACACCACGATCCGCGACGGCCACCAGAGTCTTTGGGCTGAGAATATGACCACCGGCATGATGCTGCCCGCGGCCAAGCGGTTGGACGACGCGGGATTTGAAGCGATCGAGCTGATCTCCAGCTCGCACATGAAAAAGTGCGTGAAGGAGCTTAAAGAAGATCCCTGGGACCGCATCCGGCTGATTGCAAAACGCATCACCAAGACCCCGCTCCGGTTGATCGCCGGCCGGGTCAACACTTTCGAGATCACGCCCGAGTCCATTTACCGGCTCTTCATCGAGAGGATGGCGGCGAACGGCATGCGCCAGGCGCGGATTTCCTGCGAGTGGAACAGCATCTCCGGCTGGCAGCGCAAGGTGCAGGCGGCTCGAGACTACGGGCTTGACCCGATCCTGAACCTCATCTATTCCGTCTCGCCCAAGCACACCGACGAATACTACGCGCAGAAGACGCGCGAAGCGGCGGCCTTCAAGCCCTATCGCCTCTGCCTCAAAGACCCGGGGGGCCTGCTCACGCCGGAGCGCACGCGCGCCCTCGTGCCGCTGATCTTCAAGCACGGCAACGGCATACCGGTCGAGCTGCACACCCATTGCACGACGGGCCTGGGCGGTCTCTGCGCCCTGGAGGCGATCAAGCTCGGCGTCAAGTCGATCAACACCGCGATCCCGCCGCTGGCCAACGCGTCGTCGAATCCGTCGATTTTCAATGTCGCGCAAAACGCCCGCGCGCTCGGCTACGCGACCGCGATCGACGAGGATGTGCTGAAACCGGTGGAAGAGCATTTTACGATTGTGGCGAAGCGTGAGGGCTTCCGCATCGGCGCGCCGGTCGAATACGACTACGCGCAGTATCTCCACCAGGTGCCCGGCGGGATGGTGTCGAATCTCCGCCACCAGTTGAAGCGCGTGGGAAAAGAGAACCACATCGAAGACGCGCTGGAAGAGGCCGCGCGCGTCCGCGAGGAGTTCGGCTATCCGATCATGGTGACTCCCCTCTCCCAGTTCGTCGGCAGCCAGGCGGCGATCAACGTGATCGTTGGCGAGCGTTATAAAGAAGTCACCGATCAGGTTATTCAGTACGCGCTCGGGCTTTGGGGCGAGGAAGGCGCTACAACGATGGACCCGAACGTGAAGGAGAAGATTTTGAGTCGCCCGCGCGCCAAGGAATTGGCCAAGTGGGTGCCGCCGGAGCCATCGCTGCATGAAGTCCGCCAAAAGATCGGCGGCCCCGGAGTCTCAGACGAGGAGCTGCTGCTCCGCTGGCTGTTGCATCAGACGGAAATCGACGCGATGCGCGCCGCCGGCCCGGTGAAGGAATATGTTACCGTGGCGCATCCTTTGTTGACGCTGCTCGAAGAGCTGACCCGGCGGACCGAATGCAACCGGATTCACATAGAGAAACCGGGAATGTCTTTGACACTGGAGAGAAAAGGGAGGGACTAGTTATGGAAGTCACCGCAATCGACGTGCACGTTCACCTCTGCGACGAGACGACGCTGAAAGCCAAAGGACCGCGCACCCAGCAGATGGCGCGCTATTTCGGCCGGGAGCGCAAGCCCGTTTCTATGGACGAGATGGCCGAGCAGTACCGCCAGCGCAAGATGATGGCGGTCATCATGAACACGAGGGACGAGACCGTGACCGGCCTGCCGCCCGTGCCCAACGATCACGTGGCGGAATATGTGCGCAAATATCCCGACCTGTTTCTGGCCTTCGGCGCGATCGATCCCTGGACCGGAAAGCTCGCGCTGCAGGAGATCAAGCGCTGCAAGGAAGAGCTGGGGCTCACCGGCATCGGCGAGCTGAACCCCGCGCGGCAACATTTTTTTCCGAACGACATCCGCTTCTACCCCCTGTGGGAAGAATGCCGGCGTCTCGGCATGCCGATCCTGTTTCACGGCGGCATGGCCGCCGCCGGGGCCGGCACCCCGGGCGGCATGGGCACCAAGCTCAAATACAGCCAGCCGATCTATCTCGACGACGTGGCGGCCGATTTTCCCGAGTTGAAAATCATCTCCGCCCACCCCACCTGGCCCTGGACCGCGGAGAGCCTGGCGATCTGCCGCCACAAGAGCAACTACTTCATCGACCTCTCCGGCTGGGCGCCGAAATATTTTCCGAGCGAGCTGGTGCATAACGTGAACACGCTCCTCCAAGACAAGGTGATGTTCGGCTCGGACTGGCCGGCGATCGGCGTCGAGCGCTGGCTGGAGGAGTTTCAGCAGATCAACATCAAGCCGGAAGTCAGGCAGAAGATCATGCTCGACAACGCCAAGAAGTTCTTCGGGTTAGCCGTCTAGAGGAGGCCGAACGTGAACGTCAACGACTTAAATTTAAAAAAAACCGGCATTTTGTTCTTCGACATTCTGAACGGCTATTATCACGACGCCGAGCCGGCGAAAAAGGCGCGGATGAAGCCGTGGATCGACAACGCCGTGCGCTTGATGAAGGCGGGCCGCGTGGTCGGTATCCCGATATTCTTCGGCAAGGGCAACCACCGGGCCGACGGCGCCTCGTCGGCCACGATAATCACCGACACCGACATGAGCTTGAAACCGTGGCCCAACGGCGAGGTGAAAAGATTCAGCCCGCACATCGTCGGCGGGACGAAGAATTCCGACGTGA
>Ga0156192_1005_pt1 | contig 45413 bp, 49 predicted proteins | sample RifCSPlowO2_12_FD_107845 | JGI IMG/M metagenome (GOLD analysis project Ga0156192, IMG submission 107845) | Deltaproteobacteria bacterium RIFCSPLOWO2_12_FULL_60_19
ATTAAAGGCCGACCGATCCCCCTCTCGGACCCTGCCGAGCAGCTCCCCGTCCGGGTCTTGACCCGATGCCATCGCCACGCCGCTATCTCCTCGCTCCGTTAGACAGCTTGGAATCCAAAAAGTTCCCGTGTGCGTCTTTCGTGGAACAGTGAAACCGCATTGTAGATGAAGCAGCGCGATGAGGAAAGAGGGTTTTTCCTCTTGACTGTTATCCCGCCAAAAGCGATTCCTCGCAGTAGAAGCCGCCGCTCGGTCGGAGAGCCCGCGCATCCGATACCGCCGGCGGGATTAACCAGCTACCCATTGCGCGGGCTCGGAGAGCGGGTGGCGGCTTCTATCGGCAAGGGCACGGGAAGTGAGTTGACACCGCGCGGGGAATCCACTAAACGGCAGAATAGTCAGGGCTGTTTTTCGAATGGAGTGGGGTCATGGATCAGAGTGTTTGGCTGCCGGTTATCGAGAGTCTTCTGCGCGTCGTGCTGGGGCTCAGGATTCTCCACAGCGGCGTCAGCAACGTTATCAGGTGGCCGAACCCGACGAAAAATACCCGGTTGATATTCCCCTTCGGTGTGACCTTTTTCGCTTTTGTAGCCGTGGTGCTGATGGTGGCCGGCGGCCTGGGGCTGGCGCTCGGTTTTCAAACTCGGCTTGCGGCCCTGATGATCGCGCTGTTTATGGTCCCGACGCTGAAGATACAATTTTACTGGCTGCGCGAGCTTCCGGCCGTGATCGAAGAAGTGAACCGGGCCGTTCCCGAGGAACAGATCAACGGCAAGTTTCGCCTGCTGGCGAAGCAGGCCCTCCATTCCCACGAGACCGGCTGGCAGAATAACCTGGTGCTCTTGTTCGCCGCGTTGTTCTTCGCGCTGCGGGGCTCCGCCGCCTTCGGCCTGGACAACCTGCTGCGGTGATCGGCGTACGGAACTCGCCGCGCAGCGCCTCACGCCGGTCAAACGCAGACAGCGCGCCCATGATTACTCAAAAACAAGACGAGGCCGCGGTCGCCGACATCGAAGAGTGGGCGAACCGCATCGCCCGCTCCGCGAGCGAAGGGGTTCAAATTTCGGTCTACTACGACGGGGACTCGAGCACCTACGTGCTGCGGCTGGCGAGAGCAAGCCGCGTGCTGCTGTTTCGTTTGTCCGATGCGCAGGTGCGCACACCCGCACGCGAAGCGGAATGCGAAAAGACCTTGCGCAAGAAAATCAGCGATCTATGACCGCCGCCCGCTACACGCCCAATTCCCGCAGGATCTGTTCTTTTAGCTCGATGAACTCGGGGCTGGTGAGCTTGCGGGGTTGCGCGAACGGAACTTTCAGAATCGAGCGGATGCTCGCGGGCCGTGAAGAGAGTATCAGAATCCGGTCGGCCAGGTGAATAGCCTCTTCCACGTCGTGCGTGACCAGCAGCACGGTATGTTTTTCCTGCGCGAGAATTCTCAGCAACTCAAGGCGCATGCGGACTCTGGTCAACGCGTCCAATGCCGCAAACGGTTCATCCATGTAGAGGATCTCCGGCTTGACGACGAGCGCCCGCGCGACCTCCACCCGCTTCAACATCCCGCCGGAGGTTTGATACGGAAATGCCTCCTCAAATCCTTTTAGTCCCACCAACTCCGCGTAATGATCCGCCAGCCTTCTCTTCTCCTGCCTGGGCAAGCCGTCCAGGCCGAACATCAGATTGCGCCGCACCGTGAGCCACGGAAAGACCGAGCCCTGCTGCGAGATGACGATGCCTTTACGGCTCGGCCCGCTCACCGGAACGGCATCCACGGCCACGGCTCCTCGATCTCCCGGTTCGAAGCCGGCAACGATGTTTAACAGCGTGGTCTTGCCGCAGCCCGACGGGCCGACCACGGCCACAAACTCTCCTTCGGCCACCGTGAAGTCGATCCCTTCGAGCACGGACAACGGACCGTCGGGAGTGGGATAGATTTTCCAGAGATTTCTTACGGCGATCTTAGCGGCCATACTTCCAACGGACCTCTTTGAGCCGCTCCAGCCGCCGCATCGCATTGTCCAACACGAGGCCGATCACTCCGATGATCGCCATCCCGGCGACCACCAGATCGTAACGGTTGCCCGCGTTCCGCGAGTCGATGATGAGATAGCCGAGGCCCGATTTGAGCGCGATCATCTCAGCCGCAACCACCACCAACCAGGCGACTCCGAGGCTGATCCGCATTCCGACGATGATGTGCGGGAGGGCTGCCGGAACGACGACCTGGCGAAACAGCGCCGCGCCGCCGACGCCGAAGTTCTGCGCCGCCCGAATATACTGGCGCTCGATGGTATGAACCCCGGCCGTGGTCTCCAACACGATCGGAAAAAACGACGAAAGAAAGATCAGAAAAATCGGCGCCATGTTTCCCACCCCGAACCAGATGATGGCGAGCGGAATCCAGGCGATGGGAGAGATGGGACGAAGGATCTGCGTCAGTGGATTTAGCGCCGCGAAAAGTCCGTGGAACCATCCCATGAAAATACCCAGCGGTATGGCGAGGGCGGCAGCCAGGAGATAACCGCTCCCGACCCTGAAAAGCGAAGCAGCTATATGATCGAGCAGAGTGCCCTGGCGCGCCAGCTCTACGATACCGAGAACAACGCGCCACGGCGTGGGGACGATGATCGTCTCGCTCACCGCGACCGCCGCCCACCACAGAACTACCAAAACGCTTACCAGAACGGCCGGGGCGAGAATTTTTGTTTTGCCTCTCATATCCGTTCGTCTTCGTTTTCTGTCGCTTCACCGCTCGACGGGGCGGCATGGTCTTCGAAGAGGCGGGCCACGCGCCAGCGAAGCCGCGGCCAGCCTGCTTCAGGCGCCTTCTCGACGAGAATCGTAAGGCGCCCGGACTCGTGAAGCGGGCAGGTCAATTCGAACCTGGAGGGCACGCGCGCCGGAATCCGATAGCTTTGCCGAGGCATCAGGAGCACCGGCCCAAACAGCGCCGGCGCCTCATCCTCGTTCCTGAGCACCAGGATGTCCTGAACTCCCAAGGTCAGGCGAACCGTAGAAGGAATAACGTTGAGTTTCTCCCCCGCAACCTTGCGCGCCCAGGTGCCCCTGGGAATGACATAGACGAGCTCCCGTTGATCCGACGACACCGGCGCCGCCGACGCCCAAAGAGCCGCCGCCAACGGAACAACTCCGATCGCGGAAAGCCCCCAAAGCAGAATGCGCGCGCGCCGCTTCCTCATATGCCTCACCTCACCTCGGCATCCACCGAGACCTGCCCGGCTTTCTCAAACGTGAGCGATGCTTTGATCTTCTCTCCGGGCGTGAGATCCCGTTTAAGCCGGAGCAGCATGAGGTGGTAGCCGCCCGGCTTCATCTCCAGCTTGCCCCCGGCCGGGATCTCGAATTTCGGCACGGGTCGCATCATCATCATTCCCGACATCTCGTAGCTCTCGTGAAGCTCCACGGCATCCGCCGCCTCCGACGCGCCGGCGATCAGGACGTCCGTCGTCTTTCCCGCGTTGACGACGGTCGCGTAAACCGCGCCGTTTCCCCGCTCCGAAGCGGCGCCGGACTGCGTGCCGCCCCCCGCCATCGGGGCGCGCCGCGCCCAGGCGCTCTCGAGGCGGATCTCCGGCTTCGACCGATCGCACGCCGCCGCCGTCGCCAGGAAAAAGATCGCCGCGAGTGTCAAACTCAACTTGTTGCCGTTCATCGTTGTCTCTCCGTCAGCAGAAGTTTGACGTCGTGGGCCATGTCCTCAACGGACGTTCCGAACGGCGCCATGATGCGAAGGTAGCCGGCGCCATCGATGAAGTGGATGGAAGCCGAGTGGTGGACGAGATAGGCGCCCGATTTTTTATCCACGACGGTTTTCCGGGTGGAGACGCCGTAGCCCTTCCGCACGCCCGTCAATTGCTCGGGGGTTCCCGTCAATCCGAGAAACGTCTTGTCGAAAGCGTTCATGTAGGCGCGCAGCCGCTCGACGGTGTCCCGCTCCGGATCCACCGTGACATAAATGACCTGCACGCGCTCCGCGTCGGCGCCGAGCTTTTTGCGGACCAACGCGAGATCGGCTAGGGTCGTCGGGCAAACGTCGGGACAGTAGGTATAGCCGAAACCCATCAGAACGACTTTCCCCTGGTAACGGCTTAAGCGGAATTCCGCGCCGTTCGAGGCCTTGAGCGTAAAGTCCGGCGCCTTGCGCGGCGGCTGCAAAACTCCCGCGCGGAATTCGGCGCCGTGAAGCGGCCCCACGGAGAGCCACAGGAGCGCCAACGTTACGACCGTCAATAATCTCCTGAACGCCACGGCTCTCCTTTCTACTGCGGCAGGGAAATCTTCGCCGGCTTGGAATTACGGGCGAAGCTCTCGTCCACATATTTTTCATAGGCGACGGCGCGCTTGAGGGTGCCCGCTTCCAAAGAGAGCTGCACCAGCTCGTCGAACTCGGCCCGGACCAGCTTGAGGTCTCCATAGGTGACCCGATCGGCGGGGTTTTCCATGACGAAGCGCAAAATCTCCGGGTCCTGGTTGAAAAATGCCGGCCGGGCCGCGACGCGAATCGCATGGAGACGGTTCTGCGCAGCGGCATCGAGCCATCGTCCCGCCGACAGGACATAGTCCACCAGCCGCTGCACCTGGGCGCGATCCGATTTGATCAGCTCATCCCGGACCGTCAGCACGCAACAGATATAGTTGGGCCAGGCGTCGCGGGTCATATGGAGCGGCCGCGCGTACCCGGCCTTCTGCGCCACCGCTCCGAACGGCTCCCCCGTGGCGTAGGCATCGACGGACTTGGCGTAGAGCGCCGCCGGCATGTCGGGCGGATTCATTTCGACCAGCTCGATGTCTTTTTCCGTCACGCCGTACTTTTTCATGAGCTTGCGCACGAACAGATAATCGACGGCGAATCTGCTGGGAATGGCCACCCGCTTTCCTTTCAGGTTGCCGAAGTTATCTCCCGCGAAGTCGTTTCTCACCATCACCACCGCGCCGGAACGGTGGCCCAGCGCCACGATCTTGATCGGAATGCCGGCATCCGCCAGGTCCATCACCATGGGCGCCAGCATGTACGCCGCTTTGATCCTGCCGGTCATCAAAGCCTCCTTCAACTCCGGCCAGCCGCTGAACTTGCTGAACTCGGTCGCGGCGCCGGCAGCGCTTTTGGAGGCGCCCTCTTTGGCGTCACTCTGCATCGCCATACAGGCGACGGGCAGCGTGAGGTTTCAGGTGACCGGCAACCCTCCGACTCTCAGCGGCTCGGCGGCCGGCTGCGCCGCCATTCCTTCCCGGCCCTTCGGCGCATCGACGGGAAGCAGGGAAAGCATAAGAATGGCGATAACCATCGCCGCTCTCCGGATCGTGTTTCGGAAGCGGGTAACAGCCGGTTGATGAAGATTCATAGAGTAACTCCTCCGTCCGTGGAAAATGATTGTCTCATGGTGTTTTACCGGGCATGCAGCTCCCGCGCAACATTCTTGGCGAAATAAGTGAGAATCATGTCGGCGCCGGCCCGCTTGATCGCGGTAAGCACTTCCCACATGATTCTCCTCTCGTCAATCCAGCCGTTTTTCCCGGCGGCCTTGATCATCGAGTATTCGCCGCTGACGTTGTAGGCGGCGACCGGATAGCCGAACTTCTGCTTCACGCGATAGACGATATCGAGGTAGGCCATCGCCGGCTTGACCATGACGATATCCGCGCCTTCGCGGATATCCAGCTCGACCTCTCTCAAAGCCTCATCGGCGTTCGCCGGGTCCATCTGGTAGGAGCGGCGGTCGCCGAACTGCGGCGTCGATTCCGCGGCGTCGCGGAACGGCGCGTAAAAACCGGAGGCGTACTTCGCCGCATAGGCCATGATGGCGACCTGCTCAAAGCCGTCTTGGTCGAGCGCCTTGCGGATCGCGCCGACCCTGCCGTCCATCATGTCCGAGGGCGCGACGACGTCCGCGCCCGCGCGCGCGTGAGACAATGCCTCTTTCACGAGCAGCTCGATCGTTGCGTCGTTATCGACGTCGCCGTCCTTGACCACGCCGCAATGGCCGTGATCGGTATATTCGCAGAGGCAGACATCCGTCATGACCAATAGCTCCGGAATCTTCCGCTTGATTTCCTGAATCGCCCGTTGCACCACGCCGTCGTCCGCGTAGGCCTCCGACCCCTGCCCGTCTTTGCGCTCGGGAATGCCGAACAGGATGACCGCCGGAATTCCGAGCGAGCCTGCTTCCTCGCACTCCTGCACGGCGCGGTCAACCGAGAGTTGAGCGACGCCGGGCATGGAGGGAACGGGCCGCGCGCTATTTTTTCCCGGACCGACAAACAGCGGATAGATCAGGTCGTTCGCGCTCAGCGCCGTCTCACGCACCATCGCGCGCAGCTTCTCATTTTTGCGTAACCTCCGCGCGCGGTAAGTTGGAAATTCCATAGCTCCTCCGAAAAAAACCGACGTTAGGCCTTTTCGCCTCACCCCTAACCCCTTACGTAAGGGGTGAAAGGTGAGGGGTTAGGCGCCTTTTGCCTACTGCCTACTGAAATGTTCCGCGATCACCCGCGTAAGCCCCGGAATGGTAAATTCGCCGGCGACGACGTCGACTCGAATTCCCAACCTCTCAGCCGTCTCCCGCGTGATCGGACCGATGCAGGCGACCAGGCAGTTGCGGAGAAGATCCGGCGCGTCCTCCTCCGCAAAAAGCTCGGCAAAATGGTTTACGGTGCTTGAGCTGGTAAAAGTCACGACATCGATCTCTTTTTTACGCAACATCGACTTGAGCCTGGCTGCGTTCCCTTGGGCGGCCACGGTGCGATAAGCCTCGACTACATCCACGGTCGCGCCCCATCGCTCGAGCGTCAACGGCAGCACGTCTCGCGCCTCCGCCGCGCGCGGCAAAAGCACGCTCTTTCCTTTCACACGAGCCTTGCCCAATTTTTCCGCAATCGCTTCCGCGCGGTATTCCCCCGGCAGCAGCGCAACGCTAAGCCCCAGAGATCGAAGCTCCGCCGCCGTGCGCGGGCCGATGGCCGCGATGCGAGCGCCTCTGAGATCACTCGCCCGCTTGTTCAGCCGGGTAAAACGCTTCCAGAAATGCTTCACGCCGTTGACGCTGGTAAAAATAATCCACTGGTATGTCTTGATCCGACGAATCGCGAGATCCAGCGGCCCATAGTTGACGGGCGGAACAATCTCGATGGTCGGAAATTCGATTACTTCTCCGCCCAGCTCCTCGATCAACCGGACGAACTCGCCGGCCTGCGTGCGCGGGCGGGTGATAACGATGCGCCGGCCCGAGAGCGGCGGTTTTTCCCGGGCAGTCCCGGCCTTTCGCTTAACTCGCGCCATGCGCCGAACTCCCTCGCTGTTGCAGCAAAATCTCCGCCGCGCCCATGTCCAGTAAACGGATCGCCAGTTGCTCGCCCAACCGCTCTCCCGCCGCCGCGTCGCCCGCGATCTCGTCGCGCAGCAGTTTTCCGCCGTCGGGATCGGCGACGACTCCCGTAAGACGCACCCTGCCTCCGTCGAACTGCGCCCGCGCCCCGACCGGCACCAGACAGCCGCCGCCGAGCCGGCGCAAAAAAGCCCTCTCCGCCGCGACTTCATGCGCCGCAACCGGATCGTGAAGGAACGCCAGCTCGCCGATTGCACCGTCGCCCGCGCGCGTCTCCAAGGCCAGCGCCCCCTGCCCGACGGCGCCGAGACAGATCTCCGGCGCGAGATATTCGTCGATGCGGCTTTCCTGGCCGATGCGTTTCAACCCGGCCACCGCCATCACCAGCGCGTTGACCTCGCCCTGGTCCAATTTTTTGAGCCGCGTATCGACGTTGCCGCGGATCGGGCGCACGGCAAGATCGGGCCGATAGTGCAGAATCTGCGCGCGCCGGCGCAGGCTGCCGGTACCGATGACGGATCCGGAGGGCAGACTGCCGAGAGATCGGCCGTCGGCGCTGACCAGCGCGTCGCGCGCGTCTTCGCGCTCCGGCACCGCGGCGATGACCAGACCGGCAGCGAGCTCCGTCGGGAGGTCTTTCATCGAGTGAACGGCGATGTCGATTTCTTTCTCGATCAGCGCGTCCTCGATCTCTTTGACGAACACGCCCTTCCCCCCGATCGCCGCCAGCGAGGCATCGAGAAAGCGGTCGCCGCTCGTTTTGATCGTAACGATCTCCACCCGCCGGCCGGGATAACGCTCCTCCAGCCGCCGCTTCACCCAATTCGCCTGCGCCAGCGCCAAGGCGCTGCCGCGACTGCCGATACGAATAACGTTCATGTCTTAGCCATCAATGCAAAATGCAAAGCGCAAATTGAAAAATGCAAAATGAAGGAGAGATCCGAGCAATTTTGCAATTTGCATTTTGCAATTTGAACTACTTGTTTTCAAGGCCAAACAGCTTCCTGAGCGCCTCGACGTAGATCGCTTCGTCTTCGTCGTCCGGCGGCCGCTTCAGCCGCGAGATCGGCGCGTGCAAAATCTTGTTGATTATCGCCGCCGTCATATCTTCGATCGCCTGCTTTTCTTTCTCCGAGAGCTCCTTGAGGCTGCTGCGAAGAGATTTTTCCAACTCCGCCTGCCGGATCTCCTCCAGCCTTTGGCGCAACGCGACGATGGTCGGCACATGGTCCAGCGAGCCAACCCAGCGCAGGAAGCCGCCCACTTCCTCGTCGACGATCTCCTCCGCCTTGCGCACTTCGCCGGCGCGCCCCTGGAGATTCTCTTTGGCCACCGCTTCGAGATCGTCGATGTTATAGAGATAGACGTTGTCGATCTCGTTGATCCGCGGATCGAAATTCTGCCGGTCGCCGATGTCGATAAAAAACATCGCCCGCTGTTTTCTCTGCTTCAGCGTCTCCTCCACCGTCTCCGGCCTGAGCAGGAATTCCGGCGCGCTCGCGCAGCCGATCACCAGGTCCGCCAGCTTGAGGTACCGGGGGAATTCCTCGAAGCGGATGGGGTTGCCGCGAAACTCGGCCGCCGCCTCGACCGCGCGCTCGAAAGTGCGGTTTGTGACCATGAGGCTGCTGACGCCGTTGCGTTGGAGGTGTCGCGCCACGAGCTGGCCCATCTTACCCGCTCCGATGAGCATCACCGTCTTGTTTTCCAGGCGATCGAAGATCCGCTTCGCCAACTCCACCGCCACCGAGCTGACCGACACCGCGCGGCTCGCGATCCCCGTCTCGGTCCTGACCCGCTTGGCGACGGAAAAGGCGCGATGGAAGAAACGATGGAGCACCGCCCCGACGGAACCCGCCTCCTGCGCGATGAGATAATAGTCCTTGAGCTGGCCGAGAATCTGCGGCTCCCCCACCACCATCGAGTCGAGGCTGGCGGCGACGCGAAACAGGTGACGGATGGCTTGATCGCCGGCGTAGGCATAGAGATGCTCGTCCAAATTGCCGCCGCCGGCCGACGCCGATTCCTGCTCGACGAGAAACCTCTTGATCTCCCGGAACGCGGCCTGCTCGTCGGAGGCCGCCGCGACCACCTCGACGCGGTTGCAGGTCGAAAGGATCACCCCTTCGTCGACCGACGCTAAAGAACGGAGCCGCTCAAGGGCGTGTTTCAGGAACGCCTTCTCAAAAGCGACCCGCTCGCGCACCTCCACCGGCGCCGTGCGGTGATTGAGGCCGACAATCACGATCGCTTTGTCCACGATCTACTCGAAGCTCCCCGCATGGCGGCTGGGAAAAAGCGAGCTTCCCCAGAGAAAATAGCCGAGCACGACGATGAAGCCGACGATGGTTAAAAACGCCGCCTTCCGCCCTCTCCAGCCGGCGGCGACTCGTCCTTGAAGGAGCGAGCCGTAGAGCAGCCAGGTGATCGCCGAGGAGATCTGGCGCGGGTCCCAGGACCAATAATCCCCCCAGTGGGCGCGCGCCAAAAAGCTGCCGGCAAGAATGCCAAGGGTCATCAAAGGAAATCCCCAAACCAGAAAGACGTAATTGAGCCGGTCGAGCGTCTCGAGCGAGGGAAGTCCTTTGTAAAGCGCGGTCGTCCGCTTGCTTTTCAGTCGATACTCCTGGATGAGGTACATGAGGCTCACGGCAAAGGCCAAAGTGAAAACAGCGTTTCCCAACATGGCGAGCGTGACGTGGAGCGGAACCCAATAGGTCTTGAGCGCCGGCGGAAGCTCTCCGCCGCCGGGGCCGAAGGCCACCGCGGCAAGCGACATGAGAAAGGCCAGGGGAGCGATAACGCACCCCAACACCGCCAGCCGGTACTTGAGTTGAGCCAACAGGTAAACCCCGACCATCGCCCAGGAGAATAAAGAGAGCGCCTCGCGGAACTCCGTCACGGGAGGATAGCCGAGATGAAAAAAATGGAAGCCCAGCGCCGCGCCGTGCAGTAGAAAGCCGGCCAGCAGGACGACCGGCGATACGCGCGCGAGGAGATCTCGCGGCAACGCGGCATAGACGATAAACGCGCCGGCGCCAACCAGATATAAAATCGCCGCGCCTTTCAGCAACAAAACATCCATGCAGAGTCACCCTTGGATTCGGAGATCGGACCCGACGGTTAAGCCAGGGTATTATAGCGTAAACCCGGGACTGCTCAAATGCCAGCGCGTAAGCGGGGTCTGAGGAGAAATCAAGCCTTCTTGGGGATTCTGAGCTGCTGGCCGATGGCGAGGCGATGGCCGTTATTTAGCCTGTTTGCGGTCTGGATCGCCGTTACCGTGACGCGATAGTTTTTGGCGATGTCCCAAAGCGTATCCCCCGAAACGACCCGGTGGAAAATCCACGAGAGCGCGCTCGCCGCGGGAGCGGCCGGCTTGGCCTTGGCGACGGCCACCGGCTGAGCCGGCTTTTGATATGCGGCCGCCAGTGCTTCGATCTTCTCACCCGGCGCTTTAACCCGGTACCCGGCCGGAATGTCCCTGACCTTGGCCGTCAGAGCGGGATTCCAGGCGAGGAATTCCGCGTGAGAAAGGCCCGCGCGCTTGAGCAGGGTCGAGATCGTAGTGGCGCGCTCAACCGTGAACTCTTCGAGCGGCAGAGGCGGATGGAAGTCGAGGCCGGGAAAGTGCTCCTCGCTCTTTTTTGCGATCTCGACTGCGGCCAAAAACTCGGCATAAAAATTTTTCGAGGCGAAACCGAACGTGGGGCTGTCATAGTTCTTGACGATAACCGCCAGATCGGTGGAGCCTGCGGCGGCGCTGGCGCGCAGCATGCCTTCCCGCCCGTGGTTATACGCCGTAATCGCCAGCGGCCAGCTCCCTAAGACCTCGTAGTTCTGCTTGAGAAGCTTGGCGGCGGCCCGGGTCGATTCCAACGGATCGCGCCGCTCGTCCACCAGGGGACCCACGCGCATGAACTTCTTGCCCGTGGCTGGCATGAATTGCCACATCCCCAGCGCGCCGACCCGCGAGCGGGCGGTGATATCGAAGGACGATTCCACGAGCGGTAGATAGGTCAGATCGACGGGGACATCTTCTTCGCGGAAGATTTTCTGCATCTGATCGAGATAGCGCCGCGACAGCACAAGCCCGGAGACGAAACGCTCCTTCACGCCGCGCTGCGCCCTGATCCTGAGCCGCCCCGCCTCGACGCCCTGCGCCGCGGCGATACCCGGCGTTTCCTGCTTGATCAGCCGGCCCAAGTCCTCACGCTCCGATGCCTGCGCCACTTTGTGAATTTTGAGGGGGTCCTGCGGGTCGTGAAAAATGACCTCGTTGGCGCCGTAACGGGTGAAGACGAGCTTCCAAAATTCAACCGCGTTCTCAAGGCCGGGGAGCACGGGGAACGGGTTTTCCTGCTCTGCGGCCGAGACGGGACTCAGGCCGGCCAAGAGGCAGAAGAAAACGAAGGACGGAAAAATCAATTTGTATCGAACACGGGGTTTGAATCCCCGTGTTCGACCAAAGGGGAGAGCTGCCGCTTCTCCCCTTTGGAAACCCCATCGGTTTTGTGCCCGCCTCAAGAGGCGGGGTTTACATTGAATCAAAGTTCGTTGTGTCGTTGATCGATGCATAAGTCAAAATGGAATTGACGCATTCTAGCAAAAGAGCTATTTCTTTGTCAAAGCCTCGCCCTAAAGTGAAGCTCGATAAAATACCGATCTTTGCCGCCGCCCTGGCGGCGCTTCTCCCAGGCTGCCGCCCCGCTCCGAGAGTCGAGCGGCCTCCCGGCATGTTGGTCATCGCGTTAGAGAGCGGTCCGACGCGGCTCGATCCGCGCTACGCGACCGACGCAACCTCGGCGCGGATCAGCGCATTGATCTTCAACTCCCTCGCCCGGCCGGACGAGAACCTGCGCTTGCAACCGGAGCTGGCGCAAACCTGGCAGGCCCTGGACGACCGGACCTACATCGTCCGCGTAAAGCAGGGCGCGGCGTTCCACGATGGCCGGCCGCTGACCGCGGCGGATGTAAAATACACCTATGACTCCGTGCTTAAACCCGACTCCCGCTCGCCGAAGCGGGGCGCGCTCAGATTCCTCGAAGCCGTGGATTGGCTCGGGCCTTACGAGCTGCGCTTTCGCCTGTCGGGCCCGTTCGCTCCGTTTCTGGAAAGTCTCACCTTAGGGATCGTGCCTGAGGGAGCGCGGTCCGACGACGCCTCAGGCGAACAGCGGTTGATCGGCTCCGGCCCCTTCTCGCTGGCTGAGTATTTGCCCGGTGAAAAGGTGGTCCTCAAATCCAATCCCGCCTACTGGGAAGGGCCGTCGCGGCTCGCCGGCGTGACCTTCAAAGTCATTCCCGATGCCGTGGTCCGCGCGCTCGAGTTCAAGAAAGGCACGATCGACCTGATTCAGAACGACCTTGAGCCCGACATGGTCCCGTGGCTCCGCAGCCATACCGACGCCGCCATCGAGATCCGGGAAGGAGACATCTTCCAGTACGTCGGTATCAACCTCGAACACCCCATCCTCAAGCGACGCGAGGTTCGCGAGGCCCTGGCTTATGCGATCGACCGCGGGGCGATCATCCGCCACCTGCTGAAAGGGCTGGCGATTCCGGCGACGGGCCTACTCGCGCCAGGCCACTGGGCTTACGAAGGGTCCGTGCCGCAACGCGCCTATCGCCCCGACGAGGCGAAAAGGTTGCTCGACCGGGCCGGCTTCGCCGATCCCGACGGCGAGGGTCCTCTACCCCGCTTCAAACTGTCGTATAAGACGACGAACATCGATCTGAGAAAGCGAATCGCCGAGGCGCTGAAAGAGCAGCTCTCGCGCGTGGGAATAGACCTGGAGGTCCGCACTTACGAATGGGGGACTTTTTACGGCGACGTGAAGCAGGGGAATTTTCAGCTTTACTCTCTCGAATGGGTCGGCGTCGTGGACCCCGATATCTATTACAACCTCTTTCATTCGAGCAGCATTCCGCCTAACGGCAACAACCGCGGCCGCTATCGCAATACTGAAATCGATAAGCTGCTGGAACAAGCCAGGCGAAATTCCGCGCTCGATGAGCGCAAGCGGCTGTACGGCAAAATCCAGCAGCTCCTTGCAACCGACCTCCCCTATATCCCGATGTGGTGGAAAAAAAACGTCGTCGTGAGGAAGCCGGAGGTGCGGGGCTTCGCGCTCTATCCCGACGGCGATTTCGGCTCCCTCAAGCAGGTTTTCCTCGCCGACCGGCCGACTCCATGAGACGATTCTTCCTCCACCGCCTGCTGCTGTTTCTGCCCACGCTGCTTGGCGCGGTGACGCTCGTCTTCGCTTTGATCCACGTGGTTCCCGGCGACCCGGTGGAGGCGATGCTCGGCGAGACCGCGAGCAACGCCGACAAGGAGACGCTTCGCCGCGAGCTTGGACTGGACCAGCCCCTCTCGCGGCAATACCTTCATTTTCTGGCCGGCCTCGCACAGGGAGATCTGGGACGCTCGCTTTACCGGCAGAGCGCCGTGATGGAATTGATCTCAAAGCGGCTGCCCGCGACGCTGGAGCTGTCGCTCGCCGCGTTGGGAGTCGCGATCGCGCTGGCTTTTGTCCTGGGAATCGCGGCGGCGGCGCGGCGCGATTCGTGGGTGGATCGGCTCTCGCTGCTTTTCTCCATGTTGGGACTTGCCATGCCGAACTTCTGGCTCGGGCCGCTCTTGATGATCGTCTTCTCGATCGAGTTGGGCTGGCTGCCGGTTTCCGGAAGGGGCGGCCCGGCGCACCTTGTTCTCCCCGCGCTGACTCTTGGGATGGCGATGGCCGCGATTCTCACCCGTATGGTGCGCTCGGGGCTGCTCGAAACCATCCACGAGGACTACATCCGCACCGCGCGCGCCAAAGGACTCAGCGAACGCAGTGTCTGGCTGAAGCACGCGCTGCGCAATTCTCTCCTCTCCGTGATCACGGTGATCGGATTACAGTTTGGCTCGCTGCTCGCCGGCTCGATCATCACCGAGTCGATCTTCAGTTGGCCGGGGCTCGGCCGGTTGACGATCGAGGCGATCCAAACCCGCGACTACCCGTTGGTTCAGGGATGCGTTCTGGCGATCGCCGTCTCTTACCTGCTCGTCAACCTCATGACCGATTTTCTCTATCGCCTTGTCGATCCGAGAATCAGGTATGAACGGTAAAGTTTTCCTGTTTGCCGGTGTCGCAATTCTTCTCGTCCTGCTTGCTACGGCGGGACTCGCGCCGTGGATCGCGCCTTACGACCCTACGCAGCAGAATCTAGAGAACGATCTGGCAACCCCGTCGAGAGGCCATCCTTTGGGAACGGACAAGCTGGGGCGGGATATGCTGAGCCGCGTCGTTTACGGGAGCCGCATCTCGGTGCTGGTCGGGACGAGCACCGTGACGATCGCGGTTCTGATCGGCCTGCTCGTCGGCTCTCTCTCCGGCTACTTCGGCGGCTGGGTGGATCACCTGTTGATGCGCCTGGTCGATATTCTCATGGCATTTCCCGGAATTCTTCTCGCCATCGCCTTCACCGCAGTGCTGGGCCCCGGCCTGGATCATGTTGTTCTCGCGCTCAGCCTCCTCGGCTGGACCGGTTACGCCCGGCTGGTGCGCGGCGAGATCATGGCGCTCAGGGAGAGAGACTTTGTCCACGCCGCCCAAGCTCTGGGGGGCTCGCCCGCGCGCGTCATCGCGCTCCACATGCTGCCGAATCTCCTGCCGCCGCTGGTGATTCAGGCGACTTTCGGCATGGCCGCGGCGATCATCGCCGAGGGCAGCTTGAGTTTTTTGGGACTCGGCGCGCAACCGCCCACGCCGTCGTGGGGCTCGATGCTCAATGAAGGGAGGCAATTTATCCTGGTCGCTCCGCACCTGACAGCGTTTCCCGGACTGGCGATCATGGTTGCGATTCTGGGCCTGAATCTCGTGGGAGACGGCTTGCGCGACCGGCTGGAAAAAAAAGGACAACGATGATAGAAACGAATGACCGAGGAATAAAGATTTAGGTTTTGGATTGCCGCTCTTCAATCCAAAATCGAAAATCCAAAATCGAAAATGCTTAAACTTTACTCCTGCCACACCTGACCCTACGCTCACAGGACAAGGATTGTCCTGGCGGAGAAAAAGGTTCCCTATGAGCTGATCGAGGTCGATCTCAAGAACAAGCCGAAAGAGCTGTTCGAGCTGAACCCTTACGGGAAAGTTCCCGTGCTGGTCGATGGCGACGTGGTGGTTTATGAATCGGCCATCATCAACGAATACCTAAACGAAAAATTCTCTCAATTTCCTCTGATGCCAAAAGAGCTGGGCAAAAGGTCGCGGGCGAGAATCTGGGTCGACTTCTGCAATAGCCGCCTCCAAGCTGCGGGCAGCGACGTGGTGCACGGCGACGATCCCGAGAAAGCGAGAGGAAGGCTGAGAGAGCACCTTAAGACCCTCGACCGGGAGATGACAGGCCGAACCTACATCGTCGAAGACTTCTCGCTCGCTGATATTACTTACATCCCTTTCTTTACCCGCCAGCAGCGCTACGGCGTTGCCATCGACGACAGTCTGCCGGACCTCAATCGTTGGATGGAGCGGTTGCTGGCGCGTCCCGCGGTAAAATCCACGCTGGAGGTAAATTGATGGCAACCCCAGAGGAGATGTCACGAACCGAGCGGAGACGGGCGGCTCGCGAAGCCAAGCAGGCGGAGAAGGAAAATACAAAAGGCAAGCAAAAGGCGGCTCAGTTGACCCAGAAAATCGTTGTGTATGGCGTCGCCGCCCTGCTGGTGGCGGGCGTGGCCTATTGGGGCTACGGCAGGTTGAACACGGGCTCGCCGGGCGACTTTATTCCCAGCCTGGGCAACCGTCACGTCTCCGAAGCCGAAGCCGGCCTCACAAAGTATAACAGCGATCCGCCGACCTCCGGGCCGCATTTTCCCATGGTCGCGCGCTGGGGAATCCACGAGCAGCCGGTTACGAAAGAACTACAGGTGCATAACCTCGAAGACGGCGGCGTTGTCGTTCAATACAATTGCCCGGCGACCAGCCAGGAGTGCAAGACGTTAGTAGAGAAACTCACGTCGATCGTCCTTAAATACGACCACGTGATCCTCGCGCCCTACCCTGGGCTGAGCCACAAAATCGTCCTCACGGCTTGGACGCGCATCGACAAGTTCAACGACTTCGACGAGAAGAGGATTGCCCGCTTTATCGAGTCCTACATCCACATCGACCACCATCCGGCGAAGTAGCGGATCGTGATCGTGTTGCGTGTTCGTACGGATTCACGAACACGACTCACGGACACGAACACGAAGATGCGCGCCTTGCATCTGGGAACCTTCGACCTAGCTCAGGTCAAGCCTTTTTGACCAGGCTCCAAAAAAGCATTCTTGCAGCAAACTGCCACTGCGTGCTACGGCTTGGTCGCTCTCTTTCCCCGCACCGCGGACATAGCGACGGCCACCAACGCGAAAGCGGCGACGATCGCCCAGGAATTCTGAAAAGCGGACAGGTAAGGAACGGGATTTTTCAGCCACCCCTCGTAGGTCGTCGCGCTCGCGGCCGGCACGCCGTAGTAATCCAGCCAGCGCGAAAATAACAGGCTGGCCAGCGCGATCCCGACGGCGTTGGCGGTATTGGCCGCCGTGACCGTGGCGCCGCTCACGGCGCCGAGCCGCTCCGAGGTCACCGAGCCGAACAACGCGCTCAGGTTGGGCGAGGCGAAGAGCGACCAACCCAGCCCCATGCCGGCCAGCGGCAGCATGACCTCCCAATGCGCCGACGTCGACTGCAAGCGAACCAGCGAAAGAATGCTGATAAAGGTGCAGAAACAGCCCGCGGTGCAGAGCACGCGCGAGCCGAGCCGGTCGGAGAGCGATCCGCCGATCGGGGCCATGAAGACGACCACGACGGAGTAGAAAATGATGGTCAAACCGACCTGCGTCGGACTGAACGAAAGAATCCCCTGCAGGTAGAACGGGATTAGCAAGAAGGTCGCCGTCTGGCTGAGCGAGATCAGCGCCTGGCTGATCAGCGCCGCGCTGAACGCGCGCATGCGAAAGAGATCCAGATCGATCAGCGGAACGGCCGTTCTCCGCTCGAAAAAGATAAAAAGCGCGAGGGAGAGCGCAGACAGGAGCAACATGCCTGCCGTCCTCAGCTCCAACCCTGAGCGCGTCGCCTGGTGCAACCCCAGGACCAGAAAAACCACCGAGAGCAATAGCGTCGCCATTCCCAGAGGATCGATGCTGTAGGCGCCATTTTTTTTCACGCTCTCAGGCAGCACCTTCCACGCCATGACCGCGCCCGCCAGCGCAAACGGAAGATTCACAAAGAAAATCCAGCGCCAGCCGAGGGTGTCGATAAGAAAGCCGCCGAACGAGGGGCCGACGATGTAGCCCATGTGAAAGGCCATCGATGTGATGCCCAAAGCTTTTCCCCGGTTCGCGCTGCCGAAGACCGCCGAGGCGATGGCGCGGCCGTTGGCGAGGATCATCGCGCCGCCGATGCCTTCCAGGACGCGGAAGAAAATCATCGGCAGGACTCCCGTCGCCAATCCGCACAGCGCCGAGCCGGCCATAAAAATTACAAAACCGGAGTTGTAGATTTTTTTTCGGCCCACCGCGTCGCCGAGGCGGCCCAGGCTCAGGACGAGGCCGACGACCGTGAGCTGGTAGGCCAGCGGAATCCACTGGACGACCTCCATGCTCGTGCCGAAATAAACCGAGAGCGTCGGCAGCGCGACGTTAACCGAGCGCGCATCGACGGCGCCGACAAACTGCCCCAGGCAAACATTCGCCAGCATCAGCCACTGCGCGGCGGACGGACGAGTCGCTTCGTTGTTGGTTGTCATGCTGCGCGGACAGTAGCGTTACTTTTTAGTGTAGCGGACCTCGAAAGTGGTGCAGCCGTTGGGCGACTTCCAGGGACCGTGCGCCATCCCCGGAGGCCGGCAGGCATATTGGCCCGCCCTGAACTCCTGGTTCAATCGCAGGTCGATGATGCTTCCCTCGACGATATAGACCTCTTCCCAGAAATCGTGCGTCAACACGCCGTTGGGCGTCGTATCGCAGCCCGGTTCGAACCTGAGAATGCGCGTGTAGTTTCCGCTGTTGGGATCACCGGTCAGAATGCGCTCGCGAAGTCCCGCGCATTTGCTCCCCGGAACATCCCGCCACGGCCTGGCGGTCACATCAAAAAATTCCAACTCTGCTTTCACCGGCTTACAGCCTCCTTGGTCGGTAATTTTTAACTCTCTTGCACAGGCTGAATTCTGTATTGACATCTAAGCGAACGGCCCGCGCTCTCATCGCAAAGCTCGGCTTCGAAATAGGGCTTGAACGCGAATGCGCCGCCGATGAGCGGGATCGTGCCGGTGTAGATCGCCGCGCCGTCCACAAGCTTGCCTAAACGGCGGCGCAAAATAGCGAGCAGATCTTCGGGCCTGAGCAGGGCCGACATGCGCCCTTGCTGATAGAGCCGCTCGCGCCCGCTCTCGCCGACCCAGCTCCGCAGAGTGAGGTTGTCCCAGCGATCGCGCAGTTCGGCATAGCTCCACACCTCCGCGCCGACCGGCTTCGGGCAGACCTGCTTCGACACCGGTATATCGCTCTTCTCCAGCTCGCGATCCGTGTGATCGCTGCCGACGGCGACCCAGACATCGTCGCCTTTCACCAGGAGGATGACCTCCGCCTCTCCCGCCGTGTTTCCGCCCAACACCTCGATTTCACCGCCGGTCGTGAGCCGATCCAATGTCGTGCGGAAGATCGTCGGCGTCTCCGCCGGCGCCGGAATCCCCTGCGCCGCTAGCTCCTTGATATGCGCGCGCACTTCCTCTTGATTCCGCCCCGTGTAGCCCGCGATGATCACGCGCTCGGGCGTAAAGTCGATCCCTTTCCCAGTCGATTGCAGCGTGAATCTCCACATAAACCAACGTCTCCCCTACCTCGCCAGAATTCTTTCGATCTCCGCTTTGAGCCGCTCGCCGTCGCTCGCGCCTACATGCTTTTCGAACAGCGGGAACAGTTCGCGCTCCTCGCGGCGGATATGGCGCTCCAGAAGATCGCCCACGTCAAACAGGATCTTGGCCAGCTCCCTGCCCTCTCCAAGCCCGGCGGCGGCCGCGCGCAGCTGCTCGTGGTCGCGCAGCAGATCGTCGATCAACGGATGAGAATCGGCCGCCGCAGCGCGCAGCCAGGGAAAGAGCGCCTCCTCTTCCGCTTTGAAGTGCGGCGTGAGGTTCTGCGCAAAGAAGTTCTTAAACTCCTCGGCGCGCTCTTTCAATCCCTGCGACCCCAGCGGCTTGATCCGCCCCAGCGCCTGTTTGCGGCAGCGCAGCGCCAGACCGAGGCCGTGGTGATGGTCGTGGGAGAGCGGGATCAGACTGGGGTGACGCATGGTTGATACCGTGTACCCACCGAGAGCGGCATATGATCCTGTTTACACGGATCTGCCGCCATGTTACAAGCCTACCAGGCCGATGAGACGCTCGTTTTTCCCTGTACTGGCGGCGGTCGCCCTCTTCCTTGGCTCCGCGCACGACGCGGCAAGCGCCGCCGACGCTCCGACCAAATTGTTTATCGCGCAGGGGGCGATCAGCAGCAACGTCACGCCGCTCTGGTTTGCCAAGGAGCACGGCATTTTCCGCAAATACGGTCTCGAAGTGGACAATGTCTTTATCATCGCCGGCCGCGCCGCTCAGGCGATGATGGCGGGCCAGGTCGCCGTGGGGCTGATCGGCGCCACGCACGTCACCAATGTCGTCACCGGCGGCGGCGATCTGACGATGATCCTCGGCCTGCAAAATCGGCTGGACTATCTGTTCATCGCCCGCCCTACGGTGAAAGGGCCCGAAGACCTCAAGGGCAAGAAAGTGGCGATCGGCACTCCGTCGGGCTCGGCCTCGCTGGGAACCTATGTCGCGCTTGAATATCTCGGTCTAAACCCCCGGAGAGACAATATTGTGCTGTTATATGTCGGGGGGGTGCCCGAGCGCTTGGCGGCGCTGCGCGCCGGCAGCGTCGATGCGACGAGCCTCTCGCCCGAGTTCGGCCAGATCGTGACGAGCGAAGGCTACCGCGTGCTCGTCGATACCGGCAAGGAAAACATTCCTTTCCAATCCTCCGGCCTGGTCGTCTCGCGCAAGTTCATGAAATCGAATCCCCAACTCGTCGAGAACACCGTCCGGGCGATCGTCGAAGGGGTCGCCGCGATCCACAATCCGGCGAACCGGCGGTCCGTCGAGCAGACCCTCGCCAAGAATCTGCGGCTGGACAAGCCCGAGCGCGTGGAGAAAGCCTATGTTGAATTACTGAAAGAGCTGCCGCGCAAGCCCTGCCCGACGCTCGAAGGAGTCGCATCGGTGCTCAAGCTGATGGCCCAGCACGGACTCAACCCCAAGGCGGCTCAACTCAAGCCGGAAGATGTCGTCGAGATGAGCCTCTGCCGGAGGCTCGACGAGAGCGGCTTTATCGACAAACTCTATCAGGGTTTTTAGATAACGCCGTTTTGCCGGAGCTGCGCGACCGCTGCCTTGTCATAGCCGAGATCTCCGAGAATTTGCTCCGTATGCTCGCCCAACATCGGCGGCGGCAGCCGGACGCCGGGCGGCGTGCGGCTCAAATCGACGCCGCTGCCGACCAGCTGCATCTTTCCCATGACGGGATGCTCCACTTCGATGGGAAAGCCGTACTCCCTGACTTGCGGATCTTTGAAGACCTCGTCCAGCGTATTGAGCGGAGCGCACGGCACGTCGCGCTCGCGCAGCCGCCTGAGCCACTCCTCGCGCGCCCCGGCGCCGAAAACGTCTTGCAGCATCCGTTCGAGCAGGTCGTGATTTTTCTGCCTCCCCTTGCGGTCGCTAAAGCGCGGATCGTCCGCCCATTCGGGCTTTCCCGCGACATCCAGCAGGCCGCGCCAGAACTTCTCCGGCGAGGAGAGATGGATGACGAAGGGAAGGCCGGCTTGATCGACGAACGCAAACACTCCCGCGGTGCGGACCCGGCTGGCGCGGCGCGGCACGGCCCCGGTCTCGAAGAAGCGGACGGCATTCTCGCTGAGGAAGGAGACCGAGGCGCGGAGCAGCGATGTCTCGACTTGTTGCCCCTGGCCGGTCAGGAGCCGGTTGACCAGCGCGCCTAAAATTCCGTAGCAGGCATAAATGCCGGTCAGATGGTCGGAAAAAGAGATGCCCATGCCCTGCGGCTTTTCCGGGTCGGTGACGAGGCTCAGCAGGCCGCTCATCGCCTGGCCGACGGTATCGTAGCCGGGCATGTCGCGGTAAGGCCCTTTCTGGCCGAAGCCGGAGATGGAGCAATAGACGATCTTCGGATTGACCGCGCGCGCGGCGTCATATCCCATGTTTCTCTTCTCCATCGTGCCAGGGCGAAAATTCTCGATGACGACATCGGAGAGCGAAACCAATTTGAGAAATATCTCCCGCGCTTCGGCGTGGCGGAGATCGAGGGTGAGGCTCCGCTTGTTGCGGTTGAGGCTGCGAAAGTTGGAAGAGTAGAGGTTCTCTCCCCAGCCGCGAAACGGGTCGCCCTGCCCCGGCTGCTCGATCTTGACCACCTCGGCGCCCAGGTCGGCCAACAGCAGAGAGGCGAACGGCCCGGTCACATAACTCGCGATCTCGACGACACGAATCCCTTCCAGCGCGCCGGCCATAGTAACTCCGTTCCAAATCTCAGGATGCTGACTCCACGTTCTTTCCCTTACGCCATGAGAAAGTCAAGAGGATATATCAACCGGTGAGTAGTGAGCAGTGAGTAAGTGAACAGCAATAAGGCTCGGAGTCGTCGCTCACTCCTTACTACTCACCACTCACTACTCACTTTTTCACTATACGGCGTACGGCAGGGTGAAGGTAAAGGTCGTTCCCACGCCGGGTCGGCTCTCGACGCGGATCTCCCCCTGCATCAACTCGAGGTATTTTTTTACAATGCTGAGGCCGAGACCGACGCCGGAGTAGGTTCCCGTATGAGCGTCCTCCAGCTGGTGGAACTCCTCGAAAATCTTATCCAGGTCCACGGCTTCGATCCCGATGCCGGTGTCCGCGACGGAGAACTCTATCCGGTCCCGGCCGTTGAGGTCGCGCACCCGCACCTCGATGCTGCCCTTGGGCGTGAATTTGAAAGCGTTGCCGATCAGGTTCTGCAATATCTCTTCCAGTTTCAGCGCATCCGTCGTGAGCGAGCGCAGATTCGGCGGCACGTCCCATACAAATCGGACGCGGCTATTGTGATCGAGCTGATCGGCGTAGTTCTGCACGTGGACGATCACTTCGCTCACCTCGAAGGTGGAAGGATCGAGCGACATTTTCGTCGCGTCGATCTTGGTCAGCGTCAGCACGTCGCTGATGAGCTTCAGCAGCACCCTGGAATAGCGCAGGATCTTATCCAGTGAATCCCGCTGCTTGTCCGTCAGCTCGCCGAACAGGCCGTCCCGGCACAGATCGGCGTTGCCGATAATGACGTTGAGCGGCGTGCGCAGCTCGTGCGACATGGACGCGAGAAAGTCGGCCTTGGCCCGGTTGGCCTCCTGTAACTGGCGGTTGGCGTTGGCCAGTTCCAAAGATTTCATGCGGGTCTCGTTGAAGAGTTTGGCGTTCTCGACCGCGACGCCGATCTGGCCCGCCATCGAGCTGATCAACTGAATTTCGCCCGGCGTCAGCCGGCGCGCCGCCCGGCCGTTGCACAGAATCGCTCCCACCGAGCCGCGCTTGGTTTTTATCGGGAACACCGCCAGGAACCGGAAACCGGTCGTCTGCGTGTTCTTCGTGGTGCTCAACTCGCGATAGCGCGGGTCGCTCACGAGATCTTCGAAAATTATCGGCTCGCCCGTCTCCGCGGCCTTGCCGACGATCGATTCTCCAACCCGGAATACTCTCACCCGGTCCACGTCCGCGCGGCCGGGCGGGTAATGCGCCCGAAGGTGCAGCTCGTTGGTCTCTTGGCGCAGGACAAAGATCCGCGTCGTGTCGAAGTGAAAGATGTCGGTGATCTTTTCGATCACCGCCTGAAGGAGGGTGTCGAGGTCGAGCGAGTGGCTCGCCGTGACGGTCACGTCGTAGAGCGCCGAAACCTCTCTCGCCCGCCGCACCGCCTGCTCGAAGAGGCTCGCGTTTTCCATCGCGACCGAGATCTGATTGGCCATGGAAGTCAGCAGAGCTACATCTTTAGGCAATATTCGACTCGCGTTACGGCCGAGGAAGTTGATGACGCCGAGCGTCTGGGTTTTGCTCTTCAGCGGCAAACTAACGTAGCTGCGAAATCCCTCCTGTCGCGCCAGGCTGCGAGACGCTTGCGCCAGATAAGCGGGGTCAGACTGAATGTCTTCAAAGATCGCAGGCTCCCCTGTCGCGGCCACGGCCCCGGTGATGCCGACGCCGAGGCGATCCGTCGCCGTCTGAGCGGCAAACTCCTCGCTGATGCCGTGATGCATCCTCAATCTAAGCTCTTTGCCGTCAGGGTCTAAGAGGTAGACCCGGGTGCCGTCAAACCCGGTGATTTCCAAAACCTTGCGAAAGACTTCCCGCAAGACCACGTCCGGATCCAGTGACTGGTTCACCGCGGCCGTGACGTCGTAGAGCGCCGAGAGCTCCTTGGCTCTCGTAACCGTTTCCTCGAAGAGGTTCGCCTTCTCCGTCGCCACGCCGATCTGGTCGGCCATCGAGGCGAGGAGTTGGATGGCGTCGGCGCTCAGGCGTCTTGGCTGCTTGGCGATGCAGATAACGACGCCGACGATTTTCAGCTTGGTTCTCACGGGAAAGACCGCAAAGAAGCTATAACCGCTTTCTTTAGCCGCTCTGCTGCTGCTCAATGCCTGGTAGGCGGGGTCGGTCAGGACGTCTTCAAAAACAGCCGACTCCCCGGTTTCCGCCACCTTCCCAATGATCCCCTGCCCCCGGCGAAAACGTGTCGCCCTGGCAAACAACTTCGGATCGGTCTCGAACGAAGCCCGCAGGCTGAGTTCTTCCATAGACTTGTCGAACAAGAATATCCGGGTCGCGTCAAACTGAAAAATCCCGGTGATCTTCTTGATCACCTCTTCCAGCACCGGGTCGAGATCTAAGGACTGGTTGACCGAGTTCGTGATGTCGTAAAGCGCCGCGAGGTGGCGGGTGCGCTGCTCGACTCGATTTTCCAGCGTGGCGTAGGAATTCCCCAGCTCCGCGGCCATGCTGTTGAACTCCTGCGCCAATTCCTCGATCTCATCTCCGGTGCGGATCGCCACTCGATGGTCGAGATTTCCCTGGCCGATCACCTGCGCCCCGCGATGAAGCTCGCGGATCGGCTCCGTGATGCGGTTGCCGGCCCATACGATCACCACCGATCCGATCGCCAGCCCGATAACCAGCAGCGCCAGCGCGTAGCGCTCCATCCGGTTAAGGTCGGCGAGCGCTACGTCGGCCGGCTCCGAGATCACGACGGCCCACCCTAGCGCCCCCACCGGCGCATACGTGCTGAGCACGCGCCGTCCCATAATGCCGGCCCCCTCCGCCGCGGGAGCAACGTCTCGCGTTCCGGGGTTGCGGAGAAACTCGCGCACCTTGAAGTGGTCGGTCAGGTTGGTCCGCTTGAGCACCAGGGAAGGGTCCCGATGGGCGATAAGATTTCCCTGGTCGTCCACCAGATAGGCGGAGCCGGCTCCGGAGAAGGCCACCGCGCCGATGATTTGCCAAAGAAAGGTTAGATTGACCTCGGCGATGATGACACCTTCCGTGCGCCTGGGGCCGATATTAATCGGCACGGCCATGGTGACGTACGGTTCCGCTTTGTCCGTGGTGTAGACGGGGCTGATGTACGGGCTGCCGCCGATCGGGCGTGTAAAGACATCCTCCTCGCTCCGGTCCGCTAACTCGGTGGGAAGATAGACCCGCCGTTCGGAGACCTTGGTTGTCTCCATCCCGCTCTCGTTCAGCACCGCCAATTCGGTGAAAGCCCGGTCATTCTTCAGCAGCAACAAAGCGAGCAGCCTTTGGTCGTCGCTGCCGAACCGATGGACGCTCAGGGAGACGGCCAGGTCGAACAGCCGCTCCTTTTTCCGCTCGATGATCGCGCTTATTTCATTGGCGACTCTCAAAGCGACCTCGACTTGCAGTCGAGCGGCGGCTTTCCTGATCTGGCTCCGCGTGTAGAATGTGCCCGCGATCGTGTTCCCGAGAAGGGCGATGCCCAGGAACAAAAGTCCGATCCAAAGGAGGCGGCGGCGGATCCCCCCCTTGCGCCACGTCAATAGCTCTCTTGCGCCCTTCCAGTCCATATCGCGCCCGTTCGTCCGTTAGGTTACTCAATAACCTCATCCGCGCGCAAGAGAATTTCTTTGGGGACTTTCAGGCCGATCGCTTTCGCGGTCTTTAGGTTGATCACCAGGTTCAGCCTGGAAGGCTGCTCGATCGGGAGGTCGGCTGGTTTGGCGCCTTTGAGGACCTTGTTCGCCATTATCGCGCCTTGTTGACCCAGCTCGAAGTAGTCTGCGGTATAGGTCGCTAACGCACCTTTCTTTATGGTGTCAATGTTGGTACCAATAAGCGGCAGCTTTTCCTTAATAGCCTGCCGGGCAATCTCTTCAATAGCGGCAGTGACCAGGACATCGGGAGGTGTGAAGACGGCTTCGCCTAGCTTGCGGGTAATCAAAGCCGATATTTTGCTTTTGATCTCCTCATGGCCAGCCGCATGGACTTCAGTTAGATCGACGCCAAGTTTTTTCCCGGCCTCCCATATGAGACGATGACTTATCTCATAGTTGGTCCCCGAAGGGACTTCTAACACAATGACCCGCTTGATCCCGGGAACGAACTCCTTCAGAAGTTCCATTCGTTTCTCGATGAGATCGAGGGAGGAGTTGGAGATCCCCGTTAGGTTATTGCCTGAGCTGGCATAACTCTTCACAAACCTTAGCGGATCGCTGGCGCTGACAAATATCACGGGAAGATTGGTTCCCTCGGTTAACTTGGCGACCGGAATGGTAACCGACGTCGATGAGGTTACGATAAGATCCGGCTTGTCTTGGGCCAATTTCTGGGCCAGCTTGTTAAGAGTATCCTGATGTCCCTTGGCGTTATGAAAATCATAGTTGACATTTCTTCGCTCCACGTAGCCTAGTTCTGTCATCTTCTTTTTGAACCCCTCAAAGGCGGGCACAAACAGATCAGAAGCTACCAAGGCACTGATACGGTAGACCTTCTGGGCGTCGGATACCGGTGGGAAACATAGAGCCAGCACACCCATGAGGGCGAGGGCGCATCGACGCGGTGTCATTGCTTCCGGCGCTCCTCTCTACTCGATCACTTCGTCCGCGCGCAGGAGTATCTCTTTGGGGACCTTTAGGCCGATCGCCTTAGCCGTCTTCAGATTGATCACCAGGTTCAGCTTTTCGGGAAACTCGACGGGCAGGTCGGCCGGCTTGATGCCTTTGAAAATTTTGTCCACCAGCGCGGCGCCCTGCCTTCCCAGGCTGACATAGTCCGCCGCATACGTGGCCAGACATCCCTTGCTTACGTTCGCGGCCAATGAAGTGATGACCGGCAGCCGCTCTTTGATCGACTGCTGGACAACAAGTTCGATGGCCTCGGTGACCAACGAGTCCGGCGGGGTAAAGATAGAGTCCGCAACCTGGCGGGTGACGGTCGGCACGGCGCGCGCTATCTCCTCCAGACTGGTCGTCTTGATCTCACGGACCGAGTACCCCAGCTTCCTGGCCGCTTCGCCGACTTCGGTCACTATCGATTGATAGTTGACCCCCGCAGGGTTGTTGAACACGGCGATGCGCTTGACCCACGGCGCCAGCTCTCTCAGCAGCTCGAATCTCTTGCCGGTGATCTCCATCGAAGCCGAGCTGATGCCCGCCAGATTGCTGCCGGAGCTGGCGAAGCTCTTGACCAGGATCTGCGCGTTGCCCGAGCTGAGAAAAACCACGGGGATATTCGTGTCTGCCGTAGCCTTCGCCGCCGCCACGGTGGCCGTTGTCGAGGTGGTTACGATGAGATCCACCTTGTCCTGCGCCAGCTGGTGCGCGAGCTTGAGCAAGATTTCATCGCTCCCTTTGGCGTTGCGAAAATCGTAGCGGACGTTGCGCCCCTCGACGTATCCCAGCTCCGCCATGCGGCTCTTAAATCCGTCGAACGACCTGGCAAACTGCTCTCCGGTATTCAACGAGCCGACGCGGTAGACCCTTTGAGCTTGAGCGTGTGAAGGGCCGACGGAAACTAAGATGGGGAGGAAAACAAAAATCCAGGCATGTTTCATCAGAGCGTTTTCTTGGCGTCGGCCAGCCCCACTTCCAACAAGCCGGCCTGCCCACCGGAAAGCATCCGCACGATTTCATCCCGGCTGAAGCGCCAACCTCCGCCAAACTTCCTTCCCGGCACCAACCCCTTACGGGCAAGCTTATACACCGTCCTCAGGTGAACCTGCAACATGTCCGCTACCTGCGAAGCAGTCAATATTTGTTCCATTTTTGCGTACCTCCTGGGTTTGCTTGGGTTGTCTAGGATACACCAAAAATGCAGGATTTATGCCAGCTGCCTCACGATAGAGGTAAAATAAAAAAGTCCTGTGTTTACAGAGGGTTTGCTTGGCTCGAAGGGAGAGAAATGGAGCTATGGGCGTGACAAAAAGTGACTAAACCGACGGGTATCTACAAATTTTGTCACGCGTGGGATGGTAAATCGGCCGGATAAATTTCAACCGCCGGCGAACAAGGCCTGCCCGGCTTGGCGCAGCATCGGGAGTCCCCGCACCTCCTGATCGAACAGGGGGAGGATCGCCCGCACCGAACCGTCGAACTTTTCCCAGATCGTTTTCATGTGCTCGTCCTGCATCTGTACCCGGTTGAGCACGAACTCAGGCGTGCCATCGCCGAGCGCCTGCTTGTCGAGCACCATATTGACGACCACCCCCCCGACGGGAATGCCGAAGTCGTGAAACCAGCCGATAAAGCGGGTGATCACGGCGATGGGCAGGGCCTCGGGCAGGGTCACGAAAAAAAACGCCGTCTTCCCGGCGTCGGTCAGCCGCTCGCGCGCCTGGCCCATGCGCTGCCTGAACTGGAGGAGATAGCCGAGCAGCGGGTCTTCTTCTTTCTTCTTGGTAAAGGAAAGCATCTCTCGCAGCGTGCGCGCCTCTTCGCGCGATTTGAGCATCTTGTCCACCCACAGCGAATAGATCTTCGACATCCCAAGCAGGCGGCGGGCATTGGCCGTAGGCGCGGTATCGAAGACGTAAACGTCGTATTCGTCCTTCAACATGAGGTCCACCATGTTCTCGAACATGGCGGACTCTTCAAAGGCCGGGTTCATCGTCGCGGACTCGACAAAGTCGTCCGCCTTGGTGCTGATGTCGGCGAACTTGAGAAACCACTGGATCTTTTCTCGAATTTCTTTCTTGGATCGCTCGATCGTCTCGCGCGTGTCGATCTCATACGCCCAGAGATTCTCCGCCTGTTGGACGGGCGTCGGCGCGCCGAAGACCGATTGCTCCAAGAGGCCCGAGAGGCTGTGCACGGGATTGGTCGATGCCAGCAGCGTCCGCTTGCCGCGGCCGGCCAGCCAGAGCGCCGTGGCGCCAGCCATCGCCGTCTTGCCGACGCCGCCCTTGCCGCCGAAAAAAACATACTTCAGCTCCGGGTGCTCCTCGATATATTGGCTCATCGATGTAGTGATGTTGCTCATCTTCTAACTCGTTCAAAATTGTTCAAGAGATTCAACATGGTTCAAGGTTGTTCAACGGATTCAAACTACTTTGAACTATTTTGAACCACTTTGAACTATCTTGAACTCTACGTGAATAGCCTCTCGGCTAGCCGTTCAATCATCGGCAGTCCGGTCACGTCGCGCTCCATCTCCGGCACGTAGGCGAGAACGTTTTCCCCAAGCGTGGCGCGGATGTCCTGGAGATATTTCTGCTGCATGGCGAGGCGGTTCTTCAAATATTGCGGAACCTTTTCGCCGCCCAGCTCCGGCGGCAGCACGCGGTTCACCACGTAACCGGAGATCGGCACGTCGAAACGCGCGAACAGCTCCGCCGCCTTGCGGGTGTCGAGAATGATCATCTCCTCCGGCACGAGCACGAAGAAAAACGCCGCCCGCCTTTTGTCGGTCAGAATTTGCGAGGAGGCGTTGATCCGGTGCTTGATGTACTTAAGCTCTTCGAGAATCTTGTCCTCTTCCACGGTCGCCTGGCGGCGCATCGTGGCCGCGACCCGATCGTACTGGCGCATCTCTTCGCGCAACCCGGTAATCTTGTTGATCCACTCATCGTAGACCTTCGCCATCGAGAGATAGTAGAGCGCGTGGCCCAGCGGGACGAGATCATAAATGTAGTAGTCGTAGTCGCCCTGAACAATGATGTCCACGACCGCGTCGAAGATCGCGCTCTCCTCCATCGCCGGCTCGGCCGAGGCCGCCGCGATGTAGCTGTCGATCTCTTCCGGCACCCGGTCGAAACCGTACATGTCGAGAATCTTCTTGCGGATCTCGTCCTGATAGTCGCGGATGCGGCGGTCGGCGTCGACCTCCTGCGCCCAGAGGTTCTCCATGATCGGGACCGGTCCTTTGCCGAAGATATCGCGCTGAAAGATGTCGGAAAGGCTGGCCTGCGGATCGACGGAAAAAAGCAGCACCCGCTTGCCGTGGCTCGCCAGCCAGAAGGCGCTCGTAGCGGATAGCGTTGTCTTGCCAAGCCCGCCCTTCCCGCCGAACATGATGTAGCGGCGCTCCGGATGGCTTTCGAATACCTGTTTCAGTGACATTTTCGCTGAAAGCAATTCAAAGTGCAAAATGAAAAGCGCAAAATGAAAACTTCAAGATGACGGAAAACGCTTTCTTACTTTTGATTTTTGCACTTTACCATTCGACAGGCTCATGGTGGTGAGCTAGGTCGAACCACAATTTTCATTTTGCATTGAGCCGAGCAGACTTATCCCAGGACATCCGTCACATCGCGTTCCCGCAACATGCGCCGCTTCCACGAGCTGATCTGCGGCGTGACGTAAGGGAGCAGACGCAACGAATAGTACGGCGGGAGGATCGGAATGCCGAGCAAATCCCCCATCGTGATGAGAATAAACAGATGCTCCATACTGGCGCGCGTGCGCACCGCATGGCGCGTCATCTCGTGCGAGGACATACCGTAGACGATATCCTTGAGCGCCCCCAGGAACCCTTTTTTCGGTTTCGTTTCCTCTGCCATCCAACCTCCTGATAAACCGTCATGTATGGGTAGGGGCGACCGGCCGGTCGCCCCTACGGATGCCTTCCGCCCTACACCCCGTGTAGCTCAAATTCCTCCCGTTCCCAAATCTCCTTCTGGCTCGCCATCTCCCGCTTCCACCTGGCGATGTCGGGCATGAAGTGTGGGATCAAGCGCAGCGCCGAGATCGGCGGTAAAATCGGCACGCCGACGAGCTGGCCCATCGTCGCCAGCATGAAAAGCGTCTCGGCCTGGCGCCGCATCTCCAGCGCATGGCGCGCGAATTCGTATCCCGTCGCGCCGTACAGCACCTGGCTGAGCGTTCTCAGCGCGCTATTGACCCGCTCCTTCCAACCAGGATGAGTATCTACGCTTCCCATCTTGCGTCTTGCATCTTTTACTTCCGCGCCGTCGCCGCGCGCGCGGCTGCCGCAGGCTGCCCTAGGTATTTAAGAAATGCCCGCCAGCCGTCGAAACCGATGAAGAGGGCCGCCACCACGAGGAGAACCGCTACCAGGACCATCAGCCCGGAGCCCACCGCCGGCAACAGCCGGCCTGCGTCCAAATTCGGCACGTAGACGTTAAAGTAAAGATTGTAGGCCGTAACGAGGATCGATCCCACGGTCGTGACGTACATAAAAATCATCGGCAGACCCGCGTAAAGCCAGTCCTTCCCGACCGAGGCGAGCCAGATCGTGACGAGCAGCAGTGAAAGCGCCGCCATCAGCTGATTGGCGGCGCCGAAGAGCTGCCAGAGATAAATCCAGGTGCCGGTCAGGACCAGCAGAATCGCCAAGGCGACGGAAATGAACGACGCCACGTGCTGGTTGCGCAGCGGCGGGATCGCCTCCCCCAGCCATTCCGTCAGCGTCACGCGCATGACACGAAAAATCAACTGCGTGACGACCAACACGATCACGATGAAAGTCGCAAAAGCGAGCGAGACCGCGTATTCGAGGGGCAAACCCCAGACGCTGATAAACCCTCCCAGTCCATTCGCAAACGCGGCCACGGGCGGGCCCTTGGCGCCGACGGTAACGGCGAGCAGCGCCAGCAGGCCCAACAGAAATTCGGCGAACATCGCCCCCGCGCCGACCGGCAGCATGTCGGCCTCGCTTTCAATTTGTCGCGCTGTTCCGACACTGCCGAACAGCGAGTGCCAGCCGGAGATGGCGCCGCACGCAATCGTGACAAACAGCATCGGCCAAAGCGGCATGATGCCGGAGGGACCGAGCTGCGGATTCCAGCCTTTGAATGCGGGGATTTGAAACTGCGCCACCTCCGGTTTGATGAAGGTCCCCAGCGACGCGCCGAGCAGTCCCAGAATCATCGCCACGGCCGTAATCCAGAAGCCGACGTAAACCACCGGTTGCGCCATGCGCCAAATCGGCAGCACCGATCCGGCATAGCAAAAGATGCAGATCGCGATAGCCCAAAAGAGCAGACTCGGCATGATCTTCGCTTCCGCGCCCTTGAAACCGGCGAGCGTCGGATCGAAGTAGGTCACGATCGCCGATCCCCCGGTCAGAGAGTTGAAGAATTCGTTGAGCCCCTTGAACAGCCCCTCCGTCAGAGGACCGGCAAGGACCGCGGCAAAGGCTATCCCCACCGTCAGCGCCGTGGCCGGCAACAGGCCCACGCCCCAACGATAGAGCATCTGTCCCAGGAGCAGCCCCATCGCGACCAATAAGATCATTCCGAGATGCGTCTTAGGCTGGGAGTCCATCACCTGCGCCATGATTCCGACGAACGCGCCGGCGATGAGCAGCAGGTAAAAAAAGATAAAGATAAACAGGATGGTGCGCGTGCGCGGCGAGATCAGACGGTGCGCCACCGCCGAGAGGCTGCTACCTTCGTTGCGCACGGAAAGAACGATCGCGCTGTAATCGCTGGCCCAACCCATGAACGCAACGCCGAGCACCAGCCAGATCATCGCCGGCAGCCAGCCCCACAGGTTCGCCGCCACGATCGCGCCGACGATCGGGCCTGCCGCCGCGATCGACTTGAAGTGATAGCCGAACAGAATATTGCGGTTGGTCGGCATGAAGTCCACGCCGTCCATGTAGAGCGTCGCGGGAGTCGCCCGTTTGGGGTCCGATTGAATGACGTTACGGTCGATCCGGCGCGCGTAGCGCGTATAGGCCAGGTAAACCGTGGCCGCGCCCATGATCACGGCGATCAAGGCATTCATGAGTTGGCTCCTTGTTGAGGCTCCGAGACCGCGGAATTTGGGAATTTGCACGCATCATATACTTTCGCCCAAGTCGCGGCAAGGCTTTTTCCCCTGCGCAGACGCATGAAGGAGAAGGAGTACTGGAGTGGGTCAAACGCGGAAGACGAACGTGACCGGCATCGCCGCCCGCCTGGGAATCTCTCTCCGGGCCGACGCGATACGTCGGTATTGCGCTGCTCCTAAAAGATAAGAGCAGCCAGGAGGTACGATTGGCACTCTTCGTCCCACGCGTCGGCCCTCCGAGAGACCCCCAGGCGGGCTATCGCGACGACAACTTTTTCGAAAGGCTTCGTTATTTCTTCGCTTCGACCCGCCAGAGGTAGAGCGTGTGCCCCCAGGTCGAATTGTCTTTTAGCTCCACTGTTTTAAGCGGCTTCCAGTCGCCCATGTCGAAGTCGTGGGAAACGACGCGCGAGCCGGGCTTCATCTGGCTCCAGATGTTCGGGCGCAGCATCAAATTCACTTCGGGGAGAAGATACATGGTCAGCACGCTGGCGGGCGACAGGTCGACGGTTCTGATATCCTGCTGGCGGATCTCCACCAGATGGCCGACACCGGCCTTGCGGATGTTTTCGTGCGATTCTCGAATGCGCTCCGGGTCGATCTCGAAGCCGATCGCTTTGACGCCGTATTTCTTGGCCGCCGTGACGACGATTCTCCCGTCGCCGGAGCCGAGGTCATACACCACGTCGCCTTTCTTGACCTGGGCCAGCTCCAGCATCCTGTCCACCACCTCCTGGGGCGTAGGGACGTAGGGAACGATCTTCTTCGACTCGACGTCGTCCTGGGACTGAGCGGCGGCGCGGGTCGCCAGCCATCCCGGCATCGAAACCAGCCCGCTGCTCATGCCGACAAACGCGAACAACCCAAGCCACAGAAATCTCTTTCTCATCGTGGTTGCCTCCTTCGAACTGAAATCGCGGCCAAGCTATCCAATGGCGCCGGTAGTGTCAAGGGAGCGCGGAACAATCCGTTGCCACGGCATGGTGTAGCGGGCGACTACTCGGTCGGGACGAGTCATGGTCGTCGAGACATTTCCTCTATGAGATGCCGGTATCGTTCTCTGATCACGTGGCGGCGGAGCTTGAGCGTGGGCGTCAACTCTCCCTTTTCCACGGTAAACTCGCGGGGCACGATGCGGAAGCGTCTGACCGCTTCGAATGCGGCAAGCTCCCGGTTGGCGCGACGGATGCTCTCCTGGATGAGCGCGTTGATCCGGGGATGCGACACTGCGTCCGTCGCGGCGACCAACTCGATACCCTCGCGCGCGGCCCATTCGGCGACCCGTTCCTGGTTGAGCGTAACCAGGGCCATCAGATGCCGCTGCCCGTCGCCGATCACCATCGCCTGAAGGATCAGCGGGTCGGCCTTGAGCACGCTCTCGATCGCCTGCGGGGGGACGTTTTTCCCGCCCGAGGTGACGATGATATCTTTCTTGCGGTCGGTGATGCGGAGAAAGCCGTCGTCGTCGATCTCGCCGATATCCCCGGTGTGAAGCCAGCCTTCCGCGCTGAGAATTTCCCGCGTGGCCGCCGGATCGCGATAGTACTCCTTTAAGACGTTCGGCCCGCGCAGCAGCACCTCTCCGTCCTGGGCGATCCGGCACTCAACTCCGGGAAGCGGCGGGCCTACGGTGCCGCGCTTGTGCCGTTCGACCCGGTTCACATGAGACACGGTGGCGCACTCGGTCAGCCCGTAGCCCTCCAGAACCAGAATCCCGAGCCCGTGAAAAAAACCGGCGATCTCGGGCGACAGGGCCGCCCCGCCGGAGATCGCCAGGCGCAATCGCCCTCCGAAAGCCCGCCGTATGCGGCCAAACACCAATCGTTCCGCCACCCGATACGCGACGCGCAGCGTCAGGGGAAGCGGCTCTTTGCGGTCCAGGCGGCCCAGCCGTCTCGCCGCGACAAACTGCGCCCAGCGAAAGAGAGCACGGAGCGGAGCGGACGCCGCCTCCGCGCGCAACAGAATTCGCCGGTAGGCATTCTCGTAAACTCTCGGGACGGAAAAAAGCAGCGTGGGCCGAACGGCGAGCAGATCTCTGGCAACCGTCTCCAACGAGCGGGCGAAGCAGCAGGTAAAACCCTCCGCTACGACCAGGAAGTGCTCCAAACGGCCGAAGGAATGGGCCAGCGGAAGAAATTGGAGCACGACGTCCCCAGCGCCGCAAGGGATCGCCGCTTCGACGGATTGCAGCATGAATAGATAGTGGCCGTGGGTCGTGAGGACCCCCTTGGACTCGCCGGTCGTTCCCGAGGTGTAAATGATCGTGAGATCGTCCTCGGGGCGCAGCGACCGTGCCGTTTGCTCGAAAATCCCATTGTGCTCCCGGTCGTATTCCCGCCCCATCCGCTGAAGCTCGTTCAGGGAGATCACGGAGATTCCCGCGGGGAGGCCGACAAGCGGCGCCGCGCTATCGATCAGAACAATCGTGCGGACCGCGTCAAGAGAAGGTTGAGACCAATCGAGTTTTTTGAGCCGCTCCGGCGAGTCGACACACAGGACCGTCGCCCCGGAATGCGCAAGGATATAGGCGACCTGAGAGGCGGTGCTGGAGGGATAGAGTGGAACGGTCAGCGCGCCGGCGCAGATATCCGCCCAGTCGATCAGGCTCCACTCGACGCGATTCGCCGCCGCGATCGCAACCCGGTCGCCGCGCCGCACGCCCAGCGCGAGCAGGCCCAGCGCGATCTCGCGGACCCGCGCAAGCGACTTCTGCCAGCTCAGCTCCTCCCACCGCCCCTCGACGGCGAACCGGTAAAGAGTCCTGCTTCCGTAGCGCTTTGCCTGGGAAAGGAACATCTCGGCGAGACTTCGATAGGTCATGCAAACTTATTATTAACCCAGCTCCGATGTCGAATAAAGAGCTTTGTTGAAACGGCCGGCTGTTTCTGCCATTAGTGGGCCGTGAAATTGATCGGCTTGACCGGAGGCATCGCGTCCGGAAAGACGACGGTCGCGGCCATGTTGCGGGAGTTGGGAGCGAGCATCATCAACGCGGACGAGCTGGCGCGCGAGATCGTGCGGCCGGGGCAGGACGCCTGGAAAGAGATCGTCGCGGCGTTCGGAGAGGCGGTGTTGCGCGACGACCGGACGATCGACCGGCAGAAGCTGCGGAATCTCGCCTTTAAGAACGACCTCTTGCGCAAGCGGCTGGAGTCGATTACCCATCCGCGCATCCGCGCGCTGGCTAAAGTCAAAGCGGCGCAATTCGCCGCTCAAGGGGCGGAGGTCGTCGTCTACGAAGCGCCGCTGTTCTTCGAGGCCAACGCGCAGGTCTGGATTCGACCGGTGATTTTGGTCGCCTGCGACGTGGCGGTGCAGCGCCAAAGGCTGCGCGATCGGGACAACCTGACGACGCACGAGATCGACCGCCACCTGGCGGCCCAGATGCCGGCCGGGGAAAAGCGCAAGCTCGCCGATTTTGTCATCGAGAACAATGGCGACTTAGACGACCTCCGACGGCGAGTGAAAGACGTGTGGGACAAGATAGCAGGCAGCCAGCAGTGAGCAGCCCTTCTGCCTACTTCAGCCGGAGGCTGATCCGCCTCTGGCGGAGCCTACTGCCTGCCCTGAGCTTTGTCGAAGGGCCTTCCGCCGTTACTTCACCCGTTCCAGATACGCCCCTTCCACCGGGTCCACGCGGACTTTGTCGCCTATCTGAACGAAGGGCGGGACCTGAATCGTCGCGCCGGTTTCCAGTTTGGCCGGTTTGTACGACGCGCTGGCCGTGGCCCCCTTGCGCGACGGCTCGGTGTCCACCACCTCAAGATCGACGGTCGACGGCGGGCTGATCCCCACGGGCCGCCCATCGAATAGCTCGATCTCCACGACGTGATCGGGCAGCAGATAGTTCAAAATCTCGCCGATCTCCTCGGCCGGCAGAGAGATCTGCTCGTAGTTTTTGGTATCCATGAAGGTGTACATGTCCCCTTCGTGATAAAGATACTGCATCGCGCGCGTCTCCAGGCTCGCCCGCTCGAGCCGGTCTTCGGAGCGGAACTTTTTTTCCGTGCCGACTCCGGTCTTGAGATTCTTCATCTTGGTCTGCATGAAGCCGCGCTTGTTGCCCGGCGTCAGGTGATGAATGGTGCTGACCCGATAGAGATCCCCCTCGTAAAGGATGATCATTCCCGGTCTCAGTTGCGTCGCTTGAATCAACATTTGCTACGTTTCTCCTCCAGTCAAAGTTATTCCGTCTAGTTGCACGGACCGTTACGCGTACAGACCGCGCCAAAGCATAGCTCGCGCGACGCGACTGATTCCCAGCATCAGCGCCGCCATGCGCATATCCACTTTTTCTTTTCGGCTCAGCCCCAGCACCTCGTGAAACGCGCGGGTCAAAATCGCCCTGAGCTTGTTGTTGACATCCTCCTCGGTCCAGAAAAAGTTCTGCAAGTCCTGCACCCACTCGAAATACGAAACGATGACGCCGCCGGCGTTGGCTAGAATATCGGGGATGACAAAGACCTCTTTTTGCCTCAGTATCGCATCGGCCTCCGGTGTGGTCGGCCCGTTGGCGCCCTCGGCCATGATCCGGCATTGTGTCCTGCCGGCGTTCTCGCCGGTGATCTGCATCTCGTTGGCCGCCGGAATCAGGATATCGCATGGCAGCTCCAACAGCGATTGGCCCGCTATCTTGTCCGCGTTGGGAAAACCCTCCAACTCTCCGTTCTTTTCCTTGTAGGCAATCACCTCATCCAAAGCCAGCCCGTTGTCCCGGCATAGCGCGGCGGAGCTGTCGCTTACGGCCGCGATCTTGACGCCCAGGCGGGCCAGTTCCTGGGCCGCGATCAAGCCCACATTGCCGAAGCCCTGCACGACGGCGGTGGATTTCTCCAAAGCCAAGCCCAGATGTTTCGCCGCTTCGACGATCGTGTACACGACGCCTCTACCAGTCGCTTCGCGCCGGCCCAGCGTGCCGCCGATGGCGACCGGCTTTCCCGTCACCACGCCGGGCACGGCGAAGCCGCGGTGCTGGCTGTACGTGTCCATGATCCACGCCATCACCTGCTCGTTGGTGCCCATGTCGGGCGCGGGGACATCGACGTCGGGTCCGATGAAATTCAAAATCTCCGCCGTGTACCTTCGCGTCATGTCTTGAAGCTCTCGGCGGGAGAGTTTTTTCGGATCGCAGGCGATGCCGCCCTTTCCTCCCCCCAGCGGCAGGCCGGCGAGAGAGCACTTCCAGGTCATCCACATCGCCAGGGCCGAGACCTCTCCCAGGTTGACATCGGGATGGTAACGAATGCCCCCTTTGAAAGGCCCCAGCACGTCGTTGTGCTGGACGCGGTAGCCGGTGAAGACGTGAACGCTGCCGTCATCCATGCGCGCCGGCACGCTCACGATCAACGCGCGGTCGGGTCTTTTCAGCCGCGCGGCCACGTTCTTATCGAGATCGAGTCTCTCCGCGGCGGCTTCGAACTGTTTCACCGCCATCTCGCTCGCCGGGCTGCGCCACTCAACCGTCGCCATAAAACCTCCTAACCTAACCCTGCCCCATTTTCGATTTTAGATTGCCGATTTTCGATTAGGCTTTTTAATCCAAAATCTAAAATCGAAAATCTAAAATTCCTCCGTCATCCCGGCGGCCACGAAAAAGCCCGCCCGCCGAGAAGATGAAAATGGAGATGAAAGACGCTCTGCCCCGCGCCCGCCCCGCAATTGACCGCGACGCGGAAACCGCTCTTGGCGATCCCATGCTCCTCGGCCAATCGATTGGCGACGCCGAACACCTCCCCGATCAGCTTGTGATCTTCGACCGTCGCGTCGAGGAGCGTGGCGATATGCTTGCGCGGGACGATCAGGATATGGACCGGCGCTTTGGGACTGACGTCTTTGAAGGCAACGACGTTGTCGTTTCGATACACGATGTCGCCCTTAATCTTGCCTTCGATAATCCCGCAGAACAGACAGTCGTCCAATTTTGGGCCTCCTTCCCGTCTATCTTCTATCCTCCATCTTCCATCCTCGATTCTTTATCCGCCATCCTCCGCCTCCGGCGGACAGAAGGCGCGCACCTCGCCGCCGGCGATCTCCAGCGGGACGCTCTGCAAAAACGCGCCGAAACAGGGGCCCCAAACGCACTCTCCGGTTGTCGGCTCGTAGGTCGCGCCGTGATTAGCGCAGATGAGATAACGCCCGTCTTCGGTAAAAAACTCGTTGTCCACCCAGTCCAGCGACAGCGCGATGTGCCGGCAGCGATTGACGTAAGCTCGCAATCGCCCCTCGTAATTGACTAACAGAGCCTCCACCGTATTTCCATTGCATTTGAGCAGAAACTTTTTCGTCCTCCCGGGCGGAAGCTCATCGGCGCGCGCGACCAGTTTGCCCCGCCGGCGCCGTTTTTTGGCGGCCTTTTTAGCGCTCATCCATCACTCTGCTAAATGCGAGAGATCGCCCGACGGGCAGCCGACGATCACCTCGCCGCGATCCACGCGGACCGGCAGCGCGTAGAGCGACAACCCCTTGCAGGGTCCTTCGACGCAAAGCCCGGAGCCGGGCTCGTAGAGCGCTCCGTGTGTCAGGCAGACCAGATGGCGGCCGTCCTCGGTGAAAAACTGGTAGCGGACAAAATCGAGCGGCGTCTCCATGTGGCGGCAGCGATTGACGTAGGCCTGAAAGCTCCCCTGGTAATTGACGAGAAAGGCGTCCAGGCGGTATTTTTGGCAAATCAACCGGAATTTTTTCACCGAGCCCGGCGCCAGCTCCCCCACCCGCGCGATCACCCTTCCTCCCGTCCGGCTCTCCCGCTCCATCCGCGCCTTATCCCGCAGGAAGATAATCCTGCGGATAGCGAGCGCGACAAGGTAGACGGCAAGAAAAAACAGCGAAAAATAAATGGTCAACCGCATAACCGACTAACCTGGAAGAAGATCGAAGAGAGAGAACCGGCGAACTTACTTCGTCTCTTTCTCAATAGATTTGCGGATCTGCTTTACGTTCTCCGCGCTCTGGCTTCCCTTGAGCCCCATCACCTGCATCAGCTCGCTGGTCATCTCCGCCGTCACCTGGTCCTGAATGCTGCCCTTGCCGTCCGGATCGGCCTTGAGGAAGACCAGTATCTTTTCCTTCGCCACGCCGGCCTCAGCCAGGCCGTCCAGGAACTCCCCGTACCCGACGCGCCCGCGCAGCTCCTCCACGCGCGCGAGCAGCTTTTTGCAATCGCCGCACGCGCTCGCCCAGAAGCCGCTCCGCTCGCCGCAGTAAACACAACGCCCTCGGGTCATCGCGGCGGCTCCGGTTCGAGCTTCCCGGCCAGCGCCTTCGTCAGCATCGCGTGCAGGCTCCGAGCCAGAGGCGGATTGGCGGCGACCATGCCGCGGCAGAAAGTATCCCGCCGGTTGAACGTCAATCTCTCCCCTTCGCCGTCGATCACGATGCCGCCCGCCTGTTCGACGATCGCCACGCCGGCGCACACGTCCCATTCGCGCAGCGAGCGAAACGTCAGCGTGCCGTTCCCCTCTCCGCCGGCGACCAGGGCGAGACGGAAGGCGATGCTGCCGATCGGCTGGACGCGGCACAGATCGGCAAACGGCTGAAATCTCTTGCGCGGCTCGGAGCGGCTCACCAGGAGCGCCGCCCCTGCCACCTCCGCGCGTTGAGATACGCGGATCGGCTGCCCGTTCAGCGTGGCCCCGAGACCGGCCGCGGCCTTGTAGAACTTCTCCTGCGCGGGATTATAAACCACGCCGAGCACGGGCCGGCTGTCGATCGCCAGACCGATCGACACGGCGAACTGCGGAATCCCTTCGATGAACTCCTTGGTCCCGTCGATCGGATCGATCACCCAGACGCGCGAGGCGCTCAGCCGCTTGAGATCGTCCTTGCTCTCCTCCGACAGCCACGCGTCGTGGGGAAAGCGCCCTTGGATGATCTCCTGAATCTTGTGATTGGCGGCGAAGTCCGCCGCGGTGACGGGATTGCCCTTGCTCTTCTCTTCGATGTGATACTCCTTGCCGAACATCGCCATGATGGTCGAGCCGGCTTCTCTGGCCGCCCGCTCCGCGGTTGCAAGTTCTTCGGATAGATCACTCTGCATGCTCACGCCATATATCCTTTCTTCAAACCACGAGGGCCGGTTGAGCCCGTAACGCTGCCGGGAAGTGCCGCCCAAGAAAAGCTGACTTCACTCGGAAAGAGCTTCCACGCCGCCGATCTTCGCCGCGCCCGCCTGCACCATCTCCGCCACCGCGCGCTCGGCGTCGCCCGGCTTGAGATTAACACCGCGCGACGCGTCTTCCAGCAAAACAACTTGAAAGCCGTGTTTGACGCCGTCCAAAACCGTGTGCTTCACGCAGTAATCCGTCGCCAACCCGCCGACATAAATCCGCTCGACGCGCAAGCGTCGCAAAAGATCGGCCAGCTCGATGCCGCGGTCGTCCCTTCCATCGAATCCGGAGTAGCCCTCTTCGTCGGGCGACATCCCGGCGGAGACGACGACCGCGTCGGAGGGCAACCGCAGATCTGCGCGGAACTCGGCCCCCTTGCTCCCCTGAATGCAATGCGGCGGCCACAGGCCGCCGAAGGCCTTGAAGTGGCGCGTCTTTACCGGGTGCCAGTCGCGCGTGGCGAGAATCGGAAGCTTCCGCCGTCGAAACTTTTCGATGTAGCGGTTAAGCGCCGGAACGACCTGATCCCCGTCGGCTACCGCGAGCGCGCCGCCCGGACAGAAGTCGTTCTGGACATCGATGATCAACAGGGCATCTTTGCCTTTCATCAGCGTTCATTATAATGGAAGATAGGATGGTTTCAACAAAGACGTTTGCGACATGCCTTTCAAAGTAATTTTTTTCGACGCCGCCGGGACGCTGATGAAAACCGTTCGTCCGGTCGGAGAGAGCTACGCCCTCTTTGCGCGAAAGCATGGGATGGAGGCGCCGGCGGAAGAGATCGCAGCGCGATTTCGCGCCTGCTTTTCCTCGGCCCCGCCGCTGGCGTTTGCCGGCGCGCGGCCCGAAGAGCTTTCATCCCTTGAGCGAGCTTGGTGGAAGGAATTGGTGCGCCGGGTATTCGAGCCGTATGGGACCTTTGCCCGCTTTGATGATTACTTCGCGGAACTCTTCGATTACTTCAGCCGGCCCGACTCCTGGCGCCTCTATCCGGAAATATTAGAAACGCTCGCCGCATTGAAAGAGCGCGGGTTGACACTGGCGGTGATTTCGAATTTCGATTCGCGCCTGTTCACTATTCTCGAAGGACTCGGAGTGGCGGCCAATTTCGATTCCATCGTCATCTCCAGCCACGCCGGATACGCCAAGCCCGCGCCGGAAATTTTTCACCGGGCGTTGGCTTTGCATGACGTAAAAGCCGAAGAGGCCCTCCACGTTGGCGACAGCCCGGACAAAGACGCCGCCGGCGCAAGCGGCGCGGGACTTTCCGGCGTCCTGCTGGATCGCGGCGGGAAGATCGCTGCGAACTCTTTTCCGCGCGTCCGCACGCTCACCGATTTGTTGCCGTTGATCGATCACCGGGGTTGAAAATCTGTAGGGGCGACCCCCTGTGGTCGCCTAAACCCGGGCAGGCACAGGGGCCTGCCCCTACAAGGACGCGTCGTTCAAATCAAATTAGACACCACCCACTACCCCAGCGTCTTCTTCAGCCACTTGCAGCTTTTCGACACTGATTCGTCGGCCGCCGTGCGATTCGCCTCGCTCTTACCGACCGGGTTATTGAGAAAGGCGTGACCGGCCCCCTGGTACATGTGGATTTCGTATTTCTTGCCGTAGCGATCCAGCGCCTCGCGAAACATCTCGATCTCCGCCTTCGTCGTATTCGCATCTTCCGTCCCGTAGTGGCACAGGAGGGGCGCCGCGATGCCGCGCAGCTCCTCAGGATCGGGAAACAGGCTCTGATAGTAGATGACGCCCGCCGCGAACGCTTTCGACCTGCCCAAAGCGTAGAGCGCCAGCCCCCCACCCATGCAGAAGCCGAGAACGGCGATCTTTTTCTTGCCGACGTACGGCAATTTCCGCAGGTAGGGAATGCTGTCGACGATCTTCTCCACCGCGCGCGGGACGTTCAGCGAGGTTTTCGCCAGGGCGCAATCTTCGGGCGTGGAATAAATCTTCCCATGGAACAGATCCGGAGACAGGCAGACAAAACCTTCCCTGGCAAAGCGGCGCGTGACCGCCCGCTGGCCGTCGTCCACGCCCCGATAGCCGTGAATCAGCACAATCGCGGTTCGCGCCTCCGTCACATTGGGGCGGGATAGAAATCCGTCCACAATCTCCTTCCCGCTCTTGTAGGCCGCATGCATCGAAACGATTTTTTCTGCCATCGGAGATTCCCCCCCTCATTTCTCTCTTCTCTGCAGCAGCTTCAACTGGTAGCGCCAGTCGGACAGAAATCTGGAAGAGGAGTTGCGGAACGGCCCTTCCTGGCGTTCAGTCCGCCTCTGGTACTCGAAAATGTCGGCCTCCGGAATCGGCCTGGGCTGTCCGATGGCATAGGCCATGCCGTGAACCCGCGCCAGCTCATACAGATTGAGGCTTATGACCGTCGCCTCTTCCACGCTGCCACCGGCAACCGTCATCCCGTGGCCGATGAGCAGGCAGGCCTTTTTCTCGCCCATCGTCCTCATGAAATCTTCGGCCAGCTCTTGATTCACGATCGTCACGCTGCGCGGATAGATCGGAATCCCGTCGAGCACGAGCCGCATGCCGGCCGGGTTGTAGGCGGCGTAGAGCGGAATCAGCGGCTTCTCGCAGGCCGTGAGCGCAACGATCCAGTCGGGGTGCGTGTGGATGACGCTCATCACCTCCGGCCGCTTGCGATAGACGGCCAGGTGCATCGCGCTTTCATTCGGCGCCTCGATCACCCGCCCTTCGAGATCGACCGTGATGATGTCTTTTTCCCGCGCGAACTCGACCGCCTCTTCGTCGATGCCCTTGCCTTTGATGAGCACCCGGTCCGTCCCCGGTATCCGCGCGCTTACGTGGCCCAATGAGCCCCGCGTCAACCCCTGCCCGCCGACGATCCGGCACGACAGCGCAACTTTTTTTCTGAGTTCCGCGACGAGACGTGACGTTTTCACTTTTTCTCCCTTAACGCACGCCACACCCGCTCGGGAGTGAGGGGGAGGTCTTTGATGCGGAGGCCGGTGGCGCGGGCGAGGGCGTTGGTGATGGACGGGGCGACGGCGACGAGACCGCCTTCGCCCATGCCGCGGGCGCCGTGGGGGCCGGGGCCGTCTTTGTTCTCGACCAGGACCGTGTGAAACTCCTCGGGTACGTCGGAAAACCTCGGCACGCGGTAATCGACCAGGCTGGAATTGACCAGCTCGCTTCCTTCGTAGATCATCTGCTCGAACATCGTATGGCCGATGCCCATCATCGCCGCGCCCTCTTCCTGTCCGACGCAGCCTTCGGGGTGAATCGCTTTGCCGACATCCGCCACGGAAACATAGCGCTTGATTTTCACCTCGCCGGTCTCTTCGTCGATCGCCAGCTCCGCCGTCCCCATGCCGATCTCCCAGAAAACCGGCAGCGTGCCGGTGATCTCCGGGCCGACGTCGCCGTGACCGATCAACTCGCCGCCGCTGCCGCCGAAGCGCCGTGACACGGCTTCCTTAAACGTCATCCTCATCTCGCCGCAGATCATCGCGCCCTCTTCCAGGCGAATCTGGTTTGGTTTGACGTGGAAAGCCTCTGCGCCGATCTTTAAGAGTTGGCTTTTAAGATCGCGTGCCGCGCGCTGCGCGGCGGTCCCCATGAGCGTCGTCGAGCGGCTCGAACCCGTCGAGGCGTCGTAGGGCGTGACCTGGGTGTCCGCGCCGCCGATACGGATTGCGTCCAGCGGAAGGGCCAGCTCCTCGGCAATGATCTGCGACAGCACCGTTCGCACCCCCTGCCCCATCTCCGTGCTGCCCGCGAACGCATGGAGCGACCCGTCGGGCTGCAAGCGCACCATCGCCACCGACACCGGCGTCGCGCCGGCGTTGGTCGCGCCGCAGGCGAGGCCCATCGCCGCGCCCTTTTTCTTCGAGCGCCGCTTCCACTGGCTGGCGCGCACGAGCGTCTTGAGATTTGACGCAAGGTCGGCGTCCATCCCGCGCAGCTTGGGGCGAAGCTCCTCGCCCTTCTGCAGAAAGTTTTTGAGCCGCAGCTCCGCCGCGTCGATCCCCAGCCTGGCCGCGATTTGATCCATCTGCGACTCCGAAGCGAAGATCGTCTGTGGGGCGCCGATGGCGCGGAACGAGCCCGCGCCGCCCGTGTTCGTGTAGACGGCATAAGCATCAGTGCGAATGTGCGGAATCCGGTACGGCCCCAGCACCCGGCTGGCCGCGCGCATCGCCACCTGCGGGCCGTTGTCCGCATAGCCGCCCGTGTCGATGTAGATTTCCGCCTCGCGCGCGACCAGCGTCCCGTCCCGCTTGACGCCGGTCTTGAGTCGCACGCGCGCCGCGTGCCGCCGGACGGTGAGCATCGACTCGGCGACCGAGTTACAGATCCTCACCGGCCTTCTCGCCTTGCGCGCCAGGGCGACGACCAGCGGCTCGAACTTGGTGTAGGACTTGCTGCCGAAGCCGCCGCCGAGGAAAGGGATCACCATTCTCACTTTTGTCGGATGGAGGCCGAAGATCTTCGCGATATCGCCGCGCACCTGGAACGGATGCTGCGCCGAGGACCAGACCGTGATCCCCTCGTCATTGAAGTCGGCGACGACCGAGTGCGGCTCCATCGCGTAGTGATAGACCATCGGGAAGGTGAAC
>Ga0156192_1154_pt4 | contig 45119 bp, 36 predicted proteins | sample RifCSPlowO2_12_FD_107845 | JGI IMG/M metagenome (GOLD analysis project Ga0156192, IMG submission 107845) | Deltaproteobacteria bacterium RIFCSPLOWO2_12_FULL_60_19
GTAAACCGCCGTCTCCTCGTAGCCTTTGGACAGATTCCACAGAGCCTTTCGCCGGCGCTTGATCGCCTTGTCCGGGCCGCTCGTGGCGGCGGGAATCTCGGCCAATTTGAGCGGCTCGTGGCGCAGCGTGGCCTTGAGCAGGAGATTTAAAATTTCCACCTCGCGCTTGGGCATGTCGAAAGTGAAGATTTCCTTGTGACGGCGATGAAACGCCTGAATGACCTCCTCAAGCTGCTCAGGCCCGATCTTTCCGGCCGGCACTTCCGTCACTTCGACCTCGTGAAACTGGCCCAAATAGCGCATCTCGACCGAGCGCCGGAAAACCGTGTCTTCGGGAGCGATGCCGATCTCGCCCAGGACCCGGCCCGCTTCCGCCGCCATGTCGTCGAACAGTCGATTGACCCTTTCGAAGTCCAAAAAATTCCGCCGCGCGATCAGCGACCGGGCGAAGTTTTTTCCCACCTCCATGTTAAGCATGCCGAAGGCGCTGTAGGTGGCGGCGTAGCGCGGGATGACGACGGTCGGGATCCCCAGCAGGTGGGCGACGTAGGCGCCATGAACCGGCCCGGCGCCGCCGCCGACCACGAGGGCGAAGTCGCGCACGTCGTAGCCGCGCTTGGTGGAGATCTCGCTCATCTTGTCGGCCATGAGCGCGTTGACCGCCGTGAAGATCGTCATCGCGGCGGTCGGGACATCGATCCCCAACGGCTGCGCCACGGTGCGGATCGCCTTTTCGGCGAGGTCCACGTTAAGCGAAATCTCGCCGCCGAGGAAATAGTCCGCCGGCACATAGCCCAACATCAGATCGGCATCCGTCACGGCGGGCTTCGTGCCTCCCTTGCCGTAACAGGCCGGGCCGGGGTCGGCCCCCGCGCTCTGCGGTCCCACGCGCAAGAGTCCGAGGCTATCGATCCAGGCGATGCTTCCGCCGCCGGCGCCGACGCTCGGGACATCGACCATCTTCATCGCCACCCGCTCGTCGCCGACCCAGTTGTAATCGGTGGTCGGGATTTCCCCATTGCGGATCAAGCAGACATCGTAGCTCGTTCCTCCCATGTCCACGGAGAAAAGATTTTTGGAGCCGACCGACTGGCCCAGCCGAATAGCGCCCGGCGGCGCCCCCGCCGGGCCGGAGTTGACCAGCGAAACGGCGCGCCGCGCCGATTCCTCGACGGACTGCACGAGACCGCCGCCCTGGACCATGTAGAGCGTTCCTTTGAAGCCGATATCCCGCAGTCGCTGCTGGAGCGAACTCAAATAGCGCGCGGTGATCGGCCCGACCGCGGCGCTGACCACGGTAGTGCTGAAGCGCTCGTATTCGCGGTAGACCGGCAGGACTTCGTGCGACGCGGTGACGTAGACGCCGTTCAGCTCCTGCCGGCAGATCTCCGCGGCTCGCCGCTCGTGCGCGGGATTGGCGTAGCTGTGGAGAAAGCAGACGGCCACGGCCTCCACCTTCTCGTCTTTGAACTTGCGAATCGCGGCGTGGACGTCCGCTTCTTTCATGGGTATGAGAATTTCACCGGTGTAGAGGGTCCGCTCCGTCACCGGGAGCCGCAAGGTGCGCGGGACCAGCGGCGTGTAGGGCGGGACGAAGACGTTGAAGCGCGAGGTGCGGATGTTTTTGAAGCCGCGACGCATCTCGATCGTGTCGCGAAAGCCCTCCGTCGCGAGCAGGCCGACCTTCGCGGTCCGGCCGGTGAGCAAAGCGTTAGTCGAGAGCGTCGTGCCGTGGGCGATCAGCAGGCGCACGTTGGACATGAACTGAGGCAAGTCCATGTTGAAGAAACCCGCCGCCTTTTTGAGCACGTTGGTTAGCCCTTCGGTCGGGTCCACAGGCGTAGTCGGAGATTTAAAGGCGTGGACCTGCCCGTCATCGTCGAGCACCAGACAGTCCGTGAAAGTCCCGCCAACGTCAGTGCAACATTTCATCTCTCAACCAGCGCCTTTCTCATCGAACGTCGTTAGCGTCCCTCTCTTGCATTTTGCATTTTGCATTTTGCATTTTGCATTTTTACTTTCTACTTGAACCCATAGCTTTCCCACTCTTTGCGCACCCGGTCAAGATGCTCTTTCGGCGGCAGCGCGATATCCGGGAAGCGATGCTTCCGCGTGGCGTCGATGCCAAGCTTGGAGGAAGTCCGGCGCGACGGATCTTCCTGCGTGACATCGTCAGGCGCCTGAGACGGATCGAGCGACACCGCCGCCGTGCCGGGCATCACGAACGTGTCTTTCTCGGGCTGCACGCGGAACGAGAGCGCCCAGTTGACCGCGTCGGGATCGCGGATGTCAATGTCGTCGTCGTCCACCACGACGGTAAACTTGCCGAACTGCGGCGCGTAGCTCCACGCCGCGCACATTGCCACGCGCGGCAGCGACGGATGGTTTTTTTTGACCGAGATGACGAGATAGGCGGCCGCGCCGCTCGTTTCCATCAGATGCACGTCGCGGACCGGCAGCCCCAGCGTCTTCGTCAGGTGGCCGTAGAGCGACGACTCCCGCCCCAGCGAGCGGATGAGGCTCGATTCGCTCGGCGGCATCTGGCTGATGAAGGCCTGAAAGATCGGCCGCTGGCGGTGCGTCATGCACTGAACATCGACGAGGTAGGAATTCGCCTTGGGCCCCATGTAGCCGGTGTATTCGCCGAACGGCCCCTCGCTTTCGAGAAAGTTGGCCCTCACCGTTCCTTCCAAAACGATCTCCGACGTCGCAGGTACTTCCAGGTCGTTGCTCACGCAGCGGACGACTTCGACCGGCGCGCCGCGCAGGCGGCCGGCGACGGCCAGCTCGTCCATCTCTTCGGGAACGCGCGTGGCCGAGACCAGGCCGATGACCGGGTCGGCGCCGACGACGATCGCCACCGGCGTGGGGCGTCCGAGCTTGTTGTTTTTTTCGACGTGGGTCCTGCCGCCCTGAAGATAGTTGATGAACAGGCCGAGCTGGTTTTTTCCCTTGAGCTGTATCCGATAAGTCCCGACGTTTCTCACGCCGGAGTCGGGATCGTTGGTTACGACATACCCGGACGTGATGTAGGGCGCGGGATCTTTGCCGACGGTCCAGATGGGGATGGGCAGGCGCGAAAGGTCAATATCTTGGTCGCGAAAAATATTTTCCTGCGCCGGGCCGCGAGCGACACGCACCGGCGGGAGCGGGTGCTGCTCGGCGTCGCTCCACCTGGCCTGGATGTCCCCCAGTTCGCACTCGAGCGCCGCGCAATAGACCGCGCGCGACGCGCCGAGCGCTCCGGCGACGACCGGAATGTCGAATCCCTTGACCTGATCGAACAGCAGCGCCGGCCGTTGCGGCTCGGGGATTCGCTCGAACGCCACGCGGCAGACGGCGGCGATCTCCCAATCCTTGTCCACCGGCTTGGTGATCCGGTGGAGCCGGCCGGCCGCTTCGAGCTTGCTCAAATATTCACGCAGATCCTTGTATGCCATAAAAACAAAGCTCCGGCCATCTCCTCCGTTTTGGAAGTTTTCGAATCGTCACCAGCGCGCAATGATCGTAGTCGCCCGATAGCATCTCCATGCCGCGTATGTCCAGAGGGATGAATGAATTGAAGTGGATGCCTTTCATGGCCTGGCCCCGCGACCAGTGGCCGAAGCATGAAGCGATGGCGACGACGTCGGGATGGACGCATTCCGACAGCCGCGCCCGCCCTCGCGCAGTGTAGCCGTTGACGCCGGCCAGCTCAATCTCGTCGCCGTCGCCGACCCCGTGCGCCCTGGCGGTTTCACTGTTGAGAGTCACGTAAAGCGCGGTCCGGTGATGCTCCGACAGCTCGGCGAGCCAGGGATTGTACTGCGTCGTCGTGGAGGTCTGAAACGGCAGCTTGTAGTTGACGGCGAAGAGTTGATCGGGCTGACGCGTCTCATGGCTCCAGCAGCCATGCCAGAACGGCAGCGCCTGATAGCTCGACAGGTCCCACTTCAACTTGAGCCGCTCCAGCACCTCTTTGAGTTCTTGAGCGCGATCCAACAGGTGGGGAAAATAAACCGGCACGCGCGGCATCTTGAGCGCGCCCCTGGGGTAACGCTCCGGCAAGGCGCGCTCCCAGGCGACCAGGCCGTGCTTCTCGAACCAGCTCAAGCCGTGATCTTCGCCGAACATCGAGCGCATGCGCCGTTCGACGATCTCCCGGTTGGAGTAGCGCCGGTCGGTTTCCAGCTTCTGGCCGTTCTTGAGTTTGAGCTCCGCGTTGAGACGCTTGGTGACCTCCGGCAGGAGTCCGAGCCGCTCCGCCCATTCGATGAAGAGGTCCACGGTGTGGCGCGCGTCCGGCGGCGGCGCTGCGGCAGGTTGGCGCGCGGTAAAATACCAGTGGCGGCCGGTGACCCAGCCCTCCAGACGGTTGGCCGGAAAGTCGAGCCGCTCCAAACCTTGGGCGATGGGGAGGATAAGATCGGCGCATTCCAGCGTCTCGTCGAGCCGGTCGCCGAGCGCGACCACGAATGGAATTTTTTGAAACGCCTCGGCCATGCGCCGGGGGTCGGCGCCGCTCATCACCACGTTGCTGCCGAGGAGCACCATCATCTCCACCCGGTACGGAATCAGCTCGGGAAAATCGAGCAGCGCCAGTCCGAGCATCGGGCGCGGCTGCTTGCCGACGGGAAAAAGCTCGTGGAGCTCTACGGTGGCCGGCGCGGCCGGTTTTCTTTCCGGATGCTGATCGGTTCCGGGGAGGGCGCCGCCGAAAGCGATCATGCCGTCCTCTCCCGCTCTGACCCGCGCCTGCCCTTTCGGTCCGACGATGTTAGTGCTGATGCAGCCGCCGGGAACATCCAATGCGCCCACCATGACGTTCAACAGCTGGATGGCGGTGCCGGTCCAGACGCCTTGCGTGTGGCAAGTCGAGCCGCGGCTGTCGGCAAAGGAGCATACCGGCCGGAACGGCATCCGCGCGCCGTCGATCTCAATCGTAGCGCCGATTTGAGCCGTCTCGCCGAACTCCCGCGCCACACGGCGCAGAGTTTCCGCCGGCACGGTTGATATTTTCTCGACCGCCTCCGGCGTATATTGAGCGATATGGCGGCGGAAAATTTCCAGCGCCGGACGGCAGGTCTCGCTGCCGATCAGGTATTCTCCGGCAATCGCCGGTCTTTTCAGATCCGGGTCGTCGTAACTTTTCGCCGAGCCGGTCTCCAGGTCCCACACCAACGGCTTGCCCGCCTCTCCCTGGCGCGCGTATCGCCCCGAAGCGGCTATCAGGTAAGGGGCGTTGGTCTGCTCCTGGAGAAACCGCTCGTCGCGGATTCCAATCTCATTGACCAGCACGTGCAATAGCGCCAGCGCCACCGCGCCGTCGGTGCCCGGTATAAGAGGGATCCATTCGGTGGCGTGCGAAGCGGTGGGAGAAGAGACCGGATCGAACACGACCACTCTCATGCCGCGCTCGCGGGCGTTCGCCATCGCCATCGCGCTCTTCATCGTGTCGTGGCCGCTGATCGAGCCTTTCTGCGAGCCGAAGAGGATCAGCAAGCGACAGTGGTCGAAATCGGGCTCGCTGTGCATCGAGCCGATGTTCATGTAAGAGGAGCGCGTGTGCGTGCCGAAGAAAACTCCGGTCGTGTAGTTGGGCGTGCGGAAGGCCTCGGCGAAGACGGCGCCGACCAGGCGCGACATCTCCACCTCGGCGATGCCGTTAACGAACAGGAGCTTTCGCGGATCCTCCCCGGCGATCTTGCGCATGCGGGATACGACCTCTTCCACCGCTTCCTGCCAACTGACTTCCTTCCAGCCCGGATCCTGGCCCGGACCTTTGCGCGGATTGGTTCGTTTGAGGCAGCGGCTGAGCCGATCGGGATCGTACAGCGCCATGACGGCGGCGTGGCCTTTGGCGCAGAGTTTGCCGAAATTGTGCGGGTTGTCCGGGTTGCCTTCGATCTTGACGACGACGCCGTTGACCCGATGAGCGAGAATGCCACAGCCGTTGCCGCACATCTTGCAGACGCTGGGAACCCAGACGTCGTCATCGGCATGGGCGCGAGCGGCCACCGCCTCTCCTCCCCTCACTTCCCGCCCCCAACCGCCCATTGCGCTTGCGGCGCGCGACTCGCCGGCGGTAGAACCAGCTCGCGCCAGATTTTTTCATACTCGCTCTCCCGTTTTAAATAACTCTTGGCATCGAACAGGATCGCGTCGAAGCCGCTGCTCATATACGGGGGGTCGGCTTCCACCGCCGGGTGGCAGGGAACGCGCTTCCAGCGGCGATAAATTTTTTGCCCTTCGAGAGAGAGAATGTAATCGATCAACAGAAGCGCAGCGTGGGGATGCGGCGCGGCGGCCGGCAAGGCCGCGCCGACGAACTCGACCTCCACCGGCTCCAACGGGCGCCAGTCGATGGGCAGGTTGCGGCGCTTCAGCCACTCGGAGTTGTTGCTGTGGATATGCGGGGAAAGGGCGACGCTGCCGGCGGCGATCTGCTCGGCGATGATCTGGTGTCCGACGCGCACGCCGCCGACCTGCCGCCCCAGGGAGCGGAAAAACTCCAGCGCCTTTTTCTCGCCCCAGTGACCCATCAGCGCCGCCATCCAACTCGCATCGTGAGCTTCGACGGTAATCTTGCCCTTCAGCCTCGGGTCGAGCAGGCCGTCATAGTTATGCGGGACGGCGGCTTGGTCGATCAGCTGTGGGTTCCACGCCAGGACCAGATAATTTTTCTGCTCGGCGACCCAGAACCCTTCGCTCTCGCGCAGCTCGCGCGGATAAACTTCCGCCTCCGGCGAATAGTAGGGGCAGAGCAGCCCGCGCTCCTTGAGCTTCCCGAGATTGAGGTCGTTGATCTCGACGACGTCCGCCGCCGAGCCGCCGTCGCGGGACTCTTGAATAATGCGTTCCCTGACGACGACTCCTTTGTCGCGCACCATCTCGGGCTGGATGAACGGGTAGCGCATGCCGAAAGCCATGAGCAGCGATTGGATGTCCTCAGGCGCCGTCGAGGTATAGAAGCTCAACGTTCCTTCTTCCATCGCGCCGCGAGTCAATGCCTCCTTGCGCTCTTCCCCGCGAAGTTGCGCCAGCTCTTTTACGGAGTGCTTCTTTTGGCTCATTCCCGCGCCCCTCGGCCTCGCAGGGAAAGACACCGCCCGTTCGAGGAGCCTGCGCATCCGATACTGCCGGTGGGAATAAGCAGCGACCCATTGCGCAGGCTTGGGTGAGGGCGGCGGCTTTCATCGTCAAAGGCGACTTGGCTTCATACCTTCTTTTTCTGCTGCAAGATCTCTTCCGCTATCTTATCGAACTCGCCGCGGTCGCCCATCTCGGCGTGGCGGCGATAGCTCTCCGGCCATTCCCCCCAGGAGACGCCGTGCCACGGCTCGCGCGGCTTAAGCGGCGGAAGCCCCTCCTCTTCCCAGATCTCCCTGGCCCGCTCCATGTATTTTTTGGTCGGCAAAGAGGTCGGCGTGTAGGGCCACTTGCGCGTCGCGTCGATCAAGATCGAAGAATTTCCCTGAAGCCCGGAGCGGTTGGTCGGATATTCCTGCTCGTCGAGCGATAGGGTGCGCGGGCCGCCCGACTGGTCCGCCGTCGCGCCCCGGCCCTGGACGATGTGAGTGTCGCGGTGGGGTTGATAGCGAAAACAGATCGCCCAGAAGACGGAATCCAAATCCCACGGGTCGATATCGTCGTCGACGGCGATGGCGATCTTGGGCCATTCGGTCGAGACGGCGAGCGAGGCGTTGAGCGCCTGCCAGACGGTTCGATTGGAGGTCCGTGTGCCGCCCAGGTCTTGCAGCCGGATGACGGTCAGCCGGCGCGACCCGCCGCAGTGGTGAAACGCCACGTCTTTCACCTGGGGAATGCCGCAGGAGCCGCGGAGAAAGTTGATCATGTGGGCTTCGCGATTGATGTTGCCCATCACGCTCGACTCGCTCGGCGGAAATTGGTCGACTAGATCGTGCCAGATGGGATTTTTGCGGTGCGTGATGCAGCGGATGTGAAAAGCCAGGGCCGAGCGATCGATAAAAGTGTAGCCGGTGTGCTCGCCGCTCGCGGGGTCCGGCAGAACGTAGTCCGTGGGGATTTCTCCTTCCAGGACGATCTCCGCCGTCGCCGGAACGTCCAGATCGACCGTCTCGCAACGCACCACCTCGATCGGCTCGCCCGCCAGGCCGCCGGCGACATCCAGCTCGGAGACGCCGTAAGGAATCTCCGTGATGCTGGTCATCACCACGGCCGGCGACGGCCCCACGACCGCCGCCACCTGGAGCGGCACGCCGCGCCCTTTGCACTTCTGCCAGTGGATTCTCATATGGCCGCGCGGCGAAACCCGGGCGCAACTTTCCAACGGGCCGAGCAAGACGCCGTTGTAAGTGCCGACGTTGACCTCTCCCGTCTCCGGATCTTTGCTGACCCAGCAGAGGCCGCTCAAGCGGGGCAGCGCCTCCCAACCGTTGGTGGTGACCGGTATCGGAAACTCTTTGAGCCCGCCGTGGGCGAGCAATCCTTCGCCGGCGTGGATCTCCTCTTTCACCGGCCCGCTCGGGACGCGCTTAGGAGGCAGAGGGCGGCGAAAGGCCTCGGCCCACCTGTCGTACATCGCCTGGCGGGTCGCGGCGCAGTTGAGCGCTATGGCATAGGCTTCTAAAGACGGCGCGATGACCGCGGAGGCGACCGCGCCGTTGTAACTCTCGCCGTGGGTTCCCACGAGCCGGTCGAAGAGAAAGCCGAAACGTTCGCCCTCGTCGAGGCCGCGGAACTGCCAACGGACGAGAGGATGCAGCTCCGTGTCCTTGTTGATTGCGCGGCGGATGCGTTTGAGCTTGCCCGCTTTTTCCAGCGCTTCGAGATAACCTCTTAAATCTTTGTATGCGGCCATCGCTTCACTCTTTGATGCCCAGCTCCTTGTGGGCCTCGGTCAAAAACGTCAGCTGGACCACCTGAGAAAGCGGAACCTCTTTTTGCTGCTTGGTCGTGGCGAGCGTCTGCTCGATGACCTTGCGAACGGCTTCCATCGTCGCCGAGCCGCTCGGGCTCAACGTCCTTACCATGCTCTGGTAACTTCGCTCCGCGATGTCGGGCTCGATGTTCCATTCCTTGGAGATCAAGCTCACGACTCTGCCCTTTTCCCTGCGCAGGTAGATAAGGCTCTTGACGAAGCCGCGCACCATTCGCCTGACTTGATCCGGATTGGCGCGGATCTTGTCGTCCGAAGTCACAAGCCCGGCCTGAAGCTGGTCTTTCACGACGTCGGCGGCCCACGCGATAACCTTGAATCCCTCTCGCTCGGCGATCGCGTCGTAGGGCGGAGTGAACAGCGCCGCTTGGACCGCGTTGGCGCGCAGCGCGGCCAGCTGGTTGGTCTGGGTTCCGAGCGGCATCGTGATGATGTCTTTATCCGGGTTCAGCCCGGAATGGCGGACGATCTCGCGCGCGACGATGTCCGTGGTGCTGCCCTTGGAGGAGACCGAGATGAGTTTGCCTTTAAGGTCCGCCACGCTCTTTATCTCGGGACGCACATTCAAGGACAGGGCGGCTTGAATGCCGCCGAAGGCTATGACTTTTACCGGGAGTCCGGTTGTGGCCGCCCGGAGCATGGTATCCGCAGCCGTCCCGAAATCCAGCTCGCGCGAGATCAGCGCCGGCCCTACCAGGGCGGTGCGCATCTGCACGATCTGGACATCGAGCCGCTCTTCTCGAAAGAGCCCGAAGCGGGCGCCGACATAAGAAGGGAGCTGACTTAAGGCATGGACCGGCACCGCGAGGGTGACGCGCTCGAGCTTCTCTTGGGCGAACACCGGTAAGGAAAAGAAAAGGAAGAGAAACACGCATAGAAGCTCCGTCTTTCTCACGTCACACCTGCCAGCCCAGATTATTCATTGCTGACCGTCGGCCTCGGCTGCCTTTACCCTTGGCGGCCTTTGCGTCTTTGCGCGAGAATGTTCTTACCCGCTCCTTGTTTTTGATCGCGCCAAGACGCCAAGAGCGCAAAGAAGACCAGCTTGGTGGTAAGCTTCGCAATTACGATGCCACGCTTCGACGTTGCTGTGCTGGCCGCGTCGGAACTCGATTCGCGGAAGAAGGGATTCTTATCGGTGAGAAAATGGCGGCGGCGTTTTCTTATACTAGATAAAACATGGGCGGTGCGATCGCGCTACAGCAACGGTTTGAAATGCAGCGAGCAACAGACTATAAACAGAGCATTAAGCCCTTTCGGGGCGCTCATGGAAAACGACTTCGGACAAATTATCGGCAAGAGCAAGCCGCTCAGGGACGTGCTGGAGGTGGCGAAGAAAGTCGCGCCCACCCAGGCTACCGTTCTGATTACGGGCGAGAGCGGCAGCGGCAAGGAGCTGATCGCCCACGGCATCCACGCCCACAGCGACCGGCACGACAAGCTCTTCCTGCCGGTCAACTGCGGCGCGCTGCCGGAGACGTTGTTGGAGAGCCTCCTGTTCGGCCACATGAAGGGCTCCTTCACCGGCGCCTTTGCCAATCAGGAAGGGCTCTTTGAGAAAGCGCGCGGCGGGACGATCTTCCTGGACGAGATCGGCGAGATTCCGCAGCACTTGCAGGTGAAACTCCTGCGCGCGCTTGAGGCCAAAGAGATTCTCCCGATCGGCTGCACGACGCCGCGGCGGATCGACGTCCGGGTGCTCGCGGCGACCAATCGGGATTTGAAGAAAGAGGTCGAGCTCGGCCGCTTTCGCGACGATCTCTACTATCGGCTCAACGTCATGGAGATCCACATCCCGCCCCTGAGGGAGCGGCCGGAAGACATTCCCATGCTGATCGAGTATCTGATTCAGAAGCACAATCCGGAGCTGAAAAGAAATTTCAAAGGGGCGCAGCCCCCGGTGGTGCGCGCGCTCATGTCGCTACCCTGGAAGGGCAACGTGCGCGAGCTGGACAACGTGATCGAACACATCATGATCCTGGCGGACGGCGAATGGATCACGCTCAACGACATGCCGCCCGCGTTGCTCAACAGCGACGAGACGGTGCCGCCGTTTACGCCCGATCTCAAGGAGGCGGTAATGCAGTTCGAGAAGCAGCACATCGTGAGGGTGTTGGATCAGGTCGGGCAGGACAGGAAAGAGGCCGCCAAGCTGCTCGACATCAGTCTCTCTTCGCTCTATCGGAAGTTGGAAGAACTCGGTATCTCGTAGCCTCTATTCTTTGGGAAGCTGCGGCTGCTTTTTTCCGGAATCCAGGAAAAAAACGGTCGGTTTCCACCCGCCACGCTCCGATCGGGGGCCGTCCGATTGACGTTTCAATGGCACTCTAATTGCTTTCGGATTTATCCAGACAGGAACGACCGCCACAATGCTTGCTGAAAGAAGGGCGCGGAGATGAGTTTAGCCAAGGCCGACGATTCGTCCCTATTGGAGGCCATGCTCGATCCTTGCTTTTACCCGCGTCGGCCTCCTCGGGTCACTCATCTGGAGACCCACATTTCCCATCTCTTTTTCGCCGGCGATCTGGTTTACAAGATAAAAAAGGCGGTTCAGTATTCATTCGTAGACTATTCCACGCCGGCAAAGAGGAAGTATTTTCTGCAAGAGGAGCTGCTGTTGAACAGAAGGCTCGCGCCGTCTGTCTATCTCGGCATCCTCCCCATCTCCCACGACGACTATGGGTGGCAATTAGGCAGCGACGCGCACCCGGCGGAAAACGTCCTCGTCATGCGCCGTTTGCCGGCGAGAAGAATGCTGGACTATCTGCTGGAGCAGGGACAGGTGACCGTGCCTATGATGCAATCTCTGGCCGAACTCCTGGCGCAGTTTCACGCCGAGGCGCGGACCAGCGAAAAAATCCGCATGCGCGGCCGGCCCGAGGTTGTCCAAGAGGTCTTGGAGCGAAACCTCTCCGATATCCGGCCCTTCATCGGGCGATTGCTGAGCGAGGAGACCTATGCGGCGATCGCGAGCTTTTTCAGCCGATCTTTGTCCCTCCACCGTGGCTTGATGGAACGCCGGGTGGACGAGGGGCGCATCCGTGAGCTGCACGGCGATCTGCACTGCGAGCACGTCTGTTTCGCGCCGGAGGGGATTCAAATCTTCGACTGTGTGGAATTCAATCCCGACCTGCGCCGCTTCGACGTCGCCGCGGAGATCGCGTTTCTATTGATGGATATGGAATGTCGCGGGGCGGGAGAGCTTGGCCGGGCGTTCCTGGGCCGCTACGTCGAGCTGTCCGGAGATCGCGAGCTGCCGGAGCTGCTAAGCCTTTACAAATGCTATCGCGCGTTGGTGCGCGGCAAAGTTTATGCGCTCCAGGCGGCCAAAATGTCGGATGTCGCGGGACGCTACTTCGATCTCGCCTATAGCTACACCTGGGATGAGTTCAAGCCCTTTCTGATTCTCGTCTGCGGCCTGACCGGCAGCGGAAAATCGACTCTGGCCCGGGCGCTTGGACGGCGGCTGGGCTTGCCGGTCATCGGCTCGGACGTTACGCGTAAGCGGCTGGCCGGGGCGCCGGCCGCGCCGCAGCTCGCGTCTTACGGAGAGGGGATTTACAACCCGGCCATGACCGAGCGCACTTACGGCTCATTAACTGAGCAAGCCGAGCGCTGCATCGTTGATGGCCGAGGGGCAATTTTGGATGCGACATTTCGACGGCAGGCGCAGCGCGCCGCTATTGTGGATTTGGCCGCAAGAACGCACGTTCCTCTGGTCGTCATTCGTTGTCGTCTGTCGGAGGGTCTCGTTCAGGAGAGGTTGATCAAGCGCTCTGAGGCAGGCAACAACATTTCCGATGGGCGGTGGGAAATCTACGCGGTGCAAAAGGAATCCTTCGAGCCGATCGCCGATCTCCCGGCGGAATCTTATTTGATTTTCGATACCGAACTTCCTCCAGCGGAGGTCGTCTCCGGAGCCGAAACGTTTTTGCGCGCGGCTTTGAAGCGCCGCTCGTAACAGGCGCGGATACTCTTACGCAGCTTCTCGTAATCCCGGAGCAGCAACTTTCCCGCCTTGGTTTTCTTTTTGTCTTTATAGCCGAGCGCCAGGGCGATCCCCTGGAGCTTCCCGGCGTCTCTCTCCAGGAGATCGATCGATTGCTGGCGTTCGAGCCGTAGTCGATGGTCGAGACGGCGGAGGGAGAGGTAGCTATCCGAGAGCAGCCGGTATTCTTCGCGCCCGATGATCTTGCAGTCGCTGAGCGCCTTGAGGGCCGCCAGGGTCCCTTGCTGCCGCAGCCCAGTCTCCCGCCACCCGTGCGACAGCTGGAACATCTGCGCCAGGAACTCGACGTCCACCATCCCGCCCATGCCTTTTTTTAAATTAAACTGCGAGTCGCTCTCCTGCGCCAGCTCATTTTCCATCCGCATGCGCAGGTGGTCGATCTCCGCGACGCCCGCTTGGGTCAAGCCTTTCCCATAGGCAAAGGCGCGCGCCACGGCTTCGGCATCGCGGCCGAGCGACGCGTCGCCGCCGGCCGCGCGCATCTTGATGAGCGCTTGTCTCTCCCACAGTTCCGAGCTGGTTTCATGGTAGTGCCGAAACGCCGCCAGGGAGGTGACGATGGGGCCGGCCCGGCCCGACGGGCGCAGCCGCATGTCGATTTTATAGAGCACGCCCTCCACCATGGACGCGGAGAGAAACGTTATAAGCTTCTGGCCGAGTCTTACGTAATAATCGTGCGCGTCCAGAGAGCCCGAGGCGCCCCCGTCGCTTCGGCTGTCCTCGGAGGCGTCATATATAAAAATTAGGTCAAGGTCCGAGTTATAGTCGAGTTCTCTTCCTCCCAGCTTCCCCATGCCGAGCACGGCGAAGCGCCCGCCGGCGATCCTGCCGTAATTTTTTTCTATCTCCCGGAGAGAGAGGTCGAGGGCCGCTTTCACGGAAGCGTCGGCCAGGTCCGTAAGCTGGCCGAAAATCTCGAGCAGGTCGAGGCCGCCGCCGAGATCGCCGAGGCCGATGCGCAGAAACTCTTCGGCCCTCACGCGCCGCATCGCGTTGAGCTTCTCCTCGATTTCCGCTCGCCCCGCGGTCGCACCCGTCAGGTCGGCCAGCATTTCGGCGCCGGATTTTTTCAATCTCGTCAGGTCGGTGCGGATCAGGCTGTCGAGCAACTCCGGGCGCTGGAGGAACAAGTCGGTCAGAAACTGGCTGCCTGCAAACAGATTGACCAACAGCCGCATGGTTTTGGGATTCTCCGAGAGGAGCGAGAGAAATCCCGTGCGCGCGCCGATCCGGTGGCTGAACTCCGCCAGATTGAACAGCGCCCGGTCCGGAGCGGAGGAATCGAGGACTGCTTGCACCAGCGCGGGGCCGAGAGTGCGCATGACCTTGAGCCGCTGGGGACTGGGCGGAGAATAGCGTTCTCCGTCCCGCACGGCGAGCAGGTTACGATAGGCCTGCTCCGGCTCCGTGAAGCCGAGGCGCCGGATCTCGTCCAGAAAAAGCTCCTCATCGTCCAGGTCGTGCCAAACCGTGCCCGAGCCGGCATCGGTCCGAGTCTCGTTCTCCTTTTGAGCGCTGTAGAAGAGGCGGTCGAATGCCGCGCGCACCGCTCGGGTGTGCGTCCGATAGTCTTGCCGGAACTGCGCCGCTGCGCTCTTTCGTTTCGATTTTTCATAACCCAGGCGGCGGGCCAGAGCTTGCTGCTGATCTTCCCCCTCCGGGATCGAATGGGTATGGCCCTCCTGGACTATCTGAATCTTGTGCTCTACGTTGCGGAGAAACAGATAGGCGCGGCTCAACATGTTTGCTCCGGCAGGCGGAACAAAGTCGTGGCTCGCCAGCAGCGCCAGGGCTTTGATCGTGTTGGGCTCGCGGATACGCGGCTCGTATCCTCCGTTCACGAGCTGGAGCGCCTGAGCGAAAAACTCTATCTCGCGAATTCCGCCCGGCCCGAGTTTTACGTTGCTCGCTTGATTCGACGGGTTGAGCAGCTCGCGCTCGATCCGCGCTTTCATCTCCCTTAACTCTTCGACCGTCGTGAAGTCGAGGTAGCGGCGGTAAATAAACGGCTCGACGTGGCGTAAAAATGACGCGCCCAATTCCTTGTCCCCGGCGACCGGCCGGGCCTTGATCAGCGCCGATCTTTCCCAGCACTGGCCCCACGACTCGTAGTAGAGCAGGGCGGAGTCGAGCGATTGGACCATCGGACCGTGGCGGCCGAGCGGGCGCAGGCGAAGATCGGTCCTGAAAACAAAGCCGTCCTCGGTGACCTCCCCCATGGTGCGGGTGATTTTTTCGGCGAGAGCGGCGAAGAATTCGCGCGGCGACAGCCGCCCTTTGACGCCGCCCGCGCTTTCCCCGTCGTCCTCCTCGGAGAGATAGACGATGTCGATGTCGGAGCTGAAGTTGAGCTCCGCGCCGCCGAGCTTCCCCATGCCGAGAATGACGAAGCGGTTAGGCGTCTCCCTGCCCGGCAGGTTGAGCGCGCCGAAATCCCGCTCCACCGCGGCGCGCGCCGAACGATAGGCGATATCGAGCGATGCCTCCGCGAGGGCCGTCACTTCTTTTACCGTGTCATCGACGGGGTGTTCGGAGATGAGATCCCTCAGGCCGATACGGAGGTACTCCCGCTGTTTGTGTCGCCGGAGAGTACGGGAGACTTCGTCGGGCTGGGCGCTCTTGCCGAGTTTTGCCGACAATTCCGTCAGGTGCTGCGCCACGCTTTTGGCCGTGGTATGAATAGCGCCGCGCAGGAGTTGGGGCCAGCCCTTGCCTTCCCGGATCAGAATCTCGCTCAGATAGGCGCTGCCGCCCAACAGCCGGATGAGGGGAGGAAGCAATCCCTGCGGCGATCGCTTGAGGTTGCCGGCGCCGCCGCTTTCGATCAGCCGCTGAAGGTTCGCGCCGGCGAGGGCGGGCGAGGGACTCTTCTCGGTCAGACGCTGCAACTCTCTGCAGCGCGCGGGCGGCAGGCCGTGACCGTGGAGCGCGTTCACAGCGTTAAGGCTAATAGGCTTGGTTCCAAGCTGCAAGTCTCCACCCGCTCCCTAACCCTCTCCCTGAGGCGTAAAGCCTCGTGGAGGCCACGCCTCTTTACGAGGGAGAGGGAAGGCTGAGGGTACACAACGGATTCCGGCAAGGTAACACAACGTGACACATGGAAGACGTTCGCGCTAGGCACGCAACTTGCTAAATGGTAGTAAAGAAAGACAAGGAGCCGCTATGAAAGATGCCGTTATTGTAAGCGCCGTGCGCACGCCGATCGGGAGCTTCAATGGCTCTCTCAGTCCGCTTTCCGCGACGGCGCTCGGCAGCGCGGCGATTGCAGAAGCGCTGCGCCGAGCCGGTTTGAGCGCCGAGCAGGTGCAGCTTTGCGACTGATCTCAATTTCCTTCCCAGTTTTTGGAAATTCCGTAGAGGCGAGCTATTGTGGTGTCTCATGAATTCGTCATCGAAATCCGATCGTCATTCCGACCGAGTCAGCCTGAGGCTGACGAGAACCGGAATCCATACCCCCTCTTTGTCTCCGCCTTAGGGTCCCCTTGGGGATAGCGAAAACCCCTCGCCTTCAGGCGAAGCAAAAGTTCGTCATGCCCGCGGAAGCGGGCATCCACGGCGGTGGCGGAGCGGGCCATGAGGCAAAGACTGGATTCCCGCGTTCGCGGCTCGACTGGCTCGCCACCCTGAGCGCGTCGAATGGGCGGGAATGACGCTGGTGGCATATCGTTTGCTGATTTAATTTGACCGGATGGCTATGCCGGACACAACTCAAGTCGAGCCGCCACAGAGCGGCGGAGTTCGAGCGGATCGGTTTTCCCTGGCCCGCGCGGCGTATCGCCTGCGCGACGTGGGGATGTCGGAGGCGGCTCACGCGCTCGAGCACCTCGATCACTCGCTGCGCGAACACGGCTCGCGCGGCCAACATCTGGCCGACGCGGTGCTCGGCGCCACGGACGGCATCGTCACCACATTCGCCGTCGTGGCGGGCGCCGCCGGGGCTTCTCTCTCCCCGGGGGTCGTGCTTATCATGGGCTTTGCGAATCTCGTCGCCGACGGCTTCTCGATGGCGGTGAGCAATTATCTGGGCGCTCGCTCGCAACAAGACGCCTGGAGCGAGGAGCGCAAGCGCGAGATCTGGGAGGTCGAGCATCTGCCGGAGGCGGAGCGGGAAGAGATCCGCCGCATCTATCGGCGCAAGGGCTTCACCGGCGAGATTTTAGAGCGTATTGTCGCCACGATCACGGAAGACGAGCAGCGCTGGGTGGAGGAGATGATGCGCGAAGAGTTGGGAATTCACGAGGAGCGGATCACCCCGCTGGCGAGCGGCGCAGTCACGTTCGTGGCGTTTATCCTGGCGGGCTTCCTGCCGCTCTTGTTCTATGTTCTGAACTTTTTCGGAATCTCCCTCCCGTTCGGCGCCTTCACCATGTCGCTCGGCGTCACGATGGCGGCGCTCTTCGGCGTCGGCGCCGCGCGCTCGTTTATGACTCTTCGCCCATGGTGGCGCAGCGGATTGGAAATCCTGATAGTCGGCGGCCTGGCCGCCGCTTGCGCGTTTGTGGTAGGTGTCTTGCTGCGGCAACTTGCAGGGTGACCTCTGAGCGTTGCCTCAGGGCGCAAGTCTTTAGGCGGCAACCCTCTCCCACGCGCCCTTCCGTTTCGCAACGAAAGCCGCCGCCCGGTCGGAGAGCCCGCGCATCCGATACCGGCGGTGGGATTAAGCAGCTACCCATTGCGCGGGATCGGAGACTGGGTGGTGGCTTTCGTGATCAAAGGTGATACTGAGATAGTGACCATTCTTTCCGTCTGACATGTCTCAAGCCGGACAACGTTCAACGGAGCTTTCCGTCAGATTCCTCGGCGGGGCCGGCACGGTCACCGGCTCTAAGTTTCTCCTCGCTTCCGGGTCGGAGCGGATACTGATCGACTGCGGTCTGTTCCAGGGGTTGAAGGACTACCGCCTTCGCAACTGGGCGCCGCTTCAGGTTCCGATCCGCGATCTAAGCTCGATCGTTCTCACCCACGCGCATATCGATCACTCAGGTTATCTTCCCCGGCTCGTGCGGGAGGGATTCCACGGCGAGGTCTACGCCACGCCGCCCACCTGCGATCTTCTCCGGGTGCTGCTCCCCGACGCCGCCCACCTGCAGGAGGAGGAAGCCCGCTACGCCAACCTCCGCGGCTATTCCAAACACAAGCCCGCGCTGCCTCTCTACACGGCGGAAGACGCCGAGCGCGCCCTGCGCCTGCTTCGCCCGGTTGCTTTCGGCCGGGAGCTGGGCCTGGCGGGCGAGCTTTCGCTCAGGTTTTTTCGCGCGGGGCATATCCTGGGCGCCGCGGCGGCGCGGATCACGGTCGGGACCGGCGCAACTCAAAAGCGGCTTGTGGATTCGGGCGACCTGGGGCGCTATGGAAAACCGATACTCAAAGATCCCGAGGCTGTCGCCGAGGCCGATTGGCTGCTGATCGAGTCCACTTACGGCGATCGTCTGCACCCGGAAAAGCCTGAGGAAGAGATGGCGCGCGTCATCAACGAAGCGGCGGATGAGCGGGGCTGCTTGGTCGTGCCCGCCTTTGCCGTCGGCCGGACGCAAGAGTTGATTTACACGATACGGAAGCTGGAGGACGACGGGAAAATTCCTTCTCTGCCGGTGCATGTCGACAGCCCGATGGCGATCGACGCGACGGATATCTACGGCGCCCATCCGGAGGAGCACGACCTCGACATGAAGTTGTTGATGGATCGCAAGCTCTGCCCGCTCTGTTGCCGGCAGTTTCATATCCACCGGACGGCGGAGGAATCGAAAGCCATCAACCAGCTGCGCGGCCCGAGAATCATCATCTCGGCGAGCGGCATGGCGACGGGCGGGCGCGTGCTCCACCATTTGAAGCTGCGGCTGCCCGATCCCAAAACGACCGTCCTCTTCGTCGGCTTTCAAGGGGAGGGGACGCGGGGCAGGGCGCTGCAGGACGGCAAAAAAGAGATCAAGATGTTGGGCGAGATCGTTCCGGTGCGCGCCAAGATCAAAACGATCGACGGCTTCTCCGCCCACGCCGACCGGCAGGAGATCCTCCGCTGGCTCAAAAATTTCACCCGCCCGCCGCGAAAGACGTTCGTCGTCCACGGCGAACCGCCCGCGAGCCAGGCTCTGGCGGAGGAGATCAGGAAAACCTTGAGATGGAGCGTGGAAGTGCCCAGTTACGGCCAGACGGCTGTCTTGAAATGACCGCGGGTTCGACCGCCCTCAATGTCGTGCGCCCGCCGGGCTTCGCGGTTCCGAACGAGAGAGACAAAACAGTCGAGATGTAGAAGACCCCGCTTTCCTCGACCTCGGGATGGCCTCGCATGAAGGCTGAGTATCCGGAAGTATCTAGAACGAGGCGCGTCATCTCCAGAGGTCTGGGGTCAATCGTGCGCTGTGAGGCTAGGGCTTTGTCAAACTCTGTCGCCTCTTCGTCTGTCCATGACCCTGCCAAAGTATCCAGGCCGTCATGAAGTCGTTTCTTGCTCTTTTTCTTATCGGTGACTCGTGTCCCCTCCTCCAAAAGTTTAATGGCGGCTTTATTGACGCTTGTTCCCTGCTCTTCTGCTTTCTGGAGGATGGCCCTCTCTGGTTCTCGCGTGGTCATTACCGACTTTGATCTCGGCTTGGACAGGGCCTTGGAGCACCTCGCCGCTCTTACAAATCACACAATTCATAAGCCGCAGATTAAATCATCTTCCTCTTTTTACCACCCTTGAAATTTAATCACTGCGGGTATAATTCCCCGCAGCTTGCTGCGGGGTATTTCATCGGGCTGGGGTAAAGGGCAGGAGAGAAAAGAGGATAAGTCCAAATAATTGGGAACGGAACAGGGCGAACGAAGAAGGAACTACAGATGAACATATTTCGTTCGTGCCGAGCATGCCTGTCCTGAGCCCTTCGACTTCGCTCAGGATAGACTCCGTCAAAGGGTCAAAGCACGAAGCCGATTTTTCACGGCCTGCTACGCTTCTTTCAGTCTCTTCCGCAAGAACTCCAAAATCGCCACGTGCTTTTGCGAGTCTTCGACCGCGCACGTGAGCAGCAGCTGGAATAAGCCGCGGTAGTAGTTGCGGCTTTCTTTCGTCAGCTTCTTACATTCTTGAATGCCTTTCTTCTCCGAGTCGATGAACTCCTCGGTCACCTTGAGGAGCGCGTCCTTCTCTGCGCCCAGAGCGTAGAGGCCGCGCAGCGCGTCCTTAGGCTTGGTCCAGTTCAGATCGCCCTTGAGAGTCGCCGCCATCGCATGGGTAATCGCGTGGTGCTTCTCTTCGTCGGCGACGATGAGCTGGAGCAGAAACCTGATGAGGGGGTTCTCCACCCTGTCGGCGATGTCCTTGTATTGTTGCAGGAATTCCCTTTCCTGGGCCTCGTGATTTTCAAACTCCTTGAGGAGTCGCTCGACCTCCGCGAGATCCTGGGGATTTTGCTCCGACGGCATTTCCGGTTGGGTCATGTAAAACTCGACAACAGGGACCTCTGCCATAACGTTTCTCCTTTCCCGGAATCTCTTTCCAAGTCGCGCGAGAGATGTCGTGACTTCCTCAGAAAAGCGGAGCAAGGCATGTGCCAGAAAGCGGCTGAGAAATAGGGGCTGTGGATCAGGTTTGAGTCTCGGTAATCCGAGAATTGGGAATTCGAAGCGAGGTTCTTCCTGGTTTTGAGAAGAGCGTCGCAATTAAATCCTCCTTTTGCCTGGGCAATAGCTGGCATTCTATTGGCATGTAAGTTGCTCCCTCCCCTGATCAACCGCACTAGAACGAATGACCGTTCAGTTGAATAAAGGATGGACGTATGGGGATCGATAGCTTGATCGCGCGCTACAGGGAGATTTTGGATGAGTCTCCTCTGGATCAAGTCGCCGAATGGAAGGCGAAACATCCGGGCACCAAGGTTGTCGGCTGCTATCCGGTTTACAGCCCGGTCGAGTTGATCCACGCGGCGGGCATGTTGCCCGTCGGGATCGTCGGCGGCGGCAACCGGCTTGAAATCGCTCATGCCGATTCCCGCTTCCAGTCTTTCGTCTGCTCCATCGTCAAGAGCACCCTGGAGCTGGCGATGGTCGACAAGCTCGCTTTCCTGGACGGCATTGTCTTTCACTCGATCTGCGATCCCGCAAGAAACCTGGGGAGCGTCTACAAACGCAATTTCCCCCGCCTCATGGTCGAGTACATTCACTTCGCGCAGAACCTGACTTCGCCTCATACCATAGACTACCTGACTGCCGAATACCGCAGGCTGATGACGAGCTATGAGCAGTTGGCGGGAAAGCCGATCACCGACGATGCTTTGCGCCAAAGCATTCGGATCTACAACGAGCAGAGGCAACTTTTGCGCGAGCTCTACGCGATTCGCGCGGAGAAACCGCAAAATCTATCCACGCTCGAAAGCTACATCCTGACCCGCATCGGCACGCTGATGCCGCCGGACGAGCATATCGCGATTCTGAAAGAGGCGCTGGCCGGGATCCGGCAAAGAGACGAAAGGCCGAAGGATCGCATCAAGGTCGTGCTGGAGGGATCGTTCTGCGAGCAGCCGCCGCTGGAGTTGATCGAGGGATTGGAGGCCGCCGGCTGTTATATCCTGGACGACGACTTCCTCTTGGGCTGGCGCTGGTTTCCGGCGGACGTCCCCGCGGAAGGAGATCCGGTCCGCAATCTTGCCGAGAGTTATCTCCATCAGAGCGTTTACTCCGGCGTCAAACACGATACCCGCGAGCGGAAATCGAAGCATCTGATCGACAAAGTGAAGGAGACCGGAGCGGCGGCCGTGCTGATCCTGGCCGCGAAGTTCTGCGAGCCGGCGTTGTTCGATTACGCGCTGTACCGCCAGGCGCTCGAGAAAGCGGGCATTCCCCATCTTTACCTCGAATTCGAGGAGAAGATGTGGATCTTCGACAAGGCAAGGACCGAGGTGGAGACCTTCGTGGAGTCGATGCTGTTCGACTAGTTCGTGATCGTGTTCGCCCTTCGACCTTGCTCAGGGCCATGAGCTTGTCGAATGGTGGCCCGTGATCGTTGAAGACTGGAAAGTAGAGGAAGCAAATGGCAAAGCCGGCCGAAGCGGTAAAGACGAGCTACCAGGGGCAGATGCATCTGCTCCAGAAGGACATGATGGGGCGCTACTTCGAGCGCGTCACGCGCTGCGCAGAACAGGGCGAAGGCAAAGCGGTCTACATGCTTATCAGCGGCAATCCGGTGGAGCTGGTGCAGGCCTTCGACTTGGTTCCCGTCTATCCGGAGATCGACGCCTTGCAGCTGGCGGTCAAAAAGGCCGCGCTCCCGTTCATCCAGAAAGCCGAGGAGATCGGTTACTCGATGGACAACTGCGCCTATGTGAAAGCGGATGTCGGTATGTTTCTCGGCGACCGCAAGACACCGTTCGCGACGATTCCGTTGCCGTCGCTGATCCTCTGCAACTACGTGGGCTGCAACGTCTATCTCCAGTGGTTCGAGCACCTGGCCGAATACTGCGACGGAGAGCTCTATAACCTCGACATTCCTTTTTTGCGCGATCCTTCCGGGAAGCCGACGAAGGCTGACGTGGACTACGTCGTGCGCCAGCTCGAAGAGGTCATCGAAGTCTTGGAGCGGCTCTCAGGCAAGAAGCTCGACTGGGCCAAACTCAAGAGGATCGTCGCGCTTTCCAGCGAGACCGGCGAGCTGTGGTCGAAGATCAAGGCCCTGACGAAGAATGTCCCCACTCCCTACGACGCCTACTTCGACTCGGTCACCATGATGGCGCCGCTTTACTGCCTGCGGGGAACGGAGGACGGACTTAAGTTCTTCCAGACGGCGCTTAAAGAGATGGAAGAAAAGGTCCAGATGGGCGCCGGCCCGCTTCCCGAAGAGCGATTCCGCTTCGTCATCGAAGGGCCGCCGCCGTGGCCCTATCTCCGCACCTTCAGGGACCTGTTCTCAAAATGGGGCGCGGTTGCCGTCGCTTCGACCTATTCCACCGTGGGCGGGTTGTGGGAGTTCGGCTTCAAACACGATCCCAACCGGCCGCTGGAATCGATCGCGGAGCACATGCTGGAGTGGAACGTCACCAACCGCAACTTTCTCCAGCGCTACCAGCAGATTCGCCGTTACCTCGAGGAGTGGTCCGCCGATGCCCTGGTCATCCATTCCGTGAAAAGCTGCCGGCTCTTTTCCGCCGGGCAGGGCGACATGCGGGAATACTTCACCAAGGAGCTCAACGTCCCGACGCTGCTCATCGAGTCCGATATTGAAGATCCGCGGTACTTTTCCGAGGCTCAGCTCAAGAACCGCATCGACGCGTTTTTCGAATCCCTGGAGCACCAGAAGCTCGTTCGTCAAACGAAAGCGGCCGGAGGCAAAGCATGATTTACGCTGCGGGCATCGACGTCGGCTCCACCCAGACCAAAGGCATCATCCTCAACCAGGACCGGGAGATCGTCGCGCGGGCGCTGATCATGACCGGCGCCAATGTAACCCGGGCCGGGGTGAACTGCTTCAACGAGGCGTTGAAGCTGGCCGGCCTCGAGCGGGAACAGGTCGCCTACATCGTCGGCACCGGCTACGGGCGCTACAAAGTTACCTTCGGTGACGCGCAGATCACCGAGATCAGCTGCCACGCGCGCGGCGCGAGCTTCCTCTTTCCCAACACCCGCACCGTCATCGACATGGGCGGGCAGGACGCCAAGGGAATCCACATAGGAGCGGACGGAGACGTGAAGGACTTCGTCATGAACGACAAATGCGCGGCCGGCACGGGACGATTCCTGGGCAGCGCCGCCGAGGCGCTCCTGCTCGATCTCGACGATCTCGGCCCGCTCGCGCTGAAGGCCAAGAATCCGGTCCGGCTCACCACGGTCTGCACCGTCTTCGTCGAGTCGGACATCATGTCCTACCTCGCGCAAAACAAAAAAGTCGAGGACATTCTCGGCGGAGTGCATAGCGCCATCGCCGCCCGGACCATCTCGCTGGTGCGGCGGGTGGGCATCGAGCCGGAGGTGACTTTCACCGGCGGCGTATCGCGCAACATCGGCATGGTGCAGGCGTTGGAGGCAAAGCTTGGAATGAAGGTCAATGTCAGCCCGGATTCTCACTATGTAGGCGCGCTGGGAGCGGCGATCTTCGCGCTTGAACGCGCGGTCACGGCGATAGGCGAGAGAGAGAAGACGGCCGGGGTTGAGGCGGGGCCTCACGCCTAGCGCCTTCTGCCTATTGCCTATTTGAAGGAGGATTCATGATTTTCGCAGCCGGCATCGATATGGGCGCCAAATTGACCAAGGCCGTTATCCTGGACGGCGAGCGCCGGGTTGTCGCGAAGAGCTCCGTGCGGACCCGCCCCGACTTTGCGGCGATCGCCCAGGAGGTCTTGGATCTGGCGCTGCAGCAGGCGGGGCTGAAACAGACCGATGTGAACTATATTGCCACGACGGGTTTCGGCCGCTACAATGTCCCGTTTCGCGACATTCAGATCACCGATATCACCTGCGTCGCGCGGGGAGCGGTGTTTCTGTTTCCCAAGACCCGTTGCGTCCTCGATATCGGCGCGCAGAGCACGCGGGCGCTCAGGATTTCGGAGACCGGCAAGGTGCTGGAGTTCCGCACCAACGACAAATGCGCCGCCGGCGCCGGCGGCTTTATCGAGCGGGCCGCCAAATATTTGGAAGTTACGATCGAGCAGGTGGGCGACCTGTCGATGCAAGCCGACAAGCCTCAGACCATCAGCAGCGTCTGCGCGGTTTTGGCCGAGTCGGAGATCATCAATCACGTTTCCGCCGGGGAAAGCGTAGAAAATATTCTGCGCGGCGTCCACATCTCGCTCGCCTCCCGCGCCCTGGCGCTGCTCAAGCGCGCCGGGCTCGAAGAGGAAGTGACCTTCGTCGGCGGCGTGGCGCATCAGAAAGGAATGGTCAAGGCGCTGGAGGAGACGCTGAAAAAGAAAGTGAACGTCAGCGACCAACCGGAGATGGTCGGCGCGCTGGGGGCGGCGCTGCTGGCGCTAAAGCGGTTGGAGAAGGTGCGACTGGAGAGACCAGGGACGACGCAAGCAGGCGAACTCAGCGCGGCGGCGAGTTAACAGGGGATCGAAGGGTTCAATATAGTTCAATGTAGTTCAAAGTTGTTTGGGAGGTGAAGATGAGTCAAGGGAAACTCAATGGAAAGACGGCATTCGTGGCGGGCGGCGGGCGAGGAATCGGACGCTGCGTCGCGCTGGCGCTCGGGCGCGAGGGCGCCCAGGTCGCCGTGGCGGATATTCTCAAGGACAACGCCGAAAGCGTCGCCAAAAAGATCAAGGCGCTCGGCCCCGACGCGATCGGCTGCCAGGTCGATCTCACCAAGGGGGCGGACGTGGAGAGAGCCGTGCAGGAGACGATCAAACAGTTCGGCCAGATCGACATCCTCGCCAACTGCGCGGGTTGGGACCGGCTCGAGCCGTTTCTCGAAAGCAACGAAGAGACCTGGGACAAGATCATCGCGATCAATTTCAAATCGGTGCTCCACGCCGACAAGGCCGTGCTGCCGCACATGATCAAGCGCGGCTCGGGAAAGATCGTCAGCATCGCCTCCGACGCCGGACGCGTCGGCTCCTCCTGGGAGTCGGTCTATTCCGGCGCGAAGGGCGCGGTGATCGCGTTTTCGAAAACGCTGGCGCGCGAGGTGGCGCGCTACAAGATCAACGTCAACGTCGTCTGTCCGGGCCTGACCGATACGCCGCTGCTCGAAGCGATCCGCACCCAATCGGAGCAGACGGCAAAGATCGTCGACGCGGTTACCAAGGCGACGCCGTTCAGGCGCGTGGCCAAGCCGGAGGAGATCGCCGAGGCGGTGCTCTTCTTCGCCTCTCCCAGCGCCGACTTCATCACCGGCCAGACGCTGAGCGTGAGCGGCGGGCTGACGATGGTGTAGAAAGTAAAAACCGTGTTCGTGATCGTGGGGGCGTGTTCGTCACGAGCACGAACACGATCACGGGAACGGAGAGGAGGAAAGGATGGGAAACGACAGGAACGCGATCGACATCATGTTCTACGTGGCGACGCCGGAGTTTATCGCCAGGTGGAACGACGGCAAGAAGGGCGAGTTGATCTGCCGCATGGAGCGGGCGATCGGCGGCCTGCCGCAGTTCGAGAGCCTGGAGACGATGCTCGGCAAGATGGACGAAGCCGGAGTCGACAAGGTCTTCATCACGCAGTGCAAGATGTGGTCGTATCGCAACCACTGGATGTACATGGACACCACCGTCGAGGAGGTGGCCCAGTACGTGACGCGTTATCCCAAGCGCTTCGTCGGTCTCGCCGGCTACAACCCCTTTCGCGTCAAAGAGTCGCTCCAGGAGATCGAGCGCGGCGTAAAAGAATACGGCTTCAAAGGCGTTTACGTTCACATCTACGGCTTCGACATCCCGCTCTCCGACGCCAAGATGTATCCGCTCTACGCCAAGTGCGTCGAGCTTGACATTCCGGTTTCGATGCAGGTGGGCCACGTGCTCGAAGCGATGCCGAGCGAGCACGGCCGGCCGATCTATCTCGACAAGATCGCGAGCGATTTTCCGGACCTCAAGATGATCGGCGCGCACACCGGCTGGCCGTGGGTCCAGGAGCTGATGTCGGCCTGCTACAAGTGGGAGAATATTTACTTCGGCATCGACGGCTGGCTCCCCAAGTATCTCGGGCCGGAGGTCGTTCATTTCATGAACAGCCGGATGGGGATGGACCGCTGCGTATGGGGCACCAACGGGCTGCCGTGGAAGGAGAGCCTCGATCAGCTCGATCAGATCGGACTCAAAGAGGAGCCCAGGCGGAAGGTGCTGAGAGAAAACGCCGCACGGCTCTTTAATCTCTAAGTTGTCCCGCGCTGGAAGGCATCGAAACAAACTCACAGGCGCTATGAATACAAAGGTCCTACGATTTGACTCGCGGCGGGATACCGAAGCGATCGGCTGGGCGAAAGAGCTGCGTGAAACCGAAGCGTGGTTTCAAAGCGCAAGGTTTCGCCAGATCACGCGGCTGCACACGCCGTATGAAGTCGTCGCGCTGCGCGGCAACGGGCGGGAGGATTACACCGTCGCCAAGCAGGCTGCGGTCAAGATGTGCGACTATCTGCAACGCCTCTTCAGAGAAAAGAAGCAGGAAACCACTTACGGTCCCTTCTCGCCGACCGGGGCGGTGCGGGCCGTGATGGAAGGAATCAAAGTCCTTTACCTCGGCGGCTGGGCGACGTCGGCGCGAGGCTCCGATTCGGAAGATCCGGGCGCCGATCTCGCCAACTATGCGCTGGATCGAGTGCCCAAGGAGGGCGCGTCGTGGGTGCGCGCCTTGCTCCATCAGGACGAGGCGCAACGCTCCAACCGCATGCGCATGACCTCGGCGCAGCGGAAAAAAACGCCGCCGATCGAATTCTCCCCGCCGCTGATCATTCCGGACGGCGACACGGGCCACGGCGGAGAGCACCACATTAGAAACCTCGTGAAGAAATTCGTCGAGAGCAAGATCGGCGCGGTCCACATCGAAGATCAACGGCCCGGCTGCAAGGTCTGCGGCCATCAAGGGCAGAAGGTGCTGGTCTCGACGACCGAGATGATCGCGCGGCTCAACGCGGCGCGGTTGCAGTACGATATCCTGGGCGTGCCGGGAGTCATCGTCGCGCGGACCGATTCCGACGACGCCACCGCCATCGACAGCATGGACGACGAGCGGGACCACCCGTTTGTCTACGGCGCGACCAACCCCCGCATCGTCCCGTTCAAGAACGTGAACCTGGCGGTGATCAGAAAATTTTACAAAGAGGGATTCAAGGAGATCAACGGCCACCTGCTGCACCGGATATCGGAGACGGCTTACCGGGAAGCCAGAGATTGGCTGAAGCAGGAGCGGCTGGGCCTTCGCATCAAAGAAGGCATCGCGCGGATACGCAACGAGACGGCGCTGCTCAGAAAATCCCGCCGGCAGGCCCGCAGCCAGGGAAAAAGCCCGAAGACCGCCCGCGAAGAGCTGGCGGCGCGCGAGATCTGGATCAAAACGATCACGGAGGAAACTTTAGACAAGGTTTTGAGCGACATCCGCCAGGTCTGGGCGGAAAAGGCCGGCCTTAAAACTTATGGCGAGGCGGTGGCGGAGGCGATGCGGGCGCGAGTTCGGGAGCGCGCAAAGTTTCCCCTCTCCGTGGAGCAATGGAAAAAATTCGCCGCGACCGTTTCCCACGAGGAGGCGCGCGAGCGGGCGGCGTCGATGGGCATCGATATCTTCTGGAGCTGGGATCCGCCGCGCACGCCGGACGGTTTTTATCAGATCACCGGGGGGCGCGACATGGCGGTGGCGCGAGGCTTGGCCGTGGCGCCCTTCTCCGATCTGGTCTGGCGGGAGACCGCGCGGCCCGATCTCGTCGACGACAAGCTATGGGCCGACGCCATCCACGCCGTCTTTCCGGACAAGATGTTGGCTTACAACCTCTCGCCCTCGTGGAACTGGGATGCCTGGGGCTTCACCGACGATCAGATCCGCAGCTTCGCCAACGAGCTGGGAAAGATGGGCTATGTGTTCAACTTCATCACCTACGCGGGCCACCAGGGCGAAGCGTTGATGAATGGACGCCTCGCGCGCGCCCTGCGCGAGGAAGGCGTGCTCGGCTTCGTGAGGTTGATTCAACGGTCGCTCCGGCTGGCGAACGACCCGGCGCAGTATCCCCAGACCTTCGTCGGCGGCCCCTGGGCGGATCGTTTTCGCCGGGCGGCTCGCGGCCCGTCTCTCACCACTTCGTCGATGGGCGGCAAGTCCACCGAAGCGCAGCATCGCAAGACTACCGAAGTGCCGGCGAGCGTGCTGGAGCGATGGCTTCGCATGTGGGGGCAATACTGGCGCGAGCAGGGGCTCTACGATGAGGGCGAGCTGAGCGTGGAGCTGAAGGAGCGATGGGCCGGCTCCGAAGAGATGATGTTAAACGTCTTCGACGAAGCGGCCGACAAGATCGCGGAGATCACATTCCGGGTCGATCGAGACCGGGCCGGGAGAAAATTTCTCGCCGTCAAAGACCAGAATACGGTCAAGAAGTATCGCGCGCGGCGCTTGATGACGCTCATGCACTTCTTCCTGCTCCATCGCTATAAGGCCGATCTCGTGCACTACGTGGCTCCGACCGGCGATAACCGCCTGTCGGTCGATCGCATGATCCAGAACGGCGTGTTCCGGGAGACCCGCACGGATGATCCCAACATCATCGCGCTCGAGGTCAACACCGCCCGCGCGCAAAAGAGTTTCGCCAGCGACGAGTCGCTCAAGCGCTTTATCGCCAGATCGTCCGCGGCGTTGAACGTCCACGCCGGCAACGGTCAGAGGAGGGCGGCGGCGGGGTAGGCACAGAAGGCAGTAGGGGCGTGATTCATCACGCCCAGGGAGGCAGAAGGCAGGAGCGTGGAGAAGGAGGACGAGTGGCTACGGCAGAAGAGCGAGTCTTAGATTCGAAGAATCGGCACATGGAATTTACCGTCACCGGCCGGCTCGTGACGGCGCGCCCGCGGGAAGCGACGGACAAAAACGAAGTTAGAGGATCGAGGATAGAAGATCGCGTGGCTCCGTCCGCCTCGGAGCTATGCGCGCCGGAAATTCTGGCTATCGAGGAGGTCGCGGGACAGGTTATCGACGGGATCGACAGTAAGGCGATCCTCAACCGCATGGCGGACATCGGGCCGGAGGCGCGCCTGTTTCTATACCGCCCTCAAGGGAATGTGGCCCGCGCGGAGGTCTTCGAGGACCCGCGCATCTGCCCGGAGATCAACCGCGGCGCGGTGATCGAGAATCTGAAAGAAAAGCCGAAAGACGTTAGCGGCTGGCGCACGCATGATTTTATCATCGACACCAAGGGGTGTCTCGGCGACGAGTGCGGCCGCTGCGCCGTGATGTGCCCGGAGAACGCGATTCATCTGATGGGCAAGGGAAAGGGAAGCTTTCACGAGATCGATCCGCTCGCCTGCAAGGGCTGCTACATCTGCTGGGTGGAGTGCTACCGCACGGCGGCCGACTGCATCCTGGTGGACGGCAAGACTTTCGACGCGGCGATGCGGGCGAAACATTTTGGGGAATGACGATAACATCGCAAAATGAAAACTGCAAAATGCAAATTGCAAAATTGTCCGGACTCTCTTCCGCTTTGCATTTTTCAATTTGCACTTTGCATTTTGCATTGACCTTGGAGGTGTAAGCGTGGCAACGGTCTTATCCGGCAATAGCGCGGCGGCATGGGGATTCAGGCTTTCTCGCGTCCAATGTTATCCCTACTATCCGATCACGCCGTCCACCGCCTGCTCCGAGCAGATCGCGCGCTGGGTTTCCGACGGCGCGCTGGAGACGGTGACGATCAACGCCGAATCGGAGCACAGCGCCGCGAGCCAGATTATCGCCGCGGGGAAAAGCGTGCGCGCCGGCACGGCCACGTCCTCCAAGGGCCTGCTCTACATGATCGAGGTGATGGAGAACGCCTCGGGCGGCAGCATCCCCTGCGGCTTTTTCATCGGCAACCGCGCGACCGGCGCTCCGATCAACATCTGGGCCGACAACTCCGACGCCTACGCGATGCGCGACAGCGGCGCGATCCAGATTTTTACCGCGGACGCCCAGGAGGCGCTGGACGGCGTCATCCAGGGTTATCGGATCGCGGAAGACTTGAGAGTAAGACTCCCGTTCGCCGTGAATCTCAGAGGCTTCACCGGGACGCACGCCTATGAGGGCGTAGAGATCCCCAAGCCGGAGGAGGTCGATCGCTTCCTGCCCGGCTACGTTTCCACCATGCCCCTCTTCGCGCCGGCCAAGCCGGTGACCTATGGGGCGATGCTCTCGGCTCTTCCATACAGGCGGCACAAGAGAAACCAGATGGCCGCGCTGAAGAACGCGGTCGAGATAACGCAAGAGATTGGGCGGGAATTCGGCGAGCGCTTCGGCAGGAGTTACGGCCTCTTTGACTGGATCGGCGATCAGAAAGCCAAGCTCGTCGTCGCTCTGCTGGGTGAATCGGCGGGCGCCGGCGAAGTCGTCGTGCGCCATCTCCAGGGGAAACAGGGCATCCCCGGCGTCGCGCTGTTAAAGATCCGCCTCTTCTCTCCTTTCCCGGCGAGGGAGATCAGCCGGGCGCTCGCAGCCGCCGGAACCAAGGCCGTGGTCGTGCTCGACGAAGGGCTGAATCACGGCGGCGTCTTTCCGCCGCTCGCGCAGCGTATCGCAACCGCCGTTCAACTCCACCTCGGGAGCCACGCGCCAAAAGTGGCGAGCGTCATCGGCGGCCTCGGCGGCAGCGAGGTGAGACAAGAGCACTTTCAGCTCATGTTCAACCTGGCCGACAACATCGCCGAGGGCAAAGCCTCTCGCGCCGAGCCCTACTGGCTCGACATCGACGAGGATCCGATCTTTGTGGAGAACGAGAATCAGGTAAATCCGAAGCTCTGGAAAAAATGGGGCGAGGTGTGGAAGCAGCAAAAGCGCAAGGAAAAATATTTCTCCCCGCTACCGCAGGAGACCGACGAGGTCCGCATCTACAGCCGGGCTGGGCAGGGCGCGATTACCTCCGCCGTCGGGTTTACCGGAGCGGGCATCCTGGCGGGCCGGCAGCTTCTGACCGTGCCGGCGTTCGGCTCCGAGAGGCGCGGCGCGATCATCACGACCGACACGCTGGTCCACGGCGGCGGCGGGCAGAAGATCCGCTCGTTCAACCGGACCTGGGACGTGATGGTTCTCTACGACGACACGATCCTCTATTCGCCCGAGCATCAGGCGCTCGACGGGCTCAAGGAGAGCGGGGCGCTTTTGATCAACAGCTCACGCCTCACGGTGAAGAAGCTCCGCGAGCAATTAGGCGCGGGCAAAGCGAACGTCCGCGTCTTTACGGTCCCGGCGGCGGAGATCGCGGAGCGGCTGGGGCTCAAGCACATCAACATGGCGATGCTCGGCGCGCTCCACCGGGTCTACGAGAAGATCCCGCTGGAAAAGGCGCTGCCCTATTACGAAAGGCACGTTCCCAAGCCGAGGGATCTGAGCCTGGAGGCGATCCGTCTCGGCTACGCGGAGTGCACGGATCAAGGCGCGAAAAAGCGCTTGAAAGAAGTCCGGCTGCCGGTGACGGAAGAATTTCTCGCCTGGCGGCCCGAAGATCACTCGCAGATCGCCTGGCCGTCGGAGATCGAAGAGATTAGAGCCGGATGAAGACCGTTCAACATGGTTCAAAATGGTTCAAGGTTGTTCAAATTGTTCGACGCAATTTAGGGCGTGCATGAGTTGAAGATATGAGAGGCCTGCATGTTTAACATTCTTTACAACCGCGACATCGGCATCAATCTGCACAGTTTTCTCCTGCCCGAGCCGGTCAAAGACGTCGGAGAGTACGGGGCGATCCCGACGACCGGCCTCACTTCCGGCCACCAGGGCTGCACGGGCTGCGGCATGGTCACCGGAACGAACCAGGCGCTGCGCGCGCTGAAACTCATGGGAAAGCACGTCGTCGCGAGCATCGGAACGGGCTGCAACGAGGTCATCACGACGCAGAATACCTCCTGCTGGGGCGAAACTTCCGTCGACCACAACAATTTTCCCAACACGGGCGCGACACTGAGCGGAAACATTGCGGCGCTTAAAGCGCTGAGCCGCGCCGGCGCGGTCTCGCCGGAGCGCTTCGTCAACCTGGGCATCGCAGGCGACGGCGGGACCTACGACATCGGCCTCCAGGCGTTGCTCGCCTGGATCGCTCGCGGCGAAGACGGCATCTATATCTGTCTCAACAACCAGGCCTACATGAACACCGGCATTCAGGGCTCCGGCGCGACGCCCTACGGAGCGAATACGTCAACGACGCCGTTCGGCAAGGTGGTCCACGGCAACCAGAGAAGCCCGCAGTATCTGCCGGACCTGGCGCTGGCCGCGGGCGCTTCCTACGTCGCCACCGCCTGCCCGCTGCATCACCGCGACTTGATGATCAAAGTGCAAAAGGCGGCGGCGATCGAAGGGCCGTGCGTGATCGAGCTCTATTCGGTCTGTCCCGAGGGCTGGAAGAGCGAGACCGACGTTTTTCACGAGATCACCGAGTTGGCGCTCGACAGCCGCTTCTGGGTTCTGTACGAGGGCGAGCGCGACCGCGCGGGCAACAACGTCCTCTTCACCTTGAACTACCTGCCGAAGCGGCCGGTCTCGGCGCTAGAGTACCTCAATCTGCAAGAGCGTTTCTCCGGCATGAGGCAGCTGGGCGACATGGTCGAACATGCTCAGGCGCTGGTCGACGCGCGCTGGTCGTTCTGGAAGCCGGTGCTCGAAGCGAACGGGTTGGAGCGGAAAGAGGTGGGCTATGAGGCATGATCTGGTCATCCGCGTCGCCGGAGAATCGGGCGAAGGAATTATCACCATCGGCGAGACCATCGCCCGCATCGCCGCGCGCGAGGGTCTCTCCATCGTCACCTTCCGCACCTTTCCCGCCGAGATCAAAGGCGGGGCCTGCATGATCCAGGTCCGCGTGAGCGACGGAAAGATCTCGTATCACGGAGAAAAGATCGATTTCCTGGTCTGCCTCAATCAGGACGCGCTGAATGAAAATTACGGGGATCTCCACGAGCTCGGCGCGCTGCTGTGCGAGGCGGAGTGCGACCTGCCGGAAGAAAAATCGCCCCGGACGGTCTATCGAGTGCCTTTCGAGCGGATCGCCGTGCGCGAGATCGGCAGCCGCATCAGCAAGAACATCGTCGTCCTCGGGACGCTCTCCCAGCTCCTGGATATTCCGGTGAAGAGCATCGAGGCCTTTCTGGCGGAGAAATTCGCCAAGAAGAGCAAGGCGATTCTCGATCACAACATCGACGCGCTCCAGCGAGGCATCCGCTTCGCGCGGGAGAAGCTCGGCGGAACGTCCGGCTTCAAGTACCCGAGCGGCAAAGGCGATCGCCGGCTGCTCATGACGGGCAACGAAGCGATCGCCCTTGGCGCGGCGGGGGCGGGACTTAAAACTTTTTTCGGCTATCCGATCACGCCGGCCTCCGAGATTATGGAATGGCTGGCGGTCCATCTGCCCAAAATGGGCGGCAAAGTGTTGCAAACCGAAGATGAGATCTCGGCGATCTGCGCGGTGGCCGGCGCCTCGTGGGCCGGCGCCAAGGCGATGACTTCGACTTCCGGGCCGGGCCTCTCGCTCATGTCCGAGACGCTGGGGCTGCTCTCGATGGCGGAGATTCCGGCGGTGATCGTGGACTCACAGCGCGGCGGGCCGAGCACGGGCATGCCGACCAAGACCGAGCAGTCGGATCTATTGCTTGCGCTCTACGGTTCTCACGGCGACTCCCCGCGCGCCGTGCTCGCGCCGACTTCCGTCGGCGATTGTTTTCAACTAACCGGGCTCGCTTTCGACCTGGCGGAGAAGTACCAGTTGCCGGTGATCATGCTCGTGGACCAGGCGCTATCGGCGCGGCTTGAGACGGTCGATCCGGAACTGGTCAAGCAACCGCCGGCCGTCACTCGCTTGAGCGTCCAGCCCGGCGCGGACGGCGGCTACGTGCGTTACCGTCTTAACGAATCCGGCATCTCTCCGGTCGCGCTTCCCGGCACCGCAGGCGGTGAGCACATGGTGACCGGCATGGAGCACGACGAACTCGGAAACTTCGCCTGCGACGAAGAGACGCATACGGCGATGACGGTGAAACGATACCGCAAGCTCCAGATGATCGGGAACGATCCGTTGACGCGGGGGCTCTCGCTCCACTTCGGCGACGAGAAGGCCGAGATCGGCATCGTCACCTGGGGCTCGACGGCCGGCCCGGCCGAAGACGCCGTGCGCCTGGCGGCGAGCATGGGCATTGCCGTTCAGGCCATCGTGCCGAAGATCCTCAATCCGCTGCCGCACGAGGAGCTGAAACGTTTCTTCGCGCGGGTGAAACACATCATCGTCCCGGAGCTAAATTTCACGGGCCAGCTCGCTTCGCTGTTGCGGTCCACCTACCGCGTTCCGACGATCAGCCTCACCAAAATCAAGGGCGTTCCGCTGGAGCCGTCGGAGATCGTCGACAAGATCATCGAAGCCCAAGAGAGTCTAAGCGTAAGGAGTGAAAAGCGCTATGGAAGAGCAGGATAAATTTTGCGAATACCTGAGCGGCGTCTCCCCGGTGTGGTGCCCCGGCTGCGGCAATTACGGCATCCTCTCCTCGCTGGTCGAAGCCCTGGGAGAGATCGATCTCGCGACCAAGGACATCGCGCTCATCTCGGGCATCGGCTGCGCCAGCCGCCTCCCTTACTTCGTCAAGGCCTACGGCTTTCATGGGATCCACGGCCGGACGCTGCCCATCGCGCAGGGCGTCAAGGTGGCGAACCCGGAGCTGACCGTGGTCGCGGTCGCAGGCGACGGAGACGGCCTGGCGATCGGCGGCGGCCATCTGCCGCACCTCGCGCGCAACAACACGGACCTGACCTATTTGATGTTCAATAACGCGATCTATGGAATGACCAAAGGGCAATTCTCGCCGACCACCGCGCTTTCATCGATCACGAAGACAACGCCGTTCGGGCTGTTCGGCGAACCCACGCATCCCACCGCGCTGGCCATCGTCTATGGCGCAACGTTCGTCGCGCGGGGCTTTTCGGTGAAGAAGGAGCAGCTTAAGGACCTCATCATCCAGGGAATTCACCATCGCGGCTTCTCTTTCATCGAGATCCTGACGAGCTGCTCGTCGTTCAACACGACGGACATGAACGTCGCGCGCATCATCAAGCGTTTGGAGCCGGTGCCTGCAAGTCACAACGTGGAGGATAAGGTCGAGGCGCTACGCCTGGCGACCGATGAGGAGAAGATCTATCATGGGATTTTCCAGCGCGTCGAGCGCCCAACGTTGGAGGATAGACTTCAAGAAGTCGAAAAGGCGGCGAAGAAGAATGGCGCGCGGCAATTTGAGGCGCTGCTGGGGCAGTTTCAATAGAGAAGGCAAAAGAAAAAAGGCAAAAGGCAAAAAGTAGGGGCGCGATTCATCGCGCCCGTATGGGCTTCGAATGCACGACTGAGGTGAGGAGGGTCACATGTTTAAGAATCTGATTGTGAGCAAAGAGGGCGGCATTGCGACGGTTCAGCTCAACCGGCCGCAGAAAAAGAACTCGCTGAATACCGAGGTGCGTCGGGAGCTGGAAGCGGCGTTCCGCGAGATCGGCGAAGACAGCGGCGTCAGGGCCGTGATCGTCACGGGCGGCGACGAGATATTTTGCGCCGGCGCCGACATCGGCGAGATCCAGGAGGCCAAGTCGGCGAAAGCCTCGTACCAGCACGCGCGGGAATTTCAGACCCTCTTCGACCAGGTGGAGGCGCTGCCGCAGCCGGTGGTCGGCGCGGTTTCCGGCTATGCGCTGGGCGGCGGTTGCGAGCTGGCGCTGGCGTGCGATTTTCGCATCGCCTCGGAGACGGCGAAGTTCGGCCTGCCGGAGATCAAGATCGGCGCGTTTCCGGCCGGCGGCGGAACGCAGCGGCTGCCGCGACTCATCGGCGCGGCGCGGGCCAAAGAGATGATCTTTTTCGGCGATCCGATCGGCGCGAACGAAGCGCTGGCTTGCGGCTTGGTGAGCAAAGTGGTGGCGAAAGAAAAATTGCTGGCGGAGGCCAAGGCCTTTGCAACCAAGCTGGCCGCGCAGCCGCGCCTTGCGCTGGAAACGGCGAAGAAGCTCATCAACCGCGGGCCGGAGATGGATATCGGCGCGGCGCTGGAGCTTGAGGCGTGCGGCCTTGGAACTCTGGCCGGCACGCACGACTTGCACGAAGGGACGCTCGCCTTTTTGGAAAAGCGCAAGCCGAACTTTACCGGCACGTGAGTTCGTTATTCGTTACGAGAGAGTAAATTCACTGGAAGGAGCTTTTGATGGCGAAGATTTCTACGTTCGACGACTGGACCGATCTTTTTAAGAAATGGCAGCAGGATATCGGCGTCGACACCACTCTATTCAAGGACTATCCGTTCGAGGCGTTCTACGACGAGCCTGCGGCGGCGGAAGTTGAGTTCGGGGAATTCGCGGGGCGGAGAAAATGGGAGTCGCTGTTGGAGATTCCCAACCAGGAGATGCGCGACTCGCTGATGCACCTGATCGTTTATCAGGGCGACACGGAGTTCGCCTCCTCGGAGCAACAGCGCCGCCTGATCGACACGCCGCCCTCGCCGCACGATCTCAAGTGCCTGCTCCGCGTCATGCGCGAGGAGATGCGCCACGGCTGGCAGATGTGCCACATCCTGGTCAACCACTTCGGCTCTTCCGGCAAGCTTGAAGCGGCCAAGCTGCTCGAACGGAGGGCGTATAAGGGCCAGCGGCTGCTCGGGGCCTTCAACCAGCCGGTCAATCACTGGCTCGACTTCTTCGCCTATACCGCGTTCATCGACCGCGACGGCAAGTTTCAGCTGACCATGCTGCACCACTCCGGCTTCAAGCCGCTCGCGGCGAGCATGGGGCCGATGCTGAAAGAGGAGTCGTTTCATCTGTTCACCGGCCAGAGCGGCTTGCAGCGGGTCATCAGGGCGGGGAAAGTTCCGACCGCGACGATCCAGAGATATCTCAATAAATGGATTCCCACGGCTTACGACCTCTTCGGCAAGGACCACTCCAGCTCCGCGCTGAGATTCTACCGCTGGGGATTCAAGGGGAGGTTCGACGAGAATCCTTCCACCCAGCCGAAGGATCCCGAGCGGCTGAACGAGGAGGCGCGGACTCACTACGCCAATGAAGCCGGCGAGATTATCAACGGCCTCAACCAGATGATTCCCGAAGGGCAGCCCAAGCTCTATCTACCCGATGTCAAGTTCAACCGTCAGATCGGCGACTACGCCGGCAAGAACTACAGCGCGCAGGGCCAGCCGCTCGGCGTCGACGACTATCTCCTCCATCTCAACGACGTGCTGCCCGGAGCGGCGGATGTCCAGACGCTTGAGGCCGTGTTTAAGGAAGGTAATTGGGTGGCGCAGTAGAGCCAGAAGGCAGCAGGCAGTAGACAAGAAATAAAACCAAGAAACCCTCTCCCGCTGGGAGAGGGCAAGGGTGAGGGAGGGATTTTATGTTTACGGATAAAGTCGAGGCGAAAGATTTCGCGAAGATGGACCCGGAGTATCAGGATCTGTTGCGCAGGATTATCACCATTCAATCGGACTGTGAGATCGGCGGACCGCATCTCTACGTCGAAAAGATGCTGCCCAACGCGCCGACCAAGCTCGATCAATTGTTGGTCGCGCGCACGGCGGCGGAGGAGGTCGATCACTACCGGAAGTTCGCCCGGCTCGCCGGCGACATCGGCGTGGATGTCTCATTTGTCCTCAGCCAGCCGAACCAGAAGCGCTACGTGGAAGCCTTCCGGGGGACGATCACGACCTGGGAGGACTTCGCGGTATTCGGCTTCCTGATCGACCGGATCGGCCGCTACCAGCTGGAAGAATTTATCGGCTGCACCTACGCGCCGATCGAGCCGCTGCTCCCGGATATCATCAACGAAGAGCTGGGACACATCGACTACGGCGCGACCCAGACCACGGAACTATTGACCAAGGGGGATGAGTCGAGAGAGAAGGTCCAGAAGGCGATCGACACCTGGTACATCAAAGGCCTCGACATGTTCGGCCGCTCCGAATCCAGGCGCTCCGAGCGCTATTGTCACTGGGGAATCAAACGGCGCACCAACGCCCAGGCGAGAGACGCTTACATGAAGGAGGTCGAGCCGCTCATCAAAGGGATGGGGCTGAAGGTGCCGGACCCGCTGAAGGGGAGGAAGTACCTGTAAGCAAAATGCAAGAACACCTTAGTTGCTGATGGAGAAATAGAATGGCGCAGACCGTAAATACCAAAGAAGTCGATGAATACTTGGAGCAAGTCGTGCAGGCGCTTCACCGGACCGTGCGGTATGCGATCCCGCACGTGAAGAAGGACGCGGAGATCGCCGACAAGGCGGTGAAGGACTGCGAAGAGATCCTGTCCGTCGTGATGGAAGGCAACGTCTCCGAATGGCTGAAATAATATCCGGTTGGTTTCCGGAAAACGTTTCGTCGTTCGGGGGAGAGATCGATGCCCTCTTTCGTCTGATCCTTTATGTCACCGGGGCGTGGTTCATTCTGACCGAGGGGCTGATCCTGTTTTTCCTCCTGCGTTATCGGCGCCGGGAGGGCCGTCGCGCGGCCTATGTGGCGGGGGACAATCTCAGGCAACTCGCCTGGATTCTCGTGCCATGTCTGATTGTTCTGTTGCTCGATCTCTGGCTTGACTTTCGCGGGGCGGAGGTGTGGGCGAAGATCAAAGGCCAGGTTCCTCCCAGCGACTTCCACATCCAGGTGACCGGCAAACAGTTCAACTGGGAGATTCTCTACCCCGGTCCGGATAAAGAGTTTGGAACGGCGGATGACGTTCTAATGGAGAACGAGTTGCACGTGCCCGCGAGCCGGGTCGTGCGGGTGATCCTCAAATCGAAGGATGTGATCCACAGTTTTTTCCTGCCCAACCTGCGCCTCAAGCAGGACGCAGTGCCGGGGCGCGCGATCACGGCCTGGTTCGAGGCGACCAAGCCGGGAAAATATCCGCTGCCCTGCGCCGAGCTTTGCGGCTTCGGCCACACGGGAATGAACGGCTGGCTTTTCGCGCACAGCCCGGAGGATTACGCAAAATGGGCGAAACAACAGTGGCCGTGATTTAAAGCGGCGCATAGAGCAACTTCGCAGGATCGACGATGAATTCCACTTCTCCGAACGCCGAGAGCGTAGCCCATGACGCGGAACCCGGTTTCTGGCGCGCTTACCTCTTTTCCACCGACCATAAAAGGATCGCCAAGCAGTACCTTTCCGTAGCGCTCTTCTGGGCCGTGATGGGAGGTCTCACCGCCTACCTGATGCGCTGGCAGCTCGCCTATCCCGACACCGAGGTCCCGGGGTGGGGATTTATCGCGCCGGATTTCTACAACATGCTGGTCACCATGCACGGCACGATCATGGTCTTCTTCGTCGCGATGCCGATTCTCCTGGCGGCCTTCGGCAACTTTCTCATTCCGCTTATGATCGGCGCGCGAGACATGGCGTTTCCCCGCCTCAACATGCTTTCGTTCTGGGTTTTCGCCCTGGCGTCGCTCGTTTTGCTGACTTCGCTTTTTGTGCCCGGCGGCGCGGCTTCGGCCGGCTGGACGGGCTACCCGCCGCTTTCCGCCAAGCCCGAATACACGGGCGTCACCTGGGGCTTGAATCTGTGGCTCTTGGCCCTGGCGCTCGAATTCGCCTCGTTTCTCATGGGCGGGGTCAACTTCCTCACGACGGCGATCAACATGAGGGCGCCGGGCATGAGCTTCTTCCGCCTGCCGCTGCTCGTCTGGATGGAGCTCACGGCGGCGGTGATCTTCATGCTCTCCGTCGGGCCGCTCATCGCCGGGGCCGTGATGCTCCTCATGGACCGCGTCGTCGGCACCACTTTCTTTCTCCCGGAAGGCGGAGGGGAGCCGCTCCTGTGGCAACATCTCTTTTGGTTCTTCGGCCATCCTGAGGTTTACGTGATTCTCCTTCCCGGGTTTGGTTTAATCCTGGAGATCATCCCGGTCTTCAGCCGCAAGCCGATCTTCGGCTATCGCCCCATCATCTACTCGACGATCGTGGCGGGCGCGCTCAGCTTCGTCGTGTGGGCGCACCATCAGTTCCTGAGCGGGATGGATCCGCGGCTCGCCATGCCCTTCAGCATCACCACGATCATCATCTCCGTTCCCTTCGCGCTCATCGTGTTTGCCATGATCGCCACGCTCTGGCGCGGCTCAATCACCTTTTCCACGCCGATGCTCTTCGCCATGGGAACCCTTTCCGTTTTTATCTTCGGCGGCCTCACCGGCATCTTCAACGGTTCGGCCCCCGTCGATATCTACATCCACGACACCTATTTCATCGTGGCTCATTTCCACTACACGCTCTTCAGCGCCGTTTTCTTCGCGGGATTCGCCGGACTCACCTACTGGTTTCCGAAGATGTTCGGCCGGATGATGAACGAGCAATTAGGCAAGCTCCATTTCTGGCTGACGTTTGTCTTCTTCAACGCCGTCTTTATTCCGATGCACGTTGTCGGCCTCGGGGGGATGATGCGGCGGATCTCCGACCCGACCCAATATGAGTTTCTTAGGCCGCTTCAGCCGCTCAACCAATTCATCACCGTGGCGGCGATTCTGCTGTTGCTGTCGCAGTTGGTCTTCGTCGTCAATTTTTTTCGGAGCTTGATTTGCGGCAAAGTCGCCGAGAGAAATCCGTGGCAGGCCAACACGCTCGAATGGAGGGTTCCTTCGCCGCCGCCCCATGAGAACTTTGATGCGATCCCGGTCGTCTATCACGGCCCGTACGAGTACAACTCGTCCGAGGCTGCCGTTGACTGGCTGCCGCAAGACCGCCGCGTGACCACGGGCGCGGCGACCAGATAGCGGGAGGGAATTCTTTGTCGATGGAAGCGCAGACTCTTACGTCGCAGACCCCCAGCGGCAAGATCGGGGTCTGGTGGTTTCTCGCCTCGGAGATTCCCGTATTCGGCGGGCTGATCGTCTCCTACATCGTCCTTCGCCTGGGCGGCGCCGGCTGGTCCGAGGCGTCGTCCCATTTGAACTTTAACTTCGCGCTCGCCAACACCTTCGTCCTCCTTACCAGCAGTCTCACTATGGTCCTCGCCTTTGCCGAAGTGGAGGCGGAACGGCCGCGGAGAGTTGGCAACTACCTTCTGCTGACAATTCTGCTGGGAGTTCTCTTTTTGGCCGTCAAGGGCTTCGAGTATGCCGGTGAGATCGGGAAAGGATTCACGCCGGGGGCCGGCATCTTCTGGTCCTTTTACTACGGCATGACCGGCCTCCACGCCCTGCACGTGCTCGCAGGCATCGTCGTGAATCTGATTCTCTACCTGCAGGCGCTGAGCGGCGCGCTCCAGCGTCACGGCCATCGCGTGGAGCTGGCCGGTCTCTACTGGCATTTTGTCGATGTCGTATGGATCTTTCTCTTTCCGCTGCTCTATCTAACTTAAGGACTTGAAATGACCGCGCGCGCGCGACACCCTAATTATTTTCTCGTTTGGCTGATGCTGGTCGGCCTGGTGATGGTCTCGGTCGCCGCCGGGACGGTTTTGTCGAAAACCGCCGCGCTGATCCTCATCTTTTCCGTGGCGACGGTCAAGGCGGCGCTGGTCATCCTGAACTACATGCACCTCAAATATGAGAAGACGCTGATTTATGCCCTCGTGCTTATCCCTCTGGTCATCGTTATGGTCCTCATGTTCGCCTTATTTCCGGACTTCGTCTTCCACGGCCACAACGGGAATGGAAGTTAGAAATTAGAGAGTAGAAATTAGCAGGAGAGGAGGCGCTATGTTGACCCAAGAGGAAAACGATTTGCTCACCCGCGTCGGGCCGGGAAAGCCGGCCGGCGAGCTGCTCCGGCGGTATTGGCATCCGGTCGCCGTGGCGAAGGATCTGACCGATGAAAACCCGACGCAGTTCGTGCGCATCCTCGGCGAAGATCTCGTCCTGTTCCGCGACAAAAAGGGCCGAGTGGGGTTGATGGGAGACCGCTGCCCGCACCGCGGAGCTTCGTTGCTCTACGGCAGGGCCGAGGAGCGGGGCATCGCCTGCGCCTATCACGGCTGGCTGTTCGACACCGAGGGCGACTGCCTGGAAACTCCCGCCGAGCCTCAGGAGAGCAAGTTCTGCCTCACGGTGAAGCACAAAGCTTACCCGCTGCAAAAGTTCCTCGGCCTTTACTGGGCCTACATGGGGCCGAAGCCGCTCCCGGTCACCCCCAAATACGATCTCTGGGTGCGTAAAGACGGCAGGCGGCGGATCGTCGTTCAGCCCCAGCTCGACTGCAACTGGTTTCAGGCGATGGAGAACTCCGTGGACCCTTCCCACCTCCAGATCCTGCACCAGACGTTGATCGCTCGCGGCCGGACGATCGCCAATACCACGCGCGGGCTGACCGACGACGTGGGAAAATTCGAGTTCTACGAGTTTCACAGCGGCATCATGAAAAAGCGGACCTACAAAAGCGGCGCGGTCGACGAGCACCCGTTGATCTTTCCGAATATTTTGAGACAGGCCAACGCAACGCAGATCAGAGTGCCGATGGACAATACCCACACCCGGATCTTTTTTATCCGCTTCGATCCCGCCGAAGACGGCAAGCCGGTCGAGCAAAAGGACGACCTCCCGGTGGAATACACCAGATCGTACAAGACTCCGTCCGACGGCCTCTATCCCTTCGCGCGCTTCCGGATGGATGAGGTACAGGCGCAGGACCACATGGCCTGGGAGACCCAGGGGCCGATATCGGATCGCACTTGCGAACGTCTCGCCACGGCCGACCGCGGCATCGTCATGCTGAGGGAGATGATGAAAAGGGAAATCGAGAAAGTCCAGAAGGGGCTGGACCCTCTCGGCGTCGTCCGCAATCCGGATCATCCGATGATCGATACGAAACTCAGCGAGTCGCTCAATGGGCCGGAGTATCGGAGGGATTTGAGGGCCATGACGGCTGCGTAAGGATCTTTTCTAAAACAGGCGAGGTCCATGCTCACGCAACAAAAAAACAATCGCCTGACGCGGACCGGTCCCGGGACGCCGTGCGGCGAGTCTCCTTCGCCCCGAGGTGCTGGATTACGTGTCCTGTTATCGCACGCTGGCGGGGACGGGATTTGCGATGGACCTCATGCAGTGGAGGTAAGGATGAAACAGGAGGCAACGTATGGACATTGAGGCTTTGCTTCAGGTGATGAAAAGCCGGAGGCATAACGGACGAGTCAAGGCAGACCCGATTCCAGACGCCCATATAAGGAAGATGGTAGAGGCTGCCTCGTGGGCGCCGTCGGGAAACAACGCGCAGCCGTGGGAGTTCATCGTGGTCAAGAGCGCGGAGACAAAGACCAAGCTCCGCGAGATCCTGGAAGGGCCCGCGCGGCCCGGCGCTTCTCACGTGCCTGCGGTCGACCCGCCGGCGATTATCGTGGTCTGCGGGGACACGCGGTTCAAGGAGACCTATCCCGAAAGCGTGAACCGCCAGGAGGTTTTCTACTCCAGTTTGGCGGCGGCGATCCAGAACATGCACCTCGCCGCGACGGCTCTCGGCTTGGCCACCGGCTGGGGAACGATTCGGGAAGCTGGGATGGAACCGCTGCGGAAACTTTTAGATATTCCCGACGCGGTGGAGATCGTCGCGCTGGTGCGCGCCGGTTATCCTCAGGAAGTTCCCGCGCCGAAGCCGCGAAGAGCGGTCGAGGACGCGATGCATTTCGATCGCTACGATCGAGCCAGGCTTAGAGACGTGAAACAAGCCATCGAGAGCTATGGCAAAGGTTGGGGCAGGCTGTGATTTCCTGACGGGAAGCGCACCGGCTCCAGGGATCGGCCGGCAAAATAAAAATTTAGCCGGTCGAGCCTATTTGTCTCTACGCCGGGGGATTTAGTTAAACGCGAAGCTCAGTTGTCGCCGCGGTCTCGATCCGCATTATCTTCCAGATAGCCGCTTACCAGCTCCACCTGGATGATTTCGATAACTCCTTTACGCACCCTCAAGATACCCTCATCTTGAAGCCGCCGAAACGCCCTCGACAGGCTTTCGGGCGTCGTCTGAATAAGTTCAGCAAGATCTCTATGCGAGAGATGGAGATCGATGATATGCCTCGCGCCTCTCGCCTTTCCCAAGGAAATTCTGCCCGCCAGGTAGGAGAGAAGTTTATCCCAGACGGGAAGTCTCATGGAGACGAGAAGCCTGCCGGCAGCGCTTAGCCTCTCCGAGAAATAGCGAGCCATGGCAAATCCAAGTTCCGGATGCAGCCTCAAGAGTGAATTCAGCCGCGCTTCGCCGATGCTGGCGATCTCTGAGGTTTCCGTAAGCGCCACTGCCGTGCATCTATGCCTTGACTGTTTCTGTTCCGGAATCAAGGATAGAAAGGAGAAAGGCTCTAAGACATCGATGATAGCCTGCTCTCCGCCTCTCAGTACTTTCACAAGCTTTACGGACCCCTCACAGAGCAGTTGGTAGTCGCGAAACAAATCTCCCTGGTGAAAAACGGCCCTTCCTTTCCCGTGAATCGAACGGCGCTTCAGTGACGCCGAAAAGTCCCGAACGACTTTTCGACTCTGTCCTCCAAGGATACAGGAGCCGCGATGCGGACACAGTAGACAGGATTCGACCATAATCTTTCATACCTCAGCAATGGTGATGGGGCCTTGACTTATATCAATGCGCCCGTCGAAACAAAGATCGAGAATAAATATAGAAGCTTCGGCAGGTCCGCCGGCGGCGCCCGGGACTTACTGCTCTGCTTTTG
>Ga0156192_1134_pt1 | contig 43933 bp, 47 predicted proteins | sample RifCSPlowO2_12_FD_107845 | JGI IMG/M metagenome (GOLD analysis project Ga0156192, IMG submission 107845) | Deltaproteobacteria bacterium RIFCSPLOWO2_12_FULL_60_19
CGTCGAGGGGATCCAGATCGGCGGCGCCACGGCGGTAGTCTATTGCCAGAACGATCTCGGCGGCGCCTGGGAGCGGGACCAACTGGGAAACTGGGCCAATCCGTGCACGCCCGGAGGGGAAGAGCAGCGGCGCGACGCCTTTCACCTGGGAATCAACCTCGTCGTTTACGCCATGACGGAAAATTACAAAGACGATCTGATCCACGTGCCTTTCATTCGACGGAGGCTCACAAGATAGCGGCAAAGAGGAATTGGGGGTTGGGAATTAGGGGTTAGGAAGATAGAGATGAGCGAACTTTTTTTTGCGGGAGGATTTCCCTGGTGGGCGGTGGCGGCCGTCGCCCTCGGCGCCGCGGCGCTCCTCGTCTACCAGTTCCTGGGGCTGAGGGAGCGGCTGGGAAGCCGGCGGAGCGGGCTGCTGGCGGTCCTTAGGGCGGCGGTTTACGCGCTGCTGGTCTTTTTTCTGCTGAGTCCGGGACTCGTGCAAAAGCGCGTCAGCAAGCTCAAGCGGCCGCTCGCCGTGGTTTTGGACACTTCCCAGAGCATGGCCTTTCCGGCAACCTTCGGCAACGGCGCCAAGCCGGGCAAAAGCCGGATCGACCTGGTGAAGGAAAAACTGCTGGAAGGAAAAGATTCTCTGATGGAGCGCCTCGCGCGCGACTACGACCTGCGCGTTTACCAGTTGAGCACCGGGCTTACGCCGCTCGCCCCCTCAACTCTCTCTCAACTTTCCGCAGCCGGCCAGGGCACGCGCCTGCTCGAAGCGCTCCGCGAGGCCGGCCGGGAAGAAGCCGGCGGAGGCGCGATCCTGCTGTTCAGCGACGGTATCGCCAACGGCGAGGAGAAAATGCTCGATGCTTCCTCCAGCCTGCCGCTTCCGGTCGTCGCCGTCGGCGTGGGCGACAGCCAGGGCTATACCGACCTGCGCGTCGCCGATCTCGGCGCGCCGGAGTTCGCGTTTCGCGGGCGGGAATTGAAAATCGACTTTACGGTTCAGGCGTACGGCCTCGCCGGAAAAACCGTGCCGCTCTATTTAAACCGGGGAAAAAACCTGATCTCCAGCCGCTCCATCAACATCGACCGGGACGCGTTCGAGCAACGAATCACGCTGAGCTATACCCCTAAGGAAATCGGCGCGCACAGTTTTGCGGTGAGTCTCCCGCCGCAGCCCGGAGAGGTCATCACGCAGAATAACCAGAAAGAGTTCAAGGTGGAGGTGAAACGCGACAAGATTCGCGTGCTCACGCTTTCCGGCTCGCCGTCGTGGAACTACCGGTTCCTGCGGATGGCGCTCAAGCAGGACCCGTTCATCGATCTGGTGTCGTTTGTCTTTCTGCGGACTCCGACCGACGTGGTCGACGTGCCGGACAGCCAGTTGAGCCTCATCCCCTTCCCCATCGACGAGATCTTTCTCGAAGAGCTGAAGAACTTCGACGTCCTGTTGCTCGACGACTTTTCCCACCGCTCCTATTTCAACATGCTCTATCTGGAGAAACTCCGCGATTTCGTCCGCGACGGCGGCGGACTGGCCATGTTCGGCGGCGTGCGCTCCTTCGACAGCGGCGGATTCGCGGACAGCCCGCTCCGCGAAGCGCTGCCCGTCGAGCTGGACGGCAAGGGAACTTATCAGATCGAGACCCGCGTGCGCGGGACGCTGACCGCAGTGGGAAGAGCGCATCCGGTCACCCGCCTGGTCCCGGACCCGCAGGCCAACGAAGAGGCGTGGAAAAAAATGCCGCCGCTCACAACCTTCAATCAGATCCTGCGGGCCAAAGGAGAGACTTTGCTGCAGGCCGACAGCGGCCTGCCGCTGTTGACCGTGGGCAGGTTCGGCAAGGGCCGCACGCTGGCGCTGATGAGCGACGATGTGTGGCGCTGGAGTTTTGCCGCGGTCGGAAACGGCGAGAGCCCGCAGCACCACTTAAAGCTCGTCCGTCACGCCGTCCGCTGGCTTGGGCAGGAGCCGACCTTCGAACAGGTGCGGATCGAGTCTATCGCCGGCGCCAGGACGCCGGGCGGCAAGAGCGAAATCAACGTTCGAGTGATGAACGATGACTTTACTCCGGCGTCCCATGCCGCCGTGCGGATGAAGCTCGCCGGACCGGAGGGAGAAGAGACGACGCTGGAAGCGGCGCAGGCAAACGAGGCGGGGAGCTATCGCGCGGACTTCGTTCCCGTGCGAGAGGGAACGTATCGCGTGGAAGCCGAGGCGCAGCTCGCCGGCAAAGTCCTCGGCAAAGACCGAAGGAATTTTCTCGTCGCCTTTCCCTACGGCGAGGAGGAAGACGGCAGGCCGCGACCGGAGCTGCTGAAGCAGATTGCGGAGAAAAGCCATGGAGAATTCATCCCCATCGCCGACTTGAACCCGGCTGCCCTGGACCGCATCGCCGCAAAGCTCGAACGGCTTGCCCCGTCGGAGGTCATTGAGCGGCGCGAGATTCCGCTCTGGAGCACGCTGTGGACTTTTGCTCTCATCCTTGCGCTGCTCAGCAGCGAGTGGTGGCTCAGGCGGAAGTGGGGACTCATCTGAAATAACTCAATGCAAAATGAAAATCGCAAAATGTAAAAATCAAAATAGCTTACGAGATTTGAGACAGAGACTGCACGCCCACTCTCAGTTTCTATCTCCGTTCTCCCTTACTTTGCATTTTCCAATTTGCACTTTGCATTTTGCAATGAAAAAGCTAAGCAAAAATCTCCTTTGGCTTATCTTGGCGCTTTTTCTGGTTCCTCCACAGGCGTTTGGTTTCTGCCATGAGCTGGAGGTGGCGCGGGCGCCGCTGTTGCGCGTGGCCGCGGCGAACAATGCTCCTGTCTTGATCGAGTGGTTCGGTCACTCGACGTTTCAGATCACTTCGTCCAAGGGAACTCGCATTTTGACGGACCCTCATGGCCGCGACGGTCTTCCGTGGCCCTCCTTGCCCCAGGATATCGTCACTGCCAGCCACCCGCACGGCCCTCACAGCAGCGTCTGGATGGCCAAGGGCAATCCCGTCATCCTCGAAGGACTCACGCCGAGCGGGGAGACCTGGCGCAACATTCATACGAGCATCCGCGATGTCTCGGTTTACACGGTTCCGGCCTACCATGATAAGAGCCAGGGCCTGCAGCGGGGCAAAAACGCCATGTTCGTTTTCCGCGTCGACGACATCTGCATCGCGCACCCGGGCGACCTTGGCCACCATCTCACGCCGGCCCAGCTCAAGATGCTGGGAAAGATCGATATTTTTCTGGCTCCGATCGCCGGCGGTTTTTACACGGTGACGCCCGGTGAGGCGAGAGAGGTCACCGCGCAGGTAAATCCCCGAATCGCCATTCCCATGCACTACGACTGGGAAGGAGCGCTGCGGGACTATATCCGCGACAACCAGCGCGTCCGCAAGCTCGACGGCGCCGTCCTCAAGATCTCGAAACAGGAGCTGCCGCCGCCGACGGAGGTCGTCGTGCTGTCCGGGCGATATCGCTGAAATACAACGGAGAACAAAAGGAGGCGAACCATGAAAGCGATTCGCATGCACGACTACGGTGGAACGGAAGTCCTGCGCTACGAAGAAATCCCCGTGCCGGCGCCCGGCGCGGGGCAGGCGCGGGTGAAAATTGAGGCCATCGGCTTAAACTACGTCGATGTCTATCAGCGAACCGGCCTCTATCCCTCGACGCTGCCGACCACTTTGGGCAGGGAAGCCGCAGGGACCGTCGACGCCGTCGGTCCTAACGTCACGGAGGTCAAAGTCGGCGAGCGCGTGGCCTACGCGATGGAGCCGGGGGCTTATGCCAGCTATGCCGTCGTGCCCGCATGGAAACTTGTGCCGGTGCCGGCCGATGTCGATAGCCAATCCGCGGCGGCGGCGATGCTCCAGGGAATGACCGCCCACTACCTGGTCCACAGCACCTATCCTCTCAAGCAAGGCGAGAGCGCGCTGGTGCACGCAGCGGCGGGCGGCGTTGGCCTGCTGCTGATTCAGCTGGCGAAGCGGCGCGGGGCGAAAGTTTTCGGCACGGTTTCGACCGAACAAAAAGCGAAGCTCGCGAAAGAGGCCGGCGCGGACGAAGTGATTCTATACACCCGCGCGGACTTTGCCGCGGAGGTAAAGAAGCTCACCAACGGCGCGGGCGTGCCGGTGGTCTACGATTCCGTCGGGCAGAGCACATTTGAGAAGAGCCTGGATTGTCTCCGGCCGAGAGGTTGCCTGGTGCTGTTTGGGCAGTCGAGCGGCCCGGTGCCGCCGTTCGATCTCGGCAAGCTCGCGGCAAAAGGCTCACTCTTTGTAACGCGACCGACGCTGGTGAACTACATGAGCGACCGGCGCGAGCTGCTGGAGCGAGCCAACGACCTTTTCAAGTGGATCGCCGCCGGAGAACTGAAGCTCAGGATCGACAAGATCTTTCCGCTCGCTCAAATCGCCGAGGCCCACCGCCTGCTCGAAGCGCGCAAGACGACCGGGAAGGTGCTGCTGATTCCCTGATGCCTCGGCTAGCGAGGCTCTCTATCGTGCCGGCGGGAGTAGTGCGTTCCGGCGACCATGTTGCGCAGCTTTTCGCGCTGCTCTTGAGACAATAACTCTTTGCCCTGCTCTATCGTTCGGATGCGGGCGAAGCGGGTATCCGCGCGCAGCCGCTCGATCTCGCGCACCTTGACCTCCGCCTTCTTCAGGTCCACAGAGTCCGATTCGAGCAGACTCGAAAGATCCATCTCCGCGACGCGGAGGTCCGCTTCGCGTCTGATCGTCTCGCGCTCGAAGTCGCCTCTCAGCCGCTCCAGATTCCGCACCTGCTCAGCGGAAAGGTTGAGATCATCACGGTGGCTGAGCATCCAGGTGATGAGCGGCCGCTCCCCGCGCGATTCCGTTAACCCGCCGAAGCGCTCGTGCCAGCGGTTGGTCCAGTTTTGAATCTGACGGGTTATTTCGTCCCAGACCCGTGACACCTCCTCATGGACCACGGGTTGCGCCGCCGGAGCGTCCGAACCTGCTGCGGGCGTCGCCAGAAGCGCAAAAATTAACAGAGCCACAACGCTGTAGCTTCGCATGACAGCCTCCTTTCGGAAAAGCCCTTCCCCTGAATCAATACAAAAATTAAACCGCCCTGTCGCGGACTTGTCAATGAGCCCCACCGAACACAGCAGGCTTAGGATCGAGCGGTGGCGGACAGGGAGTCGGACTTCGGCTCCTTGAGAAAAACGCTCAGCGCGACGATGCCCACGAGAATCGCGACGGCGAGCGCCTGCCAGGCGGTTGAATACGAGCCCGTCACGTCCACGATGTAGCCGAACAGCGGCGTGCCGAAGATCGTTCCGATCGAATTGATCGTAATCACCATTCCCAAAGCCGCTCCCGTCTGCGCCTTTCCGGCGATCTCGCCGATGAGCGCATAGGAGACCCCCTGGAAACCGACCATGCAGACGCCGGCAAAGAAGATCAACGGCAAGACGACAATGAGAGACGGCGTGCCGGGTAGCGCTCCTAAAGCGAATGTGAGCGCGACGGAGAGAAAGCCGATCAGCACGAGCACGACCTTGCGCGCGCCGTGAAACAGCCGGTCGCTCACGACGCCCCAGCCGACGCGGCCGACCATTCCTCCGAGTTGGGTCAGGGCCAGCGCCTGGCTCGCCCAATAGGATGAGAGCCCTGCGGTCTCTTTGAGGTAGAGAGGCACGTAGGTCAGCAGCGACATCTGCCCCACCAGAAGCAGCGCGGTTCCAAAGCTCACGCAGAGAAGCTGTTTCATCCACGAGCCGGGCCGGCCTGCGGCGGTCGGCGCCGCGGCGGGCTCGGCCTGCGCGACGTCGACGGCGGGCTCGCGCCAGAGAAACCAGAAGATGAAGCCGCTGAGCAGATTGATGACTCCGAGACCCACAAAAGCGATGCGCCATCCCGCGAGTAAAACCAGCGACGGCGCCAGCACGGCCGCCACCACCCCGCCCGCCGGAACTCCCGTCTGCTTGATGCCCATCGCCGTCGCCCGCTCGGCGCGGGAGAACCAATGCATCACGCCTTTGGTCGAGGCAGGATTCAAAAAACTGTAGCCCAATCCCGCAAAAAGAAAGATGGCGAACGCCCAGCCGAACGAGGGCGCAGCGGCGACCGCCGCCGTATAGAGCCCGAGCAGGAGATGGCCGCCGAGCGCGGTCGAGCGCACGCCGAGCCGGTCCGCCAGCCATCCGGCGGGCAGAGAAAGACCCGCCATCCCCAGGTAAAACGCCGTGAAGAAAAGCCCGATCTGCGCGCGCGAGAGATCGAGGTCCTGCTGATAGAAAGGGGCGAGCGTGTTGATGCCGTATTGCGCGGTCGCGCCGATGACGTGGGAGAAAGTGATAAGGGCAAGAACCGCCCAGCGGAAACGGTCGGATTGAGGATTGTCCATGATGCGCGGGTCGGTGTAGGGGCGGTTCGTGAACCGCCCCTACCTCAGAGATAGCGGTCAGTCACGTGCCGATGCGGACAGAATCACCCGCATCTTGAATCGAGCGGATAATCGAGAGCGCCGTCAGTTTGCCGGTGCGCGGATTTTCACTCGGAACGTTCTCGATGCGGACGACGAGTCGGCCAAACTCTCCTTCCGCCTCCACCTCATGGCAATTGCGCTTGAGGCCGGGAACGGCGAGGATGCGCACGCGCGTCCTGTCCGGCCCGATGCCGGCCAGGCTCACGGCTGCGGTGACGTTCACGTTGGCGGGAAATCCCCGGCAGGCCTCGCGCGCCGTGCCGGAGAAGACCTCCCGCTCCTCCTTCAAGCCGATCAAGGAAATCACCCGCTCGACGAGATAGGGCGCGCCTTCGAGCCCCTCAGGCGGCTTGCGCGTGGTGATCGTTACGTGTGAAACCTGACCCACGCATGCGCCTTTGATTCCATCGAGGCCGGCAATGGCGCCCGACGGAATGAACAACCGCCGCCCCTGCCCCCTCGCCTTCGCCATGATCTCAGGATGATCGAGCAACGCGCCGACGCTGATGATCATCAGCTCTTTGCCGGCTGCGAAAACCTCTCTCGCCAAATCCGGCACGATCGAGCCGCCGGCGGCTTCAATGACGAGATCGGAGCGCGCGATGAGCTGCGCCCGGTCCAAATACGGCGGCGGGTTTCCGAGAGTCGCCAGAAATTCCCGCGCGCCCTTCTCCGTCCGGCTCGTCACGCCGGCGACGGAAACGGCGAGCTTCCCCGCATCGGCAGCTTTCAGCAACGCCCGCCCGATCGCCCCGCACCCGACGATGCCGATGGATTTCAATGACATAGCACTATTGACGTACCCTAAGTAAAAACGGTTCGATCCACACTTATCGTTGGCTACCGTCGCTTCGCTTTACGCTTCTTTTGCGCTCGCCCTTCCAACCACTTCTTCAAAGATTGAGGCGCCTCGCCGGAGGGAAGGCCGGCTAACAGGCCGTCCACGGTCAAGTCCTCGTCCAGGTCGGACCAGTGAATGTACGCCCCATCGCCGAAAATCTCAAAGCGATTGCGCTCCTCGGGCGTGCCGTGCCACAGACGAGGATACCACGCGAGTGGAACGATAATAGTGCGCCCGTCTGTCAGATCTACCGTTAAAGACTCTTCGGTCACGGCAACGCTTCGAGCGCGAGGCTCTCTCTTCTCAGCCGCCAAAGAATTCATACCATGCCTCCAGCAATGTCTCGCGATGCTCTTCAACGAGCCTACCTATTGTATTGAGTTCCACCCGGTTGAATCCCCCTGCTTGTTGGAGAGCAACCGGATCCAGCCAAAATTTCGCCACCTTATCCTCTCGTCGCACATGGATATGGGAAGGTTCGCCACGGTCAAGGGAAACGAAGAAGAAACGGTAAGGGCCTATCCTCAGGGCCGTCGGCATTGATTTGAATCTTACCTCAAGCCCAGGCACCTCTTCAACCGGCGAGTCTGGCTGCCAATACCTGAATTCTGTTGGAAGCTTTGTTCCCTAAATCGAAAAATTCGTCTCGGGCACACGGACGTTGCCGATGACGGGCTCAAGGCCGAGGATGCCGAGAACCGTGCGCTTGAGTCCCGCCAGATTGGCGCTGCCGCGGTCGCGCGGCCTTTTTTCCGTGACCGGGATCACTTCGCGGATGCGGCCGGGGACGGTGGACATGATGATCACCCGATCGGCCAAAAAAAGCGCCTCCTCGACATCGTGCGTAACTAAGATCACCGTCTTGCCGGAGTTAAGAAAGATGCGCAGCAGCTCGTCTTGCAGCGTGAGGCGCGTCATCGCGTCGAGCGCGCCGAAAGGCTCGTCGAGCAGCAGCACGTCGGGGTCCACGGCCAGCACTCTCGCCAAGGCGGCGCGCTGGCGCATGCCGCCCGAGAGCTGGTGCGGATAATAGCCGGGAAACTGATCGAGGCCGACGAGGGCCAAAAGCTCCGTCACTCTCTGCCGGATCTGCTCATGGCTCTGCCGCTCGATCTCAAGCCCGAGCGCGACATTTTGAAACACCGTCCGCCACGGAAAGAGCGCGTGCTCCTGAAAGACCAAGCTGTGGCGGCGGTTGGGTCCGTTCACGTCCTTCCCGTCGATGCGCACGCGCCCCGCCGTCGGCTTCACGAGCCCGGCCAAAACCCTGAGCAGCGTGCTCTTGCCGCAGCCCGAGGGACCGACGATGGCGAGGAATTCCCCCTCGGCGACCTTGAGACTGATGCGATCGATGACCGTAAGCGCGTCGAAGGACTGCACCAGTTTTTCGACGACGATTTTTTCCGGGCCGTCTCCGCCTAGTTGGCTTTTCACACGTATTTCCATTTGAGCAATCTACGCTTGAGCCGTTCGAGAACGTATCCATCCAAAACGGCCGAGAAGAGACCGATCACAACGATCCCGGTCAGCACTCCCGTCATGTCGGCAATCTCGCCGGCGAAGTTGATGAACCAGCCGAGGCCGATGTTCACGCCGCCCACCATCTCCGCCGCGATCAGCGAGCGCCACGCGTTGCCGAATCCGACCTGCGCCCCCGTGACGATCGAAGGAATCACCTCCGGCGCGTAGACCTTGGCGATGAGCTGCTTGTTGTCCGCGCCGAGCAGCCGCGCTACGTCGACGTGCAGCTTCTCCACCTGCTCCACTCCGTTCATCACCGCTACGGCCATCGGGAAAAAGGCCGCGATGATGATGACCAGAATAATGGGATAATCGCCGAAGCCGAGCAGGATGATGAAGAGCGGCACCCAAGCGATCGGCGGAACGGACTGAAGGATGGAGACCAGCGCGCGCGTAAAGCGGCGGAAGAAAGGCCAGACGCCGCTGGCGAGGCCGACCATCAAGCCTAGGAAGGACGCGAGAGTGAAACCGATCGACAGGCGGAAAAAGCTGCGGCCGACCGTGATGAGAAACGCTTCGCGGGCAAGCTCGCCGCCGAGCCTGCGAACCACGCTCCCCGGCGAGGGAATCAGGTACGAAGGAAAGATCAGGGCCGCGACCTGCCATCCGGCCACGATGGCGAGAAAAGCAATCGCATAGGGGAAGACTCTAGCGAACCGGAGTTGCCACGCGCTCAGCGACTCGGGACGCTCTACGGCTTCTGCCGTTCCAGTTCGCTCTGCCATCGCAAATCCACCACGCTGCTGAGCGGCACGTCCTTCTTGAGGATCTCAAGATTCTTCATGATTCCGGAGAGTTCCTCCATGCGCTTGAGATCGCCCTGCGTGAGACGCCAGTCGAAAACGTTGCTCTTGAGCGACTTGAGCATGATCTCCTCAGGCGGGATTCCCTTGCCTTCCACGACCAATCCCTCTTCCGCCATAAAGGCCGGCGCCAGAACGCGGGCGGCTTCCGCCGGTTTCTCTTTCATAAACTCAATGCTTCGCTTCAAGCTGGCGAGCGTCTTCCGGACCGCAGCCGGTTGTTCTTTGATCAGCTTTCCGGGAACGATCACGACCATGCAGGGGAAAGGCCAGCTCTTCCCGACTTCGTAGATTTCGGTAACGGGCACGGCGGCTCTGGCGATGCTGTCATAAGGCTCGAACAGAAACGCCGAATCGACTCTGCCGGCCCGCAGCGAGGCGAGAGCCGTGGACGGCGCCGTGTACATGATCTGGACGTCTTTGTCGGTCAAGCCCGCGCTTTTGAGCACGACGCCTTTAAGCACGATATCCGCGGTGCTGCCGGCGGCCTGGCTGGCGAGACTCTTGCCTTTGAGGTCTTTGAGCGATTTGATGCCGCGGTCGTTGCGCGCGACCAGCGAATGGAAACCCTCCTGGACCTTGCCGACGATTTTTAAATCCGCGCCCTGCGCCGCCCAGGTGATCGCGTTGGTGAAGCCCAGCACCCCCACGTCCAGCTGGTCGGTCACCAGCCCCTTCACCAGCGTCGGCCCGCTGGTGAACATGGTGACGTTGGCGTCGAGCCCTTCGGCGGTGAAAAATCCCTTGTCGCGCGCGATCACGACGGGCGCGTCGTCAAAGACGTGGACGTAGCCCACGCGCAGCTTTTGCGCCTCTGCGGCCGGCGCGCCGCACAACAGATAAAATCCCGCTGCGATTAGAAACAACTTGACGACGAACGGTTTCATAGGGGTCCCTCCGCGCCAATTGAGTCGATGAGTCCGGCGCCGGACTCTTAAGTTTTCCGACAGGTTTATGTACTTTAGTCCGCTCCCTTCGGGGAATCAAGGGAAGTCCGGAGGGGGCCTCAGCATTTGCCGCTCTTCGTAGCTTCATCGGGAAGCTGCGCCAACGCGTTTAGCAACTCCAACACTTCAGCGGGAACCCGGAGGTTGTACCGGGCGTGCGTGCTGACGAGGCCGACTCTTATCGACATGGCCGACTCCGGCAGAACTCTGAACAGCTCTTCGTCAGTCAAGTCATCGCCGATAGCGAGCACAAAGTCGAAATCGGCGTTTGCGATCCAGTCACGCGCCGCCGTTCCTTTGTTGACACCCGCGTGTCGGATTTCCACCACCCTGTTTCCCTGTGACACCTGCAGGTCGGCCTTCGCCGTGAGGTTCGCCAGATGGTCCGTCATCTCGGCGGCGAGCAGCGCCGCCTGGTCGGGGTCCGCCGATCGGTAGTGCCATGCCACTGAATGCTCTTTTTCTTCCACGAATGCACCCGGCAGGCGGTCGGCGTAGCTTTCGAGGATCGGCAGCAGCTGGCCTTTCCACTCGCTCGTCATTGACTTCGACAGGCGCCAGGGCTTTCCAACACCTTTCAGCCAAGCCCCGTGTTCCGCAACCAAGCCCACAGACAGATCGCCGAACCACTTGTCCAGCGTCGAGCGATCCCGCCCGCTGATGATCACAACCGTATTGCGCGGGTCGGCGGTGAGAGAGCAAAGAAGATCCATCTGGGTTTCATTCGGTTTGACGAGTGCGGGATGCCGGGCCAGAGGCGTGAGCGTCCCGTCGTAATCCAGGAAAAGAACCCGTCGCCGGCTCTGCCGGTAATGCTCTATCAGATCGCTCCTGGCGGCATACGGCAGCAGCTTTGCTCGGACTTTATCCCGCACCTCCTGCACGGACACAAGCGCGCTCACGAAGTCCCCGGCCCAGCGCATCACGTCATATCGGCGCAGCCTTGCTTGCATCATCCGATTACGCCTCTTTTGTTCATTTGCAGGCATCTCCAGAGCCTCGCTCAAGGCGTCGGCAATGGCCTGCCGGTTGTTGGGGTTGACGATGATCGCTTCTCCGAGTTCCTTTGCCGCCCCCGTCATCTCGCTCAGGATCAGGACTCCGGTGCCGTCCGTCCGCGTCGCGACATATTCTTTCGCCACGAGGTTCATCCCGTCGCGCAGAGGCGTGACCAGACAGATATCGCTGGCGCTATAGAGAGCCGCCAGCGCCTCAAAAGGGACATTACGATACTGATAGACCACGGGAGTCCAGTCGATTCGTCCGAACCGGCCGTTGATTTTTCCCACAAGCTCCTCGATCTGCTTCTTCATCTGGTCGTAATGGTGAACTCCGATGCGGGACGGGACAACCACCATGGCCAGGACAACCACGCCGTGGTATCGCGGATTCGCCTCCAAAAATAGCTCGAACCCTTCCAGCCGGTTGAGAATGCCCTTGGAGTAGTCGAGCCGGTCGACGGAGAGGATGATCTTCACGTGGGAAAGCCGATGCCTTGAGTGCTGTATTTCTCCCTGAACGTCGGCCCGGCCTATAGCGTTGGCAAACTTGTCGAAATCTATCCCCATCGGAAAAGTATCTACCTTGACGATGCCTTCCGGAGTCAGGATCCTCCCCATCTGGTTTTCAAACCCCAGGATACGGAGCGCGCTTTGAAAGAAGTGCTGAGCATACTCATACGTATGAAGGCCGATAAGATCCGCGCCCAACAAGCCTTCCAGAATCTCGCGCCGCCACGTTCCGGGCAAAAGCCGGAACACTTCAAAGGAAGGAAACGGAATGTGCAGAAAGAAGCCGACCGGCAGGTCGGGCGCCTTCTTTTTAAGCATCCGGGGAAGCAACATGAGATGATAGTCGTGGATCCACACGAGATCATCGGGCCGGACGACATTCATCAGCGACTCGCAGAAAACTTCGTTGACGCGTTTGTACTGATCCCAAAACCTCGGCTGGTAGACGGTGTAGGAAGGAAAATAGTGGAATAACGGCCAGATCGTCGCGTTGCAGAATCCCAGGTAGAATTGATCCATCTCCTCCGCGGAGAGGAAGACGGGATACGATTGAAATCTGAGAAGCGCTTCCGATCTCAGCTCTTCTTGAAGTTGGCCTTCGACGCTGCTTCCTGGCCAACCGACCCAAACATGATTGTCGGAGAGCCGGCCGGCCCTTCGTCGCGACTCGATATAGGCCGAGAGGCCTGTCACGAGCCCTCCGGCGCTTTCATGGAACCGGAGCCGGCCCTCGCTGACGGTCACATTGAAAGGGAGCCGATTGGAAACTATAACGAGCCGCCGCTCGGATCCGGTTTTGTCGCTCATGGCCGTCCCCGTGAGGTCTTAGCTCACAAGTACACAATGTCCCCTTCATGAAACAATGAGATGAAAAGCAGCAGGTAGTCTTTGATGTGCCGGGTTATAAGGAAATTATTTCGCACGTGCTCCCGGCCGTTCTCCCCTAACTTCGACGCATAGGCGGGGGAGCTGATGAGTTGCTTGATCCACTGCGCGGTGCCCTCTATCGAGTGCGTAAGGATACCCGAGTATTTGTGGGCAATTTGTAATGGTATGCCACCAACCGCTCCGGCTATAGTCGGCTTGGCCTTCCAGAGAGCCTCGGCGACCGTCAAACCGAATCCTTCTTTCAACGACTTCTGAAGAATCACGGTCGACCCGCGCTGCAGGGCGTTGATCTCGATGTCGCTGGCCGGAGGAAGAAAAAGCACGAAGATGTCCGCGTCTTTGCTCGCCTGCTCTTTAACCTGTTCCATGATCGCAGGCCCCTCGGGGTCGTCGGTGGCACCCCCACCCGCCAGCACGAGTTGCATATCGAGGCGCTGCTTTGCAAGCTTGTAGGCCTGAATCACCCCCAGCGGGTCTTTCAGATAATCAAAGCGGGAGATCTGGGTCACGATAGGCCTTGACCGGTCAATCCCGAACCTCTCAAACACCGAGGCGATCGCTTCCTCGGACAGCTCCTTATTCTTATCGCTCAGCGGATCAATAGAAGGCGCGATCAGGACCTGCGGCACGGAAAGTTTCTGAGCGAATGCCGGAGCGGAGAAGACGGCGGCATCGTACCTCGCGACGAACTGATCGAGAAATTTCCAGATCTTCGGGTCGGGCCGGGAAAAATCGATATGACACCGCCAAAGCCAACGCCTGCCGATTTCCGCCCGGTTCTCGATCAAGGCGACCGGCTGCGGATCGTGAACGAATACGATGTCGCCGAAGGTCATTTCCCCCGCATTTCGCCGGTTGACCTCGAGAAAATGCTCATACTCGTCGTCGCCGACATCGACGGCGACCCCGTGGAGCCCGTTGTGGAATTTCTTGGTCGTCGCGAAGAATTTCTCATCTCCCTTGATGCAGTCCCATCTCGCCTCGACGCCCAGCTGCTTTAGGAGAGGAATCATCCGGGAGAGGATCTCGGCGACGCCGCCGCCGACCGCCGTAGAGTTGACGTTCTGAACAGATTTACCTTCAAGGTGCCGGGCAAGCAGAAAAAGCTCGTCGATCGTCGCCTGCCCGACGAAGCTCGCGTAATCCTCAATCCGAGCCATGCTTCTCCACCATTGCTATGATTTCTCGGCGCAATCCGTCGAGCGTGTGCGAGTAGGGATCCAGTCGGCTGCTCTTTTCGGCAAGCTCGGTCTTGCCCAGGCTGCGAAACCACCGCGAGAAATCGTTTTCCCCTCTCTCCAACCGCAGCTTCGCGTCGAAGACGTGAAAGTATAAACTGTTGATGCTGACCTTGTTGAGGATATGTGCAAATTCCGCGAGATTGTGAGCGACGTGGGGTGTCGGGAGCACATAGGTCCTCGAGGCCATAAAATGAAACTCCTGACCCCCGGCGCAATCTATGCGTCGCCGCGTCGAAGCTAGGTGCCCTTCGAGAATGTTTACAAATGTTTGCCTCAGCTCCGCGATGCTCTGAAACCCGACAATATCCACGCTCCACAACCGTTCCCCCAAGACCACATCCCCCAACACATGAGCCGTCCAATAAGCAAAATCGTTCGGAGGTTCCGGCGAAAGATAGTGGTGCTGATGGAGATATCGATGGGTGTGGTGGTAAATCGAGGAATCGGGGACTATCTGAATACCCGCCAGCAGCTCCTCGGCATTCCCGGCCTTCACACCCAACAGCAGCGTCTGATCCAGCTTGGTGTAGAAATGAAATTCACCCATCGCCTGCGTTCTCTCTCCGGCTAAGCGGCTTCCGGTGTCGCGACTGTACCCGCTCTATTCCCTTATCGCTGCGCGCGGCTCCTGGCAACGCGCCCCCGAGCTGCTGATTGTTAGTGAGCGGAGATCCTCTTCATGAGCCCAAACGGGCGGCCCGGTCGGAGACGATCCCGCCAATATTCCATTAATTCCAGCGTGTCCTTTTTTCGACGTTGCGATGGCATCGCCTTTCGTCATTTGAGAAACAACGTTATTCGCCTGTCCCACAACGAAAAGCGGGGTCTCATCCATTAGGTCTTTCTCAGGCGCCTCGCGATCGGCTGAAGCTCCATTTCAACAAGGGCGGACTGACGAGCGTGGTGAGCATCACCATGACGAGAATAGCGGCGAACGTCGCCTCGTCTACCATGCGTTCGCCCCCGACCGATAGAGTGAGTCCGATTCCGGCGAAGATCAGGCCGACTTCTCCGCGCGGGATCATGCCGACGCCGATCGCCAGGCGGTTGAGACCGCGCTCGGCGACCGCCAGCCCGCAGGCTTGCTTGCCCACTAAGGCGACCGCAGTCAACGCCAATGCAAGTCCCAGCACGTCAAAACGAAACAAGCTGTCGAGATCCATCTTGATCCCCATTTGCAGGAAAAAGAGCGGCACCAGAAACGCCGACAACGGGTGGAGCATCGCCTCGGGGGAAAGCTCGTCTTCGTGCAAGTACTCTTCAAACGGCACTCCCTCCAATATCAGCCCCGCGGCAAAGGCGCCGACGATGGCGGCGAGATCAATCAGCGTGGCCAGGTATGAGAGCAGAAAACAGAACGCCAGTGAGAAGGTAAAAAGCATCCCTTTCATCTTGGCTTTCGCCATCTGCCGGAAAAGCCGCGGAATAAAAAAAACTCCGATCACAAGGGAGCCTATCAGAAAGATGACCACCTTGGCGACCAGCCAGATGACGGAAACGCTCGAAAAACTCACCCCGGAGTTGACCCCGGCGATGATTCCGGTGATGATCGCCAATACGATAAGGCCAAGGATATCGTCGATGACCGCAGCGCCGAGGATGATCTTCGCCTCCCGGGTGCGAATCTTGCCCATGTCTTGCAGCACTCTTGCAGTAATACCTACGCTCGTCGCGCAAAGAGTCGCTCCGACGAAGCTGTGGACATAGGCCGAATGCCCGGGGAGCATGAGAGCGCTGACCCACCAACCGAGACCGAACGGCAGCAGCACGCCGATTGCGCCCGCGAGAAAAGAAGAAAGGCCGACCTTGAGCAGATCGGCCAGGCTCGATTCCAATCCGACTTCAAACAGCAGCAGAATGACTCCCAGGCTCGCCAAGATGTCGAGCGCCGGGTCGGTCTTGAGGTAATCGAGCCCATGCAGACCAATGAGACCGAGGTTTCCCAACAGCACCCCGGCGATCAGCTCGCCCATCACGGCCGGCTGACCGAGCTTTTCCGCAGCCAAAGCGGCCAACTTGGCGCATGGCAAAAGGATCACAAGGGCCAAGAGCAGACCGCCCATGAAGCCGCCGTCAGTCCCAGCCCCCAGGAGAAGGACCGACGCAAAAACCCAGGGCAGCTTTCTAGCTATTAGTTGTGTTTTCTTCATCGTTCGCCGACGGCACTTTCGTGCTGTCACGACTTTAGCATGAGTTTGTCGTCCTTGGCCGATAAAGATGCGTCCTAGAAAAACGCCTTGTCGCGCTCCAGGCCACGTTTATCAACCAGCCCTTAGCGGATTGAGCAGATCAAATCAACCGCCGGCTGAAAACTGGCAAGCTTTTTGACGGAGAAGCCCCTATTGAGGCAGCGCTGATGAATGGTTATTACACGCCGGGCTTTTCGGCGCGGCTCGCGAACCGGTCGCGGCGATTCCTCTGCCAGCATTCTTCGTTGTGCTCTCGGCAAACCGGCGCTTCTTCTCCATAGGTCGTGGTTGACAGTCGGCCTTCGGCAATCCCTAGAGTGACCAGATAGTCTTTGGCAGCTTGTGCTCGCTTAGCCCCAAGGGCTAAATTGTATTGCGTCGTTCCGCGCTCGTCGCAGTGACCTTCGATCTCCACGCGCACCGCCGGATTTTTCTTGAGCCATTCCGCGTTGGCCTTTAGCGTGGTGCGGGCGTCGGGGCGGAGATAGTACTTGTCGAAATCGAAGTATATCTCTTTTAAGGGGCTGTCCTTCGGAGTCACCGGCGCCTGGCCTCGCCGTAGCTGCTCCAGGCTGCCGGGCGTCTGAGCCGTCTGAATTTCGGGCTTGATCGCTTTCGGAGACGCCCGCCCCGACGCGGCCGAGGCTTCCGGCTTGGCCGTCGTCGAAGAACAGCCGCTCAACCCGAGGACTAACAGGAACACCGAACCCCAAAAAATTGCCGCCGACATCTTCAGCAAATGTTTCTTATTCATGGTGCTTCCCTCCTTTTCAGTCCAGCGAACTGTTTTCAAAGTCGATTAGCGCAGGTCAAAAATCTGCTGGTAAAGCTTTACCGTCTCGGAGAAACTCCGGTATTCCTCCGGGTGTTCCACGATCCGCTTGTATCCCTTGAACAACCGCGGCGGATCGGCTTCGACATTCTCGTGGACCGGTATGCGGCGGAAGCCGACGAGCATCTTTTGCCCCCGCTTGGAAAGAAGAAAATCGATGAAGAGCTTCGCGGCGTTCGGATGGGGCGCCTTGGCAGCCAGCATGAGCGGGTTGACCTGGACCGGCACCGGCTCCAGCGGCACCCAGTCGATCGGAGCCCCGCGAGAGGTCTCCCGTTGAATCGTCGGGGCATAGGCGACGATGAGATCGTATTCTCCCGCTGCGGTGAGTTGCACCCGGTTCGTGTTGCCGCGCATCACGACCGGCTCTTGCGCGGCGAGCTTCTTAAAGTAAGCAACCGCCTTTTCCTTTCCCCACGCTTTGATGAGCCCCGAGAGCAGACCGTAGGCCTCGTCGTCGATGGAGATTGTCTTACCTTTCCACCGCGGCTCCAGCAATTGTTCGTACGTTTTCGGAACGTCCTCTTTTTTGACACGGTTGGTGTTGTAGCCCAAGACGTAAGGGTTCACGTAATAGGCCGTCCAATAACCTTCCGCGTCAACCAGATCTTGAGCGATGAACTTGCTCTGCGGCGAGCGGTAAGACGCCAGGAGCTTGGCGTCCATCAACGGGAGAACCATCTCTCCTCTCCCCGACACCACGTCCCAGGCATGGAGCCCGCCCCGGGCCTCGGTCTGAATCTTGTTCAGCAACGGCCCGCCTCCTGTGCGGAACAGGTCGACCTTGAGAAACGGATATTTTTTCTGGAACTTTTCGACCACCTCTTCGCTCTGGGATAAGGTCATAGTGGTGTAGTAGACCGCTTTTCCTTCCTGTCTCGCAGCCTCAACCAAATTCGAACCCGCGTCCGCTTGCGCCTGCGAAATGCTCGGCAGCGCCATTACTACGAACAACGATGCAAGCAACGTCACACCTTTCGTCTTCATGTTCGCCTCCTTCGAGCCGGTTTTGCTATTGCTTATTGGTGGGCCCCAAGCCCAGATCCCAGTGCATGATTCTTGAGAGAGGTTGATCCCCTGTTAGGATTAGATTTTTAATCTCTTTTGCCCGTCCCTCGAACATCGCTTTGACCGTGTACTTCCCTGGGGGAAGTTGAACATAAAACCACGGGCCGTTGGTGGTCGCGCCCATGATCTGCTTGCCGTCTTGATTTTCTATGACCAGCTTTCCTTCGGAGAGATACTGGCCGGAATTTACGGCAAAAGAGAGCCGGAGATTGTATCGAGGGGCCTGGCTTTTCATGAAATCCCGTTCCTCGGTCCCAATACCTCCGGACATGTACCGGAGGCCGCCTTCAGAATTCCCTTGGACAACACCCGGGGGGTTGTCCGGCACGTAGGCTTTGGAGACAACGACTCCCAAGACCCAGGGCGAAAGAAGGCTTAGGCTAAGAACAACCGCCACTACCCCGTCGGTCGAAATTCTTGATTTGGACGTCTTAATCATATTTTCCCCTCCTTAAGGTTTCTCAACGCGGGCGCTCTTTTCTTGCTCTTCCGACCTGCGAATCGATCTAACGTAATTCTCGAGTTCTGCGACGGTAAGCCATCGTGTTTTTGGCATCGCTTCGGCGACGGCTTTTATCACGACCGCGCCCCGAGCTATATCGTCCCGGGAAGCGAGGATGATGATCCGCATCGACCGGTTGATGTCCCTTAGATTGAAGACCGTTTCCGCCAAATCCATGTTGCTTCCGGTCGACACGAGAACGGCTGCATCGAAGTATTCTCGGTCTGCCTGCGCCACCGCTGCCCCACCGCTTTTCACCTGGGTCACCGAACAGCCTGCGACTTGGAGACATTTTTCTACCTCGTTGCAATCCTCGGAGCAGACAAGCATGACCTTTTGCAACCTCGCAACAGATGCCGGTGAGGCGGGGGCGTTTCCCTTATCATACCCCAGCCACTCTTGCGGTCTCGGCCTTCGGGTCAACACTATAAAAATCCTCCCCTCATCGTGACGCGGGACGAGACACCCGATAGTTGGGCGCGTGTGCGTGCGCGAAGTCTTGACAGCCGTATCCGGTTACGACCCGCAAGCTTCCTGGTTTTCCATCGCTTCAATCCCTGACGAATGTGCTCGGGACTCCACCCTAAGGCCTCACAGATATTCTCAAAGGAAAAAAGCCAATCGTCGTCAGCTTCAAATATCCAATGCTTCGCCGCGCGGTATGTTTCGGCCCTCTTTCTGTCGCTGGCGAGCAGAAACTCCTGGAAGCAAAAAACGGCGTCCTCCAGGAGGGCGAACATCAACTGTTTCTCAGGCGTGAAAAGATCTTCCCTGCGCACCGTGCGAAGATACTGGTGCGGCGTAAGAGTATCCGGCTCGCGGAAAACGGGGAGTGCGCCCCCGGGGTTGGGTTTGTTCAGATAGTCCATGAGGCTGATGTACCAAGTCTACAACGCAAGTCGGATGCCATCGGGAAAAGGTCCGGAAAAACAGCGACTTACAACAGACCCCTGGGACGCGATTAAGAGAGCGGAGGTCAGACTGCATGAAGTGTGCACGAAAAGCACACTAAGCCCCCTTGACGGGAGGCTGGATGCACAGATAGTTCACACAGATCAGTAAAGCGGAGTTGGTAGCGCGACCGGCGCCTGGCATGAGGCAGCGGAGGAAACGGAAAGGTGTCTACTCCTGTGCAGGTTGTTTACACATTCATAGATTTGCACTCCGCGGTTGGGCCGTCTTGATTCGCTCGGCTGGAGGCTTCATTTACGACAAACGGTACCTGTTGATTTTATTGTAGAGGGCGCGGCGGCTGATGCCCAGAATGGCTGCCGCCTTTTTCTTGTTCCCTCCCGTCGAGGCGAGAGTCATTCGGATACACTCCTTCTCCACCGCCGCCAGATTCATGCCGAGGCGGATCGGGAACATTTGGGAATCGGAGTCCTTGCTCATCCCAGCCGCCTCGCGAATTCTAGCCGGGATAAGATCGGCTGTCAGCTCCTCTCCGGGGGCGATCAAAATCGCGCGTTGGATGACGTTCTTCAGCTCCCGCACATTGCCAGGCCACGAATAGTGCCTGAGACATCGATAGCTTTCCGGCGAAACTCGTTTTACGTCTTTCTGGTAGAGTGTGTTGAATTGGGAGACAAAATAGCCGGTAAGAAGCGTTGTACCACCGGGACGATCTCTCAGCGCGGGAACGTTGATGCGGAAAACATCGAGCCGGTAGAAAAGGTCCCGCCGAAACTTTCCCTGCGCGACGGCCTTCTCAAGATTCTCGTTCGTGGCTGCTATCACCCGAACATCGACTCGAATATCCTTTTCTCTCCCCCCACCCGCCGGAATGTTTTTGTTTCCAGCCCCCGGAGCAAGCTAACCTGGCTCTTCTCGTCCATGGTGGTGATTTCATCGAGGAAAATCGTCCCTTTGTGAGCCTGCTCGAAAACGCCCTTATGTATCCCGGCAGCGCCGGTGTACGCACCCTTTTCGTGCCCGAAGAACTCGCTCGCAATAAGCTCCGGAGTCATGGCCCCGGCATTGACCGGTATATAGGGAAAGTCCTTCCTCTGGCTTCTCTTATGGATCCCGAGCGCAAGAAGGTCTTTTCCCGTTCCGGTCTCCCCGGTAATCAATACTGGAATATCCGTTGCTGCCGCGTCAACGGCTCGCTGGATCACCGCGTGCATTGGCAAACTGACTGCAACTATACCTTCGAATTCAATCGGCAGGGATATGGCGCCATCGGGGAAATTTTTTTCACCAGCCATAGGTTGTCTTTTCAACATGGACATATAGGGGCCCACAACCCACCCGTCACGAACAAAAGTTCAGACGGGAAGCAGACCTTTTTGAATAATTATATCACAATAAAAAAACGCGCGCTTACCGGGAAAACGGCTGCCGCCGGCGACCGGTCCCATCATCGCGGATTACCCTACGGAAAGCTTGTACAGCATCCAGTAAACGATCACGCCGGTCACCGAGACATAGAACCAGAGCGGGAGCGTCCAGCGAGCGATGCGCTTGTGGCGCTCAAAGTTACCTTTGAGCGCGCGCGTAACGGTGATCAAGACCAGCGGTAGGATGGCTATCGCCAGGATCGTATGGGAGATGAGGATCGTAAAATAGACTACACGAATCCAACCCTGCCCCCTGAATGGCACCGAGCCGACGTTGTAGTGGTAGACCAGATAGGAGGCGAGAAAGAGCGTTGACGTGAGCAGGGCCGAAAGCATGCAGAGCCGGTGCAACGCGACCCGGCCCTTGCGAATAAACAGGTATCCCGTCGCCAGCAGCAAGGCGCTGGCGGTGTTTAACGCCGCGTTGACGCCGGGAAGATCGGAAAGCGCAATCAAGGCAACCGCGAAGTGTGCGGAAATTATGGATGGATATCGGGAGACAGCATCAGGATCAGAAAGAGACACAGGAGCAGCGGCGTCACGGCGATCCACCCCAGCGTCGCGCGCTCGAATTTGAGATGCATGAAGTAGAGCGCCACAAGCGTCGCCTTGGTCAAGGCGAGTCCGACCAGCAGGATGACGATGATGAGCTTGGCGATGGGCATGTAGATCACGGCGATCTCGATAATCGTGAGCGCCAGCAGCCACCAGAAAACGCCCATGTAATTGGGTTCCGCGTGTGTCGTTGCCATCCTCAGTCTCCCCTTGTCCGATTGTCCGATTATATCAGATAGACGAAAGTGAAAATCAAAATCCAAACCAGGTCCACGAAGTGCCAATACAAGCCGGCGATCTCGACGTGCTTGGCGCCGTAGCGCCCGCGCGAGCAGGCGGCTAAAACGCACGAGTTGTAGATCACTCCTCCGGTCACGTGCATCCCGTGAAAGCCGGTGAGCACGAAGAACGTGGTGGCGAACAGATGCGTGCTGAAAGAGAAGCCGGCCTCCGGCAAGGTGTGCCCGATCAGATGGGTCCACTCGTAGGCTTGCAGTCCCAGGAACCCGGCCCCTCCCAGAATCGTGAGCCAGAGAAATTTCTTGAAGCCCGGCATATCGCCTCTTTTGATCGCCGACAGCGCCTGAACCATCGTGACGCTGCTCACGATCAACAGGAAAGTCATGAAAGCCGTCAGGTTGATCCCCAAGACTGCCGAGGGCACCGGCCAGTTCGCGCTGGCGTGGCGCAGAAGTCCGTAGCCGACAATCAGCCCGCCGAACGACATGGCGTCGCCGGCGAGGAATAACCACATGCCGAGCTTGCCCCAACTCTCGGGTGTTAAAGGGGTCTCTGCGGGTTCCGCAGAGACATGCATCACAGCAGCTTCACTCATCTTCCACTCTCCTTATGGATCCAAGTCAGGGGCGCGATCGTCGTTCTCGCGCTCGGCTCGCTCGCCCGCTTTGTGCTCCGCCGGTAGTTATAAAACAGAAACGCGCCGATCGAGCCGAGCACAGTGTAGGGCATCGCCATCAGAAACAGCACGCTCCAGTTGAAGGCATCCGTCAGCGGGTCGTCTGCCGAGCCGCTCAGGCACACGGCGCAGGCATGCGCCGCGCTATGGAACAAAACCGGCGCAGCGGCGGCGAGCAACGCAGATAGAAAAAAGCTCAATTTCATAACGCGAAATAATTGAAAATTATCTTATCGCCCTGGAGCTGTCAACAGAACTCCATCAAGATAAATAGACCAGGCCGTACAGCACCGGCCACAGCCCGACCACAAAGGTCCAATACATCGCGCAGAGCTGAACGCCGGCGTAGCTGCGCTCTGAGAAGCGCCCCCGGCGCGCCTGCAACAGGACGGCGATGAGCCAAACCGCCGCGCCAAAGACGTGAACGGCGTGACAGCCGATCAACGTGTAAAACGTCGCGCCATAGACGCCGCTCGACAGCGTGAGCCCAAAGCCGATCAGACGGAGCCACTCGTAGCCCTGGATGCCGAGAAAAACCGTTCCGAGCAACGCCGTGATCGACAGCCATTGCACGAGCCGAGTCGGCTTTCCCCGCCGCGCGGCCATGAGCGCCAGGCGCATCGTCAACCCGCTGAGCAGAAGGATGACAGTGTTTATGGCTGTGACGCCCACCGGCAGGCGCGGCTGAAACGGCGGCGGCCAAGCGGGGCTTGCGAGGCGAAAGACGATGAATGCCCCGATCAGGCCGGCGAAGAACATTACCTCTGCGGCCAGGAACATCAGCAGAGCCAGCCGCGCATTGCTGACAGCCGGCTGCGTCGAGGTGACGCCGGTCGGCGGCTCTTCTCCTCCGCCCAAAGCCGGGGTTCGAAGCTCCTCGGCAACCTCCGGCTCAATCAGTCTGCGCGCGACCGCTTCTCGTACCATTTCCCAATCCCTCATCCCCTAGCCGTCATCATCTGCCGAATGAGTGCCCATCAAGGCGACGGCGGCATCCGGTTAAGCGCCATCACCGCCAGCAACACCGGCAAATAAATCAGCGAGGCGAACAGGAGCTGGCGCGCCGCTTTAAGATTTTGCGCGACGGCAAGCCGCACGCTGTAAGCCAACATTACCCCTCCGAGCAGGAGCGCCGCCAAAAAGTAGATCCCTCCCGCCAGGCCCATCAACGTCGGCAGCAGGCTTACGGCGAGCAAGGCGAGACAATAGCCGACGCTCTGGCGGCCGGTGCTTGCGCCGTCGGGCTCGATCACGGGAAGAAATCGAATCCCGGCCCGCGCGAAATCGTCCCGATAGAGACAGGCGATCGCCAGCGTATGCGGAATCTGCCAGAGAAAAAGGATCGCAAACAGAATCCACGCGCCGAGGCCGAACTCGCCGCGGGCCGCGGTCCAGCCGATGACCGGCGGCAGCGCGCCGGGAATCGCGCCGACGATGCCGCAGAGCGAGCTTCGCTGCTTGAGCGGCGTATAGGCGAGCAGATAGCTGGCCGCGATCGTCGCCGTCACCAGCGCGCTTATGGCGTTGACCGCCACGGCCAAAATCGACAGTCCGGCCAAAGTCACAAGCACTCCGAACACCAACGCCTCCGTGGGCTGAATCCGCCCGTCCGGCAAAGGACGGCGGCGGGTGCGCTCCATGAGCGAGTCGGAGCCGCGCTCCATAAATTGGTTGAGGGCGAGCGTGCCGCCCGAGGCGAGCGCGGTCCCGGCGATCGTCGCGATCAATCGCGCAACCGCCGGCGTCGAATCCGCGCCGAGATAGTAACCGACGCACGTCGTCACCAAAACCATCAACGAGACGCGCGGCTTGGTCAGCTCGAGAAAATCCGCCAACCTCCGGTAGCCGCTGCTGAGCGAGACAGCCTGAGTTCCCGCGGTAAGACTCATACCGACGCCCTCCCCGGTCCGCTCCCCAGCGCGATCGGTGTCGCGATCTCCTGGCCCGCCGGGCCGCGCTCAACAAGCAGACCGAAAGACCTGAGGGTCACAACAAGACTCGTCGCCAGCATGAGCGCGCCCACCACGACGTGGCCGGTCCTGAGTAGAACCGTCAGCGTCGCGGGAAGGGTCATCACGAATTTTCCCAGATAGGCCCCCAGGCCAAGCCCAAGTTGACTCAGCAGGAGCCCGTTGAGCAAAAGCGCCGGCCGGAACAAGGCCGGCTGGTCGAGATGGCGCCGGAAGACGCGCAGCCCGACGAGGATCACGTGGAGCGAAGCGAGAAAGGCAAAAACCAGGTGCATGTCGAGCATGGCGCCGGTGTGGCGCAGCATGGCGCCGAAGAAAACCTGCGCGTAGATCAGCCCGACCGTCGCGACTCCCATCCGCTGCAAGCGTCCGGCGTCCGCGGCCTCAAGTTTCATCGGCCGTTCTCTCCAACCGCGGGAGGTAAAGAGAGCGAGGCTCACGGTCAGGGCGAAGAAGGCCTGGGCCAGACAGGCGTGAACCACCGCCAGCGTCTGCTCGACCAAAACGACTCTCAAGCCGCCTATGACGCCTTGGATGATAACCAAAGCGAGCGCCGCCGCTCCCAGCCAGCCGAGCCACCTCTGCGGCTCGCGGAACCAAAGCGCAACGGCCAACAGAGTCGTCAGGAAGCCGACTCCCGAGGCGACCAGCCGGTGGCTGTGCTCGAAAAAAATATTTCCCACCATCTTGGACCACGGATAGAGAAATGGATTGTAACCGAAAGTCGTCGGCCAGTCCGGCACGGCCAGGCCCGCCCCCTTGCTCGTGACCAGGCCGCCGATAAAGAGCAGGGGAATGGTGCAGATCGCCGTGAGCAGGGCGAGTCTATGCGGCCACACCGGAAAGGATGAGGGATGAGGGATGAGGGATGAACCCCGCGTTGCGCCTTCCACCGTCAGCTTTCCGCCTTCCCTTTAGTGCAAGCGGGCGGCCGTCGATGTGGTTGCGAGCTGTCGATCCTGCGGCAGCCAGTCCTCCTTGACCTCAGGAGAGCTGTACTCGTAGGCCCCACGGTAAACCACCGGCACGGCGTCGAAGTTGCCGTGCGGCGGCGGCGAAGCAGCCGTCCACTCCAGCGTGTTGGCCTGCCAGGGATTTTTCTCCGCCCGCTTTTTGGCGAAGAGGCTGCCGATGAAGTTTACCAGGAATGGAATCTGCGACAGGCCGAGCAGGAAGGCGCTCACCGTGATGAAGACATTGATCCCCTGGAGGGGCTGGAGAAACTCGTACTGCATGGGATTGTAGATGCGCCGCATGTGCCCGCCCACGCCGAGAAAATGCATCGGGAAGAAGGCACAGTTGAAAAAGATGTAGGTGAGGACGAAATGGATCTTGCCCAGCGGCTCGTTCATCATCCGGCCGAACATCTTGGGAAACCAGTAATAGACGGCGGCAAACAGAGCGAAGATGATTCCCGCCACGACATAGTGGAAATGGGCCACGATGTAATAGGTGTCGTGGATAAAAATATCCACCGGCGTGGAGGCCATGAAGATGCCGCTCAGCCCGCCGATTAGAAAGTTGGACACAAAACCCAGGGCAAAGAGCATGGGCGAGGTGAAGCGAATGGAGCCGCCCCACAGGGTTCCCAACCAGTTAAAGGTCTTGATCGCCGAGGGAATCGCGATCACCATCGTGGACATCATGAAGGCGGTGCCGAGCAGCGGGTTCATGCCGCTTATGAACATGTGATGGCCCCAGACGGTAAATGAGAGAAAAGCGATAGAGATCATGGAAAAGGCCATCGCGTGGTAGCCGAAGATCGGCTTGCGCGAAAACGTCGATAGGATGTCGGAAGTCACGCCCATCGCCGGCAAGACCAGGACGTAAACTTCCGGATGGCCGAAGAACCAGAAGAGGTGCTGCCAGAGTAGAGGCTCCCCGCCTCCTTGAGAAAGAAAGAAGCTGGTGCCGAACATGCGGTCGAAGAGCAGCATGGCCAGCGCCGTGGTCAGCACCGGCAGCGCGAGCAGCAGCAGGATCGCCGTGATGAACAGCGACCAGATGGTGAGCGGCATGCGGAAATAGGTCATGCCGGGCGCGCGCATATTGACGATCGTGGTGATGTAATTGATCGAGCCCATCAACGATGAGATGCCGAGGATGATCAGGCTGATGATCCACAGGTGCTGCCCCCACTCGACGCCGGTAAAGGCCGCCTGGGCGGAGAGCGGCGCATAGGCCGTCCAACCGGATGCGGCGGGGCCGCCGGGGACGAAGAAGCTTGACAGCATCACCACACCGGAGACCGCCCCGACCCAGAAGGAGAGCAGGTTCAGCTTGGGAAACGCCATGTCGCGCGTGCCGATCATCAACGGGATGAGAAAATTGCCGAAACAGCCCACCATGATCGGCATGACGACGAAGAAGATCATGATGGTCGCGTGCATGGTAAAGAAGGCGTTGTAAGTTTGCGGCGGGAGAATGCCCCCGTACATGTAAGGCTCCGGCACCCAGCTCATCAAAGGAATCTCAGTTTCGGGCCAGGCAAGCTGCCAGCGCATCATCATCGCCAGAAGTCCGCCGATGATGAGCATGAACAGGCCGAGAAACAGGAATTGCCGGCCGATCATTTTATGATCCGTGGAAAAAACGTAGGTGCGCCAAAAGCCCAATTCGACGTGGTGAGCATGGGCGTCGTGCGCGGTTGCTGCTTCACTCATCTTTCACCTCTGTTCGTGGTTCGTGCTCGTTTGTCGTGCTCGTGTTTGGCAAGGGTAGCTCGCGCTCCGTCTTCACGAACACGAGCCACGATCACGAGCACGGGATTTACTTCCGGGGCCAGCTCTCTTCCACCCACTTGGCGTACTCCTCGGGCGTGTGCACGTGGAGCCAGCCGCGCATTCCGGAGTGGCCGAAGCCGCACAACTCGGCGCAGGGCAGCTCGTACTTGCCGGGCTTCACCGCCTGAAACCACACGAGAATATCGCGCCCGGGAACGGAATCCTGCTTGACGCGCAGGTGGGGCAGAAAAAAGCTGTGGATCACGTCCTTTGACTTGAGGATCACATGGACGACCTTGTTCACCGGGACGTAGATGTCGTTCTCGGCTTGAAGATCGTCTTCCGTGCCGAACTTTCCATCGGGGCCGGGATAAAGGATCTCCCAGTTGAATTGCTTGGCGGTCACCTGGAGCTGAACGTCGGGCGGGGGCGGGTGCGACTTGATTTTTCCCCAGCTCGAGACGCTCGCAAAGGACAAACCGACAAAGACGATCGCCGGGATCACCGTCCAGGTGATTTCGAGCGCCGTGCTGCCGTGCGTGTAGGTGGCGCGGCGGCCTTCGCGCTGGCGGTACAGGATGAGGAAAAGAATCATCAGCACCGTCACCAGGATGAAGGCCGCTCCCGTGATGTAGTAGATGACGTAGAAAAGATAGTCGATCTCTCCCCCGAAGGTGGAGACGTTTTCCGGCAACCAACTCATCATAGGAACAAAATTTCCTTTGCTGGTTTTCTGTTTTTGTTCTTGCTAACACAGCCCTATGCCCTTTGCAAGGGCGAAGGCGTCTTGTCGCCGTCGCAGACCTCCTCAAAGACCCCGGCTTGAGCCTTCCTGAATATCGTGATAATCATATATAACTATGGCTGAGTCCCATCCAGGCCAGCTCCAGGTTTTTAAGGCCGAATTCTTCAAAGCGCTGGCCCACCCGCTGCGCATCCGCATCCTCGAACTCCTGCTCGAGGACGAACAGAGCGTCCAGGAGCTCCAGCGCTCGCTCGGCGCAGAGCAGCCGATCGTCTCGCAGCAACTGGCGATTCTCCGCGCCAAAAACATCGTCGAACCCCGCAAGCACGGCACGACGGTGCGTTATGCGGTCCGCGATCGAGCCCTCGGAGAATTGCTAAGCGTGGCGCGAAAGATTTTCAACAACCACCTCGCGGGCACCCAAACCATGCTGCGCGAGCTGGCGCGAGAGAGCCGCAGGCGATAAATGCGCTTGTTTTCCAAAATCCTGAGCGTCGGCATCGTCACCGAACCTCTCGATAACGGCGGAGAAGAGGTAGAGCTCGCCCGGCAGGTGGCCGCGAAAACTCAGAAACTTCTGGGCCGCGCCGTCGGCATCCGGGAGGTCGACGCCGGCTCCTGTAACGGGTGTGAGATCGAGATCACGGGCCTGACAAGCCCGATCTACGATCTGGAACGCTTCGGCCTGTGCTTCGTCGCCTCCCCGCGTCACGCGGACATGCTGCTGGTTACGGGGCCGGTCACGCGCAACATGGAAGTTCCGCTGCGCAAGACCTACGAAGCCACGCCGGATCCGAAGCTCGTCGTCGCCGTGGGCGACTGCGCGAAAACCTGCGGCGTGTTTCAAGGGAGCTATGCGGTCGTAGGCAGCGTAGACGCAGTTATTCCCGTGGATGTCTTCGTCCACGGCTGCCCGCCGGAACCAAGCGACATCCTGCGCGGCATCCTGGCGGCGCTCGATCGGTTGCCGCCAAAGTGAATCCGGACATGACGCTCATGGGAACTTTAGTGACCGGCGCCATCGTGTGTTATCTCGCGGGCGCGCTTGCCGCGCTCTTGGGCAACGACCGATGGGGACGGATTCTCGGCGCTTGGGGCGCGGCTTCGGGCGCTGCGATCTCTCTCTCACTGGGAATGGTCGCACTCGCGAGCGGCTCGGTTTTTTCCGCCGTCTTCGATTTTCCTTCACTAACCGGATTCGCGCTCCGCATCGATGGGCTGAGCGCGCCGTTTCTCATTTTGACCGGGCTGGTCGGCGCGGCTTCGTCGGTTTACGGCGCCGGGTACTCCGCGGCATACACAGGCGTTTATTCGCTGCGCAAGCTCGGCGCATTGTTCAATCTCTTGTTGCTCACGCTCACGCTCCAGGTCATGGCGGACAACGCGCTGACGTTTCTCCTGCTGTGGGAAGCCATGTCGCTCGTGGCTTATCTATTGGTGCTGACGGAGCATCGCGAGCCCGCGACCGTCCGGGCGGCGAACTGGTATCTCGCCATTACGCACGTCGGCTTTGCCGCGTTGCTGGCCATGTTTTTTTTGCTTTCAGCCGGCGATCTGAGCACGGCGTTCGATACGTTGCGCGCCAACGCGCCCGTCCCGACGCAGCGCAACGCGATTTTTATTCTCGCGCTGCTCGGATTCAGCGCCAAAGCCGGCTTGATTCCGCTTCACGTTTGGCTGCCGATGGCGCACCCCGTGGCGCCGAGCCACGTCTCCGCGCTCCTGTCGGGCGTTGTCATCAAGATGGGGGTTTACGGCTTTTGCCGGATCGTGCTCGATCTCATGAGCGGCGGGCCGGCCTGGTGGGGCGGTCTCGCGCTCGCGTTGGGAGTCGCCTCGGCCCTCTTCGGCGTCCTCTATGCATTGATGGAGCACGATCTCAAACGCCTGCTCGCGTATCACTCGGTGGAGAACATCGGCATCATCTTCATCGGCATCGGCGCCGGATTAATGTTCCAGAGTTACGGATTGATGAGCTTGGCTGCCCTCGGTTTCGTTGCGGCTTTGTATCACACGATCAATCACGCGTGCTTCAAAGGGCTGCTCTTTCTCGGCGCGGGCTCGGTGCTCCACGCGACGCACACCCGAAACATGGAAGAGATGGGCGGCCTTATCAAGAAGATGCCGCGGACCGCGCTCATGTTTCTGATCGGCGCCGCGTCGATCTCGGCGCTACCGCCGCTGAACGGATTCGCCTCCGAATGGCTCATCTTCCAGACCCTGCTGGGCGGTTCCCATATCCCGGAACCTGCGGTCGCTCTAATGATACCGATCGCGGTCGCCCTGCTCGCCCTCTCGGGCGGTCTCGCCATGGCGTGTTTCGTAAAGGCATTCGGCATCACATTCCTTGCGATCGCTCGCTCCCCAGCGGCGGAGAAAGCGCATGAAGCTCCTCTCTCGATGCAGGCGGGCATGGGAATCCTCGGTCTCGCCTGCATCGGGCTCGGATTGACTCCTTTCTTTGTTGTTCCCGTGTTGGGCCGCGCGCTTGCGGGACTTGATAGGCTCGCTTGGGAAACGACGGTCTTTTCGCTGACGCTCCCGCTCAATACTCCAGCGACGTTCGGCTCCATGTCTTCTCCGTTGTTAGCGGCCGGATTGCTGATCCTGTTGGGGCTCATCCCACTCGCTCTGTGGGTGATCGGCGCAAATCGTCGAACTCGCGTCGGGGACACATGGGGATGCGGCAGGATCGCGCAGACGCCGCGGATGCAGTATACGGCGACGGCGTTCGCCGAGCCGCTTCGGCGCGTCTTTGCAGAACTCTATCGACCCACGAAAGATCTCTCGATCGATTTTCATCCGGAGTCTAAATACTTTGTCCAATCCATCGAGTATCAGAGTGAAATTCATCCTTGGTTTGAAAAGCTGCTCTATCAACCGCTGATCGGAATTTTTCATAGGATCGCCGATCGTGTCCGCTGGATACAAGCCGGCTGGCTGGGTCTCTACCTGACCTACATGCTCGTCGGTCTTATCGCGTTGCTGGTTCTTGCCTGGTGGACGCCATGAGCGCATGGTTCGTCGAGATTTTTCAGGTCGTGTTCGTCGTTGCCCTTGCGCCGGGCCTGGTGGGTTTGATCCGCTGGATCAAGGCGAGGCTGCAGAGCCGGTTGGGCGCGCCGCCGGGGCAGCCGTACCGAGAGCTCGGGAAACTCTTTCACAAGGAAGCCGTTGTCTCAAAAAATGCGTCGTGGATTTTTCGCTTTGCGCCTTACGCCGTCTCCGCGAGCACTCTGGCCATCGCTTTTCTCGTCCCTGTGCTCGTGGTGCCGCGCCGTTTAGATATGGTGGGGGACCTGTTCGTGGTCGTCTACCTGCTCTTGCTGGGGACTTTTTGGTTGGCGCTGGCGGGCTTGGATCCCGGCTCGGCCTTCGGCGGCATGGGGTCGAGCCGTGAAGTGACCGTCGCCGCGCTCGCCGAGCCGACCACCGCGACGGCAATATTTTCGTTGGCGCTTGGGGCGGGCTCGACTAATCTCGGAGCGATCGTCGCCGCGGCGCTGAACGATCCCTGGACGGTATTGACGCCGGGACATCTGCTGGCTTTTGCCGCGCTTTTTATCGTCGCCATCGCCGAGACGGGCCGCCTCCCCGTCGACAACCCGTCCACGCACCTTGAACTGACCATGATTCACGAGGCGATGATCCTCGAATACTCGGGGAGATATCTCGCTCTGCTCGAATGGGCGGCCTGGTTGAAACTCTTCGTCTTTCTCTCGCTGCTCGCCAATCTCTTCTTTCCCTGGGGCATTGCAACAACGCTCACGCCGGGCGCGCTTTCCTGGGCGATCGTCACGTTGCTGGTGAAGCTTGCGCTTCTCGCTGTCGTGATCGCCGTGATGGAAACTCGCGTGGCCAAACTGCGCCTGTTCAGAGTGCCGGAGCTGCTCACCGCTTCATTCGTGCTGGCCTTGCTTGCGATCACATCGTCGTTTCTCTTGAGGTAAGACATGAGCTCGCTTTTTTCACAGTTGGCCGTGCTGGGATCGAGCCTCACGCTGATTTTCGCGCTCATGCTGTTGTGGCATCGCAGTGTCGATGCTTACACCACCGCCTTCGCCTGGCAATCGGTGGTTTTGGCGGGGATCGTGGCAGTGGTCGCCTACTTTGAGCGCGATCCGGAGCTGTACTTTGTCGCCGCGATGCTTCTGTTGTTGAAGGGCTGGCTCATTCCCCGGCTCTTGCGCCGAATGGAAGGGCCGTTCGGCGCCGAGCAGGAGCTCCAGCCCTACGTCAATACCGCGACCTCGCTGCTCATCTCCGGTTTGCTCGTATTGTTCGCCTACGCGGTGTGCCGCCCGCTGGTCGCGCTCAGCCACCTCCCGACCCGCGCGGGCATGCCCCTGGCCCTCGGCCTGATCTTCGTCAGCCTCTTTGTGATCGCCAGCCGGAAGAAAGCGCTGACGCAGGTGATTGGGTTCCTCATGTTGGAGAACGGCATCGCCCTGCTCGCGGTCCTGGGAACTTACGGAATTCCCCTCGTGGTCGAGATCGGCGTCTTTCTGGATCTGCTCCTCGGCTTCATGGTGATGCAACTGTTTGTCTATCGCATCCACGAGACCTTCGAGAGCCTCGACGTGGAGCAGCTCGGACGGCTGAAACATTGATCGGAGACGGCTGAATGATTTTCGTTCTGCTTTTGCTCACGCCGCTTTTAGCGGCCGCAACCGCCGCGCTGGTGAGGCCGTACCGCCTCTGGGTCGGTTGGGTAACCACGGTGTTGTCCTTCGCTCCTCTCGGCGCGGCGCTGTGGCTCTCGGCGCGCGTGCTGGAGGGAGAAGTTTTGACGTGGGGTCCGGGAGAATTTTTGAGAGCCGACGCGCTTTCGGCTCTTCTCGCTCTCTGCGTCAGCTTTGTCGCCGCGCTGGCGGCGTGGCTCGGCCCGGGATTGGCTGTCGAAGACGGCTACGACGCCGCAGAGCGCAGGAGCTATCGCGTGTTCTCGAACTTGTTTGCGTTCACCATGCTCCTGGCAGTAACCGCGCACAACGTGGGCGTGATGTGGGTGGCGGTCGAGGCAACGACGATCACATCGGCGATGCTCGTTCCGCTCCACGTGACGAAGGCTTCGGTGGAAGCGTCGTGGAAGTACATCCTGATCGGCTCGGTCGGGATCGCCCTGGCATTCGTGGGAACGGTGCTGGCCTATTTCGACTTCGTCAACCTGGCCGGCGAACAGGCTTCCGCGCTCAACTGGACATCCCTCCTCGCATCCGCACCGTCGCTGCATCGCGAGGTTCTCAAACTTGCGTTTGTCTTTATTCTGATCGGTTACGGCACCAAGGCTGGTCTCGCGCCCATGCACACGTGGCTGCCGGACGCCCATTCCGAGTCGCCGTCGGCGCTCTCCGCGATGATGTCCGGCGTGCTGCTGGCCGTGGCCATCTACGCGATTGTCCGCTGGAAGATCGTCGTCGATGCGGCCGTGGGACCGGCGTTTACGGATCGGCTTTTGATCGCGCTGAGTCTGTTATCGCTCACCATCGCGGCATTCAGCCTGCTCGGCCAACGCAATTACAAGCGGATGCTGGCGTACTCGAGTATCGAACACACGGGCCTCACTTGCCTGGGATTGGCGCTCGGTCCGCTGGGAGTGTTCGCCGCCATGCTTCATATGGTCAATCATTCGGTGACGAAGTCGATGATGTTCCTGCTCGCCGGTCGGATCCAACAGCGCTATCGGTCGACAGAGATCGTCGAGGTGCCCGGTCTGATCCGGACCATGCCGGTCACGGCGGGTTGCTTCGCCGCGGGAATGTTCGCGATCGCGGGGCTCCCGCCGTTCGGTCTTTTTATTTCCGAATTTGCCCTGGTGCGCGCGGGTTTTACCGCCGGGCGGGCGTGGCTCATGGGCGCGGTGCTCGCGCTGCTCGTGGTGGCCTTCATCGCGCTCGTCACCCATCTGAACCGGATGCTCTACGGCACACCGCCCAAGTCGACTTCCGTGGGCGAACACACTCCCTGGGCGCTCGCGCCCATAGGATTGTGCGTCGTGATTCTCGTGATTCTCGGATTGGCGTTGCCCGCGCCGGTCAGCCGGCTGCTGAATAAAGTCGTGGAGATCGCCGCGCCATGAACGATTTGGGTTCGATCATCAACGCATTGAATCAAGCGTTGCCGGGACGCGCGACCGTGATTCGGATCGCTCGAACGAACGAGATCCATTGCCGCGTCGATCCAACGGCCGTCCGCGACCTGTTCGCAGCGCTGAGCCGGACTTGCGGCGCCGAGCTGGTGCTGATGGTCGGAAACGATCGCCGCGAGGACCGGGGCGGCTTCGAGATCCATTACCTGTTTGCCCATCGACGGGAGAACTGGTTTGTCGATGCGGCGGTGCCCGCGCCGGCGGAGGATCCCCGGATCGTTTCTTTGGGGACGCTCTGCTACCCGGCGTCCAGGTTCGAGCGGGAGATCTTCGACCTCTTCGGCGTCGTGCCGGCCGGCCACCCCGACCCGCGCCCGCTGGTGCGCCATGGTTTCTGGCCCAAGGACTATTTCCCGCTCCGAAAAGACGCGGGCCCGCGAACGTTCTCAGATGACGGACGCCCGTTTCCCTTCCAGGAAGTGGGGGGCGAAGGCATTTACGAGATTCCGGTCGGTCCGGTGCATGCCGGAGTGATCGAGCCGGGCCATTTTCGTTTCAGCGTCGTCGGCGAGACCATCATCGACATGAAGGCGCGCTTTTATTTCACCCACAAGGGAACCGAAAAACTGTTCGAGGGACGGAGGCCGCAAGAAGGCGTGGAGTTGGCTGAGCGCATTTCGGGGGACACTACGGTGGGGCATACTCTGGCATTTTGCCAGGCGATCGAGTCGTTGAGCGGAGTCGCCGTGCCGCCGCGCGCGCGATACCTCCGTGTGGTTCTCCTGGAGCTGGAGCGGCTCTACAATCACGTTGCCGACTTCGGGATGATCGCCAACGATACCGGTTTTGCGTTCGCGCATTCCCACTGCTTCCGGATCCGGGAGCGGCTGCTGCGGCTCAACAAGCGGGCCTCGGGAAGCCGCCTGCTGCGCGGCAGCTTGATTCCCGGCGGCGTGGTCCAGGATCTGCCGCGCGATTTCGACCTGGCCGGCGAGGTCGAATCGGCGCTCGCGGACTTTCAAGAGATCGTCGAGATTACGCTGGCGAACAGGATGGTGACGGACCGTCTGGAAGGCACGGGTCAACTGACGGCGCGCACGGCCCGCGATCACGGCGTCGTCGGTTTTGTCGGCCGGGCGTCCGGCATCGATACCGACGCCCGGCGCGATCACCCTTTTGCCGCCTACGGCGAACTGAAGTTCAAGGTCCCGGTGCTCGAATCCGGCGACGTCAAAGCCAGGACTCTGGTGCGCGTGGCGGAGGCGCGCGAGTCGGCGCGACTCATCCGGCAAGCGCTCGAGCGGCTGCCTGCGGGGCCGCTCTCGGTCCCGCTCAACGCATGCCCGCCGTTCGAACCGGCCTTTTCCGTCGTCGAGGGGTGGCGCGGTGCCATCGTTCATTGGCTCATGGCGGACGCGGCGGGAAAACTATATCGGGTGAAAATCATGGACCCTTCGTTTGTAAACTGGCACTCCCTTTCCTACGCGCTGCTCAAAAACATCGTTCCGGATTTTCCGCTCTGCAACAAATCCTACAATCAATCGTACTCGGGGAACGATCTCTAAGATCGTAATCAGCGAGAGCCTCCGGCGAAGAGCGACGAGAACCGGCGCCGCATTGCGGCGTGAGCAAGCCAAGAGTTCGCGTAGGTATGGGACTGAATGGCGAAATCTTACGGGCGGAATTAAGCGGAAACCCAACGTGCATCGATTCAGCGGGCAGCCATTTTTTCGATCGCCAGGAGAAGCTTCTCGTGCTTCCTGCTATCCATAATCATCCCCTCCAACACAGCGTCAAACAGCTCCGCGCCTTCCCAACAGGCTTGACTCTTCAAATAAAGACAATCGGCGGCAATTCGCTGCTCGTATTGTCGAAGTCTTGGGGTCCAAAAGGCAACCTCGTTTCGCGCTATTCTCAATTCATCTACTCCATTTCCCTCCTGTTTTTTCAGGAGTTGCATCATGGCGCATAGTAGAGCATGGTGCTGCTCCGCTTCGACGACGATGCAGCTGAGGAGCAAGCGAACGGGACCGGTATCATCCACCTTGTCCAGGAAAGCCTTGTATCTCTCCACCACTCTGACCTCCGCAGCAAGGTGCGCCTCAAGAGCCTTGGCAAAAAGCTCGTGTTCCTTTTTCGCATTCATTTCCGTCCTCCATCGCTTGATCCTTTGGGCGCTTCGAGAAGGAAGCGAAATGGGATCGAGATGCTACGAAGCGGGCGCTCGGTCGGAACCGGAGGATCGAGCAAAAACGGCGATGGTCGAGGCCGATCAAGGTAGGTAAAACTCCTGGGCCGTAACTGTGTGAGCTTTCTTGTCAGCGCCGCTCCTAGTGCATTGCAATCGTCTCCGCCGAAGCCACGCCAATCTGCGTGTGCCCCACTATCCTCGCCAGGCGGCCTACCGTGTAATCGACGTCTTCCTCGGTGTTGTAACGACTCAGGCCAAACCGGACCGAGGAGAGGGCATCCTGTTCTGTTAATCCCATAGCCAGGAGAACGTGAGACGGAGTTTTGACCTCAGTGGAGGCGGCGCCGGAAGAAGCATAGATACCTTCATCCGCCATGGACTTTAGGAGCTTGCAGGCCATAAGCCGTCTGAAGGTGACATTCGTCGTGTTGGGAATCCGAGCCTCCCTGCTTCCGTTAACTATTGCATGAGGAATTTGTTGAAGGAGCCCTTTTTCCAGCTTGTCCCTAAGCCCTCTCACGCGCGTATTTTCATCAGCAAAGTAGATGGAGGCAAGCTCTGCGGCTTTCCCCATGCCGATAATGGAAGCTACATTTTCAGTTCCGCCACGGCGGTTCCGTTCCTGGGGACCTCCAAGAATGAGCGGATGGAGTCTCACTCCTCTCCTGACAAACAGGGCGCCGACTCCCTTAGGGGCGTGAAATTTGTGGCCCGATAGCGAAAGCAGATCGATCTCCGCGAGCCTTCTTAAGTTAATGGGCACTCGCCCCACTGCTTGCACTGCATCGACATGCAACAGCACTCCCTGCCCCTTGACAATCTCTCCGATTTCCTCAATGGGAAAGACCACCCCGGTTTCGTTATTTGCCCACATAACAGAGACAAGAGCCGTTTCTTCGCGAAGAGATTTCCTCAGTTCATCCAAGTCCAGCCTTCCTTGTCCGTCGACGGATAGATAGGTGATCCGGTAACCTTGCGTCGCTAAATAGCGGCAGACGTTGAGCACGGAAGCGTGTTCCACTTTCGTCGTTACGATGTGTCTTCGCGACGGTAGAGCCGCCAGGGCCCCTTGAATAGCCGTATTGATGCTTTCGGTTCCGCCGCTGGTAAAGACAATCTCGTCAGGGTGGGTGGTGCCTAGAAGGACCGCTACCAGATCTCGAGCCTCTTCAAGTTTCTGCCGCACCTTAGCACCTAAAAGATGCGGGCTCGAAGGGTGGGCAAAGTGACAGGTGAGATATTGCCTCATGGCCAAAAACACCTTCTCGTCCACTTTTGTCGTGGCGTTGTTGTCGAGATAGATGCCGTTCATGAAAAACCTAAACCTCCTTTAGCCTTCAAGTATTCCATTGTGAGCGCGGCCATCTCTGCTCCCGCAAAGTTTGCTCCGGTCACAATGGCTCCTTCGAAGATAGCGCCCGTTAGATTTGCCTCCTTGAAACTGGCGCTGGTCAGGTAGGCCTGGGCGAAGTTTGCGTTCGCCAAATTGCTGCGATTCATAGTCCCATAGTTTAGCCGGCATCCCTGAAAGTTGGCCGCTCGCAAGTCGAGACCGGACAAATCCATGCAGGATAGATAGAGGTTTCTGAGATCGGCGCCGGCTAAACTTTTATGAGCATAAATCTTGTCAAGGAGTTGTTTGATATTACGCGTCCCATTCCCCATTTTGTTAATCCTCGCAGTTTTAGTTGGTGGGAGCTGTTTTTATCGCGAAGTGGGCGCGCCGGTTCTTTGCCCGGCAGGTTTCATTCTGCTCCTTGCAGAGAGGCAGCTCCTCGCCGTAACTGATAATAGAGAGACGGTCAGACCCAATGCCTGAGGCAACGAGAAACTGCTTCGCCGCGTCCGCCCTCCGGACTCCCAAAGCGAGGTTATAGTCGCTAGTGCCCCGTTCGTCGCAGTGTCCTTCGATCTCGATTTTGACCTGTGGATTCGCCTTTAGCCAACCGGCGTGCTGTTTAAGGCTCGCCCGCGCATCGGGCCGGATGGAATAGCGATCAAAGTCAAAATTCACATCCGCCAAGGGGCCCGTCTCCCCACCTTTCCCCAAAGTCCCCTTTTGGAACGCCTCAAGGCTTGACCCCGTTTTCTGGGATGACGCCGCTGTTTTTGCCGCGGTCCCCTTCGTAGGCTTGGACGCTGCGGAAGTCGAGCAACCTGCCGCGGACAATCCCATAACGAGCGCGAAAACTATCCCCCGAAAACCCATTCTCAAGTCGCAAAGGTTTTTCTCCATCTTCCTCCTCCTTTCGCTTTCCAATTGTGCATCTTCCAGGTATCCCGCAAGTCTGAACGTTAATCTCGTGGACATCGCTGATGTGCCCCCTATCTTCCCTGCCGAGTATCAGGGAAGGGAAGTCACTGAATCAAAACCAACAAACTACTACTTCTTTGGAGCTCCTGCTTCCTTCTCTATCGTCTTGGTCTCCGCAGTCGCCGCTGGAGCCGCAGAACCTGGCTCATTCGCTCCTGGGGCGGTAGCCACAGCTCCAGCATCCGTCGGAGCGCTTGCGGCCGGCGCAGGGCCCGCCGCTGGAGCGGGTTCTTCCTTCTTCTTGCACCCGGCAAAAGCAATAGCCACAGCTAAAGTGCCGGCCGCTAAGCAAGTGACCAATCTTTTGTTCATTGGATCTTTCCTCCTTCAGGTCTCTTTTAAAACGCCAGCTTAGCAGTACAACCTTGATATGTGGCTCTTGACTCCCAATTTTATATCCTCCTTGCTTTTTCAGATTCAGTGGTATGAGTTATCGATGGCCCCAGTCCATCCAAGACTTTTCTGATGGCTTCCGGCTTTATTGGGAGAAAGAGAAAGGCCGTGGCCCCTGCTTCGAGGGCCTTTACAATCGGCTCATATCCGGGTACAGACGTTGCGACTATAACCGGGCGGCCGTCCGCCAAGGCCCGGCATTCCTGTAATTGGGCTACATCTCTCGTACTTGGATGGTGAAGATGGACGATAATGCAATGGGGGGGATACGGATAGACCAAGCCCCATGCCTTTTGCGGCGACTCGCAGGTAACCACTTCGTACCCTTCCTGTTGAAGAACGGTAAAAAGCTGGGTATCTGGGTGCTCACCGATCAACAAAATTTTTTTTCCCATCTCTATCGTTTCTCTTCTCATCACACCGGCTTCGTCTTTTGGTCTTCTCTTCTTCATCAAGACCACTTTTCATTGAGCGATGACTCCAGCTCGTCAAAGACTTCTCTTAGCGCATTGCGTTCTAATGGATGGAGGAAGGCTGCGGCCACCTTCTCCAGTGCTTTCACGACCACCCCGCCCGCAAAGATGGGCCTAGCAACGATAATAGGGGGCCCCCCGGCCAGGACGGCGCATCCCTGAAGTGCGGAGATATCCCCTTTACTTAGGTTGCTGAGATGGACGATGATAAAGTCAGGGCGGAACCTCCAGACCAAACCCCATGCCTTTTGGGGAGACTCACACGCTATGACTTCATATCCTTCCTGTTGGAGGGCGATGAACAGTGACATCTCCGATTGATCGTCGATGAGTAGGATTTTTTTCCGGAATGGCACCATTCTTTTGTTTGCGAGGTTGTCGGAGACTTTTTTTGAATAATCACCCGCGATTGCCGAAGCGGTTGTAGTCATCAGCGGCTTCTAAAGAGAATTTCTTGGGTCCTTTTTCCCCGATCGTAAAAATTCGCGCGGCCAATGAGGCCTCAAGGATTCTTGATCTAATCAGTTCCTAGACTCTTTATTCCTAGCCGAAGAAAATTGGTCTTCATCCTCAGATAGCTCCACGCTCCGTAAGGTTTCTCTAATGGTTTGTGGTTTCGCAGGAAGAACGAGAAAAGACGCTGCCTTTTCTTTTACCGCTTTAACAAGAACTTCCTGCGCAAGAAGCGAAACGGTAGCGACGACAGGCACCTTTCCGGCCAGGGCCACGCACTCGTCCAAAATGGCTACTTCTTTTGGGTAGCGCAGCTGAACGATGATGAGGTGCGGCTTGTATAAAGGATACACGCCCCGGGCTCTGTAAGGCGATTCAAGAGCGGCAACCTCGTAACCTTCTTGTCCCAGCCAGGCGAAAAGCTCAATGTCTGGCTTCTCGCCAATCAACAAAACTCTTTTCTTCTCCTCTGCCATTTTTCTCGTCTCTGCTCTCTCCTTTACCTTCAGTGATCCACCGTGATTTTTCAGACATCCGGGTGAGCGAAGAACGATCCGTGGGCCACAGGAACATCCTTCATTTTCGCGGCAGGACCAAGATGATTGCAGCCATAGTCGGGGCGTGGGTGGAGCAGGTCAGGTGATAAGAGCCAATCTTTTTCGCGGTGAACGACAGCTCATACTCCCGCCCGCGGTTCAACTTAGTCTTCGCCACCACGTCACGTCCGTCAGGATCCGTAATCCCCACCTCATGCTCATCCGCGTTAACGACGAAGACCCTAAGCTTTACTGAATCTCCCTGGCGCACGGTTACGAACCCCGGAGCGAACCTGTAGCTTGACACCTCCCATTTTTTCGGGTCACTCTTGTCGGCCTGGCCCGGAGGCTTGAACTCGTACCCCTTTGAGAGATCCTTCGGATTGACCGGAGGTGGCGCAAGCTTATCGGTCGTCGTCGCACCCTTAAGCTCGATTGCGGTCATGAAGATTGTGTGTGTGGTTGGTGTACCTGTCTGAGTGACGCCGTCACTCGCAGAGAGCAAGAGCCCTAACAACGCCAGCAATGAAAGCTTTTTCGCGGGATTCATCGTTCTGATACTTTCACCGCTCGCGCTCCGTCTTACCTAAACCACCAAATTACTGGACTAGACCTCTAAGCATCCTTCCCAAATTTTTGCCGCCATATTTAGATACCTCCTGTTTGTTAGTCAACAAATAACAGTAACAGCCCCCCACGCAACTTTTATGTTCCTTTCGTGAGCTTATGTCAGGACTAGAAGATACCTTGTGCCAACGCAAAAGAAGTGCCATCCATGAGAAGAAAGCTAAGTGGCGGAATTTAGGAGGAAATTTTGGTAGGGTCTGGATTTAACTTAGAGAAAGACCGCAATTAGACTGCAAATTTTGCATTTTTACTAGGTACTAACCTAGAAAGATGCAAAAAATGCACAGATGAGCGAGGTTGCTTAGGCTAGGAGTGCAATTATTGCAGTGGGAGAATCTAAATCTCCTGTTTGGCCACGACCTTAGAACTTGGCAGGTTAAGTTTCTTGATCTTGAGATAGAGGGTCCGAAGTCCTATCTTGAGCGCCCTCGCAGCTTCTTTTTTGGTGGGAAAATACTCCAAATAATGACGGATAATTTCCTTCTCAGCTTCCTCCATCGTGATTCCGACAGGGAGTCTCATTTCTTTGCTGCTCTGGCCTCCACGAATGTTTTCTGGGAGATTATCCATGTCCAAGGTATCTCCATCGGCCATCAGAGCCATGCTTTCCACGACGTTCTTAAGCTCTCTAACATTGCCCGGCCAGGGATAATTTTGCAGGCGCGCAAGGACGTCCGGAGTGATCTTGCGAATCGATTTTCCGCTGGTTCTCCCCAACTCGCCGACAAAAAATTTGATCAGGAAAGGGATGTCTTCCTTGCGCTCGCGCAGCGGCGGAACTGTAAGGGTCACAACCTTGATCCGGTAGTAAAGGTCTTCCCGGAATCTCCGGGCCTTAACCTCGTTTTCCAGGTTTACATTGGTCGCGGAGAGGAGCCGAAGATTAGTTCTAATTTTCTTCGTTCCTCCGAGCCTACGGAACTCCTTTCGCTCCAACGCTCGCAACAGCTTGGCTTGGGATCTGAGTCCCATGTCATTGATCTCGTCGAGAAAAAGCGTCCCCTCGTTCGCCGTCTCAAAGACCCCGCTCTTCCGTTCATTAGCCCCGGTGAAAGCCCCTCTCTCGTGTCCGAACAGTTCGTTCTCCAACAGATCATCGGAGAGGGTGGCGCAGTTGACCGGGACAAACGGCCTGTCTCTCCTCGGACTTAACCGATGAATTTCGCGGGCGATGACTTCTTTCCCTGAGCCGCTTTCGCCGCAGAGCAGGATGTTGCTGTCGTAGGGCGCTACTCTTTCCAAGAGGACAAAAAGCTCCCTCATCGCGGGAGAAACGCCCAGAACCACGTTCTGAGGCTGAGGCCCCCAGGTCGAAGGCTCCGAGACCTGCGTTCTGTGTTGCCGATCCCACTTTTTCAGCGCCGAGTCCAAAGCTGCCGTGATATCTTTTACTGTTAGGGGTTTCGTCAAGAAATCGGCCGCGCCCATCTTCATGGCCTGGATGGCCAAGCTCATCGTCCCGAAGGCCGTAACAAAAATGACGGGGCGATCGAGGCCGTTTTTCTTAACATAAGCGAGGAGGTTGAGTCCCTCGCCGTCCGGGAGCTTGAGTTCGGTAACGACAGCCGCCACTTCGCGATCGTTCAGTAGGGGGAGAGCGGATCTCTGACTACTTGCTTCGACCACTTCAAAACCGGTTTTTTTCAGCGCGCCGGCCAGGCTTTCCCGGCTTTCTTGATGATCTTCGACTACCAGGATCTTTCCTCGCAGCAGCACCTGCCACCTACACTCGCGTTGAAGTAGGTAAAGAGATGAAGAAGGTGGTCCCTTTACCCGGTTCGGATTTGAAGGAAAATTCGCCTCGATGCATTTTCACAATCTCCAGGGCCAGCGGCAGACCTAGCCCGGCGCATGCCTCCTTTGTCGAAAAAAACGGCTTAAAAATGTGATCGCGATGGTCGAGAGAGATCCCCTCGCCGGTATCCGTGACGCTCATCGTAAGATGATCGCTTTCCAACTCTGTAGCGAGAGTAATGCAACCCTTGGGCGGGCTGGCGTCGATGGCATTCAACAGAACGTTTAAGATTGCCTGCTTAATCTGTACCGGGTCCGCTTGTATGGCAGGCAACCTTTCTTCAAGATCCAGCTTGACCGTGACGTCCTTCTTGGATGACGCGGCCCTTGAAAAGGTTTCCACCTCCGCAAGTAACGCATTGGCGTCGACCGTTGTGATCTGCGGCTTCGGGAGATCGGTGAGACGAAGAACCTCGCAGAGCAGGGAATCCAGTTCGGCAATGGCATTTCGGATTCTCTTGAGTCGATCAGGAATACCCTTGTTGTCCTCAATTTTGAGTTCGGCGATCTCGTCATCCAAGTTGTCCAGATTTAGCTGGAGAGCGTTTAGCGGGTTGCGAACCCTTTGAACAATTCCCCTCGTCATCGCTCTGAGAGGAAGAATGCCTCTCTGGGATTGCATGAAAATAAGCATACCACTGCCGGAACCAAATGGGAATTTACGCCAAGATTGCAAATCTCCCTCTGAGGTGGTAAGCGAAGGTCTGCCTTATTGAACCAAGTGGCTCCATTCACTTTTTTTCAGACGCTTGCGCTCTGGCTCCACATCGTCTCCGTAGCCGTCTGGCTGGGCGGGATCGTTTTTTTCCTCGTGGTCTTCGGTCCCGCCGCGCACCGCCTGCGTCCGGCCGAAGGCGTCCGGACGTTGAATCGCGGGCGCGGGGCGTTCCAGACGTTGTCCTGGATCGCGATCAACCTCCTGATCTTAACGGGAGTCCTGATTTTCGGGTTTCGCGCGGCGACCGGCGGATCGAGCTTGGGAATCGCCTACTACGCGACGTTGACCGTAAAGCTGCTGTTGTTCGCGGC
>Ga0156192_1123_pt1 | contig 43362 bp, 41 predicted proteins | sample RifCSPlowO2_12_FD_107845 | JGI IMG/M metagenome (GOLD analysis project Ga0156192, IMG submission 107845) | Deltaproteobacteria bacterium RIFCSPLOWO2_12_FULL_60_19
AAGCGCCTTCCTGCTCTGCGCCGCCGGATTGCTCTTCACGGTTATCTCCGTGAGCGGCCTGCAACAACTCGAAGGGCCTAATCATGAACCGACGGGGAGGGTTCCCCATGCGATCGCCGTGGGCGATTTTAACAGCGACGGAATTCCGGACATTGCGGTGCCCGCCGCGGCGGAGCGCAAAGTAACCGTGCTGATCGGCAACGGCAAAGGCGGCTTTGCCGCCAATCACAGCTATCCGACCGGAATGGGGCCGAGTTGGGTTGAGATGGGCGATTGGAACGGCGACGGCAAGCTGGACCTCGTGACGGCAAACACGGGGGCCGGAAGCCTGACCTTCTACTTCGGCGACGGCAGCGGGAATTTCACGCGCGCGCAAGATTTTCCGGATATTCATGGGCCGGCCTCCGCGGCCGCGTTGGACGCCAACCGCGACGGCAAACCGGATCTGGCGGTCGTCCAGGCCCGCGACTCCCGCGTCGTGATCCTCGAAAATCAGGGCGGCAGTTTTAGACCCGGCGCAACCTACGACGTAGGTCGCGCGCCGCACATCGTAACGAAAGCCGATCTCAACTCTGACGGCGTGCCGGACCTCATCGTCGGCACGTTCGCCCGCCACATGCTTGCCGTCCTGCTCGGCAAGGGAGATGGGACGTTTACGAAAGCGGGCGAGACGCCGGTAGGCCGCTTCCCCCATTACGTCGCGCTTGGCGACTGGAACCGCGATGGTCGTCAGGACCTCGCCGTGGTCTCGGCCGGTGAGGACGCGATCTATTTGTTCGAAGGCGACGGAACCGGCGCGCTCAGCAAGAGCGGCATGCTGCCGACCGGCGCGAACCCGCATGGCCTGACGGCGACGGATGTAAACGGCGACGGCCTTGCAGATCTTATTGTCTCTACGCGCAGCTCCGGCGAGCTGATCGTCTTCCTGGGCGACGGCAAGGGAGGATTTAAACCGTTGCCCGCGATGAAGACGAAACAGGATATTATCGCGCTCGCGGCCGGAGACTTCGACCGCGATGGAAAAATAGACTTGGCCTTGGTTTCGGCCAGTTACAACTCGGTGGTGATGTTGCGCGGGGACGGCAAAGCCGGCTTTGCGCCGTTCCCCGGCGCCAATGCGCAGAAAACGTGAGGTGAACGATGATTTCGTTGGAACGGGCTAACGAGTTACAGGCAGAGTGGATAAAAGAATTGCGCGCACAGATGCGCGTCTGGCGTCAGCCTGTGCTGGTCGCGTCGGTGATCGTGATGATACTCCTCGCCGCCGTGGTTCAGGCAACCTGGTCCGCCTGGTTTCTGCTGGCAGCCGGCCGCGGCTTTGTTCCGGAGACGCTTTACCCGGTCTGGGGATTTGTCGTCACGCTCGGCACCGTTTTCGGTCAAGCGGTCGGATGGGCCGGCGGAAGTCTGGTCGTGTTTTACCTGATGACGCTCGTCGGTTTTCCCGCGAGCTGGCCGACGGCGCGCATCGCGATGAGCCTCGTCTACCTCAGCCTCGCGGCGGTTCCCCTTTCCGCGTACCACTTTCTGTACGGCGGGTGGCTGGAGGATATGCCGCGTGTCGGTTTTGAGGAATGGCTTAAGGCCAATCAGCCCGACGCCTACCGGCTACTGATCTATGCCCACCCGGTCGTGGATCGTTTAGTGTTGCCTCTCGCTATAATCTTCCTGACGATTCTCTGGAAGTACGGCGACAAACTCGACCGCCATCCTATCTATCACGAGGTGCTGGCGCTCTCGCTGCTTGGAACTTCTTTCGCCGTGGCCCTCTCTCTCGCCATGCACTCCATTCTCGTCCACATCCGCATGTAAGCCATCCGGTTATGGAACGCTTGACCCCTGAGCAGCTGAAGCGGGAGCAAGCCGCGACTCTCGCTTCTCCGCGGATGCGTTATGGGTTGTTGGCGCGCATGCTCTTCCTTACGGCGGACCTATTCTACGGACGGAGAAAAAGCCTCTCCAAGTTCAAAGTCCTCGAGATCATCGCCCGGATGCCGTATCAGGCATGGGAGAATGTCGCTTACATCGCCATGACCCACACGCATGGAGAGCCCGGCTTCGCCCGGCGGATCTTCCAGCGCGTGCAGGAGAGCCGAATCCAGCAGGACAACGAGCAGTGGCATCTCCTTATCCTTGAGGAGCTGAAAAATAACAGGGGCATCCGCGAAAACTTTTTCCAACACTGGCTCATCCCTCAGGCGATCGCCTTTTTCTATTATCATATCTCCTGGCTCCTCTACGTGATCCGGCCCAGGTGGAGCTATCTTTTGAACGCCCATTTCGAGGATCACGCCGAACACGAATACATGGAGTTCGTGGCGGAGAATCCCGCCCTGGAACAGGAGGCGTTCGAGAGCTTATTCAGAGACGACTACGGACACTTCTCCTCCCTGGCGGATATGTTTCGCCAGATCGGCTACGACGAGAAAGCCCACAAGCTGGAGAGCCTCGCCCGATTGCAGGCGGCGCGCTTTCAGTAGGCCGGTTTAATCCGAGTGCAGAGCGATACGGTTGCCTTCGCTGTCGAGCACGACGGCAGGCCGGAATCGCCTCAGCGCTTGAGGTGCTTCTTGGTCAGCGCGTTGCTGTAGTCCCGAACTTCCGGCGAGACCGCCAGCAGTTGGCGGAACACCGGCTCGCCCTCGTGGGCGAGCAGGATCTCCGTGTCCTCTCCCGCCACCCGGCCAAGGTCGGCGTGAAGCGCCTTGTCGTCCTTCATGCGCGCCATGGCGTCGCGTAGGAGCTTCATAATTTCCGGAGGAGTCTTGGGCGCGGCATAGAGCGGCCGTCCGGCGCTGTCGGAGCCGGCCCAGCTCACGTACGCTTGCCATGGCACGCCGCTCGGGCGTTTCGCGCCGAGCGTCTCCTCAAAAGTCGGAACGCCGGGAAACTCAGGCCGTTTTTGAAACGACCCTCCCGACGTGAGCCGGCCCAACTGCACGAACGGCTGAAACCCTTCTCCCGCTAGCTCTTTCAGGTTCTGAATCCCGGCGGTGCCGAAGATGTCGGTCTCGCCGCGGCGAAACGCCAGCCGGATCTCCCCGCCGCCGGGATAGCCCGGCACCCAGGCAAGGTTCCATTTGAGAAACTCCGCGCCCCAGAGAAAGATTGCGTTCCAGCTTTCGTCGCCGGCGCGAACGCCGACCTTCAACGGCGGCCCGGCGGTTGAAAGGCGGGAAAGCTTTTCGGGTCGGATCATCGCCACGGAAGGCTGTCGCACGACGGTGCCGATAAACTGCCAATTGCGCAGATCGAACTTGGCCCCCTCCGCGCCGAGGATCTGCTGTTGGATGGAAGTCGTGCTCGTGTAATGAAGCGTGAGGCCGTCTGGCTTGGCGAATTGCTCGAACCAGTTGGTCGCGACCATCCCGCCCGCGCCCGGCATGTTCTGCGCGATCACCGTCGGATTGCCCGGCAGCGCCCGCTCCAGAAACTTGGCGAGGACGCGCCCTTCCCCATCGACTCCGCCTCCGGCGGCGAAGCCGAGGATGATGCGCACAGTTTTGTCCTTGTAGTAATCCTGCGCGGCGGCGCTGTCGGGAAAAACCAACAGCCCGGCTACCACGAATGCCGCGAACGCAACCCTGTTCCACATCGGCGTCTCCTCCCTGAGCCGAGCAAGCTCAGCTTCTGTGACAAAAACAGTCTTGGCCCTCTAGCTTGATTAGGTGAACTACCGCGTCACCGCGCCCTCGGAAGCCGACGAGACCAGCTTCGCGTATTTCGCCATGACGCCCCTGGTGTAGCGCGCAGCGGGGGCTTTCCACGCACCCAGGCGCGAGCGCAGCTCCGCCTCCGAGATTTCCACGTCAAGACGACGCGCGGCGATGTCGAAGACTATCGTGTCGCCGTTGCGCACGGCGGCGATCGGCCCGCCGCTCGCAGCTTCCGGAGCGACGTGACCGGCCATGAGGCCGTGAGTCGCGCCGGAGAAGCGGCCGTCGGTCAGCAGCGCGACGGAATCGCCCAGACCCGCGCCGACCAGCGCCGCGGTCACAGCGAGCATCTCGCGCATTCCCGGCCCGCCCTTTGGCCCCTCGTACCGAATGACGACGACGTCTTTGGCTTTGATCTCCTGGCGCTGCACGGCCTGGAAGGCATCCTCCTCGCGGTCGAAAACCCGCGCCGGGCCGCGATGGAGCATCCGTTCGTGGCCGGCGACTTTCACTACGCAACCTTCGGGAGCGAGATTGCCGTGCAGAATAACCAGACCGCCCGTCGCCTTCAGCGGATTCGCCAGCGGACGCAGCACTTCCTGGCCAGGCGTCTCGGTCGCGCTTCGCGCCTCGTCACCGAGGCTTCTGCCGGTGACGGTCAGCGCATCGGCGTGAAGGATGCCGCCTTCAAGCAGTCTCTTAGCGAGAAGCTGAATCCCTCCGGCCGTGTAGAGATCGCTGGCGACGAACCTGCCGCCCGGCTTTAAGTCGGCGATGAGCGGCGTACGTGAGCTGATGCTGTCGAAGTCGTCGATGGTCAGATCAACGCCCGCTTCCCGGGCAATGGCGAGCAGGTGCAGCACCGCGTTGGTTGAGCCGCCCGTTGCCGCGACCGAGGCGATGGCGTTTTCAACCGCTTTGCGCGTGAGAATCTGCGACGGGCGAATGTCGCGGCGCAGGAGTTCCATGACGAGTTTTCCGGTGCTGAAGGCAGCCTCGTCTTTCTCAGCCACCATCGCCGGAATGCCGTTGCTGCCGAGCGGCGAGATGCCGAGAAATTCCATTACGGTGGACATGGTGTTGGCGGTAAACTGCCCGCCGCACGCCCCCGCACCTGGACAGGCGGTGTCCTCGATCGCCTTGAGCTGTTGGGCGTCGATCTTCCCGCCGGCGTACGCGCCGACCGCTTCGAAGACGTCTTGGATCGTCAGGTCGCGTTCTCCGAGATGGCCCGGAGCGATAGACCCGCCGTAGAGCGCGAGGCCGGGAATATCGAGCCGGGCCAGCGCCATCACCACGCCCGGATTGGTCTTGTCGCAGCCGGAGATGCAGACCAGCGCGTCGAAGTGGTTGCCGCGCGCCACCAGCTCGATCGAATCGGCGATGACCTCGCGGCTCACGAGCGAGCACTTCATCCCCTCCGCGCCCATGCTGATGCCGTCCGAGATGGAGACGGTGTTGAACTCCATCGGCGTGCCTCCCGCCGCGCGGATGCCCTCCTTCACTTTGGCCGCCAGCCGCCGCAGGTGGAAGTTGCAGGGCCCGATCTCGATCCAGGTATTGGCGACTCCGACGATCGGCCGCGCCAGGTCTTCATCCGTAAACCCGATGCTCTTGAGCATCGAGCGCGACGGCGCCCGGTCCGGCCCGTCCGTGATCGCCCGGCTCCGTGGTTTCAAATTGTCAGCCATGACTTGCTCCTTGCTTTAAGTCTCTTCCCGAGACCATAACTTTAACTATGGCCCCGCCCGTTTTGCAAGTATACGTGTCGTTGACGAATGCGGTGAAGACAAGGGCATTCGGCAGACCGCTTCTTTCAACTTGTCGTGACACGGCCACTTGAGAAGGCCCGGCCGGCTCGCGCTCAGAATCCGAGTTGCTTGACGAAATCGTTCACGGGCGGCGACCACAAGCGACCGCCGGAGGCCAACAGCGCATGGCCGTCTTTGACTCCGGGCACCGGCGGCGTCATCAGGAACCGAGTCTTGCTGCCGCCGGCGCTGAACGCCCTGTGCCACTCCTTGGGCGCCTCCGCTCCCCAGAATAAATCGTTTTCCGCATAGAGCCAGAGCGAGGGTATCCGTATCGTCTTACCGAATTCCTCGAACAGCTTAGTCAGGCTCTCGGGCTTACAGCTCCGGCCCGGCGAGTCGTCCGGCGAGCCCCCGGCGCCCCCGGAAAAGTTGATGGCGCCGATCACGCCGGGCGGATTCATGGCGCCGATCCCGACGGTGGTCAGCCCACCCACGGACTGTCCGACGAGCAGGATTTTGTCCGTTGCGGCCCACGGCTGTTCCCGCGCCCAATCCAGCGTGGCGAGCACCGCCTCTCCCGCGATCTTCGCCACCTTTGCATAATCTGGGTCGGTCCGGCATGAGCCTAAGCGCCAGGTGGCGCCGGACCCTTCACCATCCACGCCGCCGGTTTCGCCGTATCCCCGCCGCAACGGCGCGATAAGCGCGAATCCTTTGCGCAGCCAAAAGTTGCCGTGCCCGACCAGAACGGGATATTTGAGAGTCGCCCGCACCTCGCGATCAGCCGCGCGGCCATGCGAGAAAACGACCGCCGGAAACGGCCCGGCTCCCTGGGGCTTGTAGAAGTGCGCCGCCATCGCGACGTCGCCGCCGAAAAACCCGCCGCCTTTCATCGGAAGCTTGAGGATCTGCGGCTGCACCCGCGCTTGAGCGGACGGCGCCTCTTTGCTCTCCTGAGCCCGCGGCGAGGGCACGCCCGGCGCGAGCGCCGCCGCCAAGGCCAACAGCCAAGGGATGATCCGTGTCAACATCACGTCTCTCTCTTGTTTGCTCTACGGAACAGCCAGTCAATCGGCGCTGTCCTTCTTTCTTCGGCACAAACTATGCGCCGCCGAGCCGTTGTGTCAAGCTGACGGGAGCGGAGCGTCTTGAACGAGCCTTCCGCAGACCGTATCCTGTTTGTGGATGACGTTCGCAAAAACCACCCCCAAGTTGTCCATAGCGCTGTTCATTCTCAGCCTGTGCGTCTCAACGACGCTCGCGCTGCCGCTCTCGAAGCAGGACGGCGACCAGTTGCAGCGCAAGATCGAAGAGATCGCGAAAAATGGTTCGGCAGTTCCGGTCCAGGCGAGAAGAACTCCGGTCTCGGAAAACGAAGTCAATTCCTATCTGGCGTTCAACGCGAAGGATAACATTCCTCGCGGTCTGATCGATCCGCAGATTAGTATCGTCGGAAACGGCGCGCTCGCCGGACGCGCGCTGGTAGATCTCGACGAGTTCAAGCGGCATCGAAACAGCCAGGGATTCATGGACCCGTTGAATTACCTCTCCGGCAAGGTCCCGATAACCGCGCGCGGCGTCCTCCGCACGCGTGACGGCAAAGGCCAGTTTCAATTCGGATCTGCGACGATCCTCGGCGTCCCCTTGCCGAAGCCGGTGCTGCAGGAGTTGGTGACGTTCTTCACCCGCACGCCCGAACAACCCAAAGGCTTCAACCTCGACGCGCCTTTCGACCTTCCCGCCAAAATCCGCGAGGTCGTGATCGGCAATGCCGAAGCGGTGGTAATGCAGTAGCGCGAGACTTGACAAACCCGCGCTAACCACCGAAAATCATGGAAAAGATGGAGGCATAAAATGACAAAGCTTCTCGCAAAAGCGTTTGAAGAAGCGTCAAAACTTCCCGAGACGGAACAGGATGTGCTTGCGCGTGTCGTGCTCGATGAGTTGGCCTCGGAGAGGCGCTGGGAAGAACTGTTCTCTGCCTCTCCGGACATGCTTGCCAAACTCGCGGACGAAGCGCTTGCAGAACACCGCGCCGGCCGAACTAAAGAGCTTGACCCGGAGAAGCTTTGATCTCGCGCACGACTGCGCAGTTCCGCCAAGCCTTCGCCGAACTGCCGCCGGAAGTTCAACGCCAAGCCCGCCGTGCGTATCGAATCTTCAAAGAAAACCCAAAGCAGCCGAGTCTTCGTTTCAAGCCCGTGCATCCAACGCTGCCGGTCTACTCTGTACGGGTCAGCCCCAATTATCGAGCCGTGGGCACATTGGAATCCGACACGATCGTCTGGTTCTGGATCGGCTCGCATGCGGACTATAACCGGCTTCTCTCCCAATGGCGGCGTAAAAGCTGAGACTGTCCTTCCATCGTTACCTGGAAAACGGAATTGCTCAGCAACTGAACCCGTGTTAAGGTCGGCGCATTGCATGTTGTGATCGATAGGAACTTCGTATGGAAATTGTAACAGTCTCGCCAAAATTCCAAATCGTCATTCCGCGGACAATTCGCAAAGCTCTAGGCCTCAAGCCAGGCCAAAAAGTCCATGTGATCCCGTATGAGGGCCGAATCGAGCTCGTTCCGGTTGAATCCATTCGGCAACGGCGCGGATTCCTGAAAGGCATCGATACCAACGTTGAGCGCGACTCAGACTAACTACCGGTCGACTATGGGATACGGGATTAGAAAGACAGAGCACACAGGACCGAAAAAGGGACGCGGCGCTTTCTACGGCCCCAAGGCGATAGCGAAGAAAGCGAGCAACCGTCAGCGCCGGAAGGCGGACAAACAGTCTATCGCGACACCCAAACAATCCTGATTGGACAACTCGTGATGAACTTGCTTACCCGCTCCGTTCCACTATTTCTCCTCGTTACCCTCTTCGCTACACCCGCCAGCCCTCAGCAAAAAGCTACGCACCCGCTGGGGAGCTTCGAGTGGCAGCCTGCGAACGACGGGATACTGATCAGCGCGTCGCACGGGACGTTCGACCGGAATACCGCGGCAATAGCCATCGACGCGGCAAGGCGTCTCAAGGCCGGCTATGTCGTCGCGCGCGGTTTTAGCCCCGGCGTGCGCATCAACGTCAACCGCCCGACCGAAGGCGCGTCCCTGCCTTGTGCCCAGGAGCCCCAAACTACGCGCGCCCGGGAAATACATGCCGAATACGACCGCTTGGTCGCGCTCGCCGCAGGCAACGCTCCACTCAGACTCTACATGGAAGTTCACGGCAATTCTCGGAAGGAAACGAGCGGTAATCTGGAAGTCGCAACCAAGGGAATTTTGGTAAACGAGGCTGCCGCATTGAAGTCGACGTATGCGGAGGTTCTCGCTGCCGTGAAGGCCGAGTGGCCGGACTATCCGGCGTTACAGCTGCTCATCGAGCCGGTCGACCGACTCTACTGGACCGCGAGCTGCGGCAAGCGGCTCGGCACCATGGCCGGCGAAAAAGTTCCCCGCGTTCTACATTTTGAGTTTCCGGCGGCTGCGCGCGCCGACCGGCTGATTCCCGCTGCCGGGCTCCTTGTGGCCGGAGTCATCGAAGTGTTATCCCTCCACTCCGGTCCGGCCCCATCGCCGGCTGTGAAATAACCGCGCGATTCCCGCCTGCCTGGTTTGACTTGCTTTTCTCCCGCCTGTAGTTTGCGTACGTTATGCGCGTCTTAAGCGACCTATTTAAGAATAATCAAGCCTGGGCCGCCGAGATCACCAAACGCGACCCCGAGTTTTTCCAGCGGCTATCCAAGCAGCAGGCGCCGCAGTATCTCTGGATCGGCTGCTCGGACAGCCGCATGCCGGCCAATCAAATCGTCGGGCTCGCGCCCGGGGAAATGTTCGTCCACCGCAACGTCGCCAACGTGGTGGTTCACACCGACCTCAACTGCCTCGCCGTAATCCAATTCGCCGTGGATGTCCTCCACGTGCAGCACATCATCGTATGCGGCCACTACGGCTGCGGCGGCGTGCTGGCGGCGTTGCGCGGCGAGAAGCTCGGGCTGATCGACAACTGGCTGCGTCACGTGCAGGACTCGCGGGAAAGACATGGCGCGCTTCTCGACTCACTCAAAACTGAAACGGAGAGACACGACCGGCTGTGCGAGCTGAACGTGGTCGAGCAGGTCGTTCACGTGAGCCGGACAACGATCGTCCAGGATGCCTGGACGCGCGGCCAGGCGCTGTCGGTGCACGGTTGGATCTACGAGCTGCGCGACGGTCTGCTGCGCGATCTGGATATCTGCATTACCCGCCCGAATGAAATCGCCCCGCTTTACCAATCAGCCGTCACCCGACTGAAAGGAAAATAGTCATGAGTAGTCCTGTCATTGGATTCATCGGCCTCGGCATCATGGGCAAGCCGATGGCGCGCCATCTGTTGAAGGCGGGCTGTCCGCTCGTGATTCATAACCGCAGCCGCGCAGCGGTGGACGAGTTGGCCAAGGAGGGCGCTCAGGTTGCCGGAACTTCACAAGAGGTCGCCGCGCGGAGCGACATCGTGATCACCATGCTGCCGGACTCACCCGATGTCGAGCTTGTCTACGCCGGCGAACAAGGGATCTTTGCCGGGGTCAAGCAAGGCACGCTGCTGATCGACATGTCAAGCATCTCACCGGTCGTCACGCGCAGGCTCACGCTTGAGGCTGAGAAACGCGGCTGCGACATGCTGGACGCGCCGGTAAGCGGCGGCGAAGCGGGCGCGATCAGCGCGTCGCTTTCGATCATGATCGGCGGCAAGGACGCGGCGGTCGAGCGCGCAATGCCGATTTTCCAGGCATTGGGGAAAAATATCGTCCACGTCGGCGACGCGGGCGCGGGGCAGGTCGCGAAGGCGGCAAACCAGATCGTCGTCGGAATCACCATCGCGGCCGTTAGCGAGGCATTGGTGCTCGCGAAGAAAGCCGGAGTCGATCCGGCCAAGGTGCGGCAGGTGCTGCTCGGCGGCTTCGCCCAGTCGAAAATCCTCGACGCGCACGGGCAAAAAATGCTGGAGCGCAATTTCAAGCCCGGCTTTCGCATCCGCCTGCATGAGAAGGACTTGAAGATCGCCCTGGCGACCGGAAGCGAATACGGCGTGCCGCTCTTTGTTACGGGCCTGGTCGCTCAGATGATGGCGGCGATGAAATCCACCGGCCGCGGCGATCTCGATCACTCCGGCCTGGTCACGTTCGTCGAAGAGATGGCGAAGATCGAGCTGGGCCGGCAATGAACTACCCCGCAGCAAGCTGCGGGGTATCAAGAGGCTCTCGGGTGACTTTTCTCCAACTGGTCACCCCCGAATGTTTTAATCGGGGGTCCAGTCCGAATTTCGCCTGGATTCCCGCTAAAAGCATGCGGGAATGACGGACTCTGACAGTTCTGCCAACCACCACTACGCAGCAAGCTGCGGGAAATTGACCCGAAGAGATTAAAACGGTTCATGCCTGTTCGTCTGCCGGCGGCGCCGGCGGCCTCGCGGCAAACATACAGAGCGTCGACAACAGGCTGACGAAGGCAAAAATGGTAAAGGGAATCGTGTAGCTCTTCGTCAGGTCGTAGCAAAACCCGGCTACAATCGGCCCCAGGAAAGTCCCCGCCGTCGTGATCGAGCGGCTCATGCCGTGGATCGTCGCGAAGTGCCGCGTGCCGAAGTAATCGGCGCGGATCGGCTCTTGAAGCGAAGCCAGACCGCCGTAGGCCAGAGAATAAATCACCGTGAAGGTCCCAAAGACGTAAAGATCGTCGGCCCAACCTATGAACAGCACCGAGACAGAGAGCGAAATGAGCAGGCCGATGATCAGTCTCCGCTTGTCGAATATGTCCCCGAGCCACGCCATCCCGAGACGGGCAGGAGCGCCGATCAACGCGGAAAGGCCGAGGAGCCCGCTCGCCGCCGCCGTGCTCCATCCTCGATCGACCAGGAGGATCACAAAATGGACCGAGACGCCCTCCGTTACCATATGGCGCAGCGCCATGGCGATGGAGAGATTCCAAAACGACCTCGTTCGCATCGCCTGACGCAGCGTGAAGTGCGCCTCGGAGGCGTGAGTTTCGCGCGCGTCGCCTTCTTTTGCCTCCGGCGCTTCAGCCGCCCCGCCCGCTTCCTGTTTGTAGATGCGCGCGATCAGCAAAGCCAGGGGAAGACTGACCACGAGTAAGATGATTCCGGAAACCACCGCCGCGGTTCTCCATCCCCACACGCCGATTATCCAGCCGATGACCGGCACGAGAGGGCCGGACAGTCCCGGTCCCATCCGGTAGATTCCGAACGCGAAGCTCCGGCGCGCGCGGAAGACCTGCGCGATCATGACGCTGATCGGCATGTTGTAGCCGAGGCTGGAGCCGAGGACGATTCCCAGGACGATCACCGCGTAGAGCGTCGGCAGCGACTCGACCAGGCTCAGGCAGAAAAATCCGACCGTGGCAACGAAGATGCCCGCGAACATCATTTTCGGCGGGCCGAACCGGTCCGTGGCGTAGCCCTCCAGCGGGCCCAGCAGGCCGGATTCGATTCTGGCGAGGGAGAACGCGCCCGAGATTGCGGTCCGGCTCCAGCCGAACTCCCGCTCGAAGGAGGGAAAGTAGGCGCTCAGTCCGAAATAGCTAAGGCCGGTGTTGACGGCGTGCGCCAGGCACCCGGCGATGACGATCCACCAGCGTTGATTCATGGGTGAGGTAGACCGAGGCTGGTGAAAACGCCCATATGCCATAGCCCGCCATTGGCGGGCGTTACGCTGGTCGTGCTCGGTCCGCTTCGCGTCAACGTACTGAAGTGAGTACGCCTCCGCTCGCGGACCTTCGCACGCCTCGTCTCTGGATCGTTTTGACCGGTCTCAAAATAGATTCGCAGGTAAAGAATCGGAACCGAAGCTTAGTCCAGCCACATCAGCTTCGCCGGATTATCTTTGAGCATCACGCTCACTTCATTCGGCTTGATCCCAAACCCCAGCAACGCGCGGATGAAGACGCGCATGCCGTCGATCGCGTTCATGTGGAGCACCTGGCCGAAGTCGCTGCCGATGATGCAGCGGTCCGGGCCGATCGCTTTGATCGTCCGGATCGTCTCCATCGGATCGGCCACCGGCTGGTACAGACTCGGGATCATCGGCTGGCAATAAGTGCCGACGTAGACGCCGAGATCGCGGAGCTGCTTCATCTCGTCGAGGAGCAGCTTGTTGAGCTCCAATAATGGATGATCGAGCGTCGCCCGGACGCCGATCTCTTTGGCGAGCTTGGCCAGCGGCAGCAGCTCTTGAAAGTCGGTGTGGCCGAAGCCGATGCCGACCTTCTTCTCCACCGCCAGCTCCATGATCTCTTTCACTTCCGGCAGGACCTTGCCGTCTTCGGCGACCAGGCGCACGCCGCCTTTTTCCGGTTGGCCGGCGCCGCGCCAGAATCCGAGCGAAGTAAACGTCGGGAACCAGATCATCTTGAAATTAGGATACTGAAGCGCGACCCGAATATATTCCGGCCTCATCCCGTGGCACGTTCCCGCGCCGCCGTAAACCTCGACGCGGTTGGTCAGCTCCCCTTTCTCGATCAATGTATCGATGTGCTTCTGCGTCAAGTACGCGGCCGTGGCGCTGACGTTCCAATGATCCTTGAACGCGACCGCGCGCATGCCGCACTTCGACGCCTCGACGGCGATCTGAAGCATGTCCTGCGAGCGGTGAACGAAATCGGGGTAGGCGTGGATGTGGCAGTCGATCGCGCCTTTGAGCAGTTCGTTTTCTATTCCCGGATAGATCTTGAGCATCTCCGGATTATCTTTGAGCATCTGATAAAAATAATCTTTCGCGTTGAGCTGGCGCACCCGCTCCAACGTCAAAGTGCGCCCCACCATCAACGCTTCCGCGGCCGCGGCATCGGCAGCAAAATCACACATCTCTCACCTCCAAGACTCAGTTTGTTGGGTTCGTTGGGTTTTTTGGGTTTATTGGGTTCATTGCGTTAGTTGGGTTTAGTGAGTCCGTTGGGTTCATTGGGTTGATTGGGTTCGTTGGGTTCTTTGGGTTGATTGGGTTCGTTGGGTTCTTTGGGTTTAACTCAAGAAACTCAATGAACTCAAGAAACTCAACAAACTCCCTATTGCCTAACTTTTTCCCCAAGCTTGAAGGAATCTTCGTGCGTCTTTGACCACCGGCTCCGTGACCGGGACGTAGGGAATGACGAGGCGGTTCGCGCCGGCCTCTTCAAACGGTTTAAGTTTTTCTTTAATTTCACTGATCGAAGTCCCTGGGATTACAGGTAGCCTGTCCATGTAGGCATCGGTCAGCGCGCCCATCGCCGCTTTAAAGCCGCCCTGCTTGAAGGCATCCTGAATCGCGTTGACCTCCGCCTCGAATCCCAGCCCTTTGAGCATGTCACTGTAGTGGTCGGCAAGGTTATAGAAGGTCAAAACCTGGCGGAGCTTCGAGCGCGCCAGCGTACGATCGGGATTCAACGAGACTCTGCATTTAGCGATGATCTCGACTTTGTTCGGATCGCGTCCCGCCTCCTTCGCCCCCTCGCGCACGCGCGCGGCGATCTCGCGAATCTTCGCCGGCGTCGCCATGTTGATGAACACGCCGTCGGCGATCTTTCCGACCAGCCTGGTCATCTGCGGCCCGAGGCCCGCCAGATAGATCGGAAACTTCGGATGGCTCGGTTTCCACGATAACTGGAATCGCTTGCCCGTCTGGTAGATCTCGCCTTCGTATTCGACGCGCTCGCCCGCGGCGACCTTGCGGACAATCTCGATATACTCGCGCGCGCGCTTGAGCGGACGGTCGAAAACGCCGCCGTGCCAGCCGGCGATGCTCTTGTTCGCCACGCCGAGGCCCAGCAGCAGGCGGCCGCCGGAGAGGTCTTGCAGCGTCGCCGATTGAATTCCAAGAGTCACCGGGCTGCGGCCATAGATGTGGTAGATCGCGGTGCCGAGCTTGATCGTTTTCGTCCGGCTCGCCGCGGCGGAGATCAACACCAGCGGATCGGTGCTGTTGGACTCCCCTTTCCAGTAGGCGCCGAAACCGACATCCTCGGCGATCTCGACCAGGCCGATAACGTCCGCCGCCGGGTAGTGCGCCGCCGAATTAATTTCTATGTCATAAACCATGCGCTGGTCCCTTCCAATTTTCAATGACTATGCGACTGAGATCGCGCCATGCGCCCGCTTCGAAAGCAGCTCTCCGTCCTTTTCCGTCACCAGGACCGTTCCGCCCCATGTAAATCGAGTCTTACCGTCCGCGCCCGTCACCGTCGGCCGCCAGAGCCATAGCGTGTTTTTCTCGACGGTAAGTTCCTTCAGCGCGTCCGGCTGGGTCATCGCCCCGATGACCGGTCCGTCGTCTCCGGCGCCCCTCCCGACCAGGCGAACCTTCGCCTTCATCCCGCCTTTCTCGGCGACACTCTTGGAAAATTCGAGAAGTTCCGCGCACGATCTCCCCGGCGTCAACAACTTAACCCCCTCGTCGAAAATTTCCCGCTGCCTCGCAACAACGGGCTTCCATGCCTCCGGAATCGGCCCGAGCAAAACCGCCTGGTCCTCTTCGGCGATTTGCGTTCCGAAAACCGCGATCATTTCGGTCTGAGCGAGGCTGTTCGCTTTGAGTCTGCGCCCTAGTGGCGGATCGGTGAAGCGCTTGGCGTCCGAGCCGTCGCTCATTCCCAGAGTGAGCGCCCAGGGAAAATATTCCGCGCCCAACTCCAGCATACGCGCCATCACGCGAGCGTAAAGCGCCGCCGCGTCCACGCCGGACCGCGCCGCCGCCGCCAGCTCGGCGAGCCCCGCTTCGGCAATCTCCACCGCCTTGCGCATGGAGGCGATCTCCTCGGCGCTCTTGATGTAGCGCGCGAAGCCGAGAATATCCGTTGCCTCCTCGAACCTGGCATTCGGCAACCGCCGCATCACGGCGGCGAACGCGCCGTGGTTGACCACTCCGTCGATCGACGTAACGTGGGAGACTCTGCCCCCCTTGAGTCCGGCGACACCGATGCGCGCGCGCTCCATCCCCAGCTCGAGCAACGCCTCGGCCATCGGCTCCGACCATTCGCGGCTGGTCTGCCACGGCTCGGGCGCCCAGGTGTTGCTCGAACTACGGTCTGCGATGATGATCGGCGGGCGGCCGTCGGTCGGGAGGACGACGGAGGAGCAGCGAAGCTGCGTCAGATAGCGCGCGTCAATGCCGTCCCCGAGCGGAACGAAGATGCAGTCGAAGCCGGCCTTGGCGCCGCTTTCCCTCACCGCTTTCCATCGGCGATCGCGCTCCTGCAGCGAATAGTTCGACCAAACATAAACAGTCGCGCCGGCTCTCGTCGGCGGTTTGTAAGCCATAAAAACCTCCACTGAAGAATCCAGAAGTCAGTAGCTAGGAGCCAGAATCCGCTCCGCTCCCTCATTCTGAATTCTGGATTCTGAATTCTTCTGTTCTACTGAATCGAAATCATCCCCGGCGTGCGCTTGACGAGCTGCACGGCGCCGGTTTTTGTGAGCACGACGCAGCCGCCCCAGCTGTATTGAACCTTCTCGTCGTCAGACATCGCAATCGGCTTCCAGATGTAAACATTGCCCTCCTGCATGACGACTTCGCGCACGCGCTCGCCGCGGTCCTGCGGCGTGAGCAGCGGCCCGTCGTCGCCGTAGCCGCGCCCGTGCATGAGGATCAAGCTGTTCATGCCACGCGACTTTCCGAAGCTGTTGACCGAATCGATGAACTCGTGGTACACGATGCCGGGCTTGAGCCGCTCAAGTCCGGCGTAGAAAAGATCGCGCTGGAGATCGGCCACCCGCTGCCACGCCTCGGGGATCGGCCCGAGCATGAATCCCTGCTGCTCCTGCGCGATCATCCCGCCCCACAGCGCGTCGACTTCGTTGTGAATCCGATACATCGGCTGAAGCGTGCGCCCCTCGGGCGGATCTTCGAAACGCGGTAGCCTCGCGGCATCGAGCGGGCCGGTGTAAAGCGCCAGCGGATAATAGCCGCTCCCCAGCTCGAGCATCCGACGCATGACGCTCGTATAGAGATGCGCGTCGGTGACGCCCGGCCGCGCCACCCGGCCCATCTCTTCGATGCCCGCCGCCGCAATCGCGGCGCCGCGGCGCAGGCAGTCTATTTCTTCGCCGCTCTTTACGTACCGCGCGTAGGCTACGGCGTCATCGTCGTCTTCGAACCTGGCGTTCGGCAACCGGCGCAAAACCTCGGCGTAGGATGTGTGATTGACCACCCCCGCGTAGGCGCGCCCATGTACCACTCGGCCGCGACTGAGGCCGGCCACGCCGATCCGCGCGCGCTCCATGCCGTATTCGATCAGCGCTTCGGCCATCGCCTCGCCCCACGAGCGCTTTACCCGGCGGAACTCGGGAAGCCAGTCGTTGCCCTGCTCTACGTCGCTGACAATAATCGGTTTGCGGCCATCGGTCGGCAGGATCACCGCGCCGTTCTCCAACAGCGTGAGATAGCGGCAGTCCGACCGCATGCCGCGCGCCTGCTCAAGCGACAGGTGTTGGTTCCGCCCGTCGACACAGAGCGGAACCAGAATGCAGTCGAAGCCCCGTTTGGCCGCCTGCTTCCTGACCGCCTCCCAACGGCGGTCGCGTTCCGCGAGAGAAAAACCTTTCCAAGTCGTATCCGCCGGCGCTTCCATATCGTCCTCCTTCACAGAGCGTTGAAAGCAGAGTTACCTCTTCTCCGCGAGTTTCAACCTCGGCTTCACTTCGTTTAGCAGCAATCGCATCTGCCCTGCAACATCCGGCGAGATGACGCGCGCCACTACCGCCTTGAGCCCGGCGTCGACATACCCTTGTAGCTTGGCCGCGCAGTCTTCGGGAGTTCCGAAAAAAGGATTCAGGTGGCGCAGCGCGGAGCGCGGCTGGTGGAAATACCGCTCCGCCAAGCTCCAGCCGTTTTCTTCCGCCTGCGCCGCGTTTGGATCGAGGCGAAAGGTGGCAAAGAGTGCGGAGGCAATCTTGCTGCCATCGCGCCCGACCTCGCGCGCGAAAGCGTCGATCTTTGTCCTGCGGCTGGCAAATTCCTCCAACGTGTGCGCCACAGTGAACCAACCGTCTCCCAGCCGCGCGACGCGCTTGAGAGCGTTGTCGTTGTCTCCCGCCGCGATCCATATCGGAATCGACTTCTGGATCGGCCTCGGCTGAATACCGATCTTCTGAAAGCGATAGTACTTCCCTTCGAAGGCAAAGTTCTCGCCCGCCCACAGCCGGCGCATGACTTGAATCGATTCGTTCAGCCGGCCCGCCCGTTCCTTGAAAGGCACTCCGCAGGCCTCGAACTCGATTTCCGCGTGCTTGTACTGCGGCGCAACGCTCACGCCGAAGAGAATGCGACCGGACGAGATGACATCCAAAGTGGCCAGAGAATGGGCCAGCAGGACCGGATTGCGCAGCGCGGCGATCAACGGCACGGCGCCGATTCCGACCTTGCTCGTCTTGGCCGCGAGCGCCGCCATGATCGTGAGACAGTCGGCGTGCGCCCGGTCGAGCAGCGACAGCCGCGGGCTGTCTCCCACCCAAAGATGATCGACCCCCGCCGCTTCAGCCTGTCGCGCTGCGCCCCAGAGCTCCTCTACTGCGCTCGGCCCGTGCTCTCCCCGCACCAGGTGACGCGTGTGCAGCAGCAGGCCGAATTCGACGCTCCTTGCGGCCATGCGTCCTAGCGATAGGCGACGCGGAGGCTGGTGACCTGAGGGATGCCGGCAACAATCTGGCAAAATGAATCGCCGCCGTCTTCGGTCAGCCACACGCCGCCGTCGGTCATGCCGAAAAGGAAGGTATCGGGCTCTTCCGCATCGCCGGCCACGGCGCGCGGCGCGGCCTTGAAATATTCCGGCAGGCCGCCCGAGAGCCGCTGCCAGGACTCCCCTTGATCGGCGCTGCGATAGAAGCCGGTGTCGGCGCCCTCGGGCCGGCGCCAGAACGGCGGCGGAACGGCGGCGGCAGCGGTGAGAAACACCTGCGGCCTCGAAGGATGGTAAGCGACCTGCGCCATGTAGCGGCGATCCAGACCCGCATCGCGCTTTGTAAAGTGGTCGCCTCCGTCCACGCTCTTGTAGAACCACTTGCCCGACGTGGCGATCACGACGGCGGGATTGTCCGGCATCACGGCGACCGAGTGAGAGTCGAACTCCGTCCCTTCCCTGATATTTTGCCAGCTCTTGCCGCCGTCCTTGCTGCGAACAATCCAGCCCTCCTCGACCGCGCCGAAAATCAGGTTCGGGTCCTGGGCGCACAACGCCAGCCCCTTCACGTGGCTCACGTGCGGCGGCTGAGGGAAACTCCAGTCGATGGTTTCGGGTAGAGTTCGCAGCTGCTCGCAGTCGCTCCAGCTGTCTCCTCCGTCATCGCTCTTGAAGACCGACGAGGGTCCGGTGCCGAGCACCAGCTCTCCGGTCGTCGGATGCTGGACCAAAGACCACGCTTCCTTGTAGGTGATGCCTTCGTTGATCTCGCACCAGGTCTGCCCGCGATCGTCGCTCAAAAAAACTCCGGCGCGGCTGGTCGCGGCGTAAATACGCCGCGGGTCCCGCCAGTCGATCACGACCGGCGATCTGAGCGCGCCCTTGCCCTGCAGGCCGACCGCGCGCGCCCGATAGCCGCCGTTATCCGGCACCGCCTGATACAATCCTTCCGCCGTCCCTATATAAAGGACGCGCTCTGAACCCGCTGTCATAGGTCTCCTCTCTTTCCGCTTGCCCGACTAGCCGACAACTCCCTGCTGCCGTAGCATACGCATTTGCTCCGCACGGTAGCCGAGCTCCGCCAGAATCTGAGCGCTCTGTTCGCCGACGAGCGGCGGCGCTTTGGCGGCCGTGTAAGCCAAGCCCTCGTATCTTACACCCGAGGCGACAAGCCGCAACTTCCCGGCCTTGGGATGTTCGACCTCTTCGATCAATCCCTCGTGGCGCACCTGAGGGTCCGCCAGGACCCCGGCCATATCGTAAAGCGGCCCCGCGGGAACGTCGTTTTTCGCCAGCAGCTTCAACCACTTCTGGCGCGTTCTCCGGGCGAAAGCCGGCGCAAGCTCCGCTTCGAGCGCGGCGAAGTTTTCCCTCCGCTCGTCCCTAGTCTTGAATCTCGAATCTTCCGCAAGGTCAAGCCGGTCCACAGTCTTCAACAATGCTATCCAGAATTTTTCCGGCACTGAGCAGTGGATGACGAGCGGCAACCCGTCTTTCGCCGCAAACGCAAAGGCATGCGCGTTCTTCACGCGCGCGGCCCGGTCCGGCGTCTCTCCCGTGCGCAAGTATGCCGCGGCCGCCTCGCCGATAAAGGCGAGCGTGGAGCGTAAAAGGGACGTCTCGACCCGGCAACCCTGCTGCGTTTTTTGCCGCGCGAACAGCGCGCCCAAGATTCCGTAGCCGGCCGAGAGGCCGGTGACGTAGTCGGAGAGCGCGATGCCCATCAGCTTCGGCTTGTCCATGTCCGTCAGAACGCTGAGCAGGCCGCTCATCGCCTGGCCCAGCGTGTCGAAGCCGGGGTTATTCGCATACGGCCCGCTTTGGCCGAAAGCGGAGATCGAGCAATAGATGAGTTTTTGGTTCAGCGCCCGCAGGCTCTCGTATCCGAGCCCCAACCGCTCGGCGACGCCGGGACGAAAATTTTCCACGAAGACATCCGCCTGCTTCACAAGCTTAAGGCAAATCTCTTTCCCCTGCGGGCTTTTGAGGTCCAAGGCCAAACTGCGCTTGCCGCGGTTTAAGTGAGCGAAGTGCGGGCTGAAGAACGGATCGGGAGCGAAGTAGCGGTACGGGTCGCCGTCGGGCGGGGCTTCGATCTTGATGACGCGCGCGCCGAGGTCCGCCAGCAGCGCCGTCGCATAGGGGCCGGTCACAAACGTGCAGCACTCGACGACCGTGATCCCTTCCAGTGCCCCAACCGGCATAAAAAAATTCCCCCGGCGTTAATCTCCCATGGGTGCCGCGGCAAAGTCAACATTGGGGGGCCAAGAGCGACCGGCGGATAGCATGCACCCTGCATCACGAAGGCGGGCTTGTTAATTTTGGCTGTTCCGAATAAAAGCGGGCATTCGCAAATAACGATGCATGAGTCCCGGAGAGCTACCATCCAGGATCTTAGGAGCCTTTGGCGCTGGTATCGTTACGGGTATGAAAAGGAAATGAAGGAATGAAAAGGGAATCTCTAGTCAAAAAGAATTTGGATTTACTAGACGAGTTTCTGAAGCACGCGTTCGATCATCCGGACGTCTTAGAAGTAGTCCCACAGGATGGAACTTTAGTGCTCCTACCGGCCGGGGACCCGGTCCTGGAGCGACAAAACAGAAAGACTCTGCGTCAGCTACGGGCCAGTGGCGGGGAAGTGGTAACAATGAGACTCAAAGCCACGAAGCGCAAGGTTTCCAAGGTCGGGTAGTGTGGTGTTTCCGAAATCCGTCTGTATGAACCACCATAACATAAACCCATTTTGTTTGTAACACAGTAGCACTAAGAGGCTGCTGAAAAAGTGGGATTCATGGTTCGACCCTTCGCCTTCGCTCAGGACAGGCTCCCTCGACTGCGCCTTTAGTCCCGAGCTTGTCGAGGGATCAGCACGAACAGAAAATCTCTAACGTTTTCAACCATCCCTTCGTTCGCCCTGAGCCCGTCGAAGGGTGGACGAAGGGTTTTTCAGCAGCCTGCTAGCTTGACAAGCTCTGCGCCTTGCCGCGCCCCAGTCGCTGCAATGAAATTCCTGTGACCGTGCGCAGCAGGGCGCGATAAATTCGCGCCCCTACGTTCGGGAAGATCGTCGGCCGGCTGGGAGCGGAAATGGAGACGTTCCCCGTTCTCCGCTCAGCGGTCGGAGGACGCCAAAGCAGGCAGCCGGCGGCGGCTACCTTGCCGGCGGAGAATCCGTGGTCCCGATGAAGACCAGCGGTTTTTCCCCTCGGAGGTGGCTCGGCGCGACCACGTAGTCGCCCCTCACGGCGGGGGCGATGATGTTCTTGGTCACGTCCGTTCTCCCCGCGGTGACCACCCAGCCCAACCCTCCAACCACAAGCCCAAGCACGGCGTAGGTGACCTTCACCGGCGTGTAGAAGAGGCTGGTGACGAAGGAGCCCGCGCCGTAACCCAACTCCTGCGCGGTCAGGGAGTCCGTGGACTGCCCCTTCGCTTGGGCCTCTGCCCTCCCTGAAAAGACGGGAGCAGCGATGAGGGCGACGATAAGAAAAAGAGCTGAAACGGCTCGCAAAGTGTTCTTCATAAGCAGTCTTATACCACGACTCGAACGCCTCGTCAAAACTTTTTTCCAGTTATCCTTCCCTGTTGCTTTACCCCAGTTCCCTGAGCTACAGAATACCAATGACTCCCGGCAACGAAGGAAAAATCATGAACGATGAACGCATAACCGTCGGCATCACAGTCAACGGCGTGACCCACCGGGCCGTGGTCGAACCACGCACGCTGCTCGTCTATTTTCTCCGCGAGCAGCTCGGCCTGACCGGCACGCACGTCGGCTGCGACACCAGCCAGTGCGGCGCCTGTACGGTTCATCTTAACGGCCGGGCCGTCAAATCCTGCACGATTTTCGCGGTGCAGGCCGACGGCGCGGAAATCACGACGATCGAGGGGCTCGCCCGCGACAGCGCGCTCCATCCGGTGCAGGAGGGCTTTCGCGAGAAGCACGGCTTGCAGTGCGGCTACTGCACGCCGGGGATGATTATGAGCGCCGTTCACCTGTTGCAGGCGAATCCTCGCCCGACCGACGCCGAGATCAAGCACGCGCTCGAAGGCAATATCTGCCGCTGCACCGGCTACGTCAATATCGTCGAAGCGGTCAAGTGGGCCGCAGAGCGGATGAGAGGCGATCATGTTTCCCGCTAATTTCGGATACGTGGCGGCGCGCTCGGTCGAGGAAGCGACCGAGCTGTTAGCCAAGTACGGCGAAGAGGCCAAGCTTCTGGCCGGCGGCCACAGCCTGATTCCCGCCATGAAGCTGCGACTCGCCTCGCCCCGCCATCTCATCGACCTCGGCCGGGTGCCCGGTCTGAGCGGCATCAAGGTTGACGGCGAAACCCTGTCGATCGGCGCTCTCACGGTCCATGCCGATGTCGCGTCATCCGATCTCGCGCGGCACCGCCTGCCCGGGTTGGCCGAGGCGGCCTCCGTGATCGGGGACGTTCAGGTGCGCAACCGCGGCACCATCGGCGGCAGCGTCGCGCACGCCGATCCGGCGGCCGATTTTCCCGTCATTCTCACGGCGTTGGACGCGTCGTTCGTCCTGCAAGGCCGATTCGGCAGACGAACGGTTGCCGCGCCGGATTTCTTCCTCGATTTTTACACCACGGCCCTGGCGCCCGATGAAGTGCTTACGGAGATTCGCGTTCCGCTGCCCTCTTCCGGCTCAGGCACGGCCTACGCGAAGCTGCCGCATCCCGCTTCGGGCTACGTCGTCGTCAGCGCCGCCGCTTTGGTGGTCCGCGATCCATCGGGCCGATGTGTCTCCGCCGCCGTCGCGATCGGCGGAATGGGCAGCCGCCCGCAGCGCGCCGCAGCGACCGAAGCGTCGCTGCATGGGCAGCCGCTCACTCCGGAGGTTATCGCCGCAGCTGCTGCCAAGGCCTCCGAGGGAACCGATCCGGAGAGCGATCTCTACGCCAGCGCCGACTACAAACGCCACATCGCTACGGTCTATGCCCGTCAGGCCATTGAGACCGCCGCAAGCAGAAAATAATGAAGACGTGTTCGTGGCGAAAAAACGTGATCGTGCTCGTAAACAAAATGCGACGAACACGAGTCACCGGAGGACCGCTTCGAGGTGACACGATCACGAACACGACGAGGATAACGTCATGACGACACAGCGCGCTCCAAGCGGACTTATCGGCGCATCGATCCGCCGGGTGGAAGACCCGCTCCTGGTTACCGGCAAGGGATGCTACGTGGACGACATTCAGTTGCCGGGAATGCTCCACATCGCCTTCCTGCGGAGCCCTTACCCTCATGCAAAAATTATTTCCATTGACACCGCCGCGGCGAAGGCGATGCCCGGCGTTGTCGCGGTGCTTACCGGCGACGATTTGAGCGAGCATCTGAAGGTGCCCGTACCCTCGATAGTGCGAGGCATGAAAATACCGCCGCAGCCCGTGCTGGCCCGCGGCGCGGTCCACGCGGCCGGCGCTCCGGTGGCGGTGGTCGCGGCTGAGAGCCGCGCGCTGGCGGAGGACGCGACGAGCGCCATCGAGGTGGAATACGAATCGCTGCCGGCGGTGGCCGACGCCGAAAAGGCGCTTGAGCCCGGCGCGCCCCTGGCGCACGAGGAATTCGACAGCAACGTCTGCTACACGGTTACGAAAAAAGGCGGCGACGTGGACCAGGCCTTTGCCGCGGCCGAGCACGTCGTGCGCATGCATATCGCCAGCCCGCGATTAGTGGCGATGGCGCTCGAGCCAAGGGGCGTGCTGGCGAGTCCGGAACCGATGGGGCAAGGTCTCACCGTCTGGCTCTCCACGCAGGGCCCGCACCGCGCGCGCGCGGACCTCGCCACCGGCCTCGGCTTTCCCGAACATAAAATTCGCGTCATCGCGCCCGACATCGGCGGGGCCTTCGGCAGCAAAGGCCCGCTCTACCGCGAATATATCGTGGCCGCGCATCTGGCGCTCAAGCTGGGGCGGCCGGTCAAGTGGATCTCCACGCGGAGCGAAGATTTCCTCACCACCAATCAGGGGCGCGATCAGGCGATGACCTCCGAGCTGGCGCTCAAGCGCGACGGAACTATGATTGGTCTGAAAGTCCGCGTAGCGGCGAACCTCGGCGCGTACCTGCAATCCAACACGGCCGGCCCGCCGCAGCGCATGATGGCGATGGCGCCGGGCTGCTACCAGATCCGCAACTGCCACGTCGAAGTTGTGGCGGTCTTCACGAACACGGTCTCCACCGGTCCCTATCGCGGCGCGGGGCGGCCGGAGTCGGTGCTGAACATCGAGCGCCTGGTCGACAAGGCGGCGGCCGACCTGGGCATCGACCGTCTGGAGATCCGGCGCAAAAACTTCATCCGACCGGAACAGTTCCCGTACAAGACCGGCGTCGGCGTCGAATACGACTCCGGCGATTACGGGCGATCGCTCGACGAGGCGCTTCGGCTTTCCAACTACGACGAGCTGATCCGCCAACGCGACCAGGCGCGCAAGCGCGGCGAGCTGGTCGGCGTGGGGATCTCGACCTTCGTTGAGCCAAGCGGTGGGGCCGGCTTCGAAAGCGGCGCCGTGCGCGTTGAGCGGACCGGCGTAATCACGGTGCTCACCGGCTCCAGCTCGCACGGCCAGGGACATGAAACCGCTTTCGCCCAGGTCGCCGCTGAGAAGCTCCGCGTTTCGATGGATCAGGTGGCGATTCGTCACGGAGACACTTTGGCCGTTCAACAAGGGGTCGGCACCTTCGGCAGCCGCAGCGCCGTCATGGGCGGCGGCGCCCTGGCCGTCGCCGTCGATCGCATCGTCGAAAAGGCCCGGCGCATCGCCGCGCATCTGCTGGAAGCTGCGCCCGAAGACATCGTTCAGGCGGACGGTGGATTCGCCGTGACCGGCGTGCCGGAAAAGAAGGTTACCTGGCGCCAGGTCGCGGGCGCGGCTTACGGACGCCTCCCAAAAGGCATGGAGCCCGGCCTCCAGGAGACGGTCTTCTTCGATCCCAAGCGCGAGGCCTGGGGCTTCGGCGCCCACGTGGCGCTGGTGAGGATCGACCGCGAGACCGGCTCGCCGACGCTCGAAAAGCTCGTTCTGGTCGACGACTGCGGCGTGATTATCAATCCCATGCTCGTCGAAGGGCAGGTTCACGGCGGCGTGGCCCAGGGACTCGGCGAAGCGTTTCGCGAGCAGATGCTCTACGGGGACGACGGCGAGGCGCTCACCGGCTCGTTGATGAATTACGCCGTGCCGCGCGCGAGCGACATGCCGCCGCTCGTCCTCGGAGAGACCGTGACGCCGAATCCGTTTCATCCGCTCGGGGTGAAAGGCGTGGGCGAGGCCGGCTGCAACGGCGCGCCGCCCGCGGTCGCCAATGCCGTGATGGACGCCCTGGCGCCGCTGGGAATCGATCACATCGATATGCCCTACACCGCGCCGAAGCTCTGGGAGGCGATCCGCCAGGCGGAGTCGAAGAAACGCTCGTAGCCTCAAATATCCGCGCTCTCGGGGACGAGCCGCTCCGGTCGAGGGCAATAGGGCAGTACCTTTAGGCAACCTTCGCGCTCGGTGCCCTCGCCCTTCGCGACTCGCCCCCTCGATCGCTAGAGTTCTGTGGTTTTCCTTCGTGCGAGGAATCACCCGCGCACGCTACCAGGTCGCGAATCCCATCGCGCAGCCGACGCCGTTCGGCGTCCGGTAGAGCGGCGCGTAGTCGATCATTCTGGCGGGCCGATTCGCAGCGGCTGCCGTCACGATCCAGTTGCGGATTTCAGACGTTCCTTCCACCAGAGTCGACGACTCCATCGCCTGGAGGAATTTCCGATCGTTGGCCTCCAGGGCTTTGATAAAATTCGCGTCGAGCGCTTCGTCGATCTTCGTGTGGCTCAAGCCGCCTGAGCCGACGACGACCACACGCCGTTTCTCCGAAAAAGCCCCGATGGCCGAAGCGAGCGCCTTGCCGAACTCGACGCACCGTTTGGCCGACGGCGCGGGCGGATAGTAGGTGTTGACCATGATCGGAACAACCGCCAGGCGCGCGTCGGGCGTAAGAAACTTGAGCACGCGGGCGAAGGCGTGGCCCAGACCGCCGTCGTAGCGCGTCTTTCTCGAATAGGCCGGGTCGAAGCCCGCGTCCATGAGACCGTCGATCAACGAGAGCGCAAGCGCGTCGTCAACTTTATAGCGCGCGCGGTTTTCCGTCCTCGATTGATTGAGATATCTGAGGCTGGTGCTCGCCTCGACTTCTTTGCCCACGAAAATAGAAAACGGCGGCATGTTGTCGTCGAGGAGATTTTCGTGCTGGTCGTCGCCGACGACGATCAGCGTATCGGGCTTTTTCTCCGCGAGAATGTTGCCGAGCTTGCCGATCGCCGCCATGCAGCGGTTCCACTTCGCCCGCTTCGCTTCCATCGTCTCTCGCTCAAGCTCGGGTCTGACCGGCAGCGGGTCCCAGCTCCGCGTGTTGAGCAGTCCCCACTGCTCCGGATCGAGCATCAACTGCGGCGCATGCGACATGGCCAGGCAACCCACGATCTCAGCCATAGAAAATCCTCCAGCAATTCATTTACACCCGAATACTTTCCTCTTGTCAACGTTCGGTGCGCTGAGATATAAGCATCGCTTGAAGGCGGAAGACGTGAAACTGTAGGGCGACCGGCCGGTCGCCCCTACCGCACGAAAGGAACCTTAAATTATGGCAAAGAGAACTGTGATCGAAATCCCCGGGCTGGCGCACGGCGTGCCGATCCCCAACGGGGCGAAAATCGGCAATGTGATTTTCTCCTCGGCCATTTCCGGCAAGAATACCGAAACCGGAAAACTGCCGCCCGATCCCGACGAGCAAGCGGAGGTGATGTTCCACAATCTTCGAAAGTTCATGGAGCTGGCGGGCGGCACGCCTGAAAACATCGGCAAGATGACCGTGTTTCTCCGGGACGAAAAATATCGCGATTCGATCAACAAGGCATGGCTCAAGATGTTTCCGGACGAACACAACCGCCCCGCCCGCCATGCGGTGAAAGCCGATTTACGCGGCGAGGTGTTGTTTCAGATCGAAGTAATGGCGGTGTTGTAGTCAGGGCACAACCAATCTCGTCATGCCCGCGGAAGCGGGCATCCTGTTCGTGTCTACGAGATACACAGGCTAATCGCCGCGCCATTCCAAGGCTTTTTTTTGCAGCTCCAGGGAGGTGTACTGGTCGCGGAACTCCCGCAACGCTCCGGCCCAGTCTTGCCGCAATTTCCTGCCGTTTTTCCGCGTTCGTCTCTTATCGAGGGCCTCCACGAAAGTCTCTACCTCTTTCTTCAGGTCCGGAGGCAGATCTTTGACCCGTTCTTCAATGCTTTTCATGGTAGAACCCCCTTGCCCGGCATGAGCGCATCATACCACCTCGCTATGACGAAGATACACCAGACTGCCCGCCGCGTTCAACTCCGCCTTACGTGGCGAAATTCCGCCGCTTCGGAATTACAAAAACGTGAAAGTTGGCGCGTGAGGGTTTGAAGTCAAGATGCGAGCCGCGATCCTACCCGGTTCGCAAGATAGTCAAGATAGCAATGCCCGACCCCCGCAGGCCGTGGAGTTGGCGGGCGGCACGCCGGAAAATATCGGCAAGATGACCGTGTTTCTCCGGGACGAAAAGTACCGCGACTCGATCAACAAGGCATGGCTCAAGATGTCCCCCGACGAGCACAACCGCCCCGACCGCCACGCGGTCAAAGCCGATCTAGGCGGCGAGGTGCTGTTTCAGATCGAAGTGATGGCGGTGCTGTAACGCTTTGCTGCGTACCTGCCTCAAATCACGGTTTTTGTGGTCACGAGGTCCCGACGGGAATCGACCTCGTGTTACCAAACTTTGGCGGAGGAGATCAGGAAAACCTTGAGATGGAGCGTGCAAGTGCCCAGCTACAGCGAGACAGTCGATTTGCGGGGCATCTGGCAAGCACTTTAATGCAGGCGATAGACACCCAATACGGGAGGATTTGGGGTATGACTGCGGAAAGCTGACCGCTATTTATAGCTCCACTCGTAGTTCCTGTCCCGATAGGCCTCTTCCGGCATCAGGCTGGTGAGGTTGCGCTTCGCCATCTCCTCCTGAAACCTCAGGCGAATCTCGGCGGCCTCGTCGGGATACTCGATCTGGTCGCGCGCCCTGTCCTCCACTTTTTCGCTGATGCCGCTGAACCCGCGCGGCGGATGGATGGCGAGATAGCGCGTCGGCGCGGGCTTCGGCCTAGCGCCACTGGGCGAAGGCCATGCCGCATCCCGTGCCCGCCGGAGCGCGGTAGGTCGTGATGTAATCGAGCAGCTCCATCTGAGCCGTCTCCATCGCGCCCGCCAGCGCGACCCAGTTAAGAATTTCCGAGGTGCCGCCGCGAAGCTTCGCGCGCGGCAAGGAGAAAAGTTTCTCGCGGTCTTTGCGCATCAGCCCTTCGATCGTTATCTGATCCAGCTCCTCGTCGATGATGACATGGCTCAAACCGCCCGAGGCGATCAGCACTACGCGCGCATCCTGCTGCCATGACTCGATCCCGCGCCGCACCGCCTGCCCGAAGGCGTAGCAGCGCTTGGGCGTCGGCTGGTTGGGAGGATAGTAGGTGTTGACCATGATCGGCAGCATCGGCACCGTCCCGCCGGGCCACAGACGCCGATAGAGAAAGCTGAAGGCGTGGCCGACGCCGATCTCGGCGCGCAGACGATTGCAGCGCGCGACGTCGAATTCCTCCGTCGTCAGCGCAGAGATCAGATGCTCCGCTAATTCCTTGCCGTTCGGGTATTCAGGGGCCGTCTCGGCCCAGCCCCGCTCCTCCGCGTCTTTCCAGCGTGCCGGGTTGCGCCCCGTGTGCTTGACCACGGGTAGCGACTTGCCGTGGTAGATCGCGAAGGTGGGCATATTGTCATCGTGGAACTGCTCCTGCTGGTCGTCTCCGAAGATCACCACGAGGTCCGGCTTCGCCTGGCGCAACAGCTCGCCGACTCGGGCGATTCCCTTCTGGCAACCGTCGTAGCGCTCGCGCCATTTCTCCTGCGTCAAGTCCCTCTCGAGGTCGGGCTTGCGCTGCTTGACCGATTTCAGCAGGCCCGGGTAATCCAGGCGCGGATCGGTTTCGTCCTTTTCGCGCAACAGATTCCATTCTTTCCAGGAAATGCTCAACTGCGGGCTGTGCGACGTTCCGAGGCCCAAAACGATCTTCGCCATAAAGTTCTCCGTTCGCCCGGCTATTTTTTGATAATTTCCTTGAGCAATTTCGCAACCTGCTCCTGGTTGCTCCGCTCGGGAGTGTCCATCAGGATATAGTGGAACCTCCCGGTAAGACAGATTTGTAGTCCGGTCGGGAAATAGAATCAAGAGATCGACGATCGAGCGGGCAAAGAGAAAATAGCGACACTCGCTTACCCGGCCTGGCGGTCGTGGTAAGAAGCGCTCCAGGTTTTGGTGTATTCCTCTCTCGCCTGGCCGCGCGAAACTTCGAAATGGACGCTCCGATTCTTCTCCGGATCGCGGATCAAGCCGAGCGGCTCGCCGCCGTCCAGCACGACTTTGATCTGCTCGCGCAGCATTTTCCGGTAGAGCGTGATCCCTCTGTCGGCGGCGCCGAGATTTTCCCGGCTGCGGTCGAACACGGCGCCCTGGGTTTCCCAGGCCATCATGTCCTGGCTGGCAAACGAGGTCATTTGATACTCGCCCTCCGGCGTCGTCAGTTGGGGAAGATATTCCACCGGCGGCCGCTCGGACTGCTCCGCCCGCTCGCCCTGTGCCGAGGGGCGAAAGGTCATCCATACGATGTAGGTATGCGTATCGTCGATCGGAGTCCGCCAGTGGATGACGAGGTCCGGCCCCTGCGGAGCATAGAGCATGTTGGGAAAAATCAGCGGGTGGCCGGCCTCGGTCTCCTTCTCGTTGGCGTCCGCATAAGTCCGTTTTTTCAGCACGCCCGCCCACAGCGGGCCTCTTACCTCTTCGAACTCCAATTTTTCGATCGGCCGGTAGTAGTAATCTCCGCCCGCCATGCCGCGCGCCTTGAATTGGTGCGCGTGCAGAAAGTAGGTGTGGGTCGGGTCCACGGAGTTTTCCATCGCCTGGAGCCAGTTGCAATTATGCACCGGCAGCACGACGATTTTTCTAAAACCGTCCTCGCGCACCAGGAGATCCCAGCGGGGAAGCAGCGGCGCCGGGTTCGGCCCCATATAGGTAAACAGAAGCCCCGCCATCTCTTGAACCGGGTATGCCGTCTGGCAGACTTTCTCCTTGAAGCCGCTTCCCGCCGGCTCGAAGGGCTGCTCCAGACATTTTCCATGAACGTCGAATTTCCATCCGTGATAGGGGCAGCGGATTCCGTCGTCCTCGACCGTTCCGTAGTACAACGACGTGGCGCGATGCGGGCAGTGCTCGCCGATCAAGCCGTATCTTCCCTGCGCGTCCCGGAACAGGACCAATTCTTCACCGAGAATTTTTAGTCTCTTCTTCGGCTTCTCCGGTGTAATCTCTTCGGCGGGACCGATCGGGTGCCAGTAGCGGCGCAGCAGAGAGCCCGCGGGCGTGTCCGGCCCGACACGGGTGAACATTGCATTTTCTTCTCGGCTCAGCATGGAGCTTCCTCCTTCAAAGAAGTTGTCAGGCCCACCTTAACCGAAAAGAGGATCGAGTTGCAAGGAAATAATTTAAAAAAGATGAGTAAAATCAGGTAGTTACTGTCGATATATAAAATATTCCAACATTAACGATCTTACCGCCGAGTCACTTGATCGCCTCGGTGGCCGGCTCTGAATTCGTCGTTGTTGTGTATCATGTCTTCCGCCTGCGTGTTGCTGTAGGTCCTGCCGGGTTTCATCGCGGTTTTCGGATCGAACGGCGGGACGTCGACGCGACGCCGCATAGCGCCGCCGCGCCCACCAGCGACTCAAGATCGATTCGAACTCCTCGCACCACACCTCCAGCCGGCAAAGAAACTTATCGAGCGATGAACCGCGCGACGGCGCCAACAGGCCGTCAGGCGGTCGGCCAAAGCGTGATTTCCTCTTCCTTTAGTTCCAGAAAAATCTGTTGCCCCGCGGGAGGGGGGCGCAAAGCGGAGCCGATCACCCGGCTCTCCCCCCCGATACCGACCGTATACTCATAGTGGTCTCCGAGAAACTGGCTGCTCTTCAGGGTGGCCGCGACGACATTGTCTTGTCCGTCAGGCGGTGACGGCCACACGGCGATCTGCTCCGGGCGGATCGCCACCATGACCTGCTGGCCGACGGCCCGCTTCAGCATCGCGGACGACGGAAGCCCCTCGCGACGCACGCGGAGCGCCGCTCCGCCCGCGTCGCGCAGCTCGACGACAAGACCTTGCTCGCTCACGCTCGCGATCCGGCCCGAGAGAGCGAAAATTCTGCCCAAGAAATCGCGCGCGAAGGAAGTGGACGGACGATAATAGACATCTTCCGGGCTGCCCACCTGCTCGAGCTGGCCGTGGTTCATGATCGCGATGCGGTCCGACAGGCTCAAGGCCTCCATCTGGTCGTGGGTCACGAACAGGACCGTGACGCCGACGCGGCGCTGAAGGTCTTTGAGCTCGCGGCGCATCTCCTCGCGCAGCCGGGCGTCTAGATTGCTCAGCGGCTCGTCCAGCAACAACACGCTGGGCGAAAACACCAGCGCCCTGGCGAGCGCCACCCGCTGCTGCTGGCCGCCGCTCAGCGCCGGCACGGGACGGTCCTCATAGCCGGCCAGGCCGACCAGCTCCAGCGCGGGTAGGACCTTCTCCGCGACTTGAGCGCGCTTTACTCCTCTCACCTTCAAGGGGTAGGCCACGTTCTCGAAGACCGTCATGTGCGGCCAGAGCGCGTAGGATTGGAAGACCATTCCCATGTCGCGCTTTTCCGGCTTGATAAAAATCCCCTTGCTCTGGGAAACGATGCAACGGTCGCCCAATAAAATCTCTCCCCGGTCGGGCTTTTCCAGGCCGCCGACCATGCGCAGCGTCGTGGTCTTGCCGCACCCGCTCGAACCCAGCAGCGTAAAAAATTCCCCCTCGTTGACTTCGAGATCGATACCGTTAACGGCCGCTACCTCGCCGAAATGTTTATAGAGACCTTTGATGCGAAGAAAGCTCACAGCGTAATTTCCCTTATGATGGTTAGTGGCCAAACGCCGGATGCTATTCCGCTCGTATTCCCACCTTTAGGCCGAACGACCTGGCGATCAGCGCCAGCCCTAAAGTCATCGCCATGATCAGGATCACCGTGATGCTCGCCACCTCCCGGTATCCGGCGGCCACCTGATCGAGCGCCAACAGCGAAAGCGTTCGCGTGTCCGAAGTCGCAAGCAGAATGATGGCCGAGGCGTGCTGAGCGGCGAACATGAACTTGATGACACCGATGAGAATCATCGTCTGGGCCATCAGCGGCAGCACGATCTTGAAGTAAGTCCGCCAGAATCCGGCCCCATGCATCCGCGACGCCTCCTCCAGCTCGCTCCCCAACTGGACGAAATTGGCCTTGAGGATCTGCGTGGAGAGCGTCACCCCGCCCAGCACCGAGGCGATCACCAGCAGGAACAACGTGCCATAGAAGGGACGAAATACCGGCGTGCCCAAAAACAGCCAGAGCAATCCCAGGCCGGCGAGCACTCCGGGAATCGCGGAGGGCAGCCAGCAGATCGAATCGAGAATTCCCCGCCCCGGAAGCTTCGTGCGGACGAGCACATAGGCGATGAGCGAGAAAATAAAGGCGCCGACCAGACCGGCGCTCACCGCGACGATCAAGGTATTCTTAAGCGCCATGATGATCCGTGGATCGTTGATCGCCATGGTCCAGTACTCGAGCGTCCAGGTTCTGGGGAGATTGAAAAAGCCGAAGCGGACCATGAAGCTGCCGCCTAAAACGCTCAGGACGGGAACGACGTCGAGCAGGAACACCACCAGACCCAGGAAGACGGTGGCGGGATATTTCCAGGCGCCGAGATCGACGAGCTTCGGTTTGAACTGGCCGGTCACGGTGGTGAACTGCCGGCGCGCGATGAGGCGCCGCTGCATGGGGATGAAGGCCACCAGGAAGAGCAGGATGACGCTGCCCAGCGCCGCCGCCTGATTGACCAGCGGCGGCTCCTGGCGCGCGAGATCGACGATCTTGGTCGAATAGACGTAGAAGCCCCACGGCACCCCCAGCAGGAGTTCGGTTTCGAAGCTGCTGAAGATGCGGATCACGCTCAGCAGAAAGACCACGACGATGATCGGGGTCATCATCGGCACCGTGATGCGCACCATCGTCCGCCAGGTGTTGGCCCCCGACATCCGGCTCGCCTCTTCCATTCTGGCATCCATCCTGCGAAACGCCGGAGTCATGAGCATCACCTTGGTGGATATCCCATTCGCCACTACATGGGTCCAGATAATTCCGGGGAAGGAATAGATGTCGAAGTTCAAGCCGCCGAGGAACGGCATGGTTTTCAGCCACGAGTTGATCAGGCCGGTGTGCGGATCGAGCAGGAGCATCCAGCCGAAGGTGGTCGCGAGGTTGGGCAAGATGAAGGAGATCCAGAAGCAGAACTCGAAGCCGGCGGCAAACGGGACGTTGGTCCGGGCCAGCAGCCAGGAGATGAGGATGCCCATAGGCAGCGCGACGACCTGGAGTACGATGCCGATCCTGACGCTGTTCCACAGGGCGCGCCAGATGCCCGGCTCGCTGAACGCATCCCGCCAGGCCTGTAGCCCATAGACCGGCGGCTCGGCGATCGTGGCGATATTAAAACTGTTGACGAGAATCAGGAGCAGGGGGTAAACGACGTAAAACCCCATGGCCCCGATCAGCAGCGCCATCAGCAGCGTCCCGCCGTTAAGCGATCCGCTCCAGGCGCCGCTTCTCATCTTGACGGCGGCGGCGTTCGTTTCAGCCATCGAGAGATTTCCCTTCGGCGGCGGCCCTAGCCCTCCTTGGCGACCGCCCTCTGGCTGCACCGCGGATGGCAGCTCCCCATCTGGCAGACCGCGCCGGCTTTGCTCACCGCGGCTTCGAACTCGCGGTGAATTCTTGGATCCTCGTCGTCGTACTCGATCTGGCCGCCTCCCTGCTTGACGCTCGTGTAGGTGGAGCCATCGCTGTCGGTCAACCGCATGAAACGGTATCGCCAGCTTCCCCAGCGGAGCGCGAGATATCGCGCCGGCGCCGCGCCCGAGTTAAAGTGCTGATGGAACCACTGGTTGGGCGGCACGACCACGCTCCCCTGCCGCCAGTCGACGCGCTGCATCTCCTGCCCTTCGGGCCAGAGCACGGAGTATCCCTGCCCGCCGAGAACGATCACGTGAGCGCCCGGACCGTGGCGGTGTCCTTTTTTATAAGTCCCGACCGGGAACTCCGAGATATGGCAGCCCATCGTCTGTCCCGCCAGGTCGAACTTCATGTTGGTCCCGCCCGCGCCGCGCTCGCTATAATCTTTCAACGTGACCGTGTGCGTGTCCGAGACAAAGTTGGTCGTCATGAAAAAGCGGCCGAAGATCTCGCCTTTGCCGCTGAAGTAGTCGTCGGTTTTCGGATCGAAGCGGTCGGTGAAGACAAACTCGTCGCCGAAGATGAAATCGAGATTGTGAAACAGATTCATCATGAAGCAGCTGTTGGTCACGGCGAAATAGCGCGCCGGCTCCGTGCCGCTGCCGTTGAAGTGCTGGTAGGCTGCGTTCAGCGGAATGGCGAAGAGGCTCCCCGGCCCCCACTCGAAAGTATGTTTCTTGCCGTCCCTTTGCCATACGGTCGTCGCGCCGTGCCCTTTGGCGACGTAAACCATCTCTTCGTAGAGATGCTTCTGCGGCTTGAGCTTTCCCCCGGGAGGAATCTCGCAGACGTAACCGTCGTTCACGCCGCCCGTGCCGTCCAGCACGACGAAGGCGCCAAGGCCGCCCTTCAGATCCCAGGGCGCGACTTCAACGGTCCTGATGTCTTCCACGAAGAATCCATTGATGATCGGGATTTTCTGGGCCGCCTGCCAGATGTGGTAGCTGTCCACCCGGGGCAATTTCGCAAGGTCCAATTTCTCGACTTTTTCCGCTGCCATGACAAACTCCTCTCTGGTTAAAGGGCTATCCGCCGTCGCCTAGCCGTTGGCGGCCGCGTGCTCGGGCCTCATAGCCGTCTGTGATGTGTTACCAAACAATCCGATTCTTTCATTGATGACGTCCAGCTCGATAATCCGGTTCGTTTCCGGGTTCCGGATCACGCCCATCGGCTCGCCGCCGGCGCGGACGATCTCGATCTGCTCCCGCAACAGCTTGCGGAGCAGGATGACGCCGCTGTCGGATGTCCCCAGGTTTTCCTGCGTCCGATCGGTAACGCCCCCTTGCGTCTCCCAGGCCATCGCATCCTGCGCCGGAACCAGGCTCATGTTGTATCTGCCTTCCGGCCCTTTCAACGCGCAATGCTCGAACGGCGGGTCCTGGTCGAGCGGCGCGCGATCCTCCGCCGTCGGCATGAAATTCACCCGGTAGACCTGCGTGTGCGTGTCGTCCACCGGCACGCGGATCTGAAGATTGTGGCGGAAGCCGTATCCCTTCCCGTTTTTCATGCGGGCCACATGGCGCAGGATGGTGGGAAAGAGCAACGGATGTTGATCGAGCGTCGCCGGGTCGGACGGATTTTTTCCCGGCGTGGTGCGCCGCTTCATGATGCCGTACTCGAAGCGGACGAACTCATGACTCTCCTCGTAGTCCGCCCGGTGGCCCACGAGATGCGCCGACTCTCCGTGCAGCCAGAAGAGATGCGCCGGGTCCACCGAGTTCTCCATCGGCTGGAGCCAGTTGCAGTCGAGCAGGCTGTCGATGACCGTCCAGCGCTTTCCATCCTCTCTCGCCAGCACGTCCCAGCGCGGCAAGAGCGGCGCCGGCTCGGGACCGAGATAGGCATAGAGCAGGCCGGCCAGCTTTTGCACCGGGTAGGCGCGGTGGCGGATGCGATCTTTGAAGGTGCTCCCCGCCGGCTCCGCGGGCTGCTCCAGACAGCGCCCGGCGCGGTCGAATTTCCAGCCGTGATAGGGACAGCGGATGCCCTCGTCATCGACCCGGCCCCACGCGAGCGAGGCGCTGCGGTGCGGGCAGCGCTCGGCTACCAGCCCGTGGATTCCCTTGCGGTCGCGAAAGACAACGAGGTCTTCGCTGAGAATTCGGACGGCTTTGATGGGCTTCTCGTCCGTCAATTCCCCCGCAACCGCAACCGGGTGCCAGTAGCGGCGCAACAATTCGCCGGCCGGGGTACCCGGCCCTACCTGCGTCAAAGACAAATTTTCCTCTCTGCTGAGCATGGTCGTTCCCTTCTGTTTTCCTATTTCCCCGCCATGACCTCTTTCACGAGCTGGAAGATCGGCGTCAAGTCCTGCCATTCCGGACGGCCCACGTCCAGGTAGCGTCTTCCCTCCACCAGGCGGTTGTCGAGCGGGACATCGTCTTTCGGAATATCGATCCGGCGCGAGCTGGGCGGGTCGTCGCGGTCGGCGAGTTTCTGCATCGCGATCTGCCCCTTCCGCGACAGGAGCCAGTTGATGAAGACCTTGGCGGCGTTCGGATGGGGCGCGCGGTTCGGCAGGCTCAAGCTGCCGCCGCCGGTCGAGAAAGCGCCGCCTTCTTTCCACAGGCTGTTGTCGAAACTATCCACGGGAAGCCCCTGGTTCTTGGCCCGCTCGGTGTCTTTGCAGCCGATGCAGACGGCGAATTTCCCCTGCGCCATCCAGTCGGTCATCTGGCGAAATTCCCGGCTGAACGCCATGTCCATTCCGCCGAAGAATTTTTTGACGAATTCCGGGCCCAACTCCGGATGGTAATAGAAAAACTGCATCGTCTGGCCGAGGCCGGTAAGCCTGGGGTCGAGCGATACGATCTTTCCTTTCCATTTCGGGTTCAACAGGTCCCAGTGAGATTTAAATTCCTTTGGGTTCAAAAGGCTGCTGTTGTAGTAGAGCTGGGCGGAGCTCGGATTGGCCAGGTAGCCGAAAATATATTTTCCTTCCGGGTCGATAAAGCCGTGCCTGCCGCCGTACCATTTCGACTCATCCAAAACTTCCGGCAGGATAAAGGCCGGCTTGAGCGGGTCGAGCGTTTTTCCCTTGTATAAAATGTTAAAAGCAGAATTCGGCCCGGCGCTGAAGACGTCGACGAGATACTTTTCCGCGCGGCGCTCGGCGACGATGCGTTTTCCAAGTTGTGATCCCGTGCCGGTCACCACGGACGGTTTAATCTCGGGATAGTCCTTCTTAAAGGCTTCGATCAGCGCCTCGTAACGATAGATATAGATGCTGACCTGGCCTTCCTTTTTCGCCGCCTGTAGCGTGGCCTCCCACTCTTTCGTCCGGTCGGATTGGGCGAGGGCCGGCGCGGCGAGGATGCATAGGCTCATGCCCAGGAGCAGCGCCTTCATAAAAATAGTCCGGTTCTTCACAGCGTTTTCCTCCGAACGGCCTGGCCGGTTACTTGGCGCGCGACTTTAGCAACTTCCAAACTTTATCTCTGGTCTCTTTCCGGCCGGTGACCACCCACTGCCACTCCGTGTCGTCGAAGTATTTCACGCCGGCCCGCGGAACGTTGTTGGCGCTCAGAAACGATTCGTCGACGTCGGTCCTGAGCGTCGCGCTCCCGTAGCCGCGCGCGTAAATCTCCAGGCCCTCCTTGGAGGCGAGCCAATTGACAAAAACCTTGGCGGCGTTGGGGTGCGGCGCACGGTTGGCCACGCTCATCAGCCACGGCGAGCCGTTGACCGACGGCGAGACGTCGGACAGCTCGAAGATCTCCTGGAGTTTGAATCCTTCCTTCACCAGAGGCCGCACGTCGTCTTCGCGGCAGTTGAGACAGATCGGCTGCGTCCCGCGCGCCAGCCAATCGCTAAACTGGCGTCGCTCGCGCGTGCTCACCGGCCGCTGGTCGATGTAGAGTTTTTTCACAAACTCCGTACCGAGGGTGTTGTAGAAGCGGGATGCAAGGTTCGCCCCGGCGCCGGTCGTCGTCGGATCTTCGGTCGAAATCCGCCCTTTCCACTTGGGGTTGAGCAGATCCTGCGCGGCGCGGATCTCGGCGGGCTTGACGAACTCGGTGTTGAGGTAAAGCAGACTCGCCACGCTGCTAAAAAGTCTCAGCACGAACCTCTCTTCCGGATCGACGAACCAGGGCTTGCCCTTTTTCCACTTGGAGGCCTCCGTCACCTCGGGAACCACGAGTAGAGGTTTCAACGGATCGATCATCTTTTCCGCGTAGAGCACCGTGGCGGTCGTATCCGGCCCCGAGAGAAACACGTCGGCGGAGTACATCCCCGCGGAGCGCTCGGTGCGGAGCCGCGCGGCTATCTCGCTCGATCTGCCGGCGAGGAATTCGACCGCGATCCCGTGCCGCGCGGTAAATTTTGGAATCAGCTCGTTGCGCATGACCGGGTCCGGCGAGCCGATGACGACGACTTTCCCTTCCTTAACGGCCGCCGCGAGGGTCTGATTCCAGTCCTTCTCCTGCGCCCGCACGGAAGCAACAGCTAGCAGCAGGCAGCATGCAGCCAGCAGCGCAAACGCTGCGATTTTCTGCCCTCTGCTTACTGCCTGTCCTGAGCCCCGTCGAAGGGCCATCTGCCAGCTGTCTACTGGGTTCTTCTTCATACTGCCTCCTGCCTGCCCTAAGCCGCGTCGAAGGGCCTCCCGCTTTTACCCTCTGCGCCTTGCCCTTTGCGCTTTCCCCTACGTCCCCACCAGCTTCAATCCGATCTTTCTCCCGATAAGCATCATGACGGAAACCGCCACGGTCATAAACAGCCCCAGCGCCGCGGCGCGCTCGACTTCGCCGGTAAAACTATACTCCATGAGCAGAATCGCCAGCGGCCGGGACTGCGCGCTGTAGAGCAGGACCGGCGTGCCGACGCTCGTGAGAGCGCCGCCGAAGCTCAGCAGGCCCACGGTCGCCGCGACCGGCGCGACCAGCGGAAGGAGAATTTTCCGGAACATATAGCCCCACGAAGCCCCGCTCACGCGCGCCGCCTCTTCGAGGTCGGTTCCGAGTTGCAGAAATGCGGCCTTGAAGGCCTGCGTGCAGACCGGACTCTCTTTGATGATGAGCGCGAGCGCGATTCCCCACACCGAGCCGTAGAGCAGCGCTCGCGCCGGCGTCGCGAGGAAGATCCACAGGAGGCCGAGACTCATGAGAATACCCGGCACCACCCACGGAAGCCAGCAGAGCATTTCCAGCCAGGCTGAATGACGCGCTTTCCTTGAGGCCAGTAAATAACCCACCGTGGAATAAATCGCAATGCTTCCGATGGCCGTGGCGACGGCGATGATCAGGCTGTTTTTGAAGGAGACGAGAAACAACGGGTCGGCAAAAAGATTTTGCCAGTGCGCGAAGGTGAAAGGCGCTTTAAAGCTGAAAAAACCGTAGCGCCGCATCACCGAGCCGAGCAGCAGAAAAGCCAGAGGAAGAGCCATCATCACCACAAAATAGAGAATGCATCCCGCGAACGCCGCGTAGCGCCACTTTCCGAGCTTGACACGAAGCGTCGAATAGCCCTGCCCGGTCACCACCGTGAACCTTTTGCCCCTCAGATGACGCCGGTAAAAATAGCTTAAGATCACCAGGACGAATAGAAAGACCGAGCCGAGGGCGGTGGCTTCGCCGAACGCCGACGGCTCATGGCGGGTGTAGTCGTAGATCTTGGTGGCGTAGACGTAGATGCCGACCGGAGAGCCGAGCAGCAGTTCCGTATTGAAGGACTCAAGCCCGCGGATGAAACTCAGCGCCGAGATCGCCAGGACCATCGGCATCAGCAGCGGAATCGTGACCCGGCGGAGCGTGGTGAAGGTGTCCGCGCCGGAAACCCGCGCCGCCTCCTCCAGGCTCGCGCCGACGCGACGAAACACCGGAGTCAGCAGCATGACTTTAAACCAAACGCCTCCGGTCGAGAGGTGGACCCAGACGATCCCCCAAAAGCTGTAGGGGTTAAACAGCGGAGCGTCGACGAACGGCAGTGCTCCGGCAACGGTATTCAACGCGCCGAAGCTCGGATCGAGGAGCAGAATCCAGGCCAGGACCAGCGGAAAATCGGGCACAAAGTAGGCGAACCAGCAGAGAAACTCGATTAGATTTCCGCCCGGCATGTCGGTGCGCGCGATCAGCCACGCCATAACGATGGACAGCAGCATCCCCGGAATCAAGTGAGTGATCGAAATCAGGAAGCTCATCCACAGGGCGCCGAGCGTGCCGGGATCGGTGAAGGCGCGGACCCAGTTGGCGACGCCGAAGATCGCCTCCTTCCCCGGAGGGGCGACGTTGAAACTGCTCACGAGCAGAAACAAAATGGGCAGCCCCATGACCAGGCCGAAAAAAGCCAGGAGGAGATACTCTCCCAGGCGGAGACCGTTCAAGCGGCCTCTCAGCGGCGCTGCGATAGCAATCGTGGTCATGATCCCAAGGGCAAAAGCATCAGGTGGTTCGGATCGAAAGCGACGCGCACTTCCGCGCCCACCGCGTAACGCTGCCGTTTGCCGGCGGCAAGCAAGAGCGAATGGCCGCCGACGTTGACGGTGTATTCGAAGCGTTCACCGAGATAAGCTACGGCCGTCACCTTTCCTTTTAACGAATTGCCTCCAGACTGTCCCGGCGGTAAAATCTCGATATCTTCGGGCCGCGACAGGACCCGCACCGCCGCCCCGTCCGCAAAGCCGTCGCCGCGATCGTTATCGAGACGAAACGTTTCCTCCGCGATTTCGATCTCCGTGCCGCCTCCCCGCTTCCTCACCTTGCCGTCGAGCGCCACGGTGCGGCCGAGAAAATTCCCCACAAAAGGCGTCGCCGGCCGCTCGTAGATCTCGACCGGGCTGCCGATCTGCTCCAGCTTCCCCTGGCGCACGACGGCGATCCGGTCCGAAAGCGTCATCGCCTCGGTCTGATCGTGAGTCACGTAGAGCACGGTAAGTTTAAGCCGCTGCTGCAGCGCGTGAAGCTCCGTTCTCATCTGCTCGCGCAGCTTCGCATCGAGATTGGACAGCGGCTCGTCCAACAACAACAGGGTCGGCGTATAGACCAGCGCGCGCGCCAGGGCGACGCGCTGTTGTTGCCCGCCGGATAACTCGGTCGCGCCGCGCTGTTCAAAACCGGTCAGTCCCACCACCTCCAACGCGTCGCCGACCTTCTTTCGCATGGACGCGGCGGCCTCGCCGCGCACCCTGAGCGGAAACGCGACATTTTCAAATACCGTCATGTGAGGCCAGATCGCATAGGACTGAAACACCATCCCCATCCGCCGCTTGTCCGGCGCGACGAACAGCCCGCGCCTGGGCGACGCGATCGCCACGCCGTTGAGCAGAATCTCTCCTTCATCCGGGGTTTCGAGACCGGCAACCAGTCTCAACGTCGTGCTCTTGCCGCATCCCGACGGCCCGAGCAGCGTAAAAAACTCTCCGGGCTGAAGCTCGAAGCTTACCCGGTCGACCGCGGCGTAATCGCCGAAGCGTTTGGTGACCTCTGAAAATTTGAGAACGGGCTCTGCCATGCCATGGACGCCTGAAACCTATTGACAACTGCTGAGGCTATTTATTCGTCCAGCAAATTGCAATAGTAGCGCCACACGGCCTCGTTGTGGCCGGACTTTCTTTGCCCGCCGCCTCCGCCGGGAAGACGCGCGATCTCCTCCGCCGGAATCGGTTGAGGATCTCCCAAAAGATTGGCCCGGTAATTGACCTCCGCTACGTCGTTCAGTTTGATCGCGTTAAGCGTCGCCTCTTGAATGCTCGCTCCCGCGCTGGTAATCCCGTGGCCGCGCATCATGCAGGCGCTCCGATCGCCCATGACTTCCGCCAGTTCCTTGCCGAGATCGTCGTTCGCGATAAGGATGCTCCGCGGATAGGTGGGGATGCCCTCCACCAGCAGGCGCAGCCCGCTTGGATCGTACGCGCCGAACAGCGGCAGGAGCGGCTTGTTGCAGATGGTGAACAGCACGACGGTCAGCGGATGCACGTGAACCACGCTCTGGATCTCCGGACGGGTGCGATACATCCAGGTGTGGATGAATACCTCCTGGGGCGCCGCCAACTCTTCCGGCCCGTCGAGCTTTTTTCCGTTGAGATCGACGGTGATGAGGTCCCGCTCCGTCACGAACTTGAGCCCCGACTCGCCCGGACCGCGCGCCTTGATCAGGATCCGATCGCTCCCGGGGATTCGGGCGCTCACGTGGCCGCTCGGTTCCTTGGTCATGTTGAGCTTGCCGAGCATCCGGCACGAGCGCGCCAACAGCTCGCGGAGTTGATCCAATTCAGCCAACGTTTGCCACTTCCCGATTAAGCTTTACGCCCCCACGCGCAACGCCGCGGGCAGCTCTCTTCCCTGCCGCCACTGGTTCATCTCCCGGATCGATTCCATGAGATGCGTGTCGATCATGCCGTTGTCGGCGGGGTCTCGAATGACCCCCTTGGGATCGAGTCCCTGCTGGACTCTGGCGATCTCGCGTTTCATCATCTCCCGCAGCATAACGACGCCCCTGTCCGATGTCGCCAGCCGCTCGCGCGTCCGGTCGGCGATCGGCCCCTGAGTCTCCCAGGCCATGTGGTCCTGCGCCTGGACCTCGTTCAGGCGAAACCTGGTATCGGGGTGGATCGCATCCGGCGGATTTTTGTACGGCTTGACGTATTCCACCGGCGGCTCGTCGTTTTCGACCAGGCTCCCGTCTTCGGTCGGCAGGAAGCGGACGATAAAAATCATCGTGTGCGTGTCGTCGATCGGCACTCTGATTTGCGCGCCGTTGAACTGCCGCAAGACGTTCGGGAACATCACCGGATGCTCGTCGACAACGCCGTTTTTGTACTTTCTCTTCTTGAGTATCCCCATCGGCACTTCGAAGAAGTCGAAGCTCTCGACATCGTCGGTGAATCCGCGCGTGGTGTTGACCGGCTTGCGGCGCCCGGCGTCGAGGGCCGTCTCCTGGTGCAGGATCTGCAAGTGAGCCGGATCGACCGAGTTTTCCATCGCCTGAAACCAGTTGCAGTCGAGCTGCGGCTGAACGAAGAGTTTCCGGCGGCCGTCCTTGCGCGCGTAGACGTCATACTGGGGAATTAGCGGCGCGGGCTCCGGCCCCAGGTAAGCCCAGTAGAGCCCGATGAACTTCTGCACCGGGTAAGCCTTGTGTTTTACCGTCAGCGTGAATTTGCTCTCCGCCGGCTCGGGCGGCGTTTCTAGGCAGTTGCCCTGCACGTCGTAAAGCCAGCCGTGATAGGCGCAAGCGATCCCGCGCTCCTCCACTCTGCCGTAGCACAGCGAAGCGCCGCGGTGGGAGCAGCGATCGTCCAGCAGTCCCACTCTTCCCTTTTTATCGCGGAACAAGACGAGATTTTCTGCAAGCACGCGGACGAATTTGGTGGGCTTCTCCTCGGTCAGCTCCTGGGCGACGG
>Ga0156192_1132_pt1 | contig 41936 bp, 41 predicted proteins | sample RifCSPlowO2_12_FD_107845 | JGI IMG/M metagenome (GOLD analysis project Ga0156192, IMG submission 107845) | Deltaproteobacteria bacterium RIFCSPLOWO2_12_FULL_60_19
CACCGCGGCTTCCAGGCCGCGTATTCCTTTCCATTCGGTGGAGGGACGAACGCGACCGTCGCTTCCGATCTGATCGACGCCCCAATAAATTTCCACCGAGTGGCCATCGGGGTCGTTAAACTCGACGGAGATTTGGCATCCGGCCCGGCGCCGTCCTTCAAAGGAGAGCGGAACGTTATGAGCACGCAACCGCTCGCGCGCGGCGAAAACTTCTTCCAGCGTCGCGACCTCGAAGGCCATATGATGCAGTTCCAGTTGTTTTGAATTTCCGGGGCCGGCGCCGACGAGCGCCAGACAGTGATGGTCGGTGTTGCAGCGGAGGAAAGCGAAGCCGCCGGGTTGCATTTCCTCGGGATAGACGTCCGAGACTTGGAATCCCAGAATCTGCGTGTAAAACGCCAGCGAGCGCTCGAGGTCGCCGACTTGCAAAACCACGTGTCCCAGTTTCCTAATCTTGAACGGCATGCCGGCCGGCGGCGCGACTTTTCTGAGTTTCTCAACATCCAGAGCCATAAACGCGCTCCTTTCACTCAGGCGGCGACGTGGAGGTTGTGATAATGGTGCGCCTTGGAGACCGCGCCGATCTCCTGAATGATCTTCCGCCAGCTCTCCCCCTCGTCGTCGCTATAGAACACATCTCCGTCCGTGGTGCCGGCAAACAGCGCGAAGCCGCCGTCCCAGACGTCCATCGCCGTCGCTTCGATGTTCGCGCGAATGTGATCCGGCAAGCCCTTGTGCAAAATCTCCCAGCTCTGGCCGCCGTCCCGGCTGCGGGCGACGCGCGCGTCCGCGGTGTGGAGCTTCCGCCACGTGCCGGGGCCGGTCTTTGCGCCTGCGACAAACATGAGGTTGCCGTTGCGCGGATGGATCAGGATCGGATCGACATAGCCGATCCGAAAATCTCTCGGCGTGAGGCTCGCCCAGCTCCCGCCGCCGTCGCGACTGACGCAGACGCCGGCGACATCGGTCGGCGCGCCGTTGGTCGTCGGCATGACGAGATAAACGCTTCCCGGATCTGAAACGGGCGCCAGCACCCGGTGCGCGTCCGGGTTCAAACCCGAAACCGTCTTCCACGTCCTCCCGCCGTCCTTGCTTTTAAGAAAGCCGCCCACTTCGACCGCGGCATAAATAGTTTCGGCGCGCTGCGGATCGAACGCGAGGCTCTTGACGTGCGCCTGATGCGGCGGGCCGGGGAAGGTCCACTGCTCGACGCCCGGCACCTGCCGCAGTCCCGGCATCTCGATCCAGTTTTGTCCCAGGTCGTCGCTGTAGAAGAGATGAGCCGGCTGCGTTCCGGCATAGAGCCTGGTCCGTCCGCCGACCGGCTGCGCAGCGAGCGTGTAGATCTCCCACCCGCCGATGTCCCGGTCCCGCCTTTCCCAGCTCTTGCCGAGATCTTTGCTGGCAAAGAGCGCCTCGCCGTAGGTGCCGGCGAAGAGCATGCGGCTCGAAGGCTCAAACAGGATTGCGCTGATATGCTCGCCGGGCAAAAATCTTTGCTGTAGACTCCATGAACCGTTGCGCCGCGCGAAAGCAAAAATGCCATCGACCGTCCCGACCAGTAGCGTGTCGTTCGGCGACTCCCCTACCGTCGTCGTCTGACCTCCAGGCGATAAACAGATGAACATAAGCCCGCCCTCCTTTCGGCTCTTGGGAGGATCTGAAAATAACGGCCTAAGTTACCTATTCTTCTCCGCATCGGTCAAGAGGAAAAAACTGATGGGAACCTCGGCTCCCAGGCCGGTCAGAAAGGTCCCAGCTACAAGGCGCGCGAATGCCCGCGAGCGGAGGCGTACTTTCCTGGTACGTTGACGCGAAGCGGGCCGAGCGCAACCATCACTACCGCCCGCCTGGGGGGTCCCTCGAAGGGCCTATGCGTGGGACGAGAAGGATCAAGCGTACCTCACAGATACTCTCAGCTCTTCGGAGCAGCGTAACACCGACGTATCGCATCGGCCCGGAGAGAGATTCCCAGGCGGGCTGACGGTAGACGGGCCTTTATGGCCGGGCTGGTCACACGTTGAAGCGGAAGTGGATAATATTGCCGTCCTGGACCAAGTAGTCCTTGCCTTCGAGGCGGAGCTTGCCCGCTTCGCGGCACTTGGCCTCGCTGCCGTAGCGGATAAAATCGTCGTAGGCCACGACCTCGGCGCGGATAAAGCCGCGCTCGATGTCGCTGTGGATCTTCCCCGCAGCCTTGCGGGCGACGGTGCCGCGCGTGATCGTCCACGCCTTGACCTCGTCCTCACCGGTCGTAAAGAAGCTGATGAGATCGAGCAGCGCGTAGGAGGCGCGGATGAAGCGGTCGCGCGCCGCCTCCACGATTCCCAGCTCCCCCAAGAAAGCCTGCCGGTCCTTCTCGTCCAGCTGCGCGACCTCCATCTCGACCTTGGCCGAGAGGTAGAGACCGGGCAGCTTGAGTTTCTCCAGCTCCGCTTTGTAAGCGTCGGGGAGTTCTTTCCCCGCCCGCTCTTCCGCCACGTTGAACAGCGCGATCACCGGCTTGCGGCTCAAAAAGCCGAAGCCCGCAAGCAGCGCCTCTTCGTCGGCGCTGAAGCTCAAGCGTCTCAGGCTCTCTTCGCCTTCGAGCGTTTGCAGGCAGCGCGCGAGCACTTCCCCCTCGCGCTCCCTCCCCTTCTCCTTCTTGAGCCGCCCCAGGCGATTCTCCAGCACACCCAGGTCCGCGAGAATCATTTCGATCAGCAGGCCGCGCAGCTCTTTGAGCGGCTCCGACGCGCCATCGAAGTCGCCGAGCACCAGCGCCATCGCATCGACGTCTTTCATTTGCGCGAGCAGGGCAGCGTTCGCCTTGAGCTTCTCCTTGCTCTGCGAGGCGGGAAAATCGGTAAAGCGGATCTCGGCATAGGTGGTTTTCTTCGGCTGGAAGATCGCCGCCAGACGGTCGACGCGGGTGTCGGGCACTTTGGTCACGCCGAGGTGACTTTCCATCTTTTCACCCTGCCCCAGTTCGGCGTGAAGCCCCGTCAGGGCGTTAAAGATCGTCGTCTTGCCGGAACCTTGATGTCCGATCAAACCTACTTTCAACTTTTTTCTCCGTGGGGACGATAATCGCGGATCGCAGTGATTCGTGCAGCGTCACGAATACGATTAACAGACAGAAATGGAAAAAGCGAGAAGGGGCGCTTTCTTCGTGATGCGTGTTCGTGATCCTCCGAAGCAGTCCTCTGGGCTTTCGTGCTCGCCGGTCCTCCGGGCACGAGTCGCCATTCGACAAGCTCATGGCCCTGAGCAAAGTCGAAGGGCGAGCACGGCATTTCTCCGATCACGAGCACGATTCAGAGCGTTGCGATGCAGAAGGCAGGGATCAATGAAGCCCAGCCGATGAGCCAATAGGTCAATGGTCTAAGGGCACAGCCGGATTTTTGGAGGCGTCGCAGCAGATAATCCGTGGCGATGATTCCCAGCAGACCCGCCACCGAAGAGAAAAGCGCGCGCGGCGGCAGCGGTGTGTCGCCGCCCGGCGCTGTTGCGGATGGAAGCAGGGAAAGAAACGCGACGAGCCAAGCCGGGAACAGCGCCGCGAGCCCTAGCAGCCAGTACTGCTGTGTTTTCCATTCGGGCCTCTTCGCCTGCAAATAGAACACCCCTACGCCGGTTGCCACGATACCGACGACTCCGATAACTGCAGATGCCATAGCTATTGCACCGCCTACTCTTTGAAACCCAGCTCGCGTCTGACGATCCTTGCCCCATCGACCATCGCTTTCAGCTTCGGAAACGCGACCCAGCGCGGCGTGGGATTGAAGCCGCAGTCGGGATTGATCCAGAGTTTTTCCGCCGGGACATGCTTGAGCGCGATCCGGATCCGCTCGGCTACATCTTCCGGCGTCTCGATGTAAAAAGACTTCTGGTCGATCAGCCCGGCGCCCAGCTCGCGATCGGCGCCGATCTCCTTGCACAACTCGATCTCCGCCATCTCCCGGTTGGCGAATTCCAGAACAAACTGGTCGGCTTTGGCCGCCAGGAGATCGGGGAAGAGACTGCGGTATGTCCGCTTCACCAGGGGGCGGCCACGGTGATTGCCGAAACAGATGTGCATGGCGATTTTCGCCTTTACCCCATCCACCGTGGCGTTGAAGATTTGCGCCATCTCTTTTCCATCTTTGTGCAGCTCGCTGAAAGCCGGCTCATCGACCTGAATAAAATCCGCTCCCGCCGCGGCGAGCGCTTTCAGCTCCTTGTTGATGAGGCCGACGAAGTCCCACGCGAGCTCCCTCTGGTCTTTGTAGCCGCTCTTGATCCGCACTCCGGAGGCAAACGTCGTCGGGCCGGTGCAGGTCGCTTTAATCGCGTTGGCGGCGTGCGCCTTGAGATAACGGAATTCATCGACCACGCCCAGTCCTTGCGGGGCTGAGATTTTTCCTACGACCTCGTAACTCTCACGCGTGTCGTAGCCCTGGTCGCCCAAACTTCGCTCCGGCGGCAGCATGTCGATCCCGTTGATTCGCCTCAGGTAGGTCCGAAAGAACGAGCCCAAGCGCCGCATCTCGCCGTCGGTGATGACGTCCACGCCCGCCCGCTCCTGATCCAGTATGGCGATATCCGTCGCCGTGTCCAGCGCCTCGTCAACGTCCCTTTGGCCCAGCTTCTTGGCCTCCGCCTCCTGGCGCACGAGATACCACCAGCTCATCTTCGCGTGGCTTCCGACGACTGAAGTAGGAAGGAGAGGCAACGAGGTTTTCATACCATACCCCCGCTCTTTCACTTAAGCGCGCCTCGCGCGCCTAAATGTGTTGCTAGAAAATCTCCGATAAGCGGCCGATACCGGAACGGCATATTGTTGCAGACGTGGTTGCCGCCTTCGAGCACCACCATCTCCTTCAGGCCCGAGGCCTCGGCGTAGATTCGCTTGGGCTGCTCCATCGGCACGAAATCGTTGGTCCCGTGGACGATCAACAGCGGGCAGCGGATCTTGCGCGCCAGCCCTTCGAGCGTGCAGCGTCGGTGCAGCTCCCCCAACTGGTTCTTGTCGTAGATCTTCCAGATGTGCGCGATGCGGGCGAACTCGAACGGATCGTCGAAGCGGTTGAGCGAGCGCGTCCGGTCGTACATCCCGCCGGAGAGCGTGCAGGCTTTGATGCGGTCGTCGCAGGCGGCCGAGCGCGGCCCGAGATACCCTCCCATGCTCGGGCCGAACACGCCTAGCCGCGCGGCATCGACCTGAGGCAGCTTTTCCAGGTAGTCGATAACGGCGGAGGTTGCCTGCTCAAAATCAACGACGATTCCGCCCTGAAACCAGCTCTCGCCTTGCCCGGGGCCGTCGAAGGTAAAGGTCGCCAGGCCACGCCGCAGAAAAACGTCTTCCATCGTGCGCCCCTCTTCCTTCGTCGATTCCAGGCCTGAGATGATTATCACCACCGGCGGCTTATTCACGCCGTCGGGCACGCGCAGATAAGCAGGCATGCGAAAATGGCGGAAAGGCACTTCGTGCCGCACTGCCGGCGGATTGAGATAGGGCGCGGCCTTCGCGTAGCACTCCACGCGCTTGTTGTGCGCCGGCACGTACTGCTCCATATCGTCGGGCGAGTTGTTACACGCGAAATGATAGGCCATGGCCGCGAGGAGATAGGCGTCGGTTGCGCTCTCGCGGTTGCCCTTCGCCTCTTGCTCGCGCGCGAACTCCCCGTGCCCCGCCGCTGTCACGCACCACTCGTGGCACCAGTCGCTCCAGATGCGGATGCGCGCGCTGGTTGTGACGAGATCGTTATAGTCGATTCCCTGGACCACCATCCGCGGCGCCCAGGTCTTCAGGACGTGATCGACGGTCGGATCGGGATGTTTGGCGAGCATTGCCGTCTATCTCCCCCACAACTGCTTCGTCGCGATTCGCGCTCCTTCCGCCATCGCCTCGAACTTCGCCCAGGCGATCTTGGCGTCGCCCACGCGCGGGCCGAGGCCGCAGTCGGTTCCGCCCATGACGTTCTCGCGGCCGACGATTTTGGCGTATCTCACGAGCCGGTCCGCGATCAACTGCGGATGCTCGACGATGTCGGTGGCGTGGCCGACGACGCCGGGGACCAGCACTTTGCCCTCCGGCAGCTTGACTTCCTCCCACACGCGCCACTCGTGCTCGTGGCGCACGTTGGAGGCTTCGATGGAATAAGTATTCGCGCGGATTTTAAGAATGAGATCGACGATGTCGCGAAGCGGGATATCGTACTTGTGCGGCCCGTGATAGCTGCCCCAGCAGGTATGAAAGCGCACGCGGTCGGGCGGAATATCTCTCAGGGCGTGGTTCAGCGCATCGACCCGCATCCCGGCGTACTTGCGATACTCCGCCACGCTCATCTCGGGATAGATCTGCCAGGCGTCCGGCAGATCGGGATTGTCGATCTGCAGCAGGAAGCCACCCTCGACGATCGCCTTGTATTCCTCCCTCATCGCTTCGGCCAGCGCGAAGAGATACTCTTCGTCGCTCCGGTAGTAATCGTTTTTGAGCCAATGCTCCAGCGTCCCCGGCGCGACTGCGGGAAGAAACGCCTCCTCGTATTTCACCCCCTGAAGCGCGGCTTTGAAATTCTCGATCTCGGTTTTGACGGCGTCGTGCCCGACGTATTTAAGCGGGCCGTTACAGAAAACGCGCCAGAGGTTCTCGCCGCGCATCGTGGCAAGCCGCTTCTGGAAATACTCCGGAAAGTCCTTCAAGTCGCGGCCGAAGATTGTCGACGCGCGCTCGTCCGGCTTGGCGGGCCGCTCGACAAAGCCGCTCAGCCGCTCGCGGGCGTAGCGCGAAAAATTGGGCTTGCCCACCTCGCCGTCGTTGATCACGTCGAGGCCGCAGGCAATCTGTTTCTTCACGACTTCCACGACCGTCTCGCGCACGCGCTTCGCCAGCGCCTCCTTGTCGTAGGGCTGCCCGCTGTTCCTCGCAACCAACATCCCCCTCAAGTCGGGCGGCAGCGGCAGGCTTCCGGCGTGCGTGGTGAGAATGCGCTCCGTGCTGTGCTTCATCGTTTTTCCGCTTTCATCCGCAAGACGAGGCTATAGATATGCCTGCCGGTAGGACGCGTCAAGGGGAAGCCCATCGCTTCGTGATTCGTGTTCGTGGCACTCCGAGGCGCTCCTCTGCGCTTTCGTGCTCGCCGCTCCTCAGAGCACGAGTCACCATTCGACAAGCTCATGGCCCTGAACAAAGTCGAAGGGCGAGCACGGCATTTCTCCGATCACGAGCACGATTCCGATGAGCCCCTTTCAGCGGCCTGTTGACCGCACAACTCGACGGTAGTACAGAGCAGGGCATGGCTAAATTGAGATTGAGTTTCGTTTCCGCATTTAATGAGCGCGTCCAGCCTCTGATGGACGGCACGGTTCAAGCCGAGGGGCTGGAGCTGGTCCCGACCTATTCGCACCCCGGCGAAACCTTCTGGCGGCAACTCAAGTTCGGCGAATTCGAGATCGCCGAGATGTCGCTCTCTTCCTATCTCATCGCCCGCTCGCACGGCGTGGAGATGATGGCGATTCCGGTCTTTCCCAGCCGGCGCCTCTTCCACGGCGAGATTTTGGTCCACGCGGACTCCGGCGTGAGAGAGCCCGGCGATCTCGTCGGCAAGCGCATCGGCGTCGCCGAATACCAGCAGACCGCCGCGCTGTGGCAGCGGGGAATTCTGGAGCACGACTTCGGAGTGTCGCAGTACAAGGTTGACTGGTATATGGAGCGGACGGAAGAGCTGAGCCACGGCGGCGCGACCGGCTTCAGGCCGCCGGCGGGAATATCCTTTCACCGCATCCCGCCTGACAAGAGCCTCGCTTCGATGCTGCTGGCTCACGAGATCGACGCCGCGGCCGTCGCCGGGCCGTGGACCCGGCAGCCGAGCTTCGTCGATCGCTCAAGCCGCATCCCCGGCAGCGGCGACTGGAGCAAAGTCAAGCCGCTCTTCCCCGACCGCATCCCCGAAGCGAAACGCTTCTTTAAAAAACACGGCTTCATCCCAGCCAACCACACCTACATCATCCGCGGCGACGTCTATCAAAAATATCCCTGGGTCGCCTTCAACCTCTACGCCGGCTTCGTCAAGGCCAAGGCTTTCTTCCAGGAGAAATTGCTCGAGCGTATCCCGTCGGCGCTCTTCTTCGGGCGGGAGTATCTGACGATGACGCGGGAGGTTCTCGGCGACGATCCCATTCCTTACGGTCTCAAAGCGAACCGCGCGATGCTTGAAACGCTCGTCAATTTCTCCCACGAGCAGGGGCTGACGCAGAAGAAGCCGAAGCTTGAGGAATTATTCGCGGAGAGCACGAGAGATCTGTAGAAGCAGGGATTAGGAATTAGGGGTTGGGAATTAAGGTAAGAATGCTTACCAGCTTGGCGTTCGTTGCTATTCCTTACCCCTAATTTCTAATCCCTGTTTTTCAATCTGCTCACGTAATACTCCCAGCCGCGCGCGGGGAAGCGCTCGTCCGCGCTGAAGGTGTCCAACTCCCGGGCGCTGAGATACTTCGGCTCGCCGTGGAGCAACGCCAGATGGGCCAGCTCGCCCAACTTGGCGAGACGGATTGTCCGCTGCACCGCCTGCTCGATGCTGGCGCCGACCACGGTGTCGCCGTGGGCACGCATCAACACCGCCGGACCGTCGCCCAAAGTCCTGGCCAAAAGCTCGCCGCGCTCGATCGTCCGCACCAGCCCCGCCGCTTCATACACCGGCGGGCCGTCGGCGGAGAGAAATTTCCCGTAGTGGTGCAGCGGCCGGAGCTTGACCGGCAGGACACTGAAGAGCGTGCTCCACACGGAGTGCGTGTGGCAGACGCCCAGCACGTCGGGCCGCGCTTTGAGCACGCAAGCATGGATCGGCCATTCGTTCGGCGGCGGCTCAGCGCCGCCGAGATATTTTCCGTCGAAGTCGAGCATGATGAGCCGCTCTACGGTCGCGCAGCCCGGACTCACGTTGGCGATCGTCAGAAAGGCGTCGGCGCCCGGCACGCGCGCCGCAACGTGGCCGTAGCCGTCGGTAATCCCCTCGTGGTCGAGAATATGGCAGGCGGTGACCAAGGTTTGCTTGATCTCGTCCAGTTCCATGGAGTCAAAGACGGGCACGCCCGCTTGCGTTGAAGAAGCCATAGTTCCTCCGGGATTCAAACTCGAATTCACCGCTGTCGTCTCGCAGTTTTATTAAGCAGCCTCCGCCCTGTCAAGTGGCGTCGAGCGTAACGCCAGTCTTGACTGCCCGGCGACCGACCGCTATTCTCTCCCGCTAATGGGAGTCGAGGCTTTGCGCGAAGTCTCTTGTTTTTCGCGTCGAGTTGGGTTTGAACTTGCCACTTGACGCTCGACACTCTTAACAAGATGGACGCAACCATTCAAAAGATACTTACCCTGGTCGAGAGGGGAACGGTCGAGCAGCGCTGCGCGGCGCTGCTCGTCCTGGCCGCTCTCAGGTTGCAGAATTCCGCGATTCTCAAAACCGTCGCGGCAACGTTGAACCACGCGAATCCGCTGCTGAGGGATTTCGCCCTCCGCTACTTCGAGGAGGTCGAGCCTAAGACGGCCATTTCCCTGCTGCCCAAATTTCTCGAAGACCCGGACAAAGACGTGCAGGAACGGGCGGCCCGTCTGCTCACCAAGGCCGGCCAGGCGGCGGTCCCCGCGCTGCTGCAGCGCGCGCCTTCCGCCTCGCGCATATGGCAGTTGAACGCGGCGCGCGTTCTGTGCGCCGTGCGGGGAAAAGCGGCGTTGACGGGATTGCTGCGCCTGCTCGTCGCGGGCACGGACGAGTTCAACAAAGCTGTTTGCGATTTAATGACGCCGGCGATCCGGGAGATGAATCCCAAAGAGCAGGAGCAGCTTTACGGCGAAATCGAAAAATTCGCCGCGAAGTTGGACCCGAAGGAGCAGCGGCCCGCGGTCGTCTCGGCCATCCGGATGTTCGGACAGCTAGGCCGATCCAAGGCCCGCCGCCGGCTGTTCCGTTTTCTCGATCGCGAACACCACCCCGCTCTCCGCTCCCATGCCCTGGTCGCGTTGCTTCACTGTCTGGCAAAAGAGGATTTGCACAAGGACGAATATGCCAGGCTCTTTTCCCTGCTCGAAGAAACGGAACTCTCCGAGGTCACGCGTTTGGCATTGGACCTGCTCGACGCGCATCCGCTGCCGGATGACTCGCGCTCGCTGCTCTCCCGCCTGGTCGAGAGTCCGCACGAAGCGGTAAAACAGTTCGCGCTGCGCCGCATGGGAGAGTTCGGCTCGGCGGCGACCGTGCGCACGCTGGTCCAGCAGTTGGCTGACCCCGACTACCGGCGGCGCGACATCGCCGCGCTCTCGCTGCACAAGATTCCGGAAGCGCGCGCCGCGCTCATCAAAGAGCTGATCGAGTGCGACAATCCAAGCAAGGCCTGGACGATAGCCGAAATATTGCCCACGTATGAGGGAAAGTGGCGGCAGGAAACTTTGACCGCGCTATGGAGACGGCTGCAAGCGGCGGTCGAGGCCGAGGACCGGATTCAGGCGTCTTTTCTGCACGTGCTCAAGCATGCAAGCGCGGAGTACGTTTACGAACAGCTCGCCGACCAGGGCGCGCGTCTCGTCAAGGCCAAAAAGTACAAAGAGGCGCTCGGCTTTCTGACGCCGCTGAAAGAATTCTCCGGCTTCAAGCCCGAGGACAAGTTCCGGCTCGCGTTCGCGCAGCTCAAACTCCACTCTCACGCCGTCGCGCCTGCAAGCCACCGCCATGGCCCCGCGGTGGACCTGCTCAGCGATCTCTACCGCGACTCCGCCTACCCGGTGTTCGAGTCGCTGAGAAAAGAAAAGAGCCTCGCCCCGGAGGATTTCTTCTATCTCGGCTTCAGTCTGGTCGAGCGCCCCGGCGAAGAGCGGAATCTTGGAAAGAGTTTATTGGAGCACGTCGCCGCAAAAGTTCCACGGACGAAAATCGGCAAGGGCGCGAAGAATAAATTGAAGCTGCTGAAGTGGTAGATTGGGGCAAGCAATTAGTGGAGCGGCTGGCCTGCCGTATTACTCACCGCGCCACCAACGGTTGAAATCGCGTGCCCCGTGAAGGAAACCGAGCACGGTTATCTGGGAAGCCGCCACCTCGTATAATAGCCGGTACTTCTGTACAAGAATCTCACGGACTGTAGGGTTGTCGAGTTCGGGCACAATGCGGCCCCGCTCACTCAGGGTATCGAGCGACTCGGCGGCATCCAGAGCGCGCTCGATAAGGTCCACTGCCCTCTCCGGGGAATCCTGCGCGACATACGCCGCCGCTTCGTCGAGAGCATCGCGCGCCCGCCGCGTCCAGATCACCTCTCGGCGCTGCGTTGCCATTTTCTGCGAAGCTGTTCCGCCACTTCCGCGTGTGTGATCGTTCGACCCGCTTCAACGTCAGCCCGGCCCTTGGCAACCTCGTGCAGCACGTAGAGGTGGTACAGAACTTCATCGAGGCTACAATTGTCCGGGAGGCGATCCAGGAGGGCTCGTACAGTCTCTTTGGCTTCCATAACGTTCTCCTCTGGGTGAATCCTAGCAAACCCAAAAGCGGACTGTTGTGCGATGCTTCACAGATCCTTGAGAGTGCTCTTGGCTTTTTCGTCCAGCGCCTCACGCACCAGGAAATCGAGCCTTCCCGCCTCGGAGTCGGCTTCGATCTCCTTGTCCCACCTCTCCCACTCTTTTTCCGACAGCCACCGGACCAATTCGGTAAACTCCTCTTTGGGAAGTCCCTCGATTTCCGTTTTGAGCTTTTCTACCTTCGACATGGCCTTATGATGCCACATCAAATGTCTGCTGGCAATGTACATCATCCAGTTTAACTACGGCGTCTTTGTGGTCAACGGAATACATAAAAAAAATTAGTTTACCACACTGAGGTCAGCCGCTGCTACAAGCGATCGGCCTGAAGCGAACCGTTAGAACTTACCTTGCAAAGCCACTTCCTATTCCAGACCCGACGCTTGAAACAAACGATGAAAGAACTGCTCGATTGTATCGAGAAAGCGCCGGCAGAGAGCTGGCGAAACCTTAACCTCACTGTCAGGGCTATCTTTAGATCCAAGCAGACGTAGGTCCCTCTTATATTTTTCGATCAACCTCCCCACAGTTTTTTGATGCTCTTCGTCAGCACCCCGAACACCCCCACGATGGACAATGATGTTGCGAAGCTCCGCGAGGTCCCGGAGTTCCCGCCACGCCCTATCGCCCGATACGTTCAGGTTCACTACCTTGTTAAAGTATAGCTTCGCTTGCTCGATGGGAGTCCCCCGGAAATCTTTGATTCGTAGTGAGAGCTTCTTTTCCTCTTTCAGATATTTGGCTAAACGGATCAGCTGAGTTTTTACAATCGTATGGAGCAAGGTAACGATTGAATATCGAAGAAGCTTTGGAAAATCGGAGTCAAATCTCGATTCTCGAATCTCAATTTCATACTCAAGAGTATGTTGATCCCGTTTTTGGCGCTTGGCTATTTCGGAAACTCTCTTGATGGCGCGGCGTTTCGCTTCAGGTATTGTTGTTTCCACTTCTGCGAGATATGTACGGACGATTGACAGCCAGGTCAACGTCTCGAGAATGAAGGGGTCGTAATCAAATTCACCTATTCGAACGGCCATAGGCGCCTCGTAGTCGTGTGAGCATCGCAGTAAAAAAGCCCGAACCATTGAATGGCTTGCGTCACCGCATCTCGCCTATCGGCTTCCCGATGCTCGCGTGATTGTGTACCGCCTCCGAGGCCTTGTCAACTTATCTGATAGCCGGTCGTCGATACACCAGTCAGCGGATCGCGTCAACGCCTGACACCACGGCTTGACAACTTCCACCCTGCCGCGTTACACGCCACATAGAGTTTTTAACGGTCTATCAGCAGGTTGCTAAAAACTGCTTCTTGGAGCCTGATCAAAAAGGTTCCAGATGCAAGGCGCGCGAAGAATCGGGAACGGAGGCGTACTCTACGTCGAGCGAGCGATTCGAGCGGAACTATCGTCACCCCTGCCGTTGGCAGGCTATGGCAGATGGGCCTTTTTCAGGAGGCTCCTGGAGGTTTACCCATGGCACAACAAAAACCACGCATCACTTTCGGCTCTCCCCCCGAGCCGCGCAATCGCGCGTTGATCGACGGGCTGGTCGAGATCGACGGGTACGAGATCGAGCACATCGGCAAGTACTCGCCGGGCGAGTTTCATTACCGCTTCGTTCAAGGCGAGTACGACCTCTGCGAGATGTCCACCGCGACTTTCATGCGGGCGAAGGAGAAGGGCAAGCGTTTCATCGCCCTGCCGGTCTTTTTTCAGCGCGGGCCGCGCCAGCGCAACATCTTTTACTGCGAGGGCAAGCTCAAGCACCCGAGCGAGCTGAAGGGCAAGAAGGTCGGCGCTTTTCGCTACGGGGCGACGGCAGTCGCCTGGGCGCGCGGCTTTCTCCTTGACGAGTGCGGCATCAAGACGACGGACGTGGACTGGTTCGTCTCGGGACGCGAGGTTTTCATCGCGGATAAACTACCCGTGAAAGTCGAAAGGCTCGACCCCCCGCCACCCTTCGGACAGGAGAAAGCTCAGCTCGCGGAGCTGGTGAGCAAGGGAACGCTCGGCGCCGCGCTCGTCCCCGGAGACTCCGGCTACCTCGGCCTTTTCGGCGGCGGCGAGGTTCCCGGAGAGATGGGAAAATTTCCCGGCGTGAAGCCGCTGTTCGAGGACACCGACGAGATTGTCCGCTGGGTGAAGCGGAGCGGCATCTACCCGATTATTCATCTGATGGCGATGAAAATGGAGACCGCCGAGAGATATCCCGATCTTCCGGCGAAGCTGATCGAGGCTTTCCGGGAGTCTATGAAACTGGCGACGAAGTATATGACCGCCGGAGAAGTCGCCGGCTACGCGAAAGAGCGGGAAGTGTTGGGCGAAGATCCCTACGCCTACGTTTTGGGAGAGACGGAGAAGCGCACCATGCGCGCCCTGAACCGCTACCAGATCGAGCAGGGATTGATGAAAACGGAGCTGCCGCTCGAAAGCCTCTTTGTGCGCGAGGCGTTTGCATAATCTAGGCGAAGGAGAGTTGAATGGCGTCACTGACGTTTAATGTTCTGGAAACGACCATCGCCGACATTCACAGCGCCTTCCGGTCGGGGCAGCTCACGGCGCGGCAACTGGCGCAGATGTATCTCGATCGCATCGAGGCCTACGACAAAAAAGGCCCCGCGCTTAACGCGATCATCACGCTGAACCCGAAAGCTCTCGACGAGGCGGACCGGCTCGACGCCGCCTTCAAGACTTCCGGCTTCATCGGGCCGCTTCATGGGATTCCGATCATCGTCAAGGACCAGGCCGACGCCAAAGGCATGCCGACGACGCTCGGCTCGCTGTTGTTCAAAAACTACTACCCGGATCGAGACTCCTTCGTCGTCGAGAAATTGAAAAAGGCAGGCGCGATTATTCTGGCGAAGGCGACGCTCGGCGAATTGGGCGGCGGCGACACGCATGGCTCGCTTTTCGGCTCGACGAGAAATCCGTACGCGCCGGACCGGACCGCGGGCGGTTCCTCCGGCGGCTCGGCGGTAAGCGTCGCGGCGAACTTCTCGACCGTGGCGGTCGGCCAGGAGGGCTTCGCGTCGATCCGCAGGCCTTCGATCTGGAACTCGATCGCCGGCATGCGGCCCAGCGCGGGCCTCGTGAGCCGGGGCGGCGTCTTTGCCGGTTGGCCGGAGATCGCCGGTTCGCTCGGCCCGATGGCGCGCACGATCAGGGACCTGGCTGTTCTGCTGGACGCCATGGTCGGCTACGACCCGGAGGATCCGCTGACGTCGCGCGGTGTCGGCCATGTTCCGGAGAGCTACGCGAAATTTCTCGACAAAGACGGCTTGAAAGGCGCGCGTATCGGCATCTTACGCGAGTCGATGGGTTTCGACTCCGAGCCCGACTCGGAGGATTTCCAAAAGATTGCAGAGATTTTCGACCGGGCCGTCGCGGAGTTGAAAGCCGCCGGCGCCGAGGTCGTCGATCCGGTCGCGATCCCGAAGCTCAAGGAGCTGCTGGCGAAACGGGCCGGAAGCTACACCGAGGGAGAAGAATCGTTCAAGAGATATTTCGGCAGGAGCGCCAAGGCTCCATTCCAATCGCGTCAGGAGGCGGCTGAGTCGCCGGATTTTCAGAAAGTCGTCCGCCGCTCGCAGGATCGATGGAAGAGATCCGTAGATTCGAGCAAACACTACGAGTATCTGCTGGCGCGGGATGAGCTGACCGTCAATTTTTTAAAGGTGATGGCCGACAACAAGCTCGACGCCATCGTGCACAAAGCCGTCGAGCACCAACCGACGCCGATCCGTGACGGCATCAACCCGCCGTACGTCGATCAGAAGGGCGCGCCGCATCTGAACACGTTCCTGGTCTTCGTTCCCACGTTAGTAGTCCCCGCGGGATTTACGCGCGACAACCTTCCCGCCGGGATCAGCTTTTTGGGACGGCCTTACGACGACGCCAACATGATCAAGCTTGCTTATGCGTACGAGCAGGCAACCCGCCATCGCCGCCCGCCCGCCAGCACGACGCCGCTTTAGGAGGAGGAGCCATGACTCGTTTGCCGAATGTTAAGCGCGATGATCTCTCGCCGGAGGATCAGAAGATCTGGGACCGCATCGCCGCCGTCCGCGTCGGCGTGCGCACCGGAGCGGGCGGGCCGTTCGGGGTGTTGATGCACTTGCCGGCGCTCGCCGACCGCGTGGCCGCGTTGGAGGATTACTTTCGCTTCGACGCGGCGCTGCCCGCTGTGGATCGCGAGTTAGTGATTTTGGCCGCCGCGCGTGAGATGGGCGCGCGCTACGCCTGGGTGCGCCACGAGGCCCGGGGCCGCGAGGTCGGCACGCGAACGGAAGCGATCGAGACCGTGCGCGCCAACGGTTCCTTGGATAAACTCACGCCGCGCGAGCGGCTGTTGGTCGAGATCGTGCGGAGCCTGCTGCGCGAGCGACGGCTATCGGATGAGCTGTTCGCCCACGCTCTGGCCGAGCTGGGCCGCCAACAGCTTATCGAAACCGTTACGCTCACCGGCCACTACGGCCTGGTCGCGTTGGTCGTGAACGGATTCGACGTGCCGCCGCCGATAGGCAGCGTGACGTTTTGAGGGATGCGGGATGAAGGATAAGGGATAAAGGGGAAGCGCACGGATTTTTCCGAACACGAGCACGATTCAAAGGAGATCAAATCATGCTTAAAGATAAAGTGGTGATCGTGACGGGCGGCGGCAAGGGAATCGGGCGGCACGCGGCCAGGACTTTCGCGCAGGAAAAGGCGAAAGTCGTGATCGCCGACGTCAACGGCGAATGGCTGCAGAAGACGGCGAGCGAGCTTGGCCGGCTAACCGAGACTCTGGCGATCGACGCCGACGTGCGCGATGAAGTTGCGGTGAAAAAAATGGTCGACCAGGTCGTCAGCCGCTTCGGCCGGATCGACGTGCTGGTCAACAACGCCGCCATCGTGCCGCACTTTGCCTGGGGAATCCCGCGCTGGCCGCGCATCCGCGATATGGAGAAAGATTTCTGGGACCGCGTCATACAGACCAATCTCGGCGGCACCTTTCTCTGCACCAAGCAGGTTTTGCCGCACATGGAGGCGAAAAAGTCGGGCCACGTCATCAACCTTTACGGCGGAGGCGGCCTCAAGCCGTTCGGCGCCTGCGCCTACAAGGCAACGAAGGAGGCGATCCGCGTCTTCACCCGCTATGTCGCCGAAGAAGCGCGGGAGTATAGTGTTTGCGTGGTGATTTTCTCGCCGGGCGTTCCCATCGCCACGGAAGGCGCGCCGGAGGAGGCGCTCAAGCGCCTGCCCGGCCCCGAGATTTTAGGAAAGGGCTTCGTCCTCGCGGCCGAGCTTCCCATGGATCAATCCGGCCAGTGCTTCGCTCACGAAAACGGCAAGCTGGTGATTGAGACCTAGCCCGGCACACACACAGAATCCTCTCGACACGATCGACTCCATGACAACCACCAAACCCGATTCCATCTGGACCCCCGCCTTCGCTCTTCTGTGTCTGGCGCAGTTTCTGGGCTACGCGCAGCACTTCATCCTCACGCCAGCGTTTCCGCTCTACGTCACCCATCTCGGCGGGTCGCCGTTCGTCGTCGGCTTGGTCCTGGCCTCTTTCGCCGTCACCAGCGTGATCTTTCGGCCGCTGATCGGCCACTGGGTCGATCGCTGGAACGAGGCGGGAGTGATGGTTTCGGGCATGCTCCTTCAAGGCGCCAGCACGTTCTTGTGCTATCTCCCTTTCGTCGAGGCCTCGATGCTCGCCAACGGCCTCAGAGGCGTCGGCTGGGCGGGCTTCAACACCGGCGGCTACGCGCTCCTGGCGCTCAGCGCGCCCAGCGAGCGGCGCGGCGAGGCTTCGGGTTATTACAGCGGCGTCCAGAGCAGCGCCACGATCCTGTTTCCCGCCGTGGCGCTGTGGTTGATCGATGCGCCGTTCGGGGGCTTCGGAGTGACGTTTTTTGCGGCCTCGGCGCTGCCGCTCATCGGCGCGGCCGTCGGCGCGCTGTTGACGCGCACCGCGCGCCGCCCGAGTCACGACACGCATTCCAACGAATCGAAGTCCGCGCAGGCCGCAGGCGAAGCGTTCTGGGACCGCGCGGTGCTCCTCCCCTCGGCGCTGCTCTTCTGCGTCCAGCTCACGATCCCGGCGGCCACCAGCTTTCTCGTCCTCTACGCCAAAGAGATCGGCGTCGGCAACGTAGAGTGGTATTTCGTGGTGAGCGGGATCACGAGCCTGATCGCCAGGCCGCTGCTCGGCCGCTTCTCCGACAAGATCGGGCGCGGCCGCTCGCTTGCGGCGGGCTTTGCGTGCCAGGTCGTAGCCCTGCTCCTGCTGGTCTGGGCGTCCGGCCTCATGGGGCTGGTGATTTCGGGCATACTCTACATGCTCGGCGCCGGCGTCGGCGGCGCGACGACACTGGCGCTCGCCATGGAACGGGCAAGCCCCGATCGTCGGGGCCGGGCGATGGCGATGTTTTCCGTCGCCTTTCCGCTAAGCGCCGGAGTCGGCGCGCTGCTGACCGGAAGCGCAGTCGAATTGACAGGTTACTTCGGCATGTTTCTCCTCGCCGCCGGCTTCGCGGCCGCCGGCCTCGCCCTCACGCTCGCCAAGTTGTCAAGTCTCAGGTAGAGCCGAGTTGTCACCAGACTGACTCGCTAAACCCGCCGGGACGCCTGGCGTAAATGAGTCAACGTTTGACAGCTTTGTACAACTCCCGCTGATCGAGACTGCAAACATCCCCTCCTGCACGGCGCGGTGCTCGCGCAACTCCTTGATATATCGAGCTTCTCGTACAAGCCGTAGGCTCGGCCTCTCCTCGGAATGAAGATTGCAAGAGACATTGAAGCGATCCGCCGGGCAGAGGAGAACCCCATGCGAGATCAAGAAGCGCGCTACACGGAAGTCATCAAACTATTCGGCCTGGTCTTAAACCAGTATCGCCTGTACTCCGAACGCCACCCTGCCGCGCAACTCGCGGTGCAAAATTTTCAGGCCAGACTTGAGGCGATCCTGGCTCAGGAATCTACTTTCACCTTGGGCGCCGCCGGGAGACGCCTGATCGTCAACGACCTGCCGCTGGACGCCAAACAGAACGGCATTGCCGGGTTGCAGAAAGACTACGAGCGGTTGGCTATCGAGAGCCTGACCTTCGAGCAGGGGTCGAGCGGCGACGAGATCGTCGCTTTTTTCAAATTGATGGCGTTGCCGCCGAAGAACCTCCAGGAGAAGGGCGGATTTGCCCGGGCCTTTGCCGCGGCGAACTTGCCGCATGTTCGACTCGGAACGATCCGTTATCTGGCGGTCGGAGAAAACGACACCGTGGTGGAGAACGCCGAGGAGAAAGCTCCCGCGAAGCAGCCGCGCAGAATTGAAAAAATGGACGAGGCGATCGAGCGTTGCCTTACAGGCTCCTCGGACGACGTCACCTTTGACCTCGAACGGCTCGGCTACGAGCTGGAGCGAAACCCCAAAGGCGTCGCGCAGGCGATGGTGCGCCGCTCCCTGCAGATGGACATGCTGAAAATCATTGTGAAGGCGGTGGAGAGTTTTCTCGAGGAGCGGCTCGCGCCGCTTTATCTCCATCAGGGGAGGGATCTGTCGCAACCGATCTACGCGCTCGTCAGGGAGTTCAAGAATGCCCTGAAGGAGGCGGGAATTAAGAGAACCGGCGACCTGGTTTTTCCGCTGGAGCGCTGCGCCGATACGGCCAAAGTGGAGCTGATGGTCAAGGCCTATAGGGAGGGCGATCAACAGGCCCTGGAGAACAGCGCCCGGCTGTGCCGCAAAGGGGCCCGCGAGCAGCTCAGGGAGAAGCTCGCCGACCTCGGCGCCGAGGGAGCGGTTTTCGACCGGCTCTTTCCCGAGACGGTGAAACGTAAGTCCCACAAAGTTTCTGTGCCCCTCGAAGAGCTGGAGGAGCTCCGCCGCATACGGGACCGCTTTGAGGAAGAGGTTGCCCTGCGAGTCGCGCAAAGGACGGAGGTTCTCCAACAGGAAAGGGCCAAAGCAGTGAGGGAGAAAGAACGGATGGCGGCTATCCTCAGACACCTCGGGCAGGCGCTGGTGGTGGTGGACATCGACGGGAAAGTCGAATTTATGAACCCGGCGACGGAGAAGCTTCTCGGAATCAGGGAAGCGGACGGCAAGGGCGTCGCCCTGCGCGAGCTTTTGAAAGAGGAACATCTCCTGGTGTTGGCTAAGGATTCTCTCAACGGCGATAGCCGGGACGCGGTTCAAGAGATCGAGGTAACGAGCAAAAAGGACGAAACCCGCCAGATGCTCCAGCGGAGCGGCGTGGTCATCGAAACCAGGGACGGCGAGATCGTGGGAATGTTGTCGCTCCTGAACGACAGCGCCAAACAACAGAGGCCCGCTGAGCTAAAACCCGGACTTATGGCTGATGCCGGCAGCTGATCCCGAGCGCCACTGCCCGGTTCCCATTCTCATCCCTCAGTCTTCCCCTTTTCCACGTTAGCGCCACGAACACGATACACGGCCACGACTTTTCCCCTTGACCCGAGGCGCGATTGCGCCTACTTTGAAGGCGAAAACCGAGAATCAACTGGCCATGCAGAACGGCAAGTAAACAGCCCGCGGACAAAGGAAAGGATCAATCATGCTGAGCAAATTGGCACGCGTCGTTTTTATTCTCTTCGTCCTTCCAGCGGCCGCTTTCGCGCAAGAAAATTACCTTATCGCCTACGGCGGCTTCGCCGGATTCCAGGCGCCGGTGTGGGCCGCCAAGGATCTTGGACTGTTCGCCAAATACGGCTTCAACGGCGAGGTGGTGATGGTCCCCGGCTCGACCCGCGAGATCCAGGCCCTGGTCGGAGGCAGCGTTCACTTCGCCCAGGTCGATGCGGTCACCACCGTCAATGCCGTCAACCAAGGGGCGGATATCGTCATGATCTCCGGCTCGCTCAACACCTTCCCGTTCAGCTTCGTCGCCCAAAAAGAGATTCGCAAGCCGGAAGATCTCGCCGGAAAAAAAATCGGCATCGTGGGCTTCGGCGGCGCCAACGAGCTGGCCGTGACGCTCGCTCTCAAGGAATGGAACGTCCCGCGCCAGTCGGTCACGATCATCCAAAGCGGCAGCGCTTCCACCCGCCTGGTCGCCCTCTCCGCCGGGGCGCTCGACGCCACTGTGCTCGCCTATCCCGAGGTCGGCGAAGCCGTGCGCATGGGCATGAACATGCTGGCGCACATGCGCGACATGAAGACCGCGGCGTTTCCGATGAACGTGATCGTCGTCCGCCGCTCCTTTCTGGAGAAGAACCGCGACGCGGTGAAGCGCTTCCAGCAGGCCTACGCCGAGGCCACACGGCAGTTCCAGACGAACAAGGAAAAGGCGCTGGCGATCCTGGCGAAGCGCATGCAGCAGAAAAATCCCAAGGCGATCGAGGAGACCTACCAGTACGTCGCGCCCGGCTTCTCCTTCCCGACGCGGATATCGCACCAGGGGCTGCGCAACACGCTGGAGATGGCCGCGCAGCGGACTCCGGGCGCCAAGCCGGAAACTAATCTGGAAAAATTTCTCGACGAAGGGACGCTCGACGAGCTGGAGAGAGAAGGCTTCTTTAAGAGGCTGGGCGGAAAAGGTTGACGGCGGGACTGTAACTTATATGGACAGTCCGCTGTGGTTCGACAAGTCTCACCACGAACGGCTTGTTTCTCGTCCGTTCGCCCTGAGCCCGTCGAAGGGTGAACGAAAGGGGTTTCACCAGCTTGCGAGTTCAGTTAACTCTCCCCCGCTATACTGCGCGGGGACGCTTGGCGCCGTCGGGAACGTAAAGCTCCACGGAGACCGTGACCTTACGGTTTTCTTTTCCCTTCAAAACCCCGACCCCGACGATCTGGCGCGTGATCTCCTCGCCACGGTCGTTGTGTACCGTGACCACGATGGCGTACTCGTAGCCCTCTGCGAGCGACGACTGTCTGAGGATGCCTTCGAGCCTGAGCGGCTGGAATGCGGCCACCGGCTCGCGCGCGCCGCGCACCGCCTCGAAGCGGAGAAAGTGGCCGCAGGCGGGGCAGGTAGCGGCGCTCTTGAGGATCGTGCCCTTACAATGCGGGCAGGTCCTGGTCTCCCCGCGGGCCGCGCCGCCGGGTATTTTCATACAAAGGGCCTGGCTTCACTGGGCCGGGCGTCGCTTTTCTCGGCCGGTTTCTTGGTCTCCACCCTCTTCACCTCCCTCGCCTCCTTCAGCTCCCCCTCTTCCCAGCCGAACTCGACCTTGCCGCGCATGCGCGAGCCGGCGGCCACAGTCAGCTGTTTGGCCCTCAGGTCGCCCACCAGCTGGCAGGTTTCGAGGAGATTGACTTGATTCGAGGCGTGGATGTTCCCAACCACATCTCCACCAAGGGTGACGGTCTCCGCGCTGACCTCGCCGCTCACGTGGGCGCCCTGGTCGATGATCAGATTGCCTTTCACCCGGACATCCCCCTTAAAGCTGCCTGCCAGCCGGACGTCCCCTTCCCCCTCGATCTTCCCTTCGATCGTCAGCCCCACGCCGATGACCGACTCTTTCCGCGCGCCTTGCGCCGGCTGCGTATAGGAACGCGGAGGAGTCTCCACGACGGGCGGCGATGCGCTCGGCGGCTGCGTCTCGCCGGTGATCGGGTCGATCCTCATCGATTCTTTCCACATGGCCATACAAGTCCCCCCTTTTCTCGGAAAATTTTACTGCGCCTCTCGTTGGTTAAACGTATGATTTGCAGGCAAAAGGCATACCAAACCCACGGTGCTCCTGTCAACGGCCTTAGAAGCGCGATTGCAAACTTTCAATCGAGCCAAGCTTCGCCGCTCTTTCGGTGAGTTAGGCGAGCGTGAGAGAATTTCTTGGCGCAGCGCGGCCGAAGCCGCAAGAAATTGTTCGAGAGCGCCGGCGAAGAGAAATTACCGGGCGAATAGGAAAAATTACCGTAGTGCGCGCTCAATACCGAGCGCTCATGACACAAAACAGGAAAGTCGTGTGCCAAAGTCGGTCACAGGCTCTAAATATCAAGCGGTTCACCCGCCGCAGGTCTGGCCGTTTTTTGTTTGGGGTTGACCTCGATACCAAAGGTGTCCTATCTTCGGGGCCGCTTTAGAATCGGATGCGCAAAAGGAGGGTGCTTTGTATGAAGCCAAGAAAGCTTCGTTTCACGGCTCTCGTCGTCCTCTGGATCCTGGTTGGGACACTGCTTGATCCTGCGCCTGCGCTCCTGGGCGCTAAGATCGACTGCGGCCCGGTCACAAACAGCGCCGCCGACCTGCCGCGCATCGCGGCTATCGCCACCAATCCGGCGGGGACCGGCGCTCACGCCATCGCCGCCTCGCTGGCTGCGGTAGGCAGCAAGGCCACGCCGATCTCCGTCAGAGTGCAGTCCTACAACGGCCCGAACGCGTGGATGCCGCTGCTGCAGAACGCCGAGGTGGAATTCGGCATCATGAATATCCTTGACGCCTATATGGCCATGGCCGGAACCGGCGGCTATGGAAAGCCTTTCCCCGCCGTCCGGGTGGTTTCCGGCGGCGTGTTTCCTTTCACGGTCGGAATTCTCGTTCGGGATAAGTCCGACATCAAGCAGTTCACCGATCTCAAAGGCAAGCGGATGGCATGGGATTACGGCGGCCATGCGATCAACCAGACCTGGGTGGAAGCGATGCTGGAGGCCAGCGGGCTCAAGCCCGCCGATGTCGTCCAGGTGCGCGTGTCTAATCTAAACGACGGCGTGCGGGGCGTGGCCGAAGGGAAGATCGACGCCAGCATCACGGGCATCGGCATCGCCGTGGTCGAGGAGGCCAACGCCACCGAGCCTATCCGGTTGCTGAGCATGCCGACGACCGACGGCGCAAAGGCCGTGCTTGCAAGGTATGGCGCCTCCGTCGTCAAGCAACCCCAGGCCACGGGCGTTAAGAGCGAAACCTACGTCGTGGGCTATCCGCTTCAACTGGTAGGCTCGACCAAGGTGAGCGAAAAGACCGTCTACACCCTGGTCAAGGCGTGGTGGGAGAACATGGCGGAACTCCAGACCAAGCATCCGCTGTTCAAGCAGTGGACTAAAGAGACGCAGGCGATCGCGAATTTTACCGTCCCCTATCATCCGGGGGCGATCAAGTTCTACAAAGAGATGGGGATTTGGACGGCCAAGCATGACGCTCATCTCAAGGCGATCTGCGGGTAGGAGCGTGTCGAACCACCGCCCGCCTGGTGGTCTCTCGGAGGGCCGATGCGTGGGACGAGGAGTATCAACCGTACCTCCCGGTTACTCTTATCTCGTCGGAGCAGCGTGACATCGATGTATCGCGTCGGCCCGGAGAGAGATGGCCAGGCGGGCGGTGGCACCTAAAGCATCATGCCGGATGAACTAGCCACGGAGGAAACCGCGCGCTCGCGCACCTTCAGGGGGCCGTTAGGCCGGAGCGCGGTTTTTTTTCTGATCGCGATCCCGGCCGTCGGCGTGCTCTTCTTGCTCGACCTGCCCCAACGGTTTGGCTGGCTGATCTTTCCCGAACAATCGGCGGGTCTTATCCTCGGCCTGGTGCTCTGCGCGACATTTCTCTTGATTCCCGCGACTCGACGGTCGCCCTACGACCGTGTGCCCTGGTATGACGCTCTGGCGGCGCTGGTGGGCCTCACCATCGGCCTCTATCTCTTTATTGTGTTTCCGAAGATCGCCAACACCATCGGGGAGATTAGCCTGGAGCGGGTGATCTTAGGCTGCTTCACAGTGCTGCTGCTGGCCGAAGCATGCCGCCGGCTGGTGGGTTTGCCCCTGGTCGTTATCGTCGGCTGTTTTGTCTTTTATGCCCTGTTTGCCGATTACTTCCCCGGCCAGCTCTATGGCCGCGCCTTGTCGGTCAGCCGCTTATCCACTTATTTGTTCCTCGATACCAACGGCATCCTCGGTTTTCCGATCAAGGTCGCAGCGACTACGGTTTTGGTCTTCGTCGTTTTCGGACAGACTCTTTACTCGACCGGCGGCGCGAGTTTTCTGAGCGACTTCGCCCTGGCAGCAGTGGGACGGTTTCGCGGCGGACCGGCGAAGATCGCGATTGTCTCTTCGAGCCTGTTCGGGAATATCAGCGGCAGCGCCGTGGCAAACGTTGTGGTGGACGGAGCCTTCACGATTCCGATGATGAAAAAGGCGGGCTATGCCACGCCGGTGGCCGCCGCCGTGGAGGCCGTTGCTTCCACCGGCGGACAGATCATGCCGCCGGTCATGGGGGCGGCCGCGTTCCTGATCGCCGAATATCTCCAGATTCCCTATGCGAAGGTTGCGCTGGCGGCGCTCGTGCCGGCGATCCTCTACTACGTTGCGTTGTTCATCGAGGTCGATCTGTTGGCGGCGCGAGATGGGATTCATGGCCTGCCCCGAGATCAGCGCCCCAGGCTGCTTCCGGTCCTGCGCGGTTCGGCGGCCTTTGTGGTTCCTCTCGCCGTTCTCATCGGTTGGATGTTTTTTCTTAGACGGCAGCCCGAAGAGGCCGGCCTCGTGGCGGTGCTCGCGGCGCTCGTTACGGGATTGCTCACGCCCGGAGTGAAGCTCGGCCTGCCCCAGCTCAAAGAGATATTGGTCACAACCGGCCGGGGCCTGCTCGATATCGTCGTCACCACAGGACTTGCCGGCGTAGTCATCGGTATCCTTCAGTTGACGGGCCTTGGCTTCAGCTTGACCTTCATGCTGCTCACGGTCGGTCAAGCGAGCGCGATTATTCTCCTTGTGCTTACCGCCATCGTCAGCATCATTCTCGGCATGGGTCTGCCGACGACCGCGGTCTATATCCTTCTGGCGGTGCTGGTCGCTCCGGGGCTGGCGCAAATGGGAATCATGCCGCTGGCGGCTCATCTCTTCATCTTCTATTTCGGCATGCTGAGCATGATTACTCCTCCGGTCTGTCTCGCCGCCTACGCCGCCGCTTCGATCGGCAAGACGGATCCCATGCGAACCGGCTGGGAGGCGATGCGCCTCTGCGCCATCGCTTATATCGTGCCGTTCCTGTTTGTCTTCTCGCCCGCGTTGCTCTTGATCGGCCCGTGGCATGAAGTGGCGCTGTCGAGCGTGACCGCCATCGCCGGCGCGGTACTTTTGGGAGTCGGGTTGGTGGGTTATCTGTTCCGCCCGATCGGCCCGGTCCTGCGGGTGCTATTCCTCGTTGCGGCGATCGGCCTGCTCGTTCCTATCGTGGATCGCGGCGCGCACGTGAGTTTGAGCTGGGCGAGCAATGGGATCGGGCTCGCGCTGGGAGTTGCGTTGGTGATTTCGGAACGCCGCGCGAGATCGCGCGCCGCGTGGTGAGTCAAGTCGAACCACTGTCGCTACCGAGAAGATTGAGACCGGATAAGCGGCTCGGGACGCGTAGGATAAAGCTTCAGTGATATCACGACGAGAATATCCCTTCGTTTTCACCCCGCGGATGAAGAAGCGGCTGAGCCGCAGGGCGCTTACGATGCTGGATAAGGCATTGCGTCGTTTCCCCGAATTGCAGAGCAGAAAAATCACCGTCGGCTACACGTCGGCCCATCTTGGCAGCGCGGTTGTGCCGCTGAGCGCCGGAGCCGCTGCGAAGTTGACGATTCGGCTCAAGGTGAGAAAACTCACCTATAACACTATCGGCCACGAGCTGACCCATCTGCTCCAGGGTCTCTCCAGGGTCCGTTTGAACCGAGACAAGCGGAAGGCTGATGGGAGGATTCCCGGCGGCGAGAAGCAGTGCGATATCTGGACGCTCGCGCGAAGCAATTTGTTTTGCGACGACGCGCCGACTTACATTCGACTGCCGCGCTCCGTTCGGGAAAACTGGCCGGTCTACGCCCGATCGGTGCGCACGCTCTGCATCGCCGCGCTGGAAAAACGCAAGAGCCACCGCTTTTACATGCAGTGGCTCGAATCACGGATCAAAGATCTGGCCCGCAGGCCTCGCGGCGAGGCGAAAGCTGGCGAGCAATTGTCGCTACCGTTTTAAACTTGAAAGAAACACAGTATCCTCATTGATAAGGAACTTGCTCAACCGACTGCCAAGTTAGGCATTGGATTTACTGCGAGGCATATGAAACCTGATGATAAAAACGATCCACCGCTGATTCGCTATTACCGCGGAAAGTAGGACGGTTCGCAATCACAACCGTTTTTGGCCAGTTTCCCGACGCGTCCTTTAACGAAGGGAGCCCGGCCGAAGGGCCTTCTAAATTAGATTTTCGTAAACGACGTGCCGCTCGACTTCACGCCTTGGATCTGAAGCCCCCCGGGCTTTTTCAACAACTTATCCTGCTTGTCCAACAGCTTGTCGATGCCTTCGTCCCCCTTCAACCCCTCGAGCTTCACCTTGAGCCGCAGGTTGTTGGCGCTGTCGGCGTTGATCAACGCCTGCTCCAGGCTGATCTTGCCGTCTTTATAGAGCTGGAGCAGCGACTGATCGAACGTCTGGCAGCCTTCGTAAACGCCCTGCTCCATCGCCTCCTTCAAAACGTCCACCTCGCCCTGCTTGATCAGGTCGGAGATCCTGGGCGTGTCCATCAGGATCTCGACGGTCGGAACGCGCCGGCCGTCGAGCGAGGGAACCAGGCGCTGCGCGATAATGGAGCGGAGATTGAGTGAGAGCTGCATCAGGATCTGTGCGTGCCGCTCGCGCGGGAAAAAGTTGACGATGCGCTCGAAGGACTGGTTGGCGTTGGTGGAATGGAGCGTGCTGAGACACAGGTGGCCGGTATCCGCGAAGGTGATCGCCGCCTCCATCGTGTCCGAGTCGCGGATCTCGCCGATCAGGATCACGTCCGGCGCCTGCCGCATCGCATTCTTCAACGCCTCTTGAAACGAGTGGGTATCGAAGCCGACCTCGCGCTGGTTGACGATCGCCTTTTTGTGGCCGTGGACAAACTCGATCGGATCTTCGACCGCGATAATGTGGCCCGACTGGTTGCCGCTCCGATAATCGATCATCGAGGCCAGCGTGGTCGATTTCCCCGATCCCGTAGCGCCGACGACCAGCACCAGCCCGCGCTTGGTCATCACGATGTCTTTGAGCACCGGCGGCAAACCGAGCTCCTCGAGCGACGCGATCTCGACTTTGACCCGCCGGATCACCATCCCGGCCGACCCGCGCTGGCGGAAGATATTGACGCGAAAACGGCTCACTCCCGGCAGCGACATGGCGAGGTTCATTTCGTGTTTCTCGCTGAACTCTTTCTGCTGGCGCTCGTTCATTACGGAATTGGCCAGCTGCTCGAGCTCCTTCGGAAGAAACACATGATCTCCGATCGGCTGGACCACCCCATCGATGCGGTACATCGGCGTGCTGTGCGTGGTGAGGTACACGTCCGAAGCCAGGTGCTCCATCATCGTTTCGAGAAAATCGCGAATTTGCATAACTTCCCTCCAAAGAAGTCTAACGGCCGCGGCCGGCCGGCCCGCCCACGCCGAACGCCCCGCCACCGAACAGGTTGGGCGTCATGCTTCGAGATTGCGCCTCGTCCTTTGTCACCAGACCCCGAGCCACCAGGTCCATCAGCGCCATATCCATGGTCTGCATGCCGTCTTTCTGGCTCACCTGCATGGTGCCGGGCAGCTGGTGGATCTTGCCCTCCCGGATCAAGTTGCGCACCGCCGTGGTGCCGATCATGATTTCCACCGCCGCCGCTCGACCGCCGCCCTTCTTCTTCAGCAGCGTCTGCGTGACGACGGCCTCGATCGACTCGGCAAATTGGGTGCGAATCTGGGCCTGTTGCGAAGGCGGAAACACGTCGATGATCCGGTTGACCGTGGACGGCGCGCTGGAAGTATGAATGGTGCCGAAGACCAGATGGCCGGTCTCCGCCGCGGTCAGCGCCAATTGGATGGTCTCCAGATCGCGCATCTCGCCGACCAGGATCACGTCGGGATCCTCGCGCAGCGCGGCTCTCAGCGCGTTGGCAAAGGAAAGGGTGTGCGGGCCCAGCTCGCGCTGATTGATCAGGCACTTCTTTGCTTGATGCACGAACTCTATAGGGTCTTCGATGGTGAGGATGTGGCCTTCAAAGTCGTTATTGATGAAGTCGATCATCGCCGCCAGCGTGGTGGACTTACCGGAGCCGGTGGGACCCGTGACCAGGACCAGCCCTTTTTCCTTCCGGCAAAGCTCTTTCATCACCGCCGGCATCGCGAGCTGGTCGAGCGTCAGCACGGTGGTGGGAATCGTGCGGAAGACGGCGGCTTCTCCCCTGAGTTTCATGAAGGCGTTGACCCGGAAGCGGGCGATGGCTCCCAACTCGAAAGAGAAATCGACTTCGTGGAATTCCTCGAAGGTTTTGCGATTGGCGTCGTTCATGATGTCGTAGATCATCGCGTGGACATCTTCGCGGCTGAGCGCGGGGTGCTCCAGCTTCTTAAGGTCTCCATGAATGCGCAGCATGGGGGGCTCGCCCGCGCTCAAGTGACAGTCGGAAGCGCCCTGCTCGACGCCGAAAGCGAGTAACTGGGTAATGTCCATAGAATCCCTCCGCAGGTGGCCCTATAATACACCACTCGACGGCAACCTGTAAATGTGTGGGAAACTCTGCTAGTTTATGGCAATATTCGCGTCTAAGTAACCAGAGCGACCATTGACCCGGAGGCATGAGTTCATGAGCCATTGCACAGCCCTAGCGCCGGCAGCCAAGCGATTGACGCAGCGAAGCTGCCGGATTTTGCCGGCGTTTCTGGCTGCTTTTCTTTCGGCGCCGCCGGCCACCTCTCACGCCTGCCCGCTCGTGATCCGGACCGGCGCCAAGCAAAGCGCCCAGGCGATGATCGGGGGTTATTGCCGGATCAACGGGAGTCCGATTACCGCCGCGCCCACGACCGGGGCGCAAGTCCGGCGAAGAGCGTTCATCACCAATAGCGATGGAGACAGCGTCTCCATCATCGACCGGGACACCTATCAGGTTCTTAAGACGCTGCCGGTGGGGGATTACCCTCACCATATGATCGTTTCCCTCGACGGGCACTACCTCTACGTCGGCAATACCCATTCCAACACGGTTTCGGCGATCGACCTGGCGACCGAGAATATCGTTAAGACGATTCCCCTCCTCGACCCCTATAATCTCTTCTACTCGCCCGATCGCCGGCTTCTGGTCACGACCGCGACGCGCCTGGGGCGAGTGGAAGTGCACGCCGTGGATGGCTGGACTCACATGGGCGAGGCCAAAGGCTGGAACCGTCTCGCGCAAATCCAGACCGGCAAAGACCCGAATCACTTCGCCTTCAGTCCCGACGGTCGTTTCATGTACGTGAGCAACGAATACTCGCATCAGCTTTCCGTGATCGACCTGCTGGAGCATAAGCTTGCGCGCCAGGTCGACACCGGCCGCAGGCCCGTCGATATGGCGCTGGCGCCGGGGGGCAAGACCCTCTTCGTGGCGATTTACGGCGAGGGCCACGTGAAGGTTTTCGATACGGAAAGTTTTAACGAGCTGGAGCGGATTCCAACCGGCGCCGGCGCGCACGGCATGGCGATGAGCGTGGACGGGAAACGGCTGTTCGTCACCAACCGGGACGCCGGCAGCGTATCGGTGATCGATGTCGCCACTCGCAAAGTGATACAGACCGTTTCTGTTCCGACCGGGCCGGACATGATGGAGGTAACGCCGGACGGAAAAGAGCTTTGGGTCACGGGACGCTACGGCTCGCACGTGTATGTGGTCGATCTTGCGACATACAAAGTCACCCAGCGGATTCGCACCGGCGCGGCGCCGCATGGAGTCGTCTTGATCGATCTGGTCACTTCCCCGGAGAAATAGATCAAACGTGCGGCTCAATAGGATAGTTATCTGAGGAAGACCGTAAAAATTTTTCTCATACCGCTGTGTCTCAAGGGGTCGCTAGATTCTAGGTTTGTCTTTTCGCAATCCAAAATCTAAAATCGGCTCAGCCCAAGGCTGATCAGTCCTTCGGCTGAAATCGAAAATCTAAAATCATTTAATGACTTTGTCCGCCCGCGCCAGCACGTTCGGCGGAATCGTCACGCCGATCTGCTTTGCCGCCTTCAGGTTGATGAACAATTCGAACTTCATCGGCTGCTCCACCGGAAGGTCCGCGGGCTTAGTTCCTTTGCAGTATTGCCCCCATCCCATGATGAATTGGACTTTTGCACCGCTCTGCATTACACTGCAATGCAGACGGAGGGGACTGTATGGAGCGTCAATTAACCATGCGATTACCGGCGGAGTTAGCGAACAAATTAGACCATTCGGCCAGACGGCTAAAACGCAAGCGCTCCGAAGTGGTGCGCGAGGCTTTGGAACACTACTTAGACACCCAACCGGAGGTGCGCCCAATCGAGCGCGTCCGCGATCTCCTAGGCAGCATTGAGAGCGGTCGGCCCGATTTGGGTCAGCGACATCGCGATTATTTGATCCGCCGGTTGCGCCGTGGTCGATGAACTTCTGCTGGATACCGGGCCGTTCGTTGCCCTCGTGGACCGTAGCGAGACGGCGCATGACGACTGTGTGGCGGCGCTGGAAAGTTGGACCGGACCGATCGTAACGACCGAAGCCGTTCTGACCGAGACACTCTACTTGGTTGGGCCGCAATGGAAGGCCCAAAAAGCGGTTCTTGAGTTTATCCTGAGGGGGGCGTTTCAACTGGTTCCTTCGTCTCAAGCCAGTTTGCGACGGGTTGCAACTCTGATGGAAAGGTACCGCGACGTCCCGATGGACTTCGCAGACGCCACTTTGGTTGCCCTGGGAGAAGAGCTGGAAACCGACCGGGTTTTCACGTTGGATCGCCGCGGGTTTTCGGTCTACCGCCTCGGACGGAGAAAAGCCTTTCAAATGATTCCTTGATTTAAGCTTCATTCCAATATCTTTTCTGTTGATTGCCGCCTCACCCCTCACGTTAGCGGAATGCCTCGACGGTGGCCGCAGAAGTGGAAGCCGAGCCGCCACCTAGAAAACCTAACCGAGGAAATTTCTTCGTCTGCTGCGCGTCAACGGGATAGGCGCAGGCCAGCATTGCGGCAGTTAGTACGAGGAAGAGCTTCTTAACCATTTTGCCCCCAATCCGCAGAATCTTGTTTTCGCAAGAGTAGCGTGTTACAAAATTGTCTGTTAGCGGGATCATTATGCGTTACTCTGTTCTTCTTGAGCCGGTAAACGAGCCTGAATTTCAGGGCTACTACTACGCTCATATCCCGACCCTGGACCTAACCACTCACGGCCAAGGCATCGAGGGAGCTCTCGCCGCTGCCCAAGAACTGATTGAGGCCTGGATCGGCGAAAAGCGGGCACGCGGCGAGACCGTTCCTGTCGAAGCGAAATCTTTGATTGCTCAGGTCGAAGTTTCCGATGCCCTACTCCGCCCGTGAGGTCTTCGCGAAACTGATTCGCGCCGGATTCGTAGAAGTACGGCAGACCGGAAGCCATAAAGTCTTGCGACATCCAGACGGGAGGCAGACCTACGTGGCCATGCACCCTGGGACACTGCCCACCGGAACCTTCCGTAAGATCCTCAAACAAGCCGGTTTGACCGAAGAGCAATTTCGCGCCTTGTGAAAGCGCAAATCGCATCAGGAAACCTCCGAATTCCCCTTCATCAATCCGAAAAGTTTCTGCCGCCTCACGCCTCACGCCTATCGAATCACCTTGTCCGCCCTTGCCAGCACGTTGGGCGGAATCGTTAGCCGGTAAACCCCCAAAAACAAGAAGGCCCGACCGGTAAGAACCCGATCGGGCCGAAGAATAACAGTCAAAGGTGCCTGCCGGAGCAGGATCAGCCGGGAAAAGCTTAAGCGTCTTGCTTATCGCACACCCACCCTACCCCGTCAATGCGGAGGGTTTTAAAACGGGTGAAAGGTTCTTAACCAGGGAAGGCTTCTACAAGCTCCTTAAGCCGGGCGTTGGCGCCCTGAAGAATCGGTTCTCCGTCGCCGGGCAGGAGAGCGTCGAAGTCGAGGGCGAGCAGCAATTTCACGCTCTCGCGCAGCCGAGCCGGGTCGTCCACCACCTTGTCGGGGAGGAGCTTCAGGCGGCCCGGCGGGTCTCCGACCGCGGCATCGCCGACGATGAGTATTTTCCGTTCCGGCCAGTGAAAGACAACTTCTCCGGGCGATTTCCCCGGCGCGCCGACCGCCACAAGCGGTCCGATCTTTTGTCCTACGTTGATCTCATCGTCGAGCTCGGTGCCCTGGCTGCGGGCGTGGGGCGCGTCCGCCGCATGAATCGCCGTGCGCGCGCCGGTCAGCGCGCGGATTTTGTTGGCGGCGCGGGAGTGGTTGCGGTTGGTAAGTAGAATCCGCGACACGCCGAGACGGGTGATCTCTTCGAGATCTTCCGCGCCCGGCTCCACGGGATCGATGCAGAGGTTTCCCGTCGGATGGAGAATCAGGTAGCCGTTGAAATTATAGCCGTGCGGCGCCGAGAACCAGGGCCAGGTGTATATATCAGTTACAACTTCTCGCATGCACCGAACTCTTTATTCCACCTGACGAATCCCGAGTGCCGAGCCGCTGTCCATTTTGGATTTTAGATGGTTCGACGTTGCTCACCACAGGTTGCCGATTTTAGACTTCGTCGTGAGCTCAGTCGAACGATTGAATCGAAAATCTAAAACTCTTATCAGTGATGGTGATGATGTCCGTGCGTGTGCGCATGGTCGTGGCTGAGTCCCCGGCCCCACTCCGTGTGACGGAAGATCAGCGACTTGATCACCACCGGCACCGCGCGGGCATCCGGCAGCTCCTCGCCGATGTCGATGAAGTCGAAATCTTTGAGATCGATGCCGTCGATCGAAATGATGCCGCAGCCGGGCAGCAGCTCCCGCTCCAAAATATTGCCCACCAGCTTGGCGATATCGGCGTCGAACACCAGCACCAGGGGCTGCCCCTTGTCCACGTGCTCTTTCATCCCCTCCGCCACGCCCTGCGCCAAGTTCCGAATCAAAGGATAGGAGGGGCCGAGCTCCCAGTGAATCGCCAGGGCCGCCGCCCGCTCGCCGTCGTTGATGTCGAAGCGCTGCAACGCCTTTTGGACCGCTTCCTTAACATGAGCCGGCGAGAGCGGCTCTTCCTGAGCGATCTGCGGAATCACAACCTGGACGTTTCGGAGCGGCAGAAGATCGGCATGTGAGAGGTAAATCGTGTTGCCGCTCACCTGAACCGTGTACTGGGACGCGCCGATAACGGTGGCCCGGATGCGCACGTCCGGGGTCTTGAGAGGAATCTTCCCCGCTAACTTCTGGGCCCGCTCGCGCACTCCCCGCCCGACGTGGTCGCCGAGATCTCCGAGGTTCCGTTTCTCGAATTCATAGATATACTCGGAGACGCCGCCGGAAAACATCATCGCATCGATCCGGCCTTTGTAGCCGACCTCGGGCGTGAGCATCAGACTCTGCGTCAGCGGCGAGAGCGGCCCGCGCGCGAGGACCTCAAAAAGGCTGTCGCAGAGCACCGTCGCCATCTTTTCTTTCTCATCTTCTTTGAGCAGGTTGCCGAGCGCGAGGTTCACCCCGGCGGCATTGCCGATTTTCACCCCGGCGTCTTCAAGGCGATCGATCTTGCCCTGTTCGTCGAGCGCGACCAGCCGCGCGCCCACCTCGAGGGCGGAGGTGTCGATCACCGCTCCCCGTTGCGTGATGGCGATCTTGCACGTGCCGCCGCCGACATCGACGTTCATCACCGTAAAGTCGCCGCCTTCATTGGCGGACATCGCCACGGCGCCGGAGCCGAACGCCGCCAGAATGGCTTCGAGGTTGTGGCCCGCCGTGGCGCAGACGAACTTTCCCGCCTGGGCGGAGAACAGCGCGGCGATCGCCTCGGCGTTCTTTTTTTTCGCCGCCTCGCCCGTGACGATGACCGCTCCCGTGTCGATGTCTTTGGGCGTCAGTCCCGCCTGACGGTAAGCCTCGTGGACGAAATCGCCGAGCTTGTCGGTATCGATGGTCGTCTTGTCCACGTAAGGCGTGAGCAGGATCGGCGACTCGTGGAGAATCTCCCGCTTGACGACGACGAAGCGGCTGGAAAGCGCGATGCCCTGGCGGCGCAAAACCAGACGCGAAAAGATCAGATGCGACGTGGAAGAGCCGATGTCGATGCCGACCGAAGTGAGCTGTATGCGCTCGGAGCGCCACATCGGGTGCTCTTCGTCCATCGGCAGCTCGCCATGCTCGTGCTCCTCCTCGTCGTATTCTTCGTGAAAATAATAACCCTCGCTGATTCCTTCGATCATCCCGCTGTTTTCCTTTCCTTCGTGAGTTTCCCGACCGCCCCACGCAATTAATCAATTTTCATAGCATAAGGCCGATCGAGTTGCTACCCGAAAGATAGGTTTCACCGCCCGAAGGACAGGCTTCATCGGCCCGAAGGATAGGTTGGATAGACAAGCAGCGGCTTCGATAGTAAGATGCTTTCGTCGCATATGGGCCAGGAAGAGTACAGCGAACTCTCGTCGTTTCTCCAGCGATTTATCCGCCGGTTCAGGGCCGCCAAGGAGCTTGAGGGCTTCTGCCTGATCGGGATGTCCCTCGCTCTGCTTTTCTCCCTGGGCCTGGCCGTCCGCGAGATTAAACCCTCTCTGCCTTATGCGCCCGCGCTCTACAGCGTTACGGCGGCTCTGGTGCTGATTCTCCTTTTGGGCTGGATGGCGTTCCAGTTGCGCCGCCGGCTTTCGCGGGAATGGGCCGCGCGCTCCATTGAACTGCAATGCCCCCAGCTGAGAAATAATCTCATCAACTCGCTCCAGCTCTATCCTCAGATCGCCGCGCCGAAGCCGGAAGCGGGGATTTCCGTCACCATGGTCCTCGCCCTGCTCCGGGCGACGCGCAAACAGGTCCATTCTCTCCGCGTCGAAGAGCTGGTCAGCGCGCAACCGGTGCGGACCAAAGCTCGACTGCTGGGATTGCTCATGGCTCCCGTGCTCGCCGCGATCCTGCTCGACCCGTCCTCGCTGAGCGATACCTTCAGCCTCCTGGCTTATCCGCTGAAGGATCTCCCGCCGTCCGAGACCAGGTTCGATGTGACGCCCAAAGGGAGCCGGGTGGCCTACGCCTCAGGCGTAACGGTCCAGGCCACGGCGTCCGGAGCTATCCCCAAGTTTGTAGAACTCGCGGTCCAACCGGCGGAGGGCGGCCCGGAGGAGCGGCTTGTCATGGAGTCGCTCGGCCAGGGAAAATTCACGATCACGCTGCCGAATGTCAAGAATAGTTTCCACTACCGCGCGGTCGCCGGCGTTTTCTCCTCTCCCAGGTATCTCCTCGAGGCCGTCGAGCCGCCGGAAATCGTAAACGTAAAGATCACAGTCTATCCGCCGCACTACACCGGCCTGCCGGCGCAAACCCTCCAGGGCGGAAATGCCGAAGGACTCAAGGGCTCGACGATCCGTTTGGAAGCGTCGTCCACCAAAGAGATCACGAAGGCTAAGCTCGTGCTGCAGAACGGGAGAGAGCTTCCGCTAAAAATCGATGCCGCCGGGAAGAAGCTGCAAGGGAACCTGGTTCTGTTCGAATCCCAGCGGTATGAGCTCCAGGTCGAGGACGCGCTCGGCTTCCGCAACAAACCGATTTCCTACGAACTCCGCGCGCGCCCCGACGGCTTCCCCACGGTCGAACTGTTGCGGCCGACTGAAGATCTCGAGATCAACGGCGACGAGACCCTGCCGGTCGAGTTCAGCGCCCGCGACGACTTCGGCGTCCAGGAGGCGGCGCTGACGATCAAGATCGGCGACAAACAGGAGAAAATTCCGATCCGGCTCGACGGCGTGAAGAAGCTGGTTCTCCGGGAGCGATTCAGCTGGGACCTGGGAAAACTCGGCCTCCGGGAGGGAGAGGAGGCCGTCTATCAGGTCGAAGTTTTGGATAACGACACGATCTCGGGGCCGAAACTCGGCCTCTCGCGTCCGCTCCGGCTGAGGCTTAAGAATCTCAAGGGAGAGCACAAGCAGGTGGCAGAGATGATCCGCGAGCTTTCCGGGCGCATGGTAGACTTGCTCTCGGACCATCTCGAAAAGCCGGCCGCAACGGCGAAAGATCCCACGAAACAGGATAGCGCTCAGGACAAAGCCTTTGAGCAAAAGCTCGACGAGACGTTGAAGAGCGTGGAAAACCTCATGCAGCGCACCGAGAAAGACCGGCTGGCGGATTTCGCCACCTGGTCGGATTTGGATGCGCTCAAGCGCAATCTCAAATTCACCAAAGACGAGTTGTTGAAGAAACAGGAGCAGGCGGCCTCGGCCCAGGACCGAGAGCAGGCTCGCGACGAGATCTCGACGGAGCTGGAGCGGATGTCCTTGCTCTCGGAGGAGATCGGCAAACGGCTCAAGGCCGAAGAGCTGGCCGCGGCGGCGCGCGACCTGATGAAGAGCCAGGAGCGGTTGATGGACTCCCTGGAGGCGCTGAAAAGCGGGGATAAAAACCTCGACGCGGTTTTGAAGCAGATCTCCGAGTTGGCCAAGCTGTTAAGCTCGATGCAGCAGGCCCTTTCCCAATTCGCCTCGCGCCTGCCGGACGACTTTGTCAACAACGAGGCGCTGCGCGGCTTGAACTTCAACGAAATGTTCTCGGCCCTCGACGAGATCCGCAAAAAGCTCATGCAGGGCGACTTCGAAGGGGCGATGCAGTTGGCGCGCGAGCTGTTCAACCAGATGGCCTCGATGGTCGCCTCGCTCCAGAACGCGCAGCAGTCCGCGATGTCTTCTTCAATGGGAAGAATGCAGGGCGAGATGATGCGCTCGGCCAACGAGCTGCAGCAGATCGCGCGCGAGCAGCAGGAGATCCTGGTGGATACCGAAGACGTCAACAAGCAGCGCCAGGGCGAGCGGGAGCAGGCGCTGAAAGAGAAGCTCGACCGCTATCTGGCTCAGGCACATGCCGAGCTTGCCAAACTGGCGGAGCTTTTCCCCGACGAGGAGCGGGAGAGCGGTGGGGGCCGGGGGCCGCGGGAAGATGTTCTCGACGAGGCGACGGTCAACAACCTGGTCAAGGAGATGATCTCGCGGCTGCTCAAGAAAAACTTCCCTGGTTTCGAGGAAATACTCGGAATGGCCCAGAAGGAGCTGGAGAAGAAACGCGCGCCCGAGCAGGAACAGAAAAGCCAACGAGGGCAAGCGAGCCTCAAGGGCCTCAAGGACGACCTCGACGCGCTTTTCGGGATACCGCAGACAGCGCTCCGCGACGAGGACAAGCAAAATCTGCGGGAGCTCTCCCGCCGCCAGGAGAATCTTAAAGAGCGCACCGAGGAGCTGTCCGAGAAGCTGGATTCCCTGTTTCAGCTCTTCCCTGCCCTCGATCCACAGATTACGAGGAACATCCGCGAGGCGGGCGCGTCGATGGGACAGGCGCAGGGCCGCCTCGGCGACCTGGATGCCAGGGGAGCGGTCCCGCCGGAGCGGCAAGCGCTCGACCGCCTCTCCCAATCGCAGCAGCAGATGCAGAGTTCCATGCAGCAGATGGCGCAGCGCGGGCAGCTCGGCCGCATGCCGGTCTCCCGCCTGTTCCGCATGGGGCGCTTTCTCCCTTCAGGCGAGCTTATTCCGCTCCCCGGCATGCCGCAGTTTCCGCAGTTCGACGTAGAGGGGGGCGTCACCGGTCTCGACACGGAGAGGTTCCGCCTGCCGGGCAAGGAGGACTACCGGGCGCCGCGCAGCTTCCGCGAAGAGATCCTGGAGTCGCTCAAGCAGGGCGTGCCGCGCCGGCTCAAGGAGCAGATCGAAAGCTATTTCAAAAATCTCACCGAGTAGCGCCTCTTTGATGTCCAGATTTTTCCTCCCTTTAACGCTTCTAACCCTTCTGGCCCTTCAACCCTCGTGGTGTTGGGCGGCGGAAACCGACCCGAGGATCGGACAGGCCGAGGAGCGCATCGAGGCCTGGCGCTTGGCCGAAGCCCAGGAGATCGTCGCCGCGCTGCTCAGCGAAAATCCCCGCTCGGCCGAAGCGCTCGACCTGAGCGCGCGGGTCCATTTTTACCAGGGCCGGTACGACGAGGCGCTCAAGCTCCATGAGCAGGCGCTCGCCATCGACGCGAAAAACGACCGGCGGCAGGCGCTCAGGCTCTTCGCCCAGCGAACGCTCGACACGCTAAAGAAGCTCAAGCGCTTTGAGAGCGAACACTTCATCGTCTATCTCGACGAAGAGCGGGACGGCATCCTGCTGCCTTACGTGCTGGACACGCTGGAAAAAAGCTTTCGCTCCATCGGCCGGGCGCTCGGCTACTCTCCCGCATCGAAAGTCCGCGTCGAGATCGCGCCGGATGTCGCCTCGTTCAACGCGATTTCGACCCTGTCATTGAGAGACATCGAAGAGACCGGCGCGGTCGGCATCTGCAAGTTCAACAAAATCATGACGATCTCGCCGAGAGTGCTCCTCCAGGGATACCGCTGGCTCGACTCGCTGAGCCATGAGTATCTTCACCACGCGATCGTCCCGCTGAGCGACAACAAAGCGCCCATCTGGCTGCACGAGGGGATGGCGCGCTTTTATGAAACGCTCTGGCGGCGGGCGGAGACCGCCAAGATGCGCGAAGACTATCTCTCCCCCGCCAACCGGACGCTGTTGGCCCAGGCGCTGGACAGAGATAAGTTCGTCGGCTTCAAAAAGATGGAGCCGTCGCTGATTTATCTGGAAACGCCGGAGCAGGTCCAACTGGCTTACGCGGAGGCGGCCTCGGCGATCGACTTTTTCATCCAGCGCAAGGGCGAAGCGGGCGTCCGCGAGCTGCTGTCCGAGTTACGATCCAAGCCGACGCCGGAGGCGATCGAGAAGGTCGTCGGCCTGCCGTTTGCCGCCTTCGAGACCGAGTGGAAGCGATTTCTTAGAGCCAAAGGGTTTAAGGAGATCGAAGGCGCCCGCGTGCGAAGGTTCAAGGTCAGAGAAAGTCAGAAAGCAGACGAAGAGACGGTGGAGCTGAGAGAGATCCAGTCGGTGGTGGCGCGTAACCGCACGCACCTGGCGGATCAAATGCTGGAGCGAGGAAGAAGCGCCGCCGCCGCTCAGGAGTACCGCCGCGCCTTGCAGGCCAGTCCCCATTCCCCTATCATTCTCAACAAGCTCGCGCGGCTGCTCATCCGGCAGGCAAAATACCAGGAAGCGCTTCCCCATCTGCAAAGGGCGCTGGAGCTTGACCCGGATTCCGGCGGCACGTTGGTGCAGCTAGGGCGGCTCTATCATGGGATGAAAAACTTTGCCGCCGGCAAAGCCGCCCTCGAAGAGGCGATCCAGATCAATCCGTTCAATCCCGAGATCTACCGCCTGTTGCATGATATTTATTCCGCTCTCGGCAATGAGGCTGAGGCCAAGAGCGCCAGGACAACCTTGGAAAGACTCATCAGAATGAGATAGAAAGAGAGCACGATGGAAGCAACGGAGATCAGAGACCAGGAGGCCCAGGAGATCAAGGAGATCGAAGAGTTCGCGGCCAAACGGGACGCGATGGTGGCTGAGATCGGCAAGGTGATCGTCGGCCAGGAAGAGGTCATCGAGGAAGTGTTGATCGCGCTGTTCGCGCGCGGCCACTGCCTGCTCGTCGGCGTCCCCGGTCTGGCGAAGACGTTGCTCATCAGCACGCTGGCGGAGATCCTCCACCTCGACTTCAACCGCATTCAGTTCACGCCGGATCTCATGCCCTCCGACATCACCGGCACCGACATCCTGCAGCAGGACAACGCCGCTCCCGGCAGACGCCAGTTTCAGTTCATGCGCGGCCCGATTTTTACCAACATTCTGCTGGCGGATGAGATCAACCGCACGCCGCCCAAGACGCAGGCGGCGCTGCTTCAGTCGATGCAGGAGTACAAGGTCACAGCGGGCGGCGCGACCTATCCGCTGGAGCTTCCCTTCTTCGTCCTGGCGACGCAGAATCCGATCGAGCAGGAAGGCACCTACCCGCTGCCCGAGGCGCAGCTCGACCGCTTCATGCTGAATATCGGCATTCACTACCCGCCCTTCGAGGACGAGGTTCAGATCGTGACGCAGACGACGTCGGTTAACAAACCCAAGCCGCAAAAAGTCATGGACGGCGCCGCCATCCTGCGCTATCAGGAGCTGGTGCGGCGCGTGCCGGCGTCGCCGTTCGTGGTGGACTACGCCGTCTCGCTCTCGCAGAAATCCCGCCCGCAGAATCCAGCGGCCCCTCAGTTCGTCAAAGACTACGTCGAATGGGGCGCGGGGCCGCGGGCCTCGCAGTGCCTCATCCTCGGCGCCAAGGCGAGGACAATTCTACAGGGCCGCTACGCCGTCTCGATCGAAGACATCCAGGCGCTCGCGCCCGCCGTCCTCCGCCACCGCATCATCCCCAACTTCAAGGCCCAGGCCGACGGCCAATCCTCCCTCGACATCGTCGGCAAGCTGCTGACCGAAGTGAAGCCGTCGGAAGATGGGAAGGGGAAGAGATAGTTAAGTGGTGACTGATTTTGGCATTGCTCGGCGAAAATTGCCGTTGCCCTTCGACAAGGGCTCAGGACGAACGGCTACTGTGCTCACGGCCCGTTCGTGGTGAGCCAGGTCGAACCATGAACGGGCAAGATGAGTCGTTACCGGTAGTTAGGTCCGGATGACCGCGTTTGATAAAAGCGGTCCATGCCGATCATTTCAACTTTTTTCGGGATTATTGTCCGGATGTATTTTGGGGATCATAATCCTCCGCACTTTCACGTCGAGTTTCAGGGAGAGAAGGGCACGTTCAATTTTGACGGCGAACCTATGACTGGACTTATTTCCTCGGGGACAGCACGGAAACTGGTTCGCGACTGGGCTCGTCGTCACAAACTCGAACTTATGATAAACTGGAAAAACATCGAGAGGGGGCGCCCACTCAACCGAATTGAGCCCTTGGAGTAATGTTATGAATTATCTGCCGCAGGTGATCCGAGCGCGCTATGTCAGCGGATTTATCGTCTCAACTCGTTTCGACGACGGAACTGAGAAGCACATCGATGTCTCTCAGTGGTTCAAAGGTCCCGTCTTTGAACCTCTCAAGGATCCGAAGCTTTTTAGAAAGTTCTTCATCGAAGCGGGAACGCTGGCCTGGCCGAACGGTGTGGATATAGCTCCTGAAGCCTTGTACGCCGCGGCGGATTCAAAGAAGCGGCACGCCAAAAGGATGGAGCGAACACGCAAAACCCGGCGTTCATCCTGAGCGGTGAAACTCCATTTAACCTCCGGCTGCGAGAAAAATAGCCCAAGCAGCGTAGAGCGAGTAAGATGCAAAGCCTTCAACGTGACCCCCCTGCCGGAGAATTTCTGCTCGCTCGAAGAGTTCTGGACGTTCTGGGACACGCATAGTACTGCCGACTACGAGGATCTGATGGAAGACGTGGACATGGATGTGAACATTCGCTCTAAATGAATCTGAGAAGCGGCAATGCAGTACACTGAAACCCAGCGGTGTTTCGCGGCCGGCAGGTTGTTGACCAGTTGGAGTAGCTGGCGGATATTGCAACCGATTCGGATTTGATTGGTGGAGCTGTGTTAGGAGATAGTCCGACCGGCATTTTTCACCCGCTAAAGCGACTCACTTAATAGCTCGATCTCAAGAGAAGACAATGAGGAAAAA
>Ga0156192_1136_pt1 | contig 41877 bp, 47 predicted proteins | sample RifCSPlowO2_12_FD_107845 | JGI IMG/M metagenome (GOLD analysis project Ga0156192, IMG submission 107845) | Deltaproteobacteria bacterium RIFCSPLOWO2_12_FULL_60_19
AGGCAGAGCAAGCGCAACGCCGCAGATAGGCCTTTTTCAGCGGCCTGCTAGACCGTTTGAGGAACTAACGCGATCTTGAACCGCCGAATTGCTTGAATCGCGACGAAGTCTCGTTCGTTCTGAGTGATGACAGTGGCTCCGATAGAACGGGCGGACAACGCGATCAACACATCGTTCGCCAGGCCACAAGCGCTCGCGGCAGTGTAACTTCGAAGCTCCTGAAGCCGGCGCAACACCTCCCCGGCCTCTTCGTAGATCGAAACTGTGGGCGCAAGAATTCGCCCGGCCTTGGCGAACGCGGACTTCACTTCTTGCACAAGCCTGCGATCTCTGACGGAAAACGCCCCTGCCGACAGCTCCATGAGAACGACCGCGCTAAGATACTTCACGGCCTCGCGTTGAAAAAGGATGTCACCGTGCCGGCCTTCATTCAGCCAATCAATGTAAACGTTCGTGTCGATGACGACCCGCTCCATCCTAGCGGAAAACCTTTCGGATCCGCGCCTTGCCGCGCGCCTTCCTGAGCGCCGCATCTATCCCAGCTTCGCTGACGACGAGATCGAGGGCCCGCTCCAGGGTTTCCGTCTCGGTTTTGGCGCCCAATATCCGTCGGGCCCGGCTCAGCTTTCCCTGATCCAATTCAACGTGCTTGTGCCGCCAGGATGGACTCGCCATGACTACCCCCCTTTCCGGTGATGGTGTACATATTATTAAAAATTATGAACATCTGCAACTCCCGAAGTGCAGGCGTTCAACGTCGTTGGAGTCGAGGAAAGCAGTTCAAGCTACGTCCCGGCGGGAGGGACTGAATACGGTCCTCACTGTTCTTTCATCGAGCGGGCGATCCATTCTTTAGCCTGGCGGCTGAAAAAACGCCCCAACTCCTCTTGGTCAACCTCCTGGCGCATTCTGAGCCCCCCAAGCGGCGGCAGGGGCTCCAGGAACCTTCCTCTCAATATGTGCTCCACCCCTTTGACGCCGAATTTAACCCCTGCATCGCGAGCCAGTTGTCCGAGATCGAGGCCGGGATATCTTTTCAGGGCGCAGTAAAGATCAATATAATCTTTGGGATCGCGTCGGTCCGTGAGGGCCGCAAGCTTGTTGGCTAGAATATCTTTGAGGCTGTCGATCTGTACGCCGTCCACCACCGGCCCCCGCTCGAAGCGGGGAAAAGGATACGTAGTGAACTCTACTTTCATAATCGCCGACTCGGAAAACCGGAGCAGGAAGATCTTCCGGTCATATTTGCGCTCGTACTCGGGCTGCCGGGTGAGAGGGAGAGATTTAACCAAGCCGAGAACTTCTTCGATCTGCACGCTTTCCTCGCTAAAGAAGTCCATATCTTCGGACCAACGGTGATGAAGATAGAAGGCTGATAAGGCAGTCCCGCCGGTAAGATAAAAACGCTCGGACAACGGAGAGGCGCGGAAATAGGCCAGAAGCCTCTTCTGGTCGTCCGTGAGTATCGGATTGTCGGAGATCGCCATCAGGTTTCGACCTCCCATACATGGTGATATTCTTCGATCAGAGATCTGGTGGCCCCGTCCAGCTTGAGTTCATCCCTGTGGACATAGAGCTGGGCAACCGTTTCACGATCGCTGCCGTAAAGCGGGAAAAAGTCGGCGATACGCTGCAGCCGCCACAATATATCTTCCGGCGGTTCGGCGTAATCCCACAGAATCTCCTTAGGAACGGGTATCATGGCGTCTCCTCTGTGAGACTACCATACTCGCCGTATGTCGGCGACCGCGTAAAGCGGCGAGGCCGCCACGCGGCTTTTCGCCGCGACGGGATCTCTTGCGCGAGAGCGATTGGTCCGAGGTAAACAGTAGTCCTACAGCACGCTCTTCCCGCCGAAGCGGCTCTGCCACTGCGGAATGACTTCCTTGTTGTAGACGTTGTCCGGCGCTTCGCCGCGCAGCGCGGAGATCACGGATTTCGTCGCCCAGGCGACGCCCGGCTTAAGCCCGCTGCCGACGTTGGACGAGACCATGTGCGGCGAGAGCAGGACTTTGTCGCCCATCTTGCGCAGCGGGCTGTCGGCCGCCAGCGGCTCGTTCTCGAAGACGTCGAGCGCCGCGCCGGCGATTTTGTTCTTTTGCAGCGCGTCGATCAGCGCCGCTTCGTTGACGCAGAAACCTCGCGACGTATTGATCAGAATCGCCGTCGGCTTCATCGTCGCGAGCTCGGCCGCGCCGATCATGTGTTTTGTCTCTTTGGTCAGCACGACGTGCAGCGTGACGACGTCTGATTCACGGAGTAGCGTGGGGAGATCTACGCGCTTGACGCCGAACTCCTCGAATTTCGAATCGAGCACGTAGGGATCGGAGCAAATGATCTTCATCCCCCACGGCCGCATCAGCTTGGCGATGCGGCTGCCGATCCGCCCCAGGCCGACGATGCCGAGCGTGATTCCGGGATAGCCGTCCGGCCGGGAGCCGAAGTAAGTTCCCTGAAGGTTCATGTCGCGCCATTCGCCGGTCTCTTTGAGCCGGCGGTCGCGCTCGCGGACTTTCTTGAGCAGCGTGAGCATCGCCGTGATCGTCCCTTCGGCCACGCCGCCCCAGTTGGATTCCGTCGGCGCATGCGTCACGAGGATTCCCAGCTCCGTCGCCGCATCGACGTCGACGTCGTCCACGCCGATCGTGTATTTAGCCACGATGCGGATGTTCTTGGAGGCCTGCATGATCTTCTGCGTGATCGGCGTGCTGCGGATCGAAGTCCCGACGAGAGCGTCGCACCCCTCGGCCATCCTGGCCATCTCCGCCTCGCTGTCTCCCTGAGGCGTGTCCCAGTTGGCCTTCCCCTGAAGCAGCTCGCACCCGGCGCCCTGAAGTATCTTATCGCTCTCCCCCGTCGGATCCGCCGGCGCAAAAACAAAAACTTTAGCCTTTGCCATTTCTCCTCCCCATGACGAGCTGGCGTCTAATTTTAGCCTATTAATTTACAAGGCGGCATCATTCCAAGTCAATAGGCGAGGGATTGGAGTGTTGGAGTGTGGAGTACTGGGTTTCGAACGCATTACTCCATCACTCCAGTACGCCTCCTACGAGCGGTACTTCCAGAGCTGTGGAATTGCCCGCGTAATGCCGAGAATTATCAACAGACAGAGCAGGCTTCCCAACACCAGCGCGTTGGGCGCGCCCATGAATTCGGCGGCGATGCCGGCGAGCAGCGCGCCCAGGGCATTGGTCGTCTGCGCGAAGACGGTGATGAGACTTGCCGCGCGGCCGCGCATCGTGTCCGGCGCCAAAAGCTGGACCACGGTTCGACGAATCGCCACGCTGATCGAGTCCGTAAAACCCAGAATCGCCACCGCAACCACCGCCATCCAGAACCATTTTGCGACGCCCAAGAGCGCCAGACTCCCCGCAAAGAAGACCGCGGCGATGACCGCCGCCGGTCCTTTACGCCTGATGTCGCCGGCGATGAGCAGCGAAGTGGAGCCGGCCAGAGAGCCGATCGCCGGCGCGGCGTACAAGATGCCTAAACCCGTCGCGCCCATCTGAAAAACGCTGCCGGCGAATATCGGGAGAATCGGACGATAGAAGCCGACCAACGTCACGCCGAAGTCGAGCAGAAAGAGCGATAGAATAATCCGCTGGAGCCAGATGAACTCCAACCCTTCGATCATGCTTTTGAGACTCACGCGCCGCAGCTCTCCTTCCACCCGGCCGGAGCTTCTGAGCGCCAGAACGGCCAGGACGGCGGGGGCGAGCGACCCCGCGCTGAAAAAATAGGCCGGCGGCAGACCGAAATAGTCGATCATGACGCCGGCGATCGCCGGCCCCACGAGAAAGCTGCTTTGCAAGACCATGGAGTTGAGCGTCACGGCGTTCATCAAATGAGATCGCGGAACGAGACCGGGAACGATCGCAAAGCGCGCAGGCCAGCTGAAAACGTCGACCAACGAGGAAAGCACACTTAACAGGTAAATGTGCCAGACCTGAATCGCGCCCGTGACGGTGAGAAACGCCAGGCTCAGCGTCGGAATGAGGTGCAACGAGTAGGTGACGGCCAGCAGTTTCTTTCGATTAAAAGCATCAGCCACGACTCCGGCGAAAAGTCCGAAGAGAACGTGGGGAAGCGCCTGGAAGAAGCCGGTCAGCCCCAGCTGAAACGACGAGCCGGAGATTTCATAGACCTGGTAGAGGCTGGCGACGTTTCGGATCTGCGAGGCGATGGCCGCGAGAACACTGGCGCCCCAGACCAACCGGTAATCTCGGATGAGCAGCGACGACCAAGGCCGGATCGGCTTCTCGCTTGCATCTTCGCGCTCCATGTCAATCGAGTCACCCACTTACATCGCCAAGCCGCGCCTACATCGTGGATCAAGTTATGGAAGGAAGGATTGCGAGTCAAGGGCGGCCGAAAAAACCGTGCTCGTGATCGTGGCTCGTGCTCGCCCGGAGGGGACGATCACGAACACGCGGCTTCCAAGGACCGCTTCGAAGTGACACGAACACGGTCCTACTGGTTGACATGGAACGTCTTTCACATTACCTGTATCTCTTCCGGTGGAGACAATCCGAATGGCCTACGACGATCGCAGCGTAAAACCGATGAGCGCAAGCCTGATGCGGGCGAGAATCGCCGCGCGGCTGTTCGCCGGGCTTTATGAAAATGTCCCGACGCTCCTGACCAGCGCGGTGCGCCTCGCGGTGGAGCTGCCCGGCGGGTCGCCGCACTCCGGCCCGCCCTACCCTTTTACTTTCGCCGTCAGCCCCGCATGGTGCAGCGGCCTCAAAGGCGCGCGCCTGGTCGGCTCCGGCAAGCTCGACGTTGTTTGGATCAATCCCTCGGTCATCACCACAATGGCCTACCATGGGAAAGGCCCGTTCCGCCGCTCCTATCCTTTGAGAGCCTTGGCCGTTTTTCCCTCTTGGGATCGCCTCGTCATCGCCGTCTCGCCGAAGCTGGGCATACGATCGATGGAAGAACTCAAAGAAAAGCGCCCGGCGATGCGCGTGTCGGTCGCAAAAAACGATTGCGTTGACTTTGCGATCGCGACGCTGCTCAAGGCGCACGGGCTCAAGCTAAGCTCCTTTGTCGAATGGGGCGGCACGGTGGAGCCGGTGGAACGGCCCAGCAATCCGCGCCGCCGCGACGGAATTATTGCCGGCGAGATGGACATGGTAATCGACGAAGGGCTGGATTCGTGGGGACAGTTGGGGCTGGATCATGGCATGATCTTTCTGCCCTTCTCGGAGAAAGCGCTGAAAAAACTCGAACGCTATGGCTTCACGCGCGCTCCGCTCGCCGGCGGAAGGTTAAAGGGCGACATCCCGCCACCGACTCAAGTCATCGATTACAGCGGCTGGCCGATTGTCACGCGCGAGGATTTTCCTGAAGAGCTAGCCTACCAATTTGTCGCGGTATTGGATCAATTGCGGGAGCGATTTCCCTACGACTCGGCGGAGATTCCACCCATGTCTTCGTTCTGCCGGACCACCGACCAGGGGCCGCTGGATATTCCGCTCCATCCCGGCGCGGAGCGGTACTACAGAGAACGGGGCTATCTGTAGCGAAGTGCTGAAAAACGTCTGTTCGCCCTTCGACATGCTCAGGACGAACGGGGAAAATGACAAACACGTTGACAAATTTCCGTTCATGCTGAGCCCGTCGAAGCATGAGAAAAGGATCTGTCAGCAACCGGCTGAAGAGGAAGAAGGCAAAAATGGACAAGCTGACCGAGCAGACGTTGAAGGCACTGTTGGCTCAGGCGGGCCTCGAGCCGAAGGAAGGCGACCTGGAGCGCTTCGGAGATCTCCTCGACCACTACGTCGCGAGTCTCAAGGAGCTTCAATCCGTCAAGCTTGACGACGAGGAGATCGCGCCTACTTTTCATCCCGAACGGACGGCAAAGTAAGGAGTTCCGCCATGCCTGCTCAAGAGAAGCCGCTGTACTATCTGACGATTCACGAGGCGCAGAAACTGATCCGCGCCCGCGAGCTTTCGCCGCTCGAGTTGACCCGCGCCGTTCTCAGACGCATCGAAGCCGTCAACGGGCAGCTGCACGCCTACTTGAAGCTCATGGCGGAAAGCGCCCTGGCCGAGGCGCGCGCCGCCGAGGCGGAGATTCTTCAAGGCCGATACCGCGGGTCGCTTCACGGCATTCCCGTCGCTGTCAAAGATCAGTTGGACGTGCAAGGCGCGCCCGCGCTCATCCGTGGGGATAAAGTTAAAGTCTCTCAGGATGCGACTGCCGTCGAAAAATTACGCAAGGCCGGCGCCGTCATCCTCGGCAAGCTCGCGATGAGCAGCCTGCCGATCGACATACCGCCTCCGCGCAATCCGTGGAACACCGGGCGTATCACCGGCGGCTCCAGCACCGGTGCCGGCGCGGCGGTCGCAGCCGGCCTTTGTCTCGGCGCGCTGGGCGAGGATACCGCCGGCTCGATCCGCAACCCGGCTTCGCTCTGCGGCATCGTCGGGTTGAAGGCGACCTATGGCCGCGTCAGCCGCTCTGGCCTCGCGCCGCTCAGCTGGTCGCTCGACCACTGCGGCCCGATGACCTGGGTCGTCGAAGACGCGGCTCACATGCTCCAGGCCGTTGCCGGTTACGACCCGAAAGATCCCACCTCGATCGACGCTCCGGTACCCGACTACGCAGCGGCGCTCAAACCGGATATCAAAGGCATGGTCGTCGGCGTCCCGCGCGACTACATAGAGGAATGCCGCGTCCGCACCGATCCGGAAGTGCTAACCCTGGTGGACCGAGCGATACGCGAGCTGGAAACTCTGGGCGCGCGCGTCGAAGAGGTGAAACTCCCGACGATGAAGCTCGCCACGGTCGCGAACGCCATGATCTATTACAACGAGCACTTTGCGGCGCACCGAAACGAAGCGAAGACAAACATAAAAAACGCCGCAACCTCGGCGCGGGCGAGGGTCTATCTCGGCCTGCTCACGAGCGCCGCCGACTACATTCAAGCGCAGCGGATCCGCGCGCGCGTCAAGAATGAATTCGCCGAAGTTTTCCGCAAAGTGAACCTGCTCGCCCTGCCCTGCCAGTTAAAGCCCGCGCCGACTTTTGAAGAGACCGGCCCGCTCGATACCTTTTACAAACATCTCGCTGCGGAGTATCAAGGGCCGTTCAATCTCGCCGGGCTGCCGGCGATTTCCATCCCGTGCGGATTTTCGCGGGACAAACTACCTGTGGCTCTGCAACTCGCGGGCAAGCCGTTCGATGAGCAGACCGTTCTGCGCGCGGCCTACACTTACCAGCAACACGCGAAGTGGTACGAGCAACGGCCGCCGATCTGAAAGAATCAATCATCGCCTGCCGCTGACAAAACGTAAAGGAGATTTCCATGGCACTCGATTTTGTCACCAGCCAGGAGATTATCGTTGAGGCGCGTCGCAACTTGAGCCAAAACGTCTGGGATTATCTCACCGGCGGCGCCGAGTCCGAGACGACGATGCGGCGCAATCGCTTCGGCCTGGACAGTCTCGCCTTTCGGCCGCGCGTCCTCGTTGATGTCTCGGACCTGGATGCTTCGACGACGTTTCTCGGCCACAGGCTCAGGATTCCGGTCATGCTCGCGCCTATAGGATCGCTCCAGTCGTTTACTCCGGAGGGCGGCGTAACCGTCGCCAAAGCCGCCGAGGAGTTCGGCACCATCAATTTCGTCAGCTCCGTAACCCAACCCAGCCTGGAGGAGACCGCCGCCGCCGGACGGAATCCAAAGATATTTCAGCTCTACGTCCAGGGAGACATGACGTGGGTCGAAGCTCTCCTCGGCCGCGTGAAAAAGGCGGGTTACCAGGCGCTTTGCCTCACGGTGGATACCGCCTACTACGGCCGGCGCGAGCGGCAGATGATGGATCGTTGGCTCCCGCCCAGTCGTCGGCAGACGGGCTACGAGCACCGCGCCGCGCTCACTTGGGAGACGATGGACGCGATCAAAAAAATCAGCGGCCTTCCCTTTATTCTCAAAGGCGTGGCAACGGCCGAAGACGCGGCGCTCGCGGTAAAGCACGGAGTTAGCGCGGTTTACGTTTCCAACCACGGCGGGCGGCAGCTCGACCACGGGCGGGCGACGATCGAGATGTTGCCCGAGGTCGTCGACGCAGTCGGCGGCAGAGCGGAAATCGTTCTGGACGGCGGCATCACGCGCGGTAGCGACGTGGTGAAGGCACTCGCGCTCGGCGCCAGGGCCGTCGCCATCGGCAAACTCCAGGGTTGGGGTCTCGGCGCCGCCGGCCAGGCCGGGCTGCTGCGCGTCCTCGAGCTGCTCGAAAGCGAGATCAAGACGACCATGGGACTTCTCGGCGCGACCCGAATCGATCAGCTCAAGCCCGCCTACGTTTGCAAAAGCCAACCCGTGGCGGCGGCCCACGAGATGAGCGCATTTCCCCACATGCCGGGCGGCCGAATCCTATGAGGCTGCGCGGCACCAACTGTTGAGAGGTCTCACCACGTCGTTTTCCACTATAAGACTTAACCCCACCGCCCGCGGGCTGGTCACCCTTTACGCCGGCACACTCCTGTCGGGAATGTGGGCGATGATCATCCCCGGCGTTCCCGTGCTCGGCGCGCACTTCGGCGTTTCACCCGGCGTCGCCGCGCAGGTCATCACGGCGCTCGCCCTGGGAAGATTTGTCGGCATGCCGATCAGCGGATGGGTGCTCGACCGCCTCGGCACGCGCGCCGCGCTGGTGGGCGGCACGATCGCTTCCGCCGTCGCGTCGTTGCTGGCGGCGGCCACGCCGTGGTTCGGCCTGATGCTGGCGTTGGTCCTGGTGATGGGCGCGGCGGAGGGTGTTTGGGCGATGGGCCGCGAGGTGGCCGGCATCGATCTCGCCCGGCTGGACCAGCGAGGCCGGGTCCTCAGCGGCTTTCACGGCGTCCACAACATCGGCCTCGCGTTGGGACCGCTGCTTGGCGGCGTGCTCACCGAGGCGGTGGGTTTCAGAGCGGCGTTCGTGGCCTACGCGGCGTGCGCCGCGGTTTCCGTGCCGCTGGGAATGATCGCCCCCAACAGCGTGCCCTCTCACGCGCCGCAGCCGGCGTCCAATATCGAAAAGCGATGGGGCGCGGCGGGGTTGCGGCAAAGGCTAAGCGGGATCCAGGGCCTGTTCAACCAGATCGAGCCGCACCTCCGTTCGACCTACGTTGTGCTGGTGTTCGCCACGCTGACGAGCTTCGTGCACCGGGTGACGCTGCAAAGCATGCTTCCGCTTTACGCCAGCTCGCGTCTCGGTTTCACGCCGTCCGAAGTGGGCCTGCTGTTCAGTATTATGGGGCTGTTTGTCTTCGTCATGATTCTGCCCGCGGGCTTTATCATCGACAAAGTGGGCCGGAAGTGGGCCACGGTTCCCAGCACCGGCATCCCGGCTCTCGTCTTCCTGCTCGTCCCTTTTGCGGGAAGCTTCCTCCAACTCGCCGCGCTGCAAGCGCTGATGGGCGTAGCCAACGGCCTCTCGCTCGGCTCGATTGCGACGTCGACCTACGACGTCGTGCCGTCGAGCGCCCGGGGCCGGTTGCAAGCGGCGCGCCGCACGATCGCCGAGTTAGGCGGAGTGGGAGCGCCATTGCTCGGCGGCGTTTTGGCCGACGTTTTCAGTCCGGCCGTGCCGTTTCTCGCCTACGCGCCATTCCTGGTACTGTCCGCCGTTCTGCTGGCCCTCGTCGGCCGCGAGACCTTGCCACGATAGCGACCGTTTTAGATTCGCCGCGATTTGGTTTATCATGGATGAACGGTATGGAATACAAAACCGACGATTTAAGAATCAAGGAAATCAAGGAGCTGTTGACGCCGGCCAAGCTGCTGGCCGAATTTCCCATCACGCAGCGCGCGGCAAAGACGGTCTACGAGACGCGACAGGCGATCCACCGTATTCTGCACGGCGCGGACGACCGCCTGCTGGTCATCATGGGACCCTGCTCGATTCACGACCTCAAAGCGGCGCACGAGTACGCCGGCAAGCTCAAGAAGGCGAAGGATCGCCTGGGGGACGACCTGTTGGCGGTTATGCGCGTTTATTTCGAGAAGCCGCGCACGACGGTCGGCTGGAAGGGGCTGATCAACGATCCTAATTTAGACGGCAGCTGTCGCATCAACGACGGGCTGCGCGCGGCGCGGCGGCTGCTGCTCGAGCTGAACGATATGGGCGTGCCGGCGGCGTGCGAGTTTCTCGACATGATCACGCCGCAGTACATCGCCGACCTGGTCGCATGGGGCGCGATCGGCGCGCGCACGACCGAGAGCCAGATTCACCGCGAGCTCGCCTCCGGCCTCTCCTGCCCCGTCGGCTTTAAGAACGGCACCGACGGCAACGTCCGCATCGCGCTCGACGCGATCCGCGCGGCGCACGCCCCGCACCATTTCCTGTCGGTGACCAAGGCCGGCCGCTCGGCCATCGTATCCACGCTGGGGAACGAAGATTGCCACGTCATCCTGCGCGGCGGCAGGCAGCCGAACCACGACGCGGCGGGCGTGAATGCCGCGGCGAAAATTCTGGCCGAGGCCGGCGTGCCGGCGCGGATCATGATCGACTTCAGCCACGGCAACAGCTCCAAAGACGCGCAAAAGCAGATCGACGTCGGGCGCGAAGTGGCGGCTCAGATCGCCGGCGGCGACGGACGGATTTTCGGCGTGATGGTCGAGAGCCACTTGAAAGCCGGCCGGCAGGACCTGCTGCTCGGCAAGGAACTCGTCTATGGAATCAGCATCACCGACGCCTGCCTCGGCTGGGAAGACAGCAGCAAGCTGCTCGACATGCTCGCCGACGCCGTGCGCAAACGGCGGCTCAAGGAAGAGGCCGGAGCGGAGACGGAGTAGGGAATCGAAAGCAAAGCCGTTTACTATTTCCCCTCACGCTAAGCTTTTCAGCCGGCGCTTGGCCGCCTTCCAAAGGAGCCACGCGGCGATCGCCGCGATTAAAGCAAAGGCCGCATAAAGAACCGCGCTGACACGGATGGCCACAGCTTCCAAAGCGAACAAAACGATGCGCAGACCGATGATCGGGCCGGTGATCGGAAACAGAAACGTTTCGACGGCGCCGACATGACCGATCGAGTCACCGGGTTGATACGTCAGGGCGACATAAATAGCGTACGCGCCAATGCAGCCGAAAAAGAGCGCGATCGCTGAAACAAGCAGAGCAAGAAATACGAACGCGTAGCCGATCGTTTGGGACCTGCGTCCCTGCGAACTATTGAGAGTGCCGGCCAACGTTCCTTATTTCAGCGCCTTCCGCAAAATTCCTATGGCATTCGCCGCGTCGTCGGCGCTGTCGAAGGCGAAGTAGCTCACGCTTTTTCGCCCGAGGGCGGCGGCGGAGATGCCGCGCAGGTTGATGCCGGCGTCGGCCAGCGCGCGGGTCATCTTCGTCCCGAGGCCCGGCTTATCCGGCCCCTCGACGCGCACCGATTGCAGGCTGGCTGTCGTGCCGAATCCGGCCTCGGTTGCGGCCTGCTTTTGCTTGGTCGTCTTGAGCGGCGTCAGGAAAACGACTCCCGTCCCGGGTTTGTCCGGCTGGCGGCGGGCGATGAGAAATTCGAGGCACGCTCCGGCTTTCGCCAAAGCATCCAACTTGCCCGCCAGTCCGCCCGGGCGGTCGTCGATTTCCGCCGCCCACACGTCGACTTTACGAATAGAGTACGCCATGGTCCCACCTCCTTATAATTTTTATTCGGTAGCTTACTCCACCAACGCCCGATTAACCAACCCCCGCCCTGGCCAACGTTGCCCCCTGCTCGACTCGGGCGCGGAGCCGCGGGTAAAAGCGCAGCGGATTGTCCCAGAAAATCTTGCGCTTGAGCTCCTCACTCACGTCCTTGCGATTGATTAAATTCGGGATGTCGTGCGTGAAGTCCCGTTGGTCCCGCTCATGCGGATAGTCCGAGGCCCAGAGGAGCGCGTTCGGATTCCCGACTTGAGCGGCCAGAGGGAGCGCCGATTCCTCGACCTCGACGGCGAAGAAGATATTGCCCTTTTTGATATACTCGCTCGGTTTTAGCTTGCAGCGCGGCGAGTAGTGGCCCTTGCGTTCCTGCTCTTCGTCCATCCGGTCCATCATATAGGGCACCCAACCGACGCCGCATTCGATGCAGCCGAAGCGGAGGGTCGGAAACAGCTCGAAGACCCCTTCGAACATCAGGCTGACGAACTGCCGTATCTGCGCGAAGGGATGCTCGAGCGTGTGGGCCACGGTGAAGTTCGCCGCGAAATCGAGACCCAGCGACGGCATGCTCAGGCCGCCGTGGGTTGAGATCGGAACGTCGAGTCTTTGCGCCTCCTCCCACAACGGATAGAACTCCGGGCCGCTGTAGAGCCTGCCGCCCGGCGCGACGGCGGGAAGAACCGCCCCGACCATACCGAGATCGTTGACGCAGCGGCGCAGCTCTTTGACCGCTTCCGCTACATCCTGGACCGGCAAGAGGGCCACACCCACCAGCCGTGGGCTGACCGTCATGAATTTGTTGTAGAGCCAGTCGTTGTAGGCGCGCGCCAGGCAGATCGCCCAATCCTTGTCCTGGATGGCGGCATGCGTGAGTCCCTGCGTCGGATAGAGAACCGTCAGCTCGATGCGGTTCTTGTCGAGGAACGAAAGCCAGTCTTTTGGGCTCGGCCCGTTGCCGCCGCCCGCCCACCCGCCGGGCTTGCGCAGCGAGCGCAGGTAGCCGTCCATCGTGAGGCCGGGCCAGAACGAGTAGCTCTGGTGCCACTCTAGATCCTTGTAAGGCGGCCCGATGAATTCCTTAAGCTCGCTGTCCAACTCCATGACGTGCCCGTCCGCGTCGATAATACGATACTGCGTCATTGCTCTTTCCTCCCGTGAACGCCCGTTCCGTCAAATTCTAGGCCAATTTCGGGAGAGATAACAAGAGGCAAAAGTTGCGTCGATACCGGCTTTTCATTTGCCCCTTTTGAGGCTAAATAGGCTTCATGCTCATCGACGCGCACGCGCATTTGGACAAATACGGCGACGAACTGGATGCGGCTCTCGCAGAGATCGAGACGGATCGCATAATCACCTGGGCGGTTTCGATGGACCTCCCCTCCTATGAACGAAGCTGCGAGATCGCTGCGCGATGCGAGTTAGTGCTGCCCACCTTCGGCGTCCATCCCAAGACAGCGCCGGAATATGCCGATCGTTTAGGCGAGCTGAGTCCGTGGATCGAGCAAAGCCCGGCGATCGGCGAGATCGGCCTCGACTTTCACTGGGTGGAGGATGCGTCGCAGTACCCGGCGCAGCTAAAAGTCCTCGAATACTTCCTGGCCGCTGCCAGGGAGCAGAAAAAGCTCGTCAACCTCCACACCAAAGGCGCGGAGAAGGAAATCCTCAATCTGCTGGAGCGGTATCATATCGAAAAGCCGATCGTCCACTGGTATTCCGGGCCGCTCGATATCCTGCGCGCCCTGGCGGACTTCGGCGCTTACTTCACGGTCGGCGTCGAAATCCTCTATTCGGAGACGATCCGCGAGATCGCCCGCGCGGTCCCCGTGGATCGATTGCTCACCGAGAGCGACAACCCGGGCGGGCTCAAGTGGCTGAACGGAACGGTCGGGATGCCGCGGGTTATCGGAGAGGTGGCGGCATGTGTCGCGACCGTTAAGCAATCGACGCCGGAAGCGGTCGAAGCGGCCGTCGAGGACAATTTCCTCCGCCTGATCGACGGCGACCCCCGGCTGGCCGCGCTGCGTGCCGGTCGCTTGTCTAACGCCATCGGCTGATGTAGCCTGTGTGTCATGAAGCAAGCCACACGCGTTGCGCCGGCGGCGCGGGCTCTGTTAGTCGCTCTCTGCTTCTCTCTGGCGAGTTGCGCCACGATCGGAGCGCGCGACGAGATCGTGGCGGGAGTCACGATTCCGGTTCCAGGAGGGATGAGAAAAGCGCCCGAAGAAAAGATGGAGCTTAACTTCCCCGGCTTCTCGGGCGGACGGGCCGCTTTTCGCGGCAGTGTGCCGGCGGACGAGGTCGTGGAATTTTATAAAAAAGAGATGTCCGCCAGGGGCTGGAGATCCAACGCCAGCCTGGTCACTCATGGCGGGATGCTGGCCTATTCCAAGGACGGCAAGAACGTCCTGATCATGATCAGCGGCGCCGGCGGCGACACAGCCCTCAACCTTGTTGTGGGCAGCGCGGGCTTCTAATCCCGGCTGTTTCGTTTCCTGACCGCGGCCATCCGACACGGTCTCCTCGCATCGGACATGCAATCGGCTCACGACAAGCAGCGTCGGATCCGGCGCGCGCTGCTCCGCTGGTATGACCGGCGCCGCCGCGATCTCCCCTGGCGTCGCGCGCGAAACCCGTACGCGATCTGGATCGCGGAGACGATGCTGCAGCAGACCCAGGTCAAAACGGTTGTTCCTTACTACCTGCGCTTTCTCGAAGCCTTCCCGACGATCGAAGCCCTTGCCAAAGCCCGCCGCGACAAAGTCCTGGCGCTCTGGTCCGGACTCGGCTACTACCGCCGCGCGCTCAACTTGCAGAGCGCGGCGAAGAAAATCATCCGCGACCACGGCGGCAAACTGCCGCGCGACTGGCGCGCGCTGCGGGCGCTCCCCGGCATCGGCGACTACACCGCGGGGGCGCTCATGAGCATTGTGTTTCGGCGAAGATACCCGGCGCTCGACGGCAATGCGCGCCGCGTGATCACGCGGCTTTTCAGCTTAGCGACGGAGCATGAGTTGCGGCGCATTGCAGCCGAGCTCGTTCCCCCGTCGCACCCCGGTGAATTCAACCAGGCGTTGATGGAGTTGGGCTCGACCGTTTGTCTTCCGCGCAACCCTCTCTGCCCTAAGTGTCCCGTTGCCGCCTGCTGCGCCGCGCGAAAATCCGGCATGGTTCATCGCCTGCTCCCGTCGCGCGGCAAGTCTCCAGCACGAAAAATCGACTGGCCCTTAGCCGTGATTCAAAAGAATGGTAGGATTCTGTTACGCCGCCGGCCGGACAGCGGAATTTTAGCCGGGCTTTGGGAGCTTCCCGGCGGAGAGAAACGAAACGGCGAGAGCTTGAAGGCGGCTTTGCGGCGTCATCTGGACGGCCTCGGAGCGAGAGTCATGGCGGAATCGGTCGCGGGCGTGATTCGCCACAGCATCACCAACAGAAACATCCGCGCGCCGGTCTATCGTTGCCGGCGCCGTGGAAAACTCCCCATCGCGAATCGCCAGTGGCGCTGGCTCGCTCTCTCGGCGCTGGAGAGATATCCCCTCTCGGCGATGAGCCGCAAGGCGTTGAAACTCGTCATACGGCCGTGAAGAGGATTTTACTCAAGAGCCTGGTGCTGTCCGCGCTTCTGGGGTGGATCGTCTGGGAGTACGCGACTTTGCCCGACGTTACACCGCTCAAGCGACGAAATCCCAGGCTGACGGCGTTGATGGAGCTGCGGGATCAGGAATACCGGAGCCAGGGCCTGAATCCCACCCGGCGCCAGATCTGGGTTTCCTATGACGCCGTGTCGGAGCATGCCAGGAAGGCGATCCTCCTCGGCGAGGACGCCGCGTTTTTCAGCCATCGCGGCGTGGACCTCTTCGAGCTCAAGGAGGCCGTCAAGGCCGACTGGGAGCGCGGGCAGCTCAAGCGCGGCGCGAGCACGATCACGATGCAGCTCGCGCGCAACCTCTATCTCAGCCCCTCCAAAGATCCGCTGCGCAAGCTCCGAGAGATCGCCATCGCCTTGCAACTGGAAAACGCTCTGTCGAAGAGCAGAATCTTTGAAATCTACCTCAACGTCGTCGAATGGGGCGACGGGATTTACGGGATTGAGGCCGCGGCGCGGCACTATTTTTCCAAATCCGCATCCGAGCTCGACCCCGGCGAGGCGGCGACGCTGGCGGCCTTTCTGCCGAGCCCCCGCAACCCGTCCGAAAAAGCCTTGCTTTCCCGGAGAAACACCATCCTCAACCGGATGGCGAAGGTCGGCCACATCGGCGACACCGAGTTTCAGCGCCAGAGCCGCAAGCCGCTGGCCTACCGCGGCGCGCGGAGCTTGGAGGAGCCTGCGGAACTTTTTCCGGCCCACGAGAGTTCCTATTAACGATAGGCTACGCACGCCGCCGTTGGGCGTCTCGCGGCACTATGATATACAAGGAAGAAAGGAGGGCTGAGCGATGAACAAGTTCTTGATTTCGCTCGCGGTTGTATCGCTGATCGCTATTCCAGGCGCGGTCTCGTTTTCCCAGCAGCATGAAATGCAAAAACCGCCCGCCAAGGAGGGGCCGGGAGCGGCCGGCGGGGAGATGTCTTCGGGCCACACGATGGGGATGATGCATCCAATGGCGGGCATGATGCGTCCAATGCAAGGAATGGCGTGCCCGATGATGGGGATGCCGGGATCGGGCGGGATGCAGGGAGGAATGATGGGCGGCATGATGGGCCGGATGATGCAGGGCATGGCCGGCAGCGACCCGAAAATGATGGGCCGGATGATGGAGATGCGCGGCGAGATGCTGATGAAGATCGGCGAAGTCATGATGAAGCACGCCAAGATGTGGCAGCAGGAGAGCGCGAAGTAAGAGGTGCAAAGATGCTGATTAGAAATGCGCCCGATATCAAATCCTCCGAGATCACGGATAAAAGTCTTTATTTAAGCCGGCGTAAATTTCTGCTGGCGGGATCGGCATCTCTGGCGTCCCTCGCCGCGGGAGCCGCGCCGGCTTGGCTGAGCGGCGTGGACGAAGCCTACGCCGGAACAAAACTCCCCGGCGTGCAAAAGAGCCGGCTCAGCACGGGCGAGCCGCTCAACTCCTTCAAAGACATCACCACCTACAACAACTTCTACGAGTTCGGCACCGACAAGGACGACCCCGCGCAATACGCCAAGACGCTCGTGACGCGCCCCTGGACGGTGGCGGTGGAGGGCGAAGTGAAGCGCCCGAAAATCTATGGCATCGACGAGTTGATGAAGCTAAGCCCGCTGGAGGAAAGAATTTACCGGCTGCGCTGCGTCGAGGCCTGGTCGATGGTGATTCCCTGGGTGGGCTTTCCGCTGAGCGCGCTGATCAAACGCGTGGAGCCGACCTCGAAGGCGAAGTACGTCGAATTTCTCACGCTGCACGATCCCAAGCAGATGCCGGGGCAGCGCCGGGGAGTTTTGGAATGGCCCTACGTCGAAGGCTTGAGGATGGATGAGGCGGCGCACCCGCTGGCGATCCTGGCCGTCGGCCTCTACGGCGAAGTCCTGCCGAATCAGAACGGCGCGCCGCTCCGTCTGGTGGTGCCGTGGAAGTACGGCTTTAAGAGCATCAAGTCGATCGTGAAAATCCGTTTTGTCGAAAATCAGCCCGCGACGAGCTGGATGAAGGCGAACCCGAGCGAGTACGGCTTTTATTCCAACGTCAACCCCGACGTGGACCATCCCCGCTGGAGCCAGGCGCGCGAGCGGCGCATCCCGGAGTTCACCAAGCGCAAGACGCTCATGTTCAACGGCTACGGCGACCAGGTCGCGCAGCTCTACAGCGGCATGGATCTCCGCAAATACATCTAATTTTGAATTTCGAACGATGAGCTTTGAATTCAAAATTAAAAATTCGCAATTCAAAATTTTAAAGGCAGCGGCCTTCGCCGCCTGCTCGATCCCGCTGGCGCTGCTCATCTACAACGGCTACACGGACGGGCTCGGCGTCAACCCGATCGAAACCATCACCCGCTCGACCGGCAAATGGACGCTTATTTTTCTGCTTATCACGCTCGGTGTGACGCCGCTGCGCAGGATCACGGGTTGGCAGTGGCTGATTAAGTTCCGCCGCATGCTCGGCCTGTACGCCTTCTTCTGTGCCCTGCTCCACTTCACCACCTACATCTGGCTCGATCAGTTTTTCGATCTTATGGAAATCGCCAAAGATATTCCCAAGCGCCCGTTCATCACCGTAGGCTTCGCGAGTTTTGTATTGTTAATTCCGCTCGCGGTCACTTCGACGAGCGGCATGGTGAGGCGCTTGGGAAAACGCTGGCAGCAGCTCCACCGGCTGATCTACCTGATCGCTATCGGCGGAGTGATTCATTACCTCTGGCTGGTGAAAGCCGACACGAGAAAGCCGCTCATCTACGGCGCGATTTTGGGAGCGCTGCTCGGCTATCGCCTGCTGGCAAAATGGCGCGTTGGAGAATTTTTCGCCAGGAGATTTGCCCTCTCTCCAGCAGCAAAAGAAGAATAAGATGAGTGCCCTCGCATAGAGTCACACAACGAACCCGCGCGCCCAAAGAGACCGCACGTGTCCCGTTTTGATTGCTACACAGCCTGTCGCACTGGCCCTAATGCAAAAGACTTTGCAGGCCGTGCATCCGAGAACCTAGAAAAACCGTCCTATTACTCGCGTAAAAAAGGCTCTATCCACTTCCTAAAAAGTTTAAGCCCATCCGCGGGCACAACGATCGGAAAATCAACAAGAGTTTTGACGCCCGGATGCATGAAATCGCGCGTGTTCCATGTGACAAACGCCGATACCTTTGCAAGGTGAGCCGAGCAAAGAATCGAAGCATCGCCCTTGGCTAACTTAAGCAAGAATGGTTTAACCTGATCGGCTGTTGGATTTGGCGCGATCTCGGGGCCAAGATGTTTCCAGAGGTTGCGACTATCCTGGATGAGTTCTGGAAATTTTCCGGATAGAACCCTGTCAACCTCGATAATCACTTCCTCCGAAACCAGCATCCGAACGGCCCCGCCTTCAACCAAACGCACCAGCTCCCCGGCAGCGCCCTCGGGGGAAAGCAAGGCAGCGATATAGACACTCGTGTCGAAGAAAATCCGATATTGGGGAACAGCCATCTAGGAATCTTTATGCCGGATCTTTTTCAGATCCTTCAAAAGATCATTCAGCGTAATCCTCTTTTCGTGAGCTGCCTTTACGAACCTTGCCGAAGTGGCTTCATAAACGGAAGGTCTTGGGGTCAACAAAATCCCGTCACCTACTTTGGCAACCGACAATACGGAATCCTTGGAAAGGCGCAATGATTCCCTAATGTCCGCCGGAATCGTTACCTGCCCCTTTTCCCTCATGCGTGTAACCATGGTCCTTCTCCACTTTTCCTACTATTTCTTACTTTCCTACTAAGGGGTACCATGAATTGCGGGGAATTTCAAGGGTTACCTGCCTAAGCTCCCGCGTTCTGTTTCGTCCAGGACCGCCTGGAAGATCGCGCCGTAGAGATCGACGGAGGTCATGGCGCAATAGTCGAGACTGTAGCCGGGCCGGGTTTCGCCCATCCCGTCTTCCAGGAGCCGCTGCAAAACCATCCGCCGGAAGCTCCCGTGTCCCATCACGCCGTCGTGCTCTTTGAGATCAGCCTCCTCGTGCGTGGAGAAGTAAACCGCCTGTGCGGGCGTCAGGCCGTAGTGGGTTGTCAGCGCCTTGTAGAACTCCGCCGACCAGTAACCGAATTGTTCCTCCGTCGCGCCGGCGGCGTAGAATTCCGCGACCGTCCCTTCCCAGACAATCGCGCGCTTGTAGTCGAGATGGGCGCGGAACTCGGCGAGCATCGGCGACAAGAAGATCTCGTCCTCGGTGACGCCTAAAGCCCGTGCCGTCTCGATCACGACGTGGACGTGTCCGGGCGGCTTGGGATGGATCAGCTCGTCGGCGAGCTTGCCGGCCATCAATGTCATCAGGTCGCGGTGCTTGCGGAAGAAAGCGATGTGTTTGTGATAGGAAGCGCATTCAAGCGTGTTGATCTCGATGGTGAACGAGCCCCAGTTTCTAAAAAACAGCCGCAGCGCCTCTTTCAACAGTTTCCCCGATCGAAGCTGCCGCATGAACGGCGCATCGGTGATCCGCTCCTTCCACCTTCCGGCTACTTTCCGGTAATGCTCATCGACGAAGGCCTTCGCCTCGTTGCTGCTCATTGGCTGCGTCATCTCGCCATCTCTCCGTTCTCTGCCATCAGCGCCCTCTCTCCTGCCTTCTGCCTTCTTTATTTTGCATTTTTCACTTTGCACTTTTCATTTTGCATTTTGCCCGTTGCGCTTTGCCCTTTGCGCTATGCGCTTGGCTTTCTCCTTACGCCGCCTCTTCCCTATAGAACCCCAGCGCCTCCATCGCCGGCCGGTCGTTCATCGAGAAGAGAATCGCCTCATCGCGCGAGCTGTTGCCGTGATGGTGCGTGCGCCACAAGGGGACGGTGAACGAATCGCCCTCGCGCCAGTCGAAGCGGGTATCGCCTGCCCTCCCTCCCGCAGGCGGGCCGACCACGGTAAATCCGCTGCCGCGGAACGCGTGGTAGATCACGGTGCTCGTGTGGCGGTGAGACTTAGTCGCTTCCCCCGGCCTCAGCATCTGGATCTCGCAGGAAAACGTCGGCAGCGTCGGGCCGCCGGTCATGGGATTGACGTAGCGCAGCAACAAACCATCGTAGGGATCGCCGGAATTTTCTCCCAGCGCCCTGAACGTCTTCTCCGTATCCTCCCAGCGGTAGCGGTACGGCGGCGGCTGTTGCGCGCCCTGCTTGATCCAGCTTGGCCGCACTGCGCCGAGCTCATGGCGGGAAAAATCCACGGGTCGCGTGATGGACTGTTGCTCCGCGCCGAAAACTTCGGCGGAGCCGACCTCCAACAAACCCATCAGCGGCGCCTCGATGCCGTCGAGCCAGATGATCGGCTCGTTCGAGCCGTTATAGTGGTCGTGCCACGTCCGGCTCGGCGTCGTGATGAAATCCCCCGGCTCCATCGAAAACGGCTCCCCCTCCACCGTCGTCTGCGCGCCGCCTCCCTTGAGCACGAAGCGTATCGCGCCCATCGTGTGGCGGTGCGCGCGGGCGATCTCGCCGGGGTTGACGAGCTGCACGCCGGCGGCGATGGTGTGCGTGGTGCGGACCTTTCCGGGAGAGCGAAAGGCGATGAAGCGTCGCATCGAGTCTTCCGGGCCGAGAACCTCGCCGGCCTCCCGGATAACGCTATAAACGTCGTCCCAACGCCAGAGACACGGCTCGAAGGACGATTTCGGCTCGAACGCTTCGCTACGCGGGATGCCCCAGTAGCCGACGAGATTCAATTTCTCTAACTTTTGGTTTAGCTCGTCAATCTTGCTCATCCGGTCCGCCCTCCTTCCGCGCAAGCCTCGCTCGGCCCCTTTTACGACGCGGGCAACGTCAAAGTCAACGCGTCCTCACCCCGCCGCTCTCCAGGACCGAGTGCTGAGCAATGAGCGCCGAGCTTTCCTCCCTCTCCGCCTCAGTCCTCGGTCCTCCTTACTCAGCACTTTTCAGCTTTCAGCCGCCGTAAGCCGGGTGATCCGCTTCGCCATCAAGCCGACGACCGCCGCAGCGATCAGCCCGCCGGCGACGACCGCGCCGGGCGCGCCTAGGACAGCCGCGACCAGCCCGACTTGCGCATGGCCCATAAACGGGCCTCCGATGACGAAGACGTGGACCAGCCCTTGCACGCGTCCTCGCAACTCGTCGGGCGTCGCCATCTGGATCAGCGTCATCCTGAGCGTCTCGCCCATCGCGTCGAACCCGCCCAGGAAAAACGCGACCAGAAAGGAGAAAGCGAACGAGCGCGAGAGAGCGAACGCGATGAGGCCCGCCGTGTAGAGCAGCGTGATCGAGACGATGAGCCGCGCCTTGCCTCTTGGGTTTCCGAGCGCCATGACGACGCCCGACCCGACCAGCGCGCCCATCGCCGGCGCGCCCAAAAGCGCGCCGAGCCCTGGGGCGCCGACGCCGAGAATGTCCTTTGCAAAGACCGGCATCATCGCCCGGTAGGCGCCGAAAAACGTGACGCAGGTGTCCATGACGAGCATCCCTAAGATCAGAGGATTGTTCCGCACAAACACAAAACCTTCCAGGAGGCTTTTGAGGGCCGGCTCTTTTTTCGTCGCCGGCAACACCTGCCCCAGCCGCATTGAGAGAAGGCAGCCGATGATGGCCAGAAAGCTCGCCGCGTCCAGATAATAGGCCCACCGGACTCCCGCCCAGGCGATCACCACTCCGCCGACGAACGGCCCGGCCAGCAGCGCGGTTTGACGCAGCGTCACGTTCAAAGCGAACGCCGTGGCGAGATGCTCGCGCGGCACGAGATTGGGGATCATCGCGCTGCGCGTCGGCTGGTCGAAAGTCATCAGCGCGGTGGAAAAAAACGTGACGGCATAGATGTGCCAGACTCGAATGACGCCGAGATCGGTGAGCAGCCCGAGGAGAAACGAGAGCGCCATCGCGAGAAGCTGCGTGGCGATGAGCAACCGTCGCCGGTCCATGCGGTCGGCGAGTAATCCGCCGGTCAGCGCGCTGACGATTACCGGCAGCGCGCGGAAAAGGCCGACCAGGCCGAGCTGCAAAGGCGATCCCGTAATCTCGTAAATCTGCCAGGCCAGGGCGACCGTCGTGAGCTGGCTGCCTATGCCGGAGATGAGCAGGCTCGACCAGAAAAGACCGAAGTCGCGCTGCGCCAAGACGTGCCAAGGCTTCACTCGGACTTGCATAGAAATTTTTTGACTAGCACAATTTAAACTTTTAGGCTAATGATGCGGCATGCGCATCTGCTCCCTTCTCCCCAGCGCCACGGAGATCGCTTTTGCCTTGGGATTGGGCGACGAGATCGTCGGCGTCACGCACGAATGCGACTATCCGCCTGAGGCGAAGGAGAAGCGCGTCGTCGTAAAAAGCGCGATCGACTCGGAGAAGCTGGCAAGCCGAGACATCGACGAGAGCGTTCAGCGCCACGTGCGGGAGCGGAAAGGCATCTACGCCATCGACCTGCTGAGATTCCGCGCGGCAAACCCGGACTATATCATCACCCAGGATCTCTGCGACGTCTGCGCTTTGGATTACCACGAAGTGATGGAGGCGGTGAAATGGCTCACGGCCCCTCCGAAGATCGTCTCCCTCGCGCCGACCCGGCTCGCCGACGTTCTCCGCGACATCGAGCGCATCGGCGTGAGCGCCGGCAAGCAGGTCGCCGCCAACGAGCTGGTGCGCCGGTTGGGGGAGCGGATCGAGCGCGTGCGGGAACGAGCCTCACGCGCCAGGTCGCGTCCACGCGTAGTCTGCATCGAATGGCTCGATCCCCTTTACAGCGCGGGCCACTGGGTGCCGGAGATGGTGGAGTTGGCCGGCGGCGTCGACGGCCTTGGCAAGAAGGGCAAGCCGTCCGAAGAGATCGCTTGGGAGACGGTGCGCGAATTCGCCCCTGAGGTGATCGTTCTCATGCCGTGCGGCTTCGACGTCGCGCGTACGCTGCGAGAGCTGCCGTCGGTTCAGGACCGGCCGGGATGGGGCAAGCTGCCCGCGGTGAAGGCGGGGAGAGTTTTCGCCGTCAACGGCTCCGCCTATTTCAACCGTCCCGGCCCTCGTCTTGTTGACGGGCTGGAGATCCTCGCCCAGATCGTCCATCCGGAGATTTTCTCTTCCCGGCCGCCACTGGAAGCGGCCCAGCAACTCAGTCGGCAGGCGGCAGTCAGCAGTAAGCAGCAAACAGATGTTTGAGATTTTTCCGGCATACTGCATACTGCCTACTGCCGACTTCGAATAGTCCACCACCGCCGTGGAACCTGAAGCAAACCTCCACAATGACGACCCGGCCTCCTCTCACTTAAAAGACATCTTTCGGCTAGCGATTCCCGCGATGCTGGCGATCGCCAGCGATCCGATCTTTCTCCTCGCCGATACGGCCATGATCGGTCATCTCGGCGTGGAGCCGCTCGCCGCCCGCGCAATCGCGTCGTCTCTGCTCGGCGGCGTCTACTGGGTCTTCGCCTTCCTCATCTTCGGCACCACCACTCTGGTCGCTTTTCATCGCGGCGCCGACGAGCCGGAGAGCTGCGGCGAGATCTGCCTGCACGCCCTTTTTCTCGCCGTCTCAGGAGGAATCGCGGTGGCGATTCTCGGGATTATCTTCGCGCCCCATCTGTACCGCTTGATGGGCGCGGCGCCCGAGGTGCTGGCGCAAGGCGTGGCCTATTTTCGCGTCCGCATCGCCGGAACTCCGTTCACTTTTATCTTGTTTGCCGCCGTCGGCTTTCTCCGAGGCGTCCAGGACGTGCGGACTCCGATGGCGATCGCCTTTATCGTGAACGGCCTCAACATCGTTCTCGACTACTTTTTAATTTACGGCGGGCTCGGCCTGCCTGCGCTCGGCCTCCAAGGCGCCGCGATCGCGACGCTTGCTTGCCAGATCCTCGCCGGCGTCATTTGCCTCGGTATTCTCTTTTTTTCCTCGTATGCCTCCCAATACGGGCTCGGCCGCTGGCCGTTCAACGCGCGCAGAATGCTTTCTCTGTTCCGCATCGGCCGCGATCTCGCCGTGCGCACCGGCGCGCTCCGTTTTTCGCTGGTCTTCGCCACCGGCACGGTCGCGCGCATGGGGACGGCGACTTTAACCGGCCACGAGATTGCTCTCCAGCTCTTCCTGCTCTCCTCGGACACCATCGACGGCATCGCCGTGGCGGGACAAACGCTCGCCGCCAGGCATCTGGGAAGAAACAGACCGGATCGGGCTTACCGGATGGGAAGGACGTTAATTGTTTGCGGTTCCGTGGCCGGACTTCTGTTCGGCGTCGGATACCTGCTGTTTCAGCAGCCCTTGATCGCGCTGTTTACGCGCAGCGTTGAAGTCGCCGGCATACTCGGCGTCGGGATTATCATCCTGCTAGCGCTCTGCCAGCCAATTAACGGCGCGGTGTTCGCCTCCGACGGATTGCTCATCGGGGCCCACGATACGCGCTATCTCATGTGGGCGATGCTGATCGGCGCGCTGGGTATCTTTGTCCCGATCGCCTGGGCCTCTCTCCACTGGCAGTGGGGACTCGCGGGCGTGTGGGCAGGCCTCAGTCTCTTGATGGTCTGGCGTCTGGCAACCAATCTCGCGCGCTTCTTAAGCAGGCGCTGGATACTCGCTTCGCCCGCGAGGCGCTAGCAGGGAGACGCCAGCCGCCAGTCTATTTGCGGGACCGGACTGAAATGTTTACAATGACGCGGTGAACTTCGAGCTGGTTCTGCGATCGCTCATCGCGGAGTTTGATCGTCTGCAAATTCGCTGCGCCGCGATCGGCGGATTCGCCCTGGGAGTCCTGGGCGCGCCCAGGCAGACCATGGATCTGGACTTTCTCGTGCATCGCGATGACTTGACAAAACTCGACGGGGCGCTGACGGGCCTGGGATATCGGCGGATCGTCCGCACGGAAAATGTTTCCCAATATCGCCACGACAACGAGGTTTGGGGCTCCGTGGATTTCATCCATGCCTTCCGCAAAATTTCGCTGGCGATGCTCCAGCGGGCGAAGAGCTATCCGGCTTTCGGCGGCGCGCAAAGCGTGAAGGCCGTCGAGCCGGAAGACGTGATCGGCTTAAAAGTTCAGGCCATGTCGAATGACCCGGCCCGAAAGTCGCAGGAGCTGAGCGACATTGAAAGACTCGCGGCGCGATACGGCGCTAAGCTGGACTGGGATCGGGTTCAGGAGTTTTACGACCTCTTCGGACTTGGAGAAGAAGCTAAAAAGCTAAAGGATCGCTTCGGCCATGCTCAGTGAAGAAGAGAAACAAGAACTGAAGGAAATGGCCGCCTCTTCGACGCTACGCGAAGAGTTTCGCACGCTCCGATTCAATTCCCGTGACATGGAGAGCCGCGTAAGCGTGGATCAGCTGGTTCAATGGCTGACCGCCGTGTCGCGGATTTGTCCGGACCCCGTTCAGCCGAGGCCGTTCGTCCGCTACGTCAACGTGAAGATCTAACAACCCCGGCTATGCTGCGCCCGGGTTATATAGGCGGGGGAGGAAACATGGCTCAAGTCGTTATCGTTACCGGAGGCGCGGGAGGCATCGGAAGCGCAATCTGCCGCGGTCTGGCGCAAGACGGAATGAAAGTGGTGCTCGCCGACTTTGCCGAGGAAGCAGGAAACTCGCTGGCTGAAGAGATCAAGCGGGCAGGCGGAGAGGCGCTCTTCGAAAAAGTGGACGTCGGAGACAAGGCGAGCGTAGGCCGGATGGTCGAGAGCGCGCTGGCGCGTTGCTCGCAGATTGATTTTCTGATCAACGGCGCGGGCGTGATGTCGCGCATCCCGGTGCAGGATATGCCGGAAGAGGAATGGGACCGGATCATGCGGATCAACCTGAAAGGGACTTTTCTCTGTTCCCAGGCGGTCGCGCGGCGCATGGTCCAGCGTAAAGCAGGACGCATCGTCTGCGTCGCCTCGGGGCGCGGCGTGGCCGGACAGGCGCGCGCGGCGCACTATGCCGCCTCCAAGGCCGGCGTGATCGCCTTCACCAAATCCCTCGCGATGGAGCTGGCGCCGCACAATGTCACGGTCAACGCCATCGCTCCGGGCGCGACGGACACGCCGATGTCGCGCGCGGGAGTCTCATCGGACGAAGAGTGGAAAAAGCGCGAGGCCGTGCCGCCGCTGATGGGCGGGCTCACGACCAAAGAGGAGATCGTCGGCCTGATCCGCTACCTGCTTTCGGAGCCGGCGAAATATCTCACCGGCCAGACTTTTCTGTTGCGAACGCCGAGATAGTGTAAGACTATCCGCCTAAAAAAGCCTTCCTCACTTCGTCATTTTCCAAGAGATTTTTTCCGCTATCTTCCAAGACTTTCTCGCCGATCCTAAATACATAGCCTCTATGGGCGATCTCTAAGGCCATCTGGGCATTTTGCTCTACCAGAAGATGCTGGTTCCCTTCTTGTTGATTTCGGTCAGCTTTTCCGAGCCTTGTCGTCCAAGAAAAGTCTCCGGCTATTAGACTTAGGTTGAACTCCTTATCTCATCAAGGATTCGCCTGATCTCTCGTCTTTCAGGCTCAGCCTTTAAAATCTCTTCAAGGCACGGAATGACGGCTTTCCCCAACGCTTCCAATGCATAGACTGCTCCCTCCCGGGCATCGGGAGAGTCACTAGCGAGGCTTTCTATTATGACATCAAGCGCCTCTCTGTCGTGCGTAATTCTCCACAGTGCGAAACCGCAGGTGAGCCGGAGTAACTGACCCCCCGTTTTCATGGCCTCCCTTAGTTGGGGTAGCGAGGCCTCCGTACCTGTAAGGGCTAGCTCAAGGGCAGCGCTGGCACGGCTTGCGGAGTCGCCGCTCTTAAGTCTGTGAACAAGCTCTGACTCTGATCTTATCGCATTCATACAACGGGCGTCTTTAGAATATCACCAAGCCGCTCCCTCCTCCACAGTTCGACTGTATGGAGCTCGCTATGGGGATTATCCGTTCTGGTCCGCACCCTCCGATTTTGAACCTGAGACCCGTCGGGCAGAGTCCGACCATCACCCCGAATATGATGCTCTAAATCAGGAGTCCAGGTGCCGAGCAACTGTACGGGATCGTCTTCGGAATAGATGTTATGGACCATGCTGATCGCTGTTAGGTTTGGCCCATAGTCGTCTCGGATCGGTGTGCCAAGGAGGATTAACTTGGAAATATGGATTCCGCTAGGTGCGGCTAGCTCCGATGCCTTAAAAACTACATTCCCCCCATGGCTGTGGGCGATCAGCGTTACTCTTTCCGCCGGATGGGTTTTGAGCCATCTGATCAGGTCCATCGCTCCTTCCTCTCGACCCTCCGGCGTATTCGCGCCCGACCAGCTGAAGGCATTCGGTCCTTTGTAAAAATCCCCGGCTATGGAGTCGATGTAACGAGGGAAATCTGACGGCCATCGCCACCAGTCTTCGTCTTCTGCCCACGTCCCATGAATGATGGTCGTAAGGGAAGGAATCTTACGCTCCACAGATACCTCGCGTTCTCCCCACGCCTCCTCGGGTGCTGCATGGCCTTCTATCCGTGCAAGGGTGAGAGATGCGAGTCTCCTGACAGTGAAGTCAGGCTGGTCTAAAAGTTTCCTTATGGCAGGTTTCGCTTTGGGATCTGCAAGGTCTGACAGGAGGTGAAGGGCTGGCTGCTGGACTGCCTTTTCCCGGAGCGCCCTGATCAGAAGCTCGAGCGTAGGAGGGCCGACGGCAGACAAGGCATACATAGCTGCCACACGTGTATCCGCTTTAGAGGTTCTAAGACCTTCCAAAAAAAAGGCTACGCATTCCTTTGCTTTAGTCTCTCGCCAAATTTCAAAAGCACGCTGAATGGTCTTAGGGTTGGGACGACCCAAGGCAGGACGTGCTAAACGCTGGGTTGGTTTTCTGGTTTGCATCTGGCTTCCGGTCATATGGTTTCTCTCCGATCTTCTCCTTCCCCTTCTCGTGGGTTTCTACCTGATTTCCATGAATTCACGCGGATTCTATGTGATAAGACGCGGCCTGACAAGCACTTTTTTACAGGCTCAAGGGGCCTCAATTTTCGAACCCTAACGGCCTGTGGCAGCCAGGAATCGTCTGGGAGAGAACTCCTCTCCGCTCCCGCTGTGCGGATCTCGGATCAGCTTCGCGGCCAACGCGCCTACGGCGGAGCTGGTCGTAACTCCGTGGCCACCAAGACCCGCAACCCAGAAGAAGCCTTTGATCTTGGGGTCCCAGCCGATCACAAAGCGGCCGTCGTCGGAGAGCGTTCTAAGCCCGGCCCAGCTCCGCTTGATCGCTATCTCGGTGAGCGCGGGAAAATGGCGATGGATCTTTTCAAACAATAGCTCGGTCACTGACTCATCCGTCGGCGTATCGCCGGGGAGCATCTCTTGTTGATCGCAGGGACAGACCAGCAGGCCGGCGGCTTCCGGCCGAAAATAGAGATCGTGCGTGATGTGCCAGACAAACGGCCACTTTCGATCCACCCAAGGGAGCGGCGCCGTCACGAAGAGATGGCGCCGGTAGGGATGGAGCGGCGGCTCGACCGCGCCGGCGAGCCGCGCGATCGCGACAGCCCACGCCCCGGAGGCATTGATCACCGTCTCGGTTGCGATCGCGCCGTCGCTGGTGCTAAGTCCCGTGACACGACCTTGTTCAACCTCAAATCCTCCGACCGAGCAGCCGTAGCGGACGCGAACGCCGCGCGCCTGCGCGGCCTTGAGATAACCGGTGAGCAGTGCGTGGATGTCGACCACTCCGTCCGTGAGGCACCAGACCCCGCCGTCGAAGTCCGCGCCCTTGAGCGCGGGGACAAACTCCGTCGCTTTGTCCTTGGACCAGGATTCGACGCCGACGCCCATCTGCCGCGCCGTTTCGGCGTCGCGCGAGAGCTTCTCCCAACCCTCTCCGCTCCCAAGAAGCAGCGACCCGTTCTGCTCGAAACCTACGGGCACGGGCCAATCGGGGGGCAGCGCGCGTAGAAACGCCGCGCCTCCGCGCGTGAGCGCGGCCAGCGCGGGGTCCGACACCACCTGGCGCACCATCGCCGCATTGCGCCCGGAGGAATGAAAGCCGGCCACGGCCTCCTGCTCCAGGATCGTGATATCCTTGACGCCGCTCAGCGCGAGGTGGTAGGCGGTGGCGGCGCCGGCGAAGCCCGCGCCGATAATAACATATTGAGATGAGGTCACGGAGAAACTCTTGCCCTACGGCAGGGGGAAAATCCGTTTGCCACTTTCCTCTTCATCCAGCAGTATCGCCTTCGTGGGGCAGAGCTTGGCCGCCAGCAGAATCTTCTGGTCGGTGTCGCCCGTCGCGTCGAGCACGACGGAGATAAATTTCTCGTCGAGCTTGAACACCTTCGGCGCCGCCTGCATGCACTTTCCATATCCCTCGCACTTCGCCCGATCGACGGTGATTTTCATGGACGCCTCCCGTGACTCTTGTTTAGCTCATTCCCGCCTTTTCGGCCACCTCTTAACCTTTCCTTACCCGGCGGAGCCGCTCACACCCCTCTATTTGCTTCTCCCCCCGACTGCGCTATAGTTAGCCGCGATGAGGGTCCACCGCTACACGCACTGGGACGGCACCCAGGAGATCCGCTTCCCGACCTCCGAAGACCTGCTCAAACATCTCTCCGATAGTTTTTTGGAAGAGGAAGGCGTGCGCCGGGCGCTTCGCGACCTGCTCCGCCGCGGCCTCACGTCGGAAGACGGCGCGCGCTCGGTCAAAGGGCTGCGGGATTTTCTGCGGGAGGCCGAGGAGAAGAAAAAGGAGCTGCTGGAAAAATATTCGCCCGACTCTTTCAAGCTCACGCCCGAAGAGGCCAAGGCGATGAGCGACAAGCTCAACAGCCTGGCGGAAAAGCTCGAAGCCTACCACGAAAAAATGCGCAACTTCATGGAGCGCCTCTCCGGCCGCTACGCCCAGGACATGGACGAGCTGTCGCGCCGGATGCAGGAAGCTTTTCAGCGCTACCAGGAGTTGCGGAACCGCCTCGGCGATCAGATCGCGCAACGCAAGGCGCAGCGTCAACAGCAGCCCGGCGGCCAGGGCCATCAGGACCTCATGGAGATGCTCGACCGGATGAACCGGATGCTCGACGACGAGAACTTTCTCAAAAACCTGCCGAACATGCTCGACGCCGCGGTCGACGATCTCGACAACCTGCTGGAGAATTTGGACTCGCTCACCCAGGACCAGCTCGGCCAACTGAGCGACGCGCTCAGCCAAATGGAGCAGCTCCAGCAACTGCTCAACCAGTACCCTTTCAGCGGTTCGCAGCAAATGGGCATGGGCGAGGCGGGCCAGATCCTCGGCCAGCTCCGGCGGCTGGAGCAGTTTCTCCGTTGGGGACAGAGAGGGATGGCGGACCTGGCCGACCTCAATCTCGACGAGATACGCGAGCTGCTGGGCGACGAAGCTTACGAGCAGCTTAAGTATCTCAAGGGGATCGAGCAAATGCTGGAAGAGGACGGCTTCCTGATGCGCACCGCGCACGGCCTCAAGCTCAGCCCGAAGGGGATGAGAAAGCTCGGCGACAAGGCGCTGAGAGAAATTTTTCAGATGCTCAACCGCAACCGTTGGGGCGGGCACGACACGCGGCTGAGAGGCCAGCAGGGGGACCGGCTGGAGGAGACTAAACCGTACGAGTACGGCGACCCTCTCGACCTCAAAATCAGCGAGACGCTGATGAACGCGCTCGAAGGCGGCCGCAGCGTGCCGATCAGGATCGGGCCGAAGGATTTCGCGGTGCACCGGCAGGAGTTTTCCACCGACTGCGAGACGGTCCTGGCGATCGACGTGAGCTATTCGATGCTGATGAACGACGCGCTCCACGCCGGAAAAAAAGTCGCGCTCGCGCTCCACCGCCTGATCGAAACGAAATATCCACAGGACGTCCTTCATCTGGTCGCGTTCCGCTCCAACGCCAAAGTCATTCAGGCGCACGATCTCCCCTCCATCGTGGCGATCACCTATTTCATGGAGCACGGCACGGACATCAAAGAGGCGCTGCGCTTTTCCCGCCAGCTCCTGGGCTCGAAGAAGGCCGCGAACCGCCAGATTATTCTGATCACGGATGGAGAGCCGACGGCGGTGACGCTCGACCGCGGGGGGCGAGTCCATAGCGGCTGGGGATCCGCCCTGCTTCACGAGCGGATCGTGCGCGAGACGCTGAAAGAGGTTAAGCGCTGCACGCAGAGCGGGATCAAGATTAATACGTTTATGCTCGGAACGGAATACTATCGGCGCGGCTTTATCGACCAGCTCTCGCGGCTCAACACCGGACGCGTCTTCTACACCTCGCCGGACCAGATCGGCAACTACATCGTGGTCGACTACCTCGCCAACAAGCGCAAACGCATCGGCAGAACCTAAAGTGATGGGAATTGGTTTTTGCGCTACGACATGGCGACGTGGCGAATGGCCGGCACATGCTAGACCCCGTTTGGCGACTCGCGAGACGGGCCCGCAACATCCCGCGCCGCCTCGCCCTTGTCGGAATGCGGCTCCCGCCGCTCCGGCGGCTCCTGCGCTTCTTGCTCGACCTGCCGTTTGACCCGTACGACTCCGGGTTTCGCGCCGATCCGTACCCCTTCTACCACCGGCTCCGCGAGCGGGCCCCGGTGTACCGGAGCCCGTTCGGCGTTTGGTTCGTGACCCGCTACGCCGACGCCGTCGCTTTGCTGACCGACCCGCGCTTCAACCACCCCGACCACCGGGCCCAAGCACAGCACCCCCAAGCGGGTGGCGCGCTCGCGCTGGTGCGTAGCAACATGATGATCACAAGGAACCCACCGGACCAGACCCGGCTCCGGCGCGTCGTCGCCGACGTGTTCACGGCTTCGTTCGTGGCCGACCTTCGCCCGCGCATCCAAGCAGCAGTCGATCTGCTCCTGGACCGCGTGGAGAAGGCCCGGCGGATGGACGCCGTTACGGACTTCGCCGCTAAGTTGCCAGTCGCCGTGATCGCCGGGGCGTTCGGCATCCCATCCGACGATGCAGCTCGCTGCCAGACATGGGCTCGCCCCATGTCGGTCTTGTTTGATCTTGCGCCGACGCGGGCCGAGCTCGCAGGCGCCGAGGCCGCGGTCGGGCGTATCGCCGAATATTTCCGGGGGCTCATCGGCGAGCGGCGCAAGTGGCCGGGCGCCGATCTGATCAGCGCGCTTGTTCAGGCGCAACAGAGCGAGGGTTGCCTGGACGACGACGAGTTGCTCGCGAACTGTATCTTGCTTTTCATCGCCGGCTATGAGACCACGGTGGCCTTTGTCGGCACCACGATCCTCACCCTGCTGCGCCACCCCGCCGCGTGGAAAGCGCTTGGGTCCGACCCCGGACTGCTCCAGAGCGGTGTCGACGAGCTCCTGCGCTATGAGTCCCCGATCCAGACTTTCGGGCGCCAGGCGCAAGAGGACGTCGTCCTCGGGGAAAAGCGAATCCGTCGCGGGCAAACCGTGCTCGTGCTTGTGGGCGCGGTGAATCGCGACCCGGCAAAGTTTCCGGATCCCGACCGTTTCGATCTCGCCCGCCGGAACAACCATCACCTCGCATTCGGCCACGGCATCCATGCCTGTCTTGGCCAGGGGCTGTCCCGGCTGGAAGGTCAGGTCGCGCTTGAAACGCTGGTGCGGCGCTTTCCAGGCTTGCGGCTCGGCGACCGGCCGCCGGTGTGGCGGGCCGAGTTCGCAATCCGGGCTCTCGACTCGCTCCCGGTGGCGTGGTGATCAACCGCGTGGCCAGCGCGCCCGAATCCTCGCGGAGAGACGCAGGAGAAAAAAGGCGAGGACCGGGATGCGCGTCAGGCGGTTGCGGAGGCGGACGGCGAATCCGGCGAACGGGTCGCGCTCGACGAGCCGCTCCTTGACGTGCCGCGATAACCACCGGAGGTACGCGGCGGCCGCGCGCGCGTCGGCGACCTGATCCACCCCCTCCCGTGCGAGCTCCGCACGGGCCTCCTCATATAGACCGACAAGCTGAGGAACTATCTGGTCGGCGTCGGCCACGGAGCGCGCCCAGCGGGTGAGTTCCGCCGCGTCCGCGGGGTCATACCGGTCCATCTCCCGCAGCAGGGCGTCGACGCCGAGCGGAGAGTACCACTGCATGAAATTGCCTTCGAGCGTCCAAAGCACTTTCGCATTCTCCGTCGTAACCATAGGACCGATGCCGAAAGCGTCACAGACGATGACCGCGGCGCCGACAACGGTCGCTTCCAACGCCGCGCGCCCTTTGGCAAAGACGACGTCGTAATCGCCGAGGTCCCGCTCGGGCCGGCGGACCGGGCGACCGGCCCCGTATCCCATGACGTCGAGGGACAAGCCGCGGCGTGTGCACGCCTCCCGCACCACGGGCAGGTGCGTGTCCTCGCGCGCATAGTGGCTCAGGACCAGCGCTCGGCGCGGCGTCTTCGGTAGCGGGCCGCGTGGCTTGAACCGATCGAGGTCGACAAAATTCGGGATCAACCGCACCCGCTCGGCCGGGATCCCATGCCGGCGAGCCATGGTGTCACGCGTCGGCCCATCGACGGCTACATAGCGCAGGACTCGAGGGTGTCGCACGGGAACATCGAGCCATTCCGTCCAGCCGTGCGCCACGAAGACCGCCGGCGTGGCCGGAAAGTGGAGTAGAGCTGTCATCGCCTCCATGTTGTGGTGGCAGTGGAGGATGTCGGGAGTCCACGGCGCGGCGGCCAAGTCGTCCACCACCGAGATCCCGACGGCGCGGAGTTCCTGAGCTGCCTCGCCCAGGAGATTGCTGTAAACCGCAACCTCGTGTCCCATGCGACGGAGCGTAACGCCGAGGTCGCGGATGTAGGTGTCCGTGCCTGAGGGAATGGTGAGGGTGGCGTTGGTGACCAGAACACGCATCGGAAGCTCGATCAATATTTGGGTTTGGTTGAACGACGCAATCGGAGCACGACCGTCATGGTCCTCGGCCGAACCTTTGTCTCCTTGCCCCTTTTACCATTTGGATATAGAGGCGGTCCAGCTTTTCCTCAGCGAGATGGGCAGCAGGATCGCCGCTCCTCCGAAACCCGCGACCGCAGCCAGCATAGACGCCACGAAGGCGGCTGCACCGAGCATCAGCAGGTTTGAAATATCAGCCATCGAAAAATCAACTTCACCACTCTTTCGGAACCGCCGCGCTTCGGTCTTTTCGACTCAGGTTCCGCATCTCACAACCAACACGGAGCAATGGGCATGATCAACAACCTTGTCCACCGTGGCACCGAGGACTCGTCTCCTTAGCGCGGAATGCGGATTCGTTCCCAGCGCGACGAGGTCGGCGCCCAAATCCTCCGCAACCCTTAAGATCACATCGCCGGGCTTGCCGAAATCTATATGGACGCTTGCGGATAAGCCCTGTTGATGCAAATGGGCCGTGGCCTGTTCCATGATCTTTGAATAAAAGCCGCTTGCCTGCTCCCTTGCTTCCTCCACTTCGCTCACCGTCTCCGCATATTCCGGGATTCTCCCGACCGCCAGGAGATGCAGTTCGGCCGCAGCAGCCTTGACCATCTCGGCAATCTTGTCCAACGCAAGTTTCGCGCCGTCGGAACCGTCGTAAGCCAGCAGGATTTTATGAAACATCTTGTTTCCCTCCCTTCGCTTCGAACAAAACGTCGCGTTCGCGTCCTTTGGGCTCGAAGAACGCCTGAGCAATCAGTGTCGGGACGATAGCCGTTAGAATCACCACCACAACGAGAATGGAATACTGATCTTTGTTGATGATTCCGTGCGTCAGGCCATATAAGGCTGAGATCGTTCCAAAAGTAAGCCCGGTAGACATCATCAGGTTCGTGTAAAGGTTGACTCTTCTGGCGAAACCAAAAGCCGCCCCGGCCGGATAGAGGCCGAGAAACTTGGCCGCAGTCTTGGAGAAAAAGAAGAGAACGACGAGTCCGAGGCTTGCCAACACCGCCTTTAAGTCAACCAGGCTTCCCGCCTTGAGGAAGTAAAACGGGGTCAGCAAAGCAAATGTGGTCGCTCGCATCCGTCGAATCAGCTCCTTGTTTGCCAGAAAGGTGTCGGCGAGAACCATGCCCACGAGGTACGCGGGCAGGACTCCTTCGCTTCCGCCGCTGACAGCCACGTATGCAAGCAGCAAGAGGACCAGATAGACGTACTTGACTTCGGGTTCGCTCGAGTGGGCATTGACTCTAGTCAGATAGAAACGGGTGAACTTCGGCAACAACCAGAGCGCGACGATCGTCGCGCCGACAAAGATCCAAAAGCGCAGGCCAAAGCTTGTGAAGAGCAAGCCCAGCGCTATAACCGTGCCGAGATCGGTTACGAAGCAGGCGGCAAGAATAAGTTTACCGATGGGTTTCTCGTTGAGGCCGCTATCGATCATGACGGCGTAGACGACCGCCACGGATGTCGTGGACAGCGCCAAGCCAGCGATTTGGGCGGCGCTTTGTTCCCAGCCAAGAAGGAACTGCGCTGCAAACCAGCTTAAACCAAAGGGCGCGGCGAAACTTAGGATGCCGAAAACCAGACTTTCCTTCCAGAATTTTTTTAACGTCCGGCTTTCAAGTTCCGCGCCGGCAAGAAACGTGAGGACGAGGGCGCCGAAGCTTGCGAGAAAATTGATCCATTCGCTGATCTGCGGGTGGATGGTGTTTCCGGCAACGATCCCTACGACAAGCTCAATCAGCGCGACTGAAATCCCGACTTTTAGGGAAATAAGACTTGAAACTAAGGCGAGGCTGATCCAGACGACCGCCTCCCCCCAGAGCTGCTCCATGACCCTACCTCCTGAATGAAAGCAGGCGTCATCAGCCTTGGCTGGCGGTTAGGGGAGAACGCCATCTCCGCGAATGGATTTTACGTATCAGATTAAATCGTTACTTTCAATGCCGGCTTTTCTACACGTCTGGGACCCCCTTACCCCCGGATGAGAAACCCCAGCCCGGCGATGAGCAGCGTCGCCTCGATCAGGAGTACGAAGATCCGCTCCGGCAGCCGGTCCAAAATCCTTTTCCCAACGAACGAACCGAGAATCATAATCGATCCGAGCACCAGCCCCACCGTGATGCCGGTGGTCGTCAGGATGGCGGTGCTCTTATAAGCCGCCAACTTGGTGACGTGCATCACCACCGTAGCGAGCGCCTCGGTCCCGATGAGGCCGCCTTTTACGAGACCGTAAGCTAGAAAGAACGGGATCATGATGGGTCCGACGCTTCCCAAAAGGGCTGAAAGGAAGCTGAAGACAGCGCCGAGAATGGGGAACGCGCGCAGCGGAACTCGGAGCGTGCTGCCCTTGCCGATATGCCGATAGAGCACTACCCCGATCAGAAAGATTCCCAGAATCCGAGTAAGAAATGAGAGCGGCGCCGAGGCAAAGAGGAATCCGCCGACGAGCGCGGCGGGCACGCCGCCGAGGGCGAACCAGCCGACAACGCGAAACTCGAGTTCGCCTCGATTGAACCAAACACGGCTCAAGTTGCCGATCAGCTGTGCCACGGTCAGGATGGGGATGGCGTCGCGTACGCCGAAGACCAGGACCAGGATCGGCAACAGTACAGCCGCGCCTCCAAAGCCGGCAACCGCGGCCAGTGTGGACGCAAGGAAAGCGGCGGCACCGAGCAGAGCCACGTCACCCGCGTATAAATTCCCTGCCATCTTCGCTTACGCTCTCCCCGTTTCTCCGATTCCCCCCTGCTCCCTTGCTCCCCTGCTCCCCTGCTCCCTCTCAGCCCTCCTCCGTGACGAGCACCAGCACGCCCGTATAGGCCAGCAGGTGATTCTTCCCTCCCAGCGGGCCCATCTCGAAACTGCCGAACATGCCGATCAACGGGAAATCGCCCAGCGCCCGGCGGATATACGCGCTGTCGATCCCGTCCAACCCGTAGAGCGACCTGCCGCGGGCGCAGCAGTTGAAGTAAAACCCGAAGCCGGGAGTTTTGCCGCCGAGGGTCTGTAGCTGGCGCTCAAGCATCTGGCCGAGATCTTCGCGCGCCCGCTCGCCGTCGCGCAGCGTGAACACCATCCGCTCCCCTTCAAAGACCTCTTCGCCGACGGCCAGAATCCCCTTTTGCGGATCGAGGCCGGCGATGTTTCGCACCAGATATTCTCCCGCGCCGACGCTGTTCCGCCGCCGGTCCGCCGGCAGGCCGACAAAGACATAAGCTAGCGCGCGCTCAAGATTTTCCAGCAATGGACCTTTGATGACTCGCGCGAAGATTTCAAAGGCGGGCTGGTGGTCGAGCTCGAAGATGAGATTGCCCTCGGCCTTGGTGATGGTCATTGGCGCGGAGACGGGCCGGCAGCCCTGCGTGATGCCGTTCGATGTCGCGAAGGGACCGGAAAGAGAAAAGCCGGAGAGCGCGTTGGTCGCGATCTTGTCGCCACAGAGTTGAAACGTCATCCCCTGGCTCCCGTTCTCCGAAGAGCCCGCGCCGACCACCGGAACAAAGCCCGCGGTCTTGGCGATCCCGTCAAACAGGCGCTGCGGCCGCCCGTTGTACGGGTCCGGAAAGGCGACCAGGAGAGATTCTCCCCCAGCGCCGGCTCGCGCGGCGCGGCCAAGCTCGTCGCCTATCTCCTCCTCGCGACCGCGTAGGGGATGAAACAAAAACGGGCGGGCGCGGATGTTCTCCGATGCGAGAACCATAACCGCCAGCCCCGCGCTCCCTTCAACTTCCCCTTCGCCGGTCAAGATGCCCGCCGCGCTCGATCCTACAAGCTGGTCCGTGCAGGCAACGCGCTGGATCGCCGCGGTCAGCGTTTGCCAGTTCGCCAGATGATCGACCGTGGAAAATACGAGAACAAAATCAGCCCGGTCGACGCCAGCCCGAGCTATCGCCTGTGTCGCGGCCTCTTCGGCGGCCCGCTCCGTGAACGTGTGGGATGATAGTCCGGCGCCGGCGCGAAGCATGGGTGCAATCTAGTAGAAACGTCCAACGCCGGTCAAGTCGGCATCCTATTGCCGTCTCTTTTCATAATCTGCTATAAGGGCGGGCATGCGCGTGGTCCAGATCCCTCTGCTGCGGGATAACTATGGCTACCTGATTGTTTGTGAAGAGACGGGCGAGGCGGCGGTGGTGGACCCCTCCGAGGCCGAGCCGGTCCTGCGCTCCGTGGAGCGGGAGAAGGTCGCTCTCAAGGCGATCCTCAACACCCACCACCACCGGGACCACACCGGCGGGAATAGCGGGATCCTGGAGCGGCTGGCGCTGGAAGTTTACGGCCACAAGAACGATCAGGGAAGGATCCCCGGACTGACGCACCCGGTTGACGAAAGGGATGAGATTGTCGTAGGGAGACTCAGGGGTAGAGTTCTGTTTATTCCAGGACACACAAAAGGCCATGTCGCCTATCTGTTCGACGACAATCTTTTTTGCGGCGACACGCTCTTCACCGCCGGATGCGGCCGTCTGTTCGAAGGCACCGCGGAACAGATGCACGACTCGCTCAAAAAGCTCATGGCGCTCCCGGGGAATACGATGGTTTACTGCGGCCACGAATACACGGAAAAGAATCTTGAATTTGCCCTGACGGTCGAGCCGAATAACCCCGCTGTCGCAAAACGGCTTGACACGGCGCGCAGCCTCAGAGCCAAAAGAGATTCTACCGTCCCTTCGACGATGGCCGAGGAGTTGGAAACCAACCCATTTTTACGCTGGCATAGTCAGGAGATTCAAAGTAACTTGAGGCAGCAGTTTCCGGCTTTGCCTTTAGACCCAATTTCGGTGTTCGCTCAGGTGAGACAACTCAAGGACAAATTCTAAACGGGGGCAACCCCAAAGGAGGCTAGCATGAAGGAGACGACCTATTTGTGGCACATTGTGCCGCTCAGGCTGTGGATCGGCTACTTTCTGCTCCAGCAGGGGACCAGAAAATTCGAACGCGACTTTCCCCAGGGGGACTGGATCACCCGTCAGATTGGAAACCTGGACAAGGTGGAGATTTACGGCTGGTACAAGTCACTCCTCGTTGACTTCGTGGTCCCCAACCGCGAGCTCTTCGGCAACCTCGTCATGTGGGGCGAAATCCTGGTCGGGTTTTGTCTCGTCGTGGGACTGCTCACCCGCTTCAGCGCGATCATTGGCCTGTTTATGCTGGTCAACTACTCCTTGGGGCCCGGCATGGCGAGAGGAGGAGCGGTCCTGTCAACGCCGCTGACCTTCATTGCCTCGTTCGTCGTTTTGATCCTGTCCAATCCGGGGAGAGTTATGGGACTGGATGCGCTGTTGTTCCGCAAAAGAGTCCAGACGGGTCAAGGATAGGACAAACATCGGTCTCGGCACGTGGAGGAAAATCTCCAAACAGCGAGGGTCGCTCCTGCGCCGCCGGAGCAGTACGTAAGGCTTTTTAAAGCTTAGTAAGGTAAGTAGTCACCGAAGCGTCGGAGGCCAGCTCAATGGGTAACGTCACGACGTTGGCTTGCCCCGTTCGACAGGCAGATTCTGATCGTTCCAGTCCAGCATCCCGCCCTTGAGATTCGAGACGTGCTCGAAGCCGAGTCCGGTAAGGAGGGCTGCCGCAGTGGTGCTCCGCACCCCGGCCCGGCAAATGGCGATGACGTGTTTCTCCTTGCATTTCTCCAGCTCCGCGGCCCGTGCGGGGAGATCTTTAAGGGGGATGAGCAGGCTTCCAAGAATATGCCCGAGTTCGCCGTCGTATTCTTCCGGTTCTCGCACATCGACAAGCAATGGGGGTGGTGAAGCACTCAAAAGGGTTTGCACTTCTTCGGCGGTCATTTGGCGGACTTGGTTTAGCTTGCCCAAGGTTGGGAAGGCAATTCGGTCGTCCTCCAGGGCAGATTGGTTGGGCTGGAGCACCTCCTGGATTTTATCCGGGAGAGGAAAACCCAGATTGCTCATGAGCTCGATGTACTCTTCGCGCGTCCGACCTGAAACGCGCGGATTGAAACGTTTCTCCTCGCCGATCGTGGAGTGAGTGTTGCCTCGGTAGTCGTGGGCGGGAAAGACCAGGGTCTCGTCCGGCAGGCGAAAAAGCTTCTGCGTGATCGAGTCGAATTGCTCTCCGGAATCCCCACCGGCGAAATCGGACCGTCCAGTGCCCCGGATGAGGAGGGTATCGCCGGTGAATACTCGGCCTCCCGTATAGATACTCATGCTGTCGGGCGTATGACCCGGCGTATAAATCACTTGCAGCTCAATGTCTCCAACGGCATGCCGCTGCCCGTCCTCGACGTGGATGTCCACGTGGGGCGCAGGCGCCCGGCGGTGCATGATGACTTTGGCGTCCGTCAAGGCGTTGAGCTCGAAGCTGGCGGTACGGTGGTCGGCGTGGGTGTGAGTGTCGATGACGGCGTCGAGTCTACAGCCATAGTAGGCAAGTGTCGCAAGATAACGATCGATCTTTTCCTTGACGGGATCGATCAAGGCGGCCTTGCGCGTGTCCTCGCAGGCGATGAGGTAAGTTTTACATTTGCCGTGGTTGAGCTCGCGAAACAACATGGTGATCCCTCATATCTCCAGGCGTCGCCAGATCTGCCATCGTTCTTTACCGGCAAACACCGGAACCGAGCTGTAAGTTTTTTCCTCCGCCTCGAGCACGAACCGCCCTTTCAGAAGATCGTCAAGTTCTCCTTCGCCTAAACCGAAGGGTGGTCCACTCTCGCTCGCGTCATAAAAGAAAAAACCGAGGACGAGCCCGCCCGGACGGAGCAGCTCGGATACTCGCGTGCGATAAGCCGGCCGCAAGCGTCGCGGCAGCGAGCACAAGAAGGCCCGTTCATAGATGATGTCGAAAGGGATAGTGCCGAAGTCATATTGAAAGAAATCACCAAGACGCACAGCGCGCTGCAATGGCCCTAACGCGCGAGCTGCGGCAGCCACAGCCTCCGGGCTAAAGTCGATGGCGATTACTTCGTACCCAGCCTCGTGGAACGCGACAGCCTCGTACGCGGCGCCACAGCCGGGGATCAGCACCCGGCCTCCTCCAGAAGCTCCGGCCAAGTACTTGGCCAACTCGTGTGGAACTCCGCCCGCATCCCATGGCATTCGCCCCTCGCGAAATCGAATGTCCCAGAACTCAGGCGCTGACGGGTCGCTCGCCGTTGCCATTGGAGTCTTTTCTGCTGTCACCTAACTATTAAGTCTGCTGCCAGCTCTTCCCGCAGTGTATGTGGTACTTCCGCAATCTGAGAAGAGCAAAATCTGCTGCAATATCCATCATTGACTCGCGCTTTGTCAATATCTCTCCCCGACAAACGCAGCCCGTCCGGCGGTGTATGCGGTTAGGCAAAAATTAGGTGCACCTGTATCCGCAGATAGAGGCATCGGTTGCCTCTGGCAAGCGACCAACAAATGCCGTAAACTTGGTTCATCAGGAGGAAAATCCATGGCTATGCAAGCGCATGTGGCAAGAGCAGAGCACGCATTAACCCTGACGCAGCGTCGTGCCTATATGACATTGCCACTCGAAGAGCGCCGCAAACGCCTCGCTGCGCAGGCGGAGCGGATGGTCGAGCACTACGAGCAGGAGACGGAGCGGACTGAGCGCGAAGCGTGGCAGGGCGGCGACATTGTCGAACCCTAGTCCCGCCACCCCGCGACGGGGAGAAATCTGGCTCGTCAACTTCGATATCCGCCCGCTGTAGCATCTCGAAATTAATTCCCTGTCACGCAATCTACTCTCGCGAAGATCTCTTTGAGCCGAGCTACGACCGGTGCAGGCAGCGGAGGTTTTGTGAGCGATTCGATGTTGGCCTTGAGATGCTCCCGGCTGCCGGTCCCGCTCAAGACCACGTGAACCCCCGGCTCGTGGCGGCAGAACCGATACGCGCCATCGAC